>Ga0154467_1130_pt1 | contig 30269 bp, 16 predicted proteins | sample RifGroC2_FD_105660 | JGI IMG/M metagenome (GOLD analysis project Ga0154467, IMG submission 105660) | Candidatus Wallbacteria bacterium GWC2_49_35 | reverse complement strand
TTTCTTCGGATATAATTTTTCAGTAGCGGTCTGGGTAGGATACATCGCGTGCTTTGGAATGGCCACTGAAACGGGCATAATAATGCTTGTATATCTACGCGACGCGATACATACGCGCGGCGGCCTCGAAAAAATAGAATCGCTTGAAGAACTGAAAAAAGCAGTAATAGAAGGAGCCGTACACAGACTCAGGCCTAAGTTATTGACAGAAGGTACGGCTATAATAGGCCTGGCTCCGATGCTTTGGGCGAAAGGCACCGGCGCGGAAATAATGCGTCCAATGGCAGCTCCCGTTATGGGAGGGCTTCTTATGTCCGACGAGGTCATAGATATTTTTCTTCCCGTGCTTTTCTATCATGTCGAAAAATACAGGTGGGAAAAGATCCATTCGGTTAAGCCGGAAAAAAAATGTTGAATTTTATTATGAATTATGCGCTGCGGAAGAGCTTTCTTCGGGCGGAAAATATTCTTCGACGTCCTCGTTAGATGCGTTCATATTCGAAAGCGCGATCAGATTGGCTATGCTCGAGGTTTCGGGCGTGATCTTATTTCTGAGCTTGTGCACGACGCGTTTGAAGGCTTCTACGACCTTCGGGTCGAACTGGCTGCCTGCGCACTTATCGACTTCGTTGAGCGCCTGCTCGAACGAGAGAGCGGTCTTGTAAACGCGGGCGGTCGTCATTACGTCAAAACTGTCGGAGAGGTTTATGATGCGCGCGCCGAGCGGTATGGCATCGCCCTTGAGTCTGTCGGGGTATCCGGTGCCGTCATATTTTTCGTGGTGATGGTATGTCAGCGGCGCTATCTTTTTGAGGAAGTCGACCTGGTTCATTATGGTGAGCCCTAGTTTCGGATGGCTCGAGATCATGTCGAACTCGTCGCTGGTGAGCGAGCCTTTTTTCTGCAGTATCACTTCGGGTATGCCGATCTTGCCTATATCGTGAAGCAGGCCCGCGAAGCGGATGGTTTCAATATCTTCCTTTGAAAGGCCGAGTTCCTTGGCGATGGCGACCGAGTATTCCATTACGTTCTTCGAGTGGCCGTGCGTGTAATGGTCTTTAGCGTCTATGGCGGCGGAAAGCGCAGTTATCGTGCTGGTGTAGTTCTTCTGCATGTCGCCGTAAAGGCGGGCGTTTTCGATCGCGATCGAGGCGTGGGAGGCGAGCGTCTGAAGAAGCGTGATCTCGGACTGGGAGAAATGATGGTACTTGTTGAAAAAGCACAGGATGACCCCGCGTCCGCGGCCCTTGACGATGAGCGGCACGGATATTATCGAAACCAGGCCGAGCGATTTGATGTAATTTTTATCTTTAACGCTGTCGTTCTCGTCGATGTTGAAAACCGTTACCGGCTCGCGTTTCGCTATCGACTCGCCTGAAATTCCCTCGTCTATTTTTATACGCTGCGTTTTGAAATAATGGTCTGTTACGCCGTAGGACGCCTTAATGACAAGCTCGTTCGTATCTTCGTCGAGCAGCCTTAAAAAGGCGACTTTCGCGTCGATGAGCTGCGCGGAAATGGAAACTATAAGTTCGAGGACCTTGTCCAGATCGAGAGTCGACGTAAGCGTGCGCGAAACCTCGAACAGCATCGACATTTCTTTGATCTTGTGTTCCATCAATTCGTACGAGCGGGAATTTTCGATGGCGATGGCGACCTGCGAGGCGAAGGTGGAAAGCGTGCGCATGTTGTCTTCGCTGAAGCCCGTCTCGGTCGTCGAGCTGACGTTCAGAAGTCCTCTTATCTGGCCTTTGATGAACAGCGGAAGGACGAGAAACGACTTGATCTGAGGGGAGTGGACCTGGAGGTCCTCATACCCTTCGCTCACTTCGTAGTCGATCGAAATATTGTCGTGCACGACGTATTTTTTAGCTATATCGCTGTATGAGTTCACCACGATCTCGCGGACGCTGTCGATCGTCGAATGGCTGAGGTTTTCGCGCGAAATAATATTGAGCTTGTAGTTGTTGATATCTTCTTCGATAAAGAACGCGCCGACCGAAAATTCCATAAGATCGGACAGGGCGTCCATCACCAGTCTGAATATTTCGGTGTGCTTGAGAGTCGAGTTGAGCGCCTTGCCTATTTCGTTGAGTTTTAAAAGTTCGTTTATCCGCTGCTTTTCAACGACGTTAAGCTGCGACACGGTTATGGCGTTAGCGGCCTGGCTGCCGAAGAGCATGAGCGTTTCGAGGTCGCTCTCGTCGAATATTTTGGCCGAGGAAGTTACGTTGATGACGCCGATGGATTCGTTCGCCGATACCAGAGGCACCGAAATGCCCGAGCGCACGTTGGCGCGTTCGGAGTAATCGCCGAACGGCGGAAAGAACTTGACCGAATAATTGGCGTATTCGGCCTGGGTTATCGAACTTTTATAAGATTCGTGTATCGATATGATCGGCGAGCATTCGTTGGCCGCGGAGCCGGCGGTGCCTTTACCGCGTTTGATGCGCATTTTCTTCGCGTCGATTTCTTCGGGCAGGTTACGGGCGGCCTCGATATAAAGCTCGTCGCTTTTTTTGTCGAGCAGCAGAAGCGCTCCGCCGTCGCCGCCGACCTCGAGTATGGCCATGTCGAGTATGTATTCTATGAGCTTTTCATAGCTCATCTGGCCGGAACTCATCGCGCGTGTGACGTCGAGAAGGCTTTTGAGCGACTGAACGTTGCGGGCGAGCGATGTCTGCGCGCTGAGGATGTTTTCATATAAGATGGCGTTATAGATGAAGGCCACGACGTTATTGACGATGACGGCGAAATTGTTCACCTGTTCCGGCTGTAGTTTGCGAACCTTGTGCGAGAACAGGTAAACCATGCCTATGTTGTGGTTTTTGATCGTGAGCGGCGTGGATATGAGTTCGGTGACGAAATCGATCTTCGAGGCGGGAAGCACCGCGTTATGAAGTTCTTCGGCGTTCACGACCTTCAGGCTGTGCGTGAGATCGAAGGTAGGGTCGATCTCAGAGTATTTTTCGCGTATCATTCCGAGCATGTTGTTTAAAAAATAATTTTCGACGCGTCGTTTCGAGTGGAAAAAAACCGCGTGTTTATGGGCCACCAGAAGCGCGGCGTAATCGTAGTCGATAGTTTTCTGGATGATCTTATGCATTTCGCGCCAGATTATTCCGGGATCTTCGACCGTTTTGATATTGGCGATAACGTCGTTGACGAGGTTGATATTCGTTATTTTATCTTCGAGTTCGTGGTTAAGGAGCGAAAGCTGCATCTTGCCTTTTTTATTGCGGCCGAGATCGATCTCTCGCTCGTTAAGGGCGTTTTTAAGGAGATCTACCTCTTTTTTCAGCTGTTCGTTCTCATGGAGAATTTCTAATGTTTTTTTATAATTGTCTTTCATTGATTTCTCCTGAACTGCTTTAGATCGCCGCTTTCGTTGTAGCAGACGCGGTTGCGTCCGCTATGCTTCGCGTGGTAGAGAGCGTCGTCCGCCGCTTTGATCAGCGTGTCGTTATCGCAGGCGCCTGGATCGGTAAAGGAACTAACGCCGATGGAAACAGTGACCTTCAAAGACAGCGAACCGTTCTTTGATTTGACGATGTAATTGTTCTTCTCGATTTTGTCGCGTATACGCTCGGCAAGTCCCAGAGCGCCCTGCAGATCGGTTTCCGGCGCCACAAGGATGAATTCTTCGCCGCCGTAGCGCGCCACGATATCTATCTTTCGCGCCTCGTCGTTGAGGATCTTGCCGGTAGCGCGCAGGACGTCGTCTCCGGCCTGATGGCCGTACATGTCGTTGAACGATTTGAAGTGGTCGATATCGAGCATGATAACCGCGAGCGCAAGCGAATAGCGGCGTGCACGCTGGATTTCGGTCGAAAGGTGCGAATAGAAATATCTGTAGTTGAACACGCCCGTCATGCCGTCGATGGATGCGAGGCGTTCGACTTCGTTGTACAGCCTGGCATTTTCGACCGCCGATATTATATGGTTGGACGCCAGAGTTAAAAACCTTATGGCGCTCACGCTGAGTTTTTCGAGTTCGCTGCCCGATGAGAACAAGCCCAGGTAGCCGTATATGTTATTGTTATAATTAAGCGAAAGCCACATGGAAGATTCGGTGTTGATCCTGAGTTTTTTTTCGGTTTCGTCGTCTTTGAACTTTGGCGTTTCCTTTATGATCGAAAATTCCGACACGTCTTCGTTCAGATTTTCCTTCAGCTGCTCGAGGATAGCGCCGAAATTCGATTCGAGGTCGAAGCATTTATGCGAGCCGGCGGCGACGATTCTGAAGTTGGCGTGCGAAACGGCGATCACGGGAACGACGCTTTCAAAGGTCTGGCAGATGATCTTGAGCGAGACCCGCAGGATGCTTTCGGCGTCGAGGGTTTTGTTGATGGCGTTGGTGAGTTTGTGCAGGAACTCGAACCCGTTTTTCTGAGCTTTCGTTTCGTTGAACAGCAGCTCGCGTTCGTAAATTATCGAAATGGGCGTGGAGATCGCTTCCACAAGGTTCGCGTCGATACGGCTTTCGGCGACCTCGGCCGTTTTAATGTGCAGCAGAAGCATGGCGCTGAGCCGCGAATTGACGAATAGCGGAAAATAAAGGTAACTCATTTCCGCGTCGATATTATCGGATACTATGTGGCGCGATATATCGAAAAATTCGGTGTTTTTGAATTCGAATTTCTGATCGCTTAATAGTTTGAGTATCTTAGCCTTGCTGAGTTTATACTGAAACCCCGGCTGGATGATGAAATTGCGGTCTGCGGGATTGTAGATGACCACAGAGGCGCCTTTTATTTTAAGATGGGTTTCCAGAATAATAAATATTTTCTTGAACGCGTCGTTAAGCGACAGCGAACCAGCCAGGGCGCTTAAAAGCTCGTTGGTTATGAACATTTTTTCGAAACCGGACATTAATTAACCTACCTTTACGACGGTGAAAGCGATGTCGTCGTCGAATTTACCGCTTTTACCTGTATGGGATTTGATCTCGGCTGAAATGATTTCTTTTATCTCGTCACAGCCGGTCCCGGCGCTGCTTTTAATAAGTTCGCACAGACGCTGGCGGCCGAAAGGCTCGCCGGCGGGGTTTTTGGCTTCGGCGAGGCCGTTGGTGTAAAGCAGAAGTATATCGTCCCTGTTCAGGATGAGTATCCCTTCTTTGAAATCGGTGTTTCTCATGACGCCGAGCGGCGAGTTGCGCGATTCGTGGACCACGGCGCTCGCGCCTTCTTTTATGTAATGAATGACAGGGCAGTGCCCCGCGTTCGAAAAAGCCGCCCGGCCGGCGTTAGGCGATATCTGAAGCAGAAACAGCGTTATGAAGTTATATACGTCGATGTCCTCGCAAACCAGGTTATTAAGATCGAACATTATCTTGCGCAGCTCGCCGTTATAGGAGCAGACGGTTTTGAGCTGGGCGCGCAGCATGGCCGCCGTGACGCCGGCCTGTATGCCGCGGCCGCTTACGTCCGCGACCGCGACGGTAATGTAATTGCCGGAAGTTTTGAACACGTCGATAAGGTCGCCGCCGCAGTCTGCCGCCTGCAGATATTCGGTGGCTATGCGTATTTTTGTGGTTTCAATTTCAGCCGACGGCGTAAGAAATCGGCGTATCGCGTCTGCGAAAACCGTTTCTCCCGGGAGTCCGCCGTCGCCCGTTTCTTCTTCGACGGGCGTCACGGCGGCCGGAGCTGGTGGAGGCGGAGCCGCGGCCTGCCTGGATTCGATGTCTTTTTCAAAAGTGTCGCTGACGCTCTGGACCTTTATTATGTTAAGAGCGAGCGAGAAGAAGTTGGCCAGCATCCACATCAGCTCGTATTCGTCGTCGCCGTATGAGAGCCTGTTGAATTTGTCGTAAAGGACGATCGCGCCGCATACGAGGCCCGATACGCCGCTGAATGGTATAACGGCGAGTTCTTCGCCGGTCTCGAATACATTTTTGCGAAAATAAGGCTCGTTCTTTTCTATTACCGCGCCTATCAGCCCGTAGCCGCAGGGCAGTTTGAAATTCGCCGCGAAATCGGCGTTGAACCCGGCGCAGTCTTCGACGTACAATTCGTTTTTGTGGTGGTTGATGCCCAGGATCACGGCCTGTTCGATGTCGAAAACGCCGCAGTAGGAGTTAAGAGTAATGTCGAGGAGTTTTTCGTAGGAGCCGAGCGAGACCAGCGAATGGCTCAGATCCAGCACTTTTGAGAGCCGGCCGGCCTTTTCGACGACCTCGTTCTTTTCGCGCTTGAGATCGTTTATCATTTTCTGCATTTTCTGGTTCACGGCGAGCGTTTTCATGGAAAGGGCCGTCATGTGGGCCAGGACGTTGACCGACAGCAATTCCTGGCGCGTGAGTTCGAACTCGTCACGCGAGAATATGGCGAAAATTGAATATACTTTATTTTCGAGGAAAACCGGCACTATCAGCGAGCCCTTCAGTTCGGCTCTTTTCGCCGTCATATAGCCGGCCGGCGCGTCGGAAGGGCTTTCGTGGTGCTCGAAATCGATGAAATCGGCGATATTGAACGCGGCGCCGCCCGGCCCCCCGCCCGCGAAAAAATAACGGGAAATGAAAGGTTCCAGCGCTTCGGACAGTTTTATGAAAATATCCTCGCTAAGCCGGTAACGGGAATTGATGTTCATAAGGCAGCGGCCGCCGGCGTCCTGAGTTACCGAGACGGCAAGATCGGCTTTTTCGAAGCCGTTCAGAAACGATTGTATCGTCTTGAATATCTGTTTTTTACCCGAGATCAGCCCGAATTTCTGAATGAGCTCGGATATCTTGTTGAATTCCGACATTTTAACGCCCCGGACCGGTATTTTTTTTATGCAAGCATAATTATACTATATTTTCGATTTATATTCAACCATTAAATCAGATAAAAGTTAAATAAAATATGGAAAAAATATAAAAAATAGTTGCAAAATGTATACTTCATGTGTTATAATAAAATGATTTTAAAAAAAGACACGAGGAGGTGAACCAATGCCACGTATTAAATCTCAGATAGCCCGTCTTAAAACCAATCAGAGGGACAACGTCGTCAACAAGACGAGGAAATCGCAGTTAAAGACCGCCATAAAGAAATTTGAAGCGGTTTTAGCTACGAACAATAAAGATGAAATATTAAAAGCTACGAAGCAGGTAGAAAGCGTGATCGACTCGACCGCGCGTACCGGCACGATACACAGAAATAAAGCTTCGCGCACCAAATCCAGAATCCAGAAACAGATCAACAAGATCATGGGCGCTAAATAATTATTTTATCGAATATTAAATTCAGGCGGGCTTTAACTCCCGCCTAAAATTAAGCCTATTAAAATCCAGCTAAACCTGATTTTGATAGGTTAGTTTTTGTAAGCGGTCAAAAAAACTAAAGTGGAGGCAAAAGATGACGAAATTAAAACAGGTTTATAAATGCATGCTTTGCGGAAATATAGTTGAGGTTTTGCACGAAGCGGGCGGCGAACTTTCCTGCTGCGGCCAGGCAATGAACCTTCTTAACGAAAATACGGTCGACGCGAGCCGTGAAAAACACGTTCCCGCGGTCGAAAAAACCGCGAACGGCTATCTTGTAAAAGTCGGCTCCGTTGCTCATCCCATGGAAGAAAAGCATTTCATCGAATTCATCGAATTGATCGCCGACGGCATCGTTTACAGAAAACACCTGAAACCCGGCGACAAGCCCGAAGCCGAATTCTGCGTAAAGGCCGAAACCGCAGAAGTACGCGAATACTGCAACCTGCACGGCCTCTGGAAGGCGTAAACCCCGGCGGCCCCGGTTTTATAAAAAAATCTGAATTATCGAATTATAATAAATAGAAAGGCCTTTTCGGAGGCCTTTTTATTTACGCGTGCATTTATATTATTGACACTTATTCTAATTTATGCTAAAATCAGCCCGTATAATTAAAAAAAACGATTCTGGAGCGGAAATGAAAAAATCTAAAGTGACAGTTTTAAAAGTTAAGCCTGAAGGCATTTTAGGCGATATCGACAAACTTATGTGCATGGCCGATTTCAAGGGCGCGCTGGACATAAAATCCGGCACTATATTAAAAGACAACATTTCATGGCATTTTCCGATGCCTGGCGCAAACACGACGCCATGGCAGCTCGAAGGCGTCGCGCGCACGCTTAAAATGCACGGCTACAAAGACGTGGTGTGCGTTCAGAATAAAACCGTCGTCACTAACGCCTTCAAGGGCGAAGACCTCAATAAATACGTGCCTTTATTCAAAAAATACGATATACCGGTTCTGTACAACTTCAAAGATGAAGACATGAAATGGGTCGTCTATAAGCCGAAATTCAAAACGCTTGTGCTGCACGATATTTTCCCCGAGGGAATAATGGTGCCCGACTACTTTTTCGGCCGCAACATAATACACCTTCCGACGGTCAAATGCCATATTTACACTACGACGACCGGCGCCATGAAAAACGCCTTCGGCGGCCTTTTAAACACCAGGCGCCACTACACGCATTCATGGATACACGAAACGCTCGTCGATCTGCTGGCGATCCAGAAAGAAATTCATTCCGGCATTTTCGCAGTAATGGACGGCACGACCTGCGGCAACGGCCCCGGTCCGCGAACGATGTTCCCGGTCGAAAAAGACTATATGCTGGCCTCCGACGATCAGGTTGCGATAGACGCCGTGGCGGCTAAAATGATGGGGTTCAATCCCATGGATCTGGCCTACATCAGGCTCGCCGACGAGCACGGCCTCGGCAACGGCAGGCCTGAAAACATAGAGGTCGTCGGCGAAGACATATCGAAAGTTAATTTCAATTTCAGCGTGGGCGATAACTTCGCCAGCAGCGTCGGCGACGTCATGTGGTTCGGCGCGCTGAAGGATTTCCAGAATTTCTTCTTCAGAACTCCGCTGGTAAACCTTTTCATATTCGCATCCGAATTCTACCACGATTATCTGCGCTGGCCTTTCGTCGACAGCAAAAGTTACGCTCGCTGGCTCGCGGAATCAAAGTGGGGAAAGCTGTTCAAGAAATATTAAACGATGAAAAAGATCAATTTAATAATTTACGAAACCGCGGTAAACCGCTTCAGCGCGGCTTACCTGCTTTTTATCCTCGAAAAGGAAAAATTAGCGGATAAATTCACGCTTTATTTTTTCGAAGATAAAAAAGACATCGAAAACATATTCGATAAAGTCCATATACTCCCGGCTCCATGCGTTTTCATGTTTTCGTTCATGACCTCGCTTCTGGACCGCGTCTGCGAAAATATCGCCGAAATTAAAAATTCCATCGCGGCAGCCGGGGCGTTCGATAATTCGATCATTATCGCGGGCGGGCCGCACGTTACCGGCGACACGGAGTCTGGTCTTAAAATGGGCTTCGATCTTGTCTTTTCCGGCGAGGCCGAATACAGCTGGCCTGATTTTCTGCGCCGGGCCGCCGAAAATTCCGGCGCCGGAAAATTCAGGGAAAATATACTTTCGCTTTATTCATCGCCCGTAGTCGCGGACGCGCGGCCGGTCGATCTCGACATGTACCTGCCGTTCGGCGATATTTACTCTCTGGTGCCGCCGCTTGAAATAATGCGCGGCTGCTTTTACAACTGCCGTTTCTGCCAGACGGCGACCTGCGAAGTCAAATACCGCAGCCTTTCTTCCATAGAGGAATTTTTCGCCGAATACCGCCGCCGCGGCTTCAAGCGCCTGTGCTTTATCTGTCCTTCGGCCTTCCATTACTCTGCGGAATCGCCTTCGCGTATCAATCCGGCGGTCATAGATTCGATGCTTGAAATGGCCCGGGAAAAATACGGCATTAAATATATCGAATATGGAATATTTCCTTCGGAGGCGAGACCCGAAACCGTCAGCGACGAAACCGCCGCCATCATCGAAAAATACTGCAGCAATAAAAGGGTATCGATAGGCGCCCAGTCAGGCGACCGGGGCCGCATCGCCGAACTTCGCCGCGGGCACGGGCTCGACGCCGTTCACGCCGCCTGCGAAACGCTGCGGCGCCATAAACTCACCGCTGTCGTCGATTTCATATTCGGCTTCCCTGAAGAGAGCGAGGAGGAGCAGATGACCACGCTCGGGGCGATCAAAGACATCCACACTAAATTCGGCTCGCGCATCCAGACGCATTATTTTCTTCCGCTTCCCGGCACGCCGCTATATTCTTCAAGGCCGGCCGCCATCGCGCCGCGCGCGCTGAAACTTCTCGAAAAATACTGCTCCGGCGGCATATGCACGGACTGGTACAGCGAAGGCATCGCGCAGTCTGAGAGAATTTGCAAAATTCTCGACGCTTTTCAAAATTTATAAAAAAATTATCAGCCTCTCTTTATGGTTCCCGACTTTATTTCTTGACATTCTGGACTTTATTTATTGACTTTTAAGAAATTATTTAGTAAATTAAATTAATTTAATTTAAGTTGAGTTAAATTAACATGATATTAACATTAAAGTCCTAGAAATTGTATTCAGGGCATATTTTCGAATCAGGAGAAATTTTATGATAAACATATATTCCCGCAATTTTATTTTTTTCGCGTTATCCTTTATTTTCATATCGTTATTCGTTTTCGGCTGCGGGGGCGGCGGCGGATCTTCAACGCTTTCCTTTTTCGACGCGCCTTCGAATATATCCGTTAAACTGACGATGATGAACCGGACGTCAAACGCGGCTTACGTGAGCATTCCGTCCAACGCTGTCGGCACCGTCAATATCAGCGTTGTAAGCATTAAGTCTGGCAAGGAAGTCGCCAATCAGAACGTCGATTACTCTTTAAGCGCTTTCACGTTCGATAATCAAATTCCGGCCGGCGATACTTATTCGGTCGTCGTTACCGCGCGCCTCAAGGAACGCGCTAACGACATCTACGAATCCATCTGGCAGGGCGCGGGAAAGGTAACCGTGCTCAACGCCGAAAAAGCGGCGAAAACTCCGGGCGCCAATGAAGTCGCGATCGCGCTTAGTTTCATAACCATCGAGTATATAAAACTTTATCCTACTAAAATAATCTTCGACCCGGCCATGCCTGTGGCTGAAATTACTACTTCGACCTTGATACCCTCCTTCAAATTATCGGTACTCGACCAGTTCGGCAACGTAATGACATCCGAAAACAGCCTTATAACGGTCGGCCTCGAAAACGGTTCGTTCAAAGATTCGTTATATTCCAAAAACCTTATAAACGGCTCGGTTTATTTTTCGAACCTTGCCGTGGCAAGCCTTATTCCTGACTCCGCGGGTTATGTGAAATTAAAAGCCTCTTACGGCTTGCTGACCGGATATAGTTCGCCCGTCAAGACGGCGGGAGTGGCCATTCCAGACTCGGCCGTAGCAGGCTATCTTGACGACGGCACTGCCGCGGCGGCCCCTTCAGCCCCGCCGAAATCGAACGCGCCTCTGGCGAATAAGACCGTAAAACTCGTTTGCAACAGCCTGCAGTACATCACGACGACCGACGCTTCTGGTTTTTTCAGGTTCGACGTAAAAGCCGGCGGCGATAATGTCGCAGCCTATATAGAATTCGTGAACGCGCAGGGCGTAACGGTGAAACTTTCAACAACCGTCAGCGGCGGCCGGATGAAACTAGCCAGGATCGTTATCGACTCCACAGGCGCGGCGCGCCTTTTATCTTCGACGCTCGCCGGCGCGTATAATTCGGCCATCGATGCCGCTCAGCTTAAAAAGGCCGTCGACGATGAGATCGCGTCGAAAAGCGCCTCTGGAAGCGCGGCGGGCGTCAGCGGCGTCGCATTAGATTCGGCCACCGGACAACCGATCCCCTCCGCGGTAATAACCATAGGTCAGCTCGGCCTCAGCTCTCAAACCGACGCGGCCGGCCGATTCAGCATAATCGCCGCCGCAGGTCAGCTCGCCGCCGGAGAATACGTTATTTCCTTCAGCAGGACCGGATATTTAAGCGCTTCAAAATCAGTATCGGTCTCCTCTTTCGATTATGGTTTCCTCATCGATGCCGTCACTGTCGAAGCGCCCGCCAGGCTGAACGCGCCGCCTTCGATCGCCATAAAATCGGTCGCCGGCGCGTCACAGAACATTTCTATAGTTTTTGATCTTTTCGACGCCGACGGCGACCCGTGCAATATCGAAGTCCAGTATTCGCTTAACGGCGGCTATTCATATCTTCCGACCGTTAACGCTGGCGGCTCTCTCGCTAACGCCGCTCCCGGATCAGGCCTCAGCGCGGTCTGGTTTTCGGCTTCCGACTTCCTCACCAGCCAGGCCTCGGTCCGTATTAAATTAATTCCGCGCGATAACGCTTCGACCGGTTCGGCCGGCGAATCGGCGATATTCGCCGTCAACAACGAGATCGTCGATCCCGAGAACAATCCGCCCGTTATAATGGGCGTAATGGCCTCCGGCGCTGCCGGCGACATCGCCGTCAGTTACGATCTTATAGACCAGGACGGCGACAGCTGCGCGGTCGAACTTTATTACTCGCTCGACGGCGGGGCGACGTTCACGCGCAGCGCAAGTTATTCCATCTATAACCAGAGGGCGTTTCCGGCTGCCGGCCTTTCTTTTGTGTGGAATTCGGCTCTCGATTTCCAGACCGAGGAGATGAACGTCAAACTGCGTCTCACGCCAAACGATTCGAAAAGCGGCGGAACTCCAGGCGAATCCGGCGTTTTCACGGTCAATAATATTAAGAACACTCCGCCCGTCATTCAGAATTTAAGCGTTTCGGGCAATTATAAAGATATTTCGCTGACTTTTGATCTTATCGAATTGGACGGTCATTTATGCACCGTCGAGGTCGCCTATTCCATCGACGGCGGCGCGAGTTATATGACCACGGCGCATCTTTCCGGCGAAACGTCCGGCGTCGCGGCCGGCCAGGCTAAAACGCTCATCTGGCATTCTTTTTATGAGTTTACTTCGACGAATAAAAGCGTGTTCGTGAAACTCACGCCTTCCGATAAATACGGCTACGGCACCGAGGCCGCTTTCGGGCCTTTCGATGTCAATAACGGCGGCGGAACGCCTTCTATCGCTAACCTTAACGTTTCAGGCACATCGCAGATTATCGATATCTTATATGAATTGATCGATATCGACGCGTCTGCTTCCACCGTCGAGGTTTATTTTTCGCTCGACGGCGGCTCGTCTTTCAAACAAACGGGTTATGTCGAAGGCGATATTCTTGCGGTGACGCCCGGCGCAGGTAAATCCATCAAATGGAATTCCTACGGCGATTTCCGCACCCGCGAAAGCAACGTCGTGCTGAAATTATTGCCCATAGATAGCATGGGCGCCGGCACCGAATCGGTTTCACTTCCGTTTGAAATAAACAATAACGTAAACCGCCCCACGGTCGCCAATATCCGCACCAAAGGCGACTCAGGCGAGATCATGATCGCCTATGATATTGACGACCTTGACGGAAGCACATGCCAGGTGATGTTGCAGTATTCGACCGAAAAATCCGGCGGCTATCTTTCCTCGATGTTCGTGACGGGCGAAACGGCCGAAGTATATTCCGGTGTCGATAAAACCCTCACATGGAACTCTAAAGGTGATCTTTCCGGCAATTTTGACAGCGTGAGCGTGAAACTGATAGTTTTCGACAACGAAGGTTCAGGCGCGGAGGCCGTTTCGGTGCCGTTCAAAGTTTACAACAACTCGACGAGCTCGATTTTCATTAACTCGGTCGCCGGCGGTTCGCAAAATATAACCGTAGATTTCAATTTAACTGATATTGAAGGCGATTTATCGAATATAGAATTTTATTATTCCCGCGACGGCGGTGCTGCATTCATAAAAACCGCTAACGTAAGCGGCTCGGTTTCGAATGTCGCTCCGGCGAATAATCTTACGCTCGTATGGCAATCGGGACTCGACATAGTAAACCAGAACGCTTCCGGAGTTCTGCTGAAAATAGCCGCGCTCGATTCGAATGGCGCACTTCAAAGCGAGAAAATATCGCAGCCGTTCACCGTAAATAATTACATTCCGCCTGTAACTCCTCCGATGCAGGTGGTTTCAGCTGAATTTACCAAAGTGTCCTCTTCTAATGCCGTAAAAATAAATTTTAATGCTCAGGTAGACCCTTCGTCAATTATAGATATTTCAAAACTAAAAATAGGCGGCGAAATTCTCACGCCTAGTTCTCCGAAATTAAATGCTCCCGGCGGCAGAAATTTTGCTTTTTATGGCAGTACCACCATTTCCGGCAGTTCGATTATAATCAGTCCGGTCGATTCGATGGGATTCGGTAATCAGGACTATATTTTCGGAGTTACCGGCGATTTTGTCGCCATAAAAGGCCTTGAGATCATGTCCGGCAGCGGCATTAAAAATACTTCAGGCATGGAAACCCAGCCGACTGCGGCGCCGATGGCGATATCCAGAAGGCTTTCTTCGCCGGCGGAGCCAAGTCCCGTTCATTTCAGCAATGCAACCAAGTTGTTTGAAGTGCCGGAAACTTGGCCGCTCAACACTTCCGTTGCGGGCTATATCGACATATATATCGGCGCTTCTGCGCCCGCCGATTCGACTGCGCCGTTAGCTTCCAGCGACACCACCGATACGACATACCATGTATTTTCCGTTACTCTCGATTCTTCATACCCGCCCGGAAATCACGTCTATTACAGGTTCGTAAGTTCCGGCGGCACCGTGAAAGGCGCCTGGGCCGATTTCGGCGCGATCCCTGACCCTGTTTCAGTGTTCGAAGTTTCCGGCGCGCCGAATATTTCGTGGTCTAACATTAGAAGCGAAGCGGACGTTTTATCCAATACTATCGGCCAGAGCGGCGACCTTATTTCTTTATATCAATACGACCAATACGGCGACCAAATATATTTATATCTAGGCGTTTCAAACGCCGCCCCTGAAGGCGGTTTTTCCGCCGGAAGTTATTCTGTCACTGATAATTCCAGTCCAGTGAGCGTAACGGGCGGCAATCAATTTGTTTTTACGCTGAGTAATATTAACGGCGTTGAATCAAACTACTACACGGCCGCAACGATGCTTTATCAGCCGCCCGCCGAACTTAACGGCACTAATATGGCGATTAAAAATAATTCAGGCGCCTACCAGTTAAAGCCGCTGGCGAGCGACGTGATCCTGACAAAAGACGTCAGAGTCTATACGTCTGATAACGTAAAAATCGCGCGAATTCCCGCCGGAACTTACGCCGCCGGTTCGTTTATAACTTCATATTCAGAAACGAATTCAGCTTCGAGCGTTAATTCTTTCACCACTTCCGGCGCGCTGAAATTCACAAGCGTCGATTCTTACGGAAACGAATCCGCTTCGTTATCCGGACCGGATGTCGACATCATAAATCCCGCTGTAATAAGCTGGTCGAACGCCGGCGTGTCCGATCCATTTATAAAACTTACGACTATGTTCGGCGCGACCGGTGAAACGATACAAATTTTTGCGAAATCCGGATCGGTATATACCCCGAACGGCTCTATACTCGCCGGTGCTTTGGGGTTTGTGACGACAAATGTTGCCGGCGCCGCTAAAATTCCCGCCGGCAATACCGTTGCCTACGTGTATGTCAACACTTCAGGAAACGAATCGCCGATACTCGACGATGGATTGGTTCCGGGGGGGCCCGAACCGTCAGTAGTGTCAAATTTGAGGCTTATCTATAACAGCGGAAATTATGAGATAAAAAATACAGGTTCGACAGTTAACTTCAACTATAATCTGGGAGTGTGGGTTGGGACGACTGGCATAGGCGTTGTTGACCGCACGGTTTCGCCCGGCATATCGGGCGCCTCCTTTCCAGCCGCGAATTCATATATAAATTCATCCAAATCACCAGCATCACTCGACGACGGTATCGCCCTCGCAGGCGGCAATCTTCAGTTTACATACTTAACCGGCGATGGCAATGAATCCGATCTCTACGATGTTTCGGCCGTCGTTCCCGGCGCGCCTTCATCGACAGATCTTTCGGCGGCCCGGATCAGGTACGACGCGTCGATGGCATACAAGCTCTTCGCTTATCAGGCCCCGGTTACAATCGCGGCCGGAACACGCATATATATAGGCGGTCATACCGCTCTGAATTCGGCTGTAGCAGATTCTTTTGCGTCCGCCGCCTATTCATCCGCGGCTAACGCTCTGGATGCGAATCCGGATGGAACCGGAGGCGAACTGGGTTTTACGGTATCCGCGAACGGCAATGAGTCGACAAAATACTATGCCGGCGCAGTTCCGGACAGGCCAGATATCGGCAATATAACCTGGCATAACGCGGCTTCGGCGTTCAAGTTCCAGAACGTCATGGGAACCTCAGAAGAAAAGCTCAGCCTGTATCAGAAAGACGGTTCGTCGTATTTACTCAAAGGCAGTTCCTCTGTCACAGGCCCATATAATTCGGGAACCGAATATACGGTGAGCGGCACTCCGCCGTTGATAATCGGCGGAAAAGAAGCTGCCTATACAATGGTCAACGGATCGTCCGGCCACGAATCGATGGTCTCCGTAAGCGCCGTCGTTCCCGCCGCGCCTCAGTACGCCGAAGATTTGAGGGTCGGTTACGACGGCTCCGGAAGTTACCGGGTCAAAAATATAAGCACCAGCCAGGATTTTTCCATTCCTGCCGGCCAAATTTTCAACGTTTATATTGGCAGCATTCATACGGCGCGCCCGGTAAGCGCTTCTATTACCGCTATACCCGCGAACGGCGGCTTCGGGGATTTTGAACTCACACAAAATTCCGGCGGCGGCGCGCTTAAATTCACTCTGACCGACGACGCTTCGGGCAATGAATCCGAGGCCATAGCGCCGACGACGGTGCCGCCTTTCATCTCGTATCAGGCGACAGTCGTTCCGGCTGATGAAAACGGTTCCGGCAATTCGCAAAATTATATCAACAATAACCTGGCGATGTCGGTATTAAATCCGGTTTCGGCGCCTTCGCCGACCGAGCAGCTCCAGATCGCTTTCAACACCACAGCCACGGACGGCACAGCGATACTGGAATTGATCAATCCGAACGACGCAGGCCAGACCGCTAATTTAAGCGGAACTATCGTCGGGCCTTCCGGAAATCAAAACGCAGAACTGACCCTTATCACCGGAACTCCCGGATCGACTCTCATAGACGCTCTGGGCGCCGACGGCGGCGTCAGTTTCCTGGCCTCGAATCTATGGATTGAAAACGCTTCGGGCAACGCGTCTACGCGCGCCTCCGGCTCGGGTCTGTTCAGGTATGACACGACTGCTCCATTTCCTGCCATGGTCACGGCCACTCTCGCCGTTGACGGCGTTTTCAATCATAATGGCACAGACAAGCTCGAGATAGTATTCCCCGAAAATGTTTATTTCACTACTGCGCCGGGCGAGTCGAATATATTTTTTCCCGTTACCGGCGACGGCTTCGGCGGCGGGGGTTCATCTTTCGCAACGACTGCGACGACCATAACCGTTACCGCGCCTGATGAAGGCGGAGCTAACAGCGGTTCCATTAAACAGGCGGGCATTTACAACAGTACCGTTACCGCGGCCGGTTCGGCGTCCGGCATTTACTTCACTCCAAGTTTAATAAAGGACGCCGCCGGTAATTACCTTATCTCGCCAATAAGCAGCACCGGCGCGCTCGACGTGCAGTAAACGGCTCATTTAGAACTGTCTAAATAATAAAAAAGGGCGCCGGCTTAATCCGCGCCCTTTTTTATTGTTCGGCTTTAATAAATCGTTGTTAATAAGTTTGTTTTACTTTCCGCACTGTCCGCCTTTACAGTTCATTTTGCCGGCTTTCATTTTAGATTCGCCGCAGGAGCCGCTTTTGCAAACTGACTTGCCGCTTATGCCGCAGGCGCTCTTCAGTTTTTCGCCGCAGGTACGGGCCTTCATAGCGCACGCGCCGCCGGCGCATATGCAGTTTTTGTTTTCGAATTTTTTCACGGCCGCCTTTTCACAGGCGCAGTTTTTAACGCTTTCGGCCATTTTTGCGCAGGAATTGCCGCAGCCGGGCTTCGCGCAGTTATCGCCGCAAACGCAGTTTAAGCATTTACATTCCGTCATATTACATTTCTGGCTTTTAACAGCTTTTATTTTGCCGGAATCCGGGCTGCATTTAACCGCCATTTCACATGCAGACTGACATTTTTCAACGGCGACAGCCGTTTTTCCGAGGTCACGTGCGAAACCGCGCTCGCCGCTGAACGCAGCTGAAAACGAAAACACCATAAACGCCATCACGAATAACAATACCATTGATTTTTTGAACATAATTTTACCTCCTAAATTAAGCGAAATAATGTAAAACGGTTTTTAATTAAAATGAATTTTAACTTTCAGCCGGTTTTTTCGCTCTGCCTGAATGTAATGCAAACGTGATGCCAACTCCAAAACTAACGAAATTAAGATATTTCAAAAATTTCATGTTGAATTTCGACAAAATTGTCGACAAATGTGTTATAATTTTACATCCGTTATCGTTTAAATGTGCGATTTGAACAGAAAAATTTGCAGGTATAATAATTGCATATTAAATAACGGTGATATGGATTATCGCGAAAACATTAAAATTTGAGTTCAAGGCAGCCGGCGTATATCTCGATCAATGATCCGGCCCAAAGCGTTTATAAAATTGATATTTAAAGGAATTAAATTATGCCGCTTAACATAAACACTAAAAAACTTACAATATTCATATTGATTGTCTTTTTCATTTTAATTTCGTTCGAAGTGAACGAACGGTTTTTCTATGCGATCGAAAAATCGAAGGACGCCGCGATCGAAGGCACGACAAAAAGCCTTCTTCAAGAAGTTATATGGAACGACAACGAGTTCCGCGACAACCTTCGCAAATTCCTCGACGGGATCAGAAAGGACTTCAAACCCGGAGACGGCCCCGACGCCGTTAAAGATAAATACGGCGCGCGCGAAGTTTTTTTTATAGATTCGGACGCGACCATAACAGCCACCGGAAGCGGAGAAGGCGCCGGAGCCAGATTGAACAGCCATTTTCAGTGCAACCAGGTAGTAAGCGGAAAAGTAGAATATCATTATTTCGGAATAAACCCCGACGTGCATTGCGAAAAAGATGTTTTTGGCATCTCTTTCGCAGCCGGCGATAAAACGGTCAGAGTGACCTTTGAGCTGAAGAAACTCGAAAAATTCTTTAACCGCGATAAACTTAAAACACTGATCCAGAGCATAGCCGAATCTCAGTCGATGGAAGCGGTCGTTCTGCGCGGCGCAGAAGGCGGGCAGCTCGCTTGCTGGCCTGAAAATAAAGACGCTGATAAGAAAGGCTGCGTCGAAAAAGAATATATTATCCAGCTCAACGGACTTTCTTTGCTTAAGATGACGGCCTGCTCGAAGGCCGACCCTCTTTCGGCGCTGAAAAGGCAGAGCAAGTTAGTATATTCGATAATTATATTTTTGTTTATAACCGCATACCTTTTGATCGAAAGATACTCGCGTCTGAAATCTTCCATGGAAAGCCTTAAAAGCGATTATTCGAACCTAAGTGAATTCAGTTTCCGCGCGCTTTCCGCGTTCCCTTTTCCGGCGGTCATAATCGAAAATAACGATAAAATAAGGCCGCTCAATTCCGCCGGAGAGGCGCTGCTGGATTTAAAGGAAAAGTCACGCGCCGGAGCCGAATCTGATTCGCGGGCCGCATCCGACACGCGCGGCCCTGCATACGCGGCCCTGCCGTTATCGCAAACGCGCCTTTTTAAAGATAACGGCGATCTCGCCGGTTTTATCGAAACGTCGAAAGGATTCAACCAGGCGGAGCTTTTAATTAAAACCGCGTCTTCGTCGTTCCGGCCTTACCGCTGCCAGCTGGTCAAGGCCGGCGGCATGGCGCTTTTATTGTTCATAGATACCGCCGGCGAAAAGAAGCGCGAAATGCAGATCGGGATCAACTCGGAACATAACATGGCGGCGCTTTTCCTCGCCAAACTCGCCCATGAACTGCGCAACCCGCTCAACGCAGTCTCGATGAGCCTGCAGATGGCGAAAAACATTCCATGCGAGATCGAATATAAAAGCCAGGCGGCCGGGCGGATAGATTTCTGCCTCGAAGAGCTGGAGCGGCTCAACCGCATCATTAAAAACTATCTGGGCCGCCGCCCTATGGAAATAGAACTCAAAAAGGTCGACGTCAACGAGATCGTCTTATACGCCTCGTCGATAATAAAAAATTATATAACTGACGGCGGCTATTCGGAAAAAGTCGGATTAGCGGTCGATATAAACCGCTCAAGCGTGCCTGTGAACGGCAATCACGACCTGCTGATACAGGCTTTTTACAACGTGATGATAAATTCGGTCCAGGCGGCCGCCGAAAATGCAGCTAAAGCCCCGGCCGGCAAAGGGTTTATAAAGATAGAACAGACGGCCGGCGATAAGAGCGTCACCGTGACTATTACCGATAACGGCGGCGGCATCGCCGACGAAGCGCGCGATAAAATTTTCGAGATAGGCTACAGCACGAAAAAAGAAGGCAGCGGCCTCGGCCTGGCTATTGTGTCGGAAATCGTGTCACGCCACGGCGGCGTTATCGATATTTCCAGCGCCGGCGGGACCACGGCGGCCAGGATCACATTTCCAATATATGGAGGAACGATATGAAACGCTCAATTCTTATAGTCGACGACGAGCGCGCACAGCTCGATCTGCTCGCGCAGTTTTTCGAATTGAAAAAATACGCCGTGCATCGGGCTTCATCGATGAAGGATGCGCTCGATAAAGCGGAACTTTACAGTCCTGATATAATCCTGACCGATTTCGCCATGCCCGGCGGCTCCGGGCTTCAGCTGATCGTCGAGGCGAAAAAACGTCTTCCGTCGGTTTCCACTATAATCGTCACGGCGTACGGCACGATAAAAACCGCCGTGGAAGCCATTAAAAGCGGGGCCGACAATTTCCTCGAAAAACCCGTCAACCTGGAACTGCTCGAAGCCATGACCAACAATATGCTGGACGGAAAAAAAGTGGCCGTGGAAAGGGACGTTCTGAAGAATTCCTCGATAGATCCCGCGCCCGCCCTGCTCGGCAACGATCGCAGGATGAAGGAGATCGCCCGCATCGTACAGACCGTCGCTCCGCTCGACACGAGCGTGCTTATAACCGGTCCGACCGGAAGCGGAAAGGAGGTCGTCGCCGCCGCCGTCTGGCGACAGTCGGAGCGTTCGGGACGGCCGTATTTAAAGATCAACTGCGCCTCCATACCCGAAACCCTCTTCGAAAGCGAGCTGTTCGGCCATGAAAAAGGCGCGTTCACAGGCGCCTCTGAAAGGAAAGCCGGCATAATCGAAGCGGCGAACGGCGGAACCCTTCTTATGGACGAGGTCGCCGATCTGCCGCCGGGAGTGCAGCCGAAGCTTTTAAGATTTTTAGAGTCCAGGGAATATTACCGCGTCGGTTCGTCGAAACCGCAAAAAGCCGACATCAGAATGATATTCGCCACCAAAACCGACCTCGCCGAGGCCGTCGGCCTTAAAACGTTCAGGGAAGACCTTTATTTCAGGATCAACGTCGTCAATATATCACTGCCGCCGCTCAAAGAACGGCGCGGAGATATTTTTCTGATTTTTGAGCACTTCGTGAAGGTCATTTCTAAAAAAATGAACCGTGCGGCGCCCGCCGTGACGCGTGAAGTGAGATCGGCCATAGAGGCCTATGACTGGCCCGGAAATGTGAGGGAGATGATCAACTCGGTCGAGCGTGCGCTCATATTTTCCCGCTCGTCTTCGCTCGCCGTTTCCGATATATCGCTTTCCGCCGCCGCCGGTTCGGCCGGAAGCCGTGCCGAAACCATATTCAGGCTTTTTGGAGGCAATCTGAACGCCGCAACGGCTGAATTAGAAAAAATTTATATAACCGAAGCGCTTAAAAACGCCAGAAATCAAACTGAAGCGGCCATATCGCTCGGCGTTTCGGAAAGGGTTCTCAGATACAAAATGAAGGCTCTGGGCATAACGCCGGTTCGAGACGCCATTTAAAGCCCCGTCACCTTTTATCGAAACACGCCATGAATATGAATAAAACGCCGCCGGGAAAATTTATCTGTTTTTTCCCCGCGGCGTTGACATTTATTTGATAGTCTGATAGTATAATACCGTGGCAAAAGGCTTTAATTTTTGCCGCGCGCTTTACGGCGCGCATGTCCTTTATGAATAAAAAAAAATTTATAAACAAGGAGAGTAATAATGAACTCTGTGAAAGCCACCAAACCCATTATACTACTTATATTTTCGGTATTTTTATGCCTTATAGTTTCCGGCTGCGGCGGCGGCGGCAGTTCGGCTCTTATAAGCGGCCAGCCGTCTTCCGAACACGCGCCTTTTTCGTTGAAACTTCAGATGCTCGGAAACACTTCCGAAGCTCCGGGATATGCTCTTCCGTCCACTGCGGCGGGCGAAGTGGGCGTTACTGTAACATCGCTTAAAGATCCCGCCCGCAGGGTTACTAAAAGCGCGTCCTATGGCGCCGGTTACATAGTTTTTGAAAACGACCTTATTGCGGACGATACATATTCAGTCACCGTAAGCGCAAGGCTGAAAGTCTCTTCTGGAGACACTCTTGAAATATGGACTGGAAGCGTTTCTGCCTTCAGGCTCTACGATGAGGATGATCTGATTAAATATCCCGAAATTAACACCGTAAACATAGGCCTCCAGTTTTCCGGATATGAAACGATCCAGATCGTGCCTTCGAAGATAACGTTCGAACCGGCGCTCCCCGTTTCAGGGCTCACTCCCGGCGCCTCGATTCCCGCGTTCAGCGTTAAAATGCTCGACCAATACGGATTTTCAATACTTTCGACATCTTCGTCCGTTACCGTTTCGCTCGTAAACGGAACGCTCTCAGGCGCGACCTCCGCGCACGTCACCGGCGGCGCAGCTTCGTTTTCAGGCCTCACCGCCTCCGCGCTTTCGCCCGACGCTTCCGGCAAAGTTTATTTGAAAGCCTCCTACGGCTCGGCTTACGGTCTCAGCTCGCCGATACCCGCCTCCATACTCGACGCTCCCAACACCACCGTGGCCGGGTATATAGAATATACCACCGCGGCCGCGCCAGGGCTTAATCGTGCTCCCGCGGTTGGAAAAGACTGCTCGATCTACGTCGATGGAAAATTGTACGAAACCGTAACCGATTCGAATGGTTTCTTTAAACTCGACGTCCGCGTCAACTCTTCGGCCAGCATCGCCAAAATATCCGCGATCGGCGTTTCCGGCACCATGGAAAGCACTGACGTGCCGGTCTCGCCCTCGAAATTATACGCCGCCCTGACTTCTTTTTCGGCTCCCGGCGTCGGCCGCATGCTCGTTAAAGACGTGGGCCCGTTCGCAGGCATTATTCCAGCCGACATGTTAAGGCAGCAGGTTGACCAGAAGATCGCCGAGATCAGGAGCTCTTCTACCGGCCTCCTGTCGATTTCCGGCCGCGTAGTATCCACGAGCGCGACCTCGGTAGGCCTCGCCGGCGTTAACGTTTCTGTGAGCCCTGGCGGCCAGAGCGTTCTGACCGATGCTTCCGGTTTTTTCAAACTCACGGGTCCGTTCACGGCTTCGTCATACACCCTTACCGCTTCAAAATCCGGTTATGACGGAGATAGCAATCAGATCAACATAACCACGAACGATTACGGCTTCGAATACAGCGGCATGATTTTCTATGTCGCCGAAAAGATCATTGTAAAAACGCTAAGTTCCATCTCCATATCGCCCGCCGGCACGCAGTTGAATACTGACGGCGAATACGGCCTCGGCTCGGTCAACGCCATAGCCAATTACAGCGACGGCACCAGCGCATCGATCGTTCCCGCCTGGTCTTTAAAAAGCGGCGTCGGCAGCATATTCGGCGCTTATTACATCGCTCCCGCCACCGCCGGAACGGCGGTGCTGACGGCAGGTTATACCGAAGGCGGCGTTACGAAAACTGTCGATTTCACTATCACCGTCGTCGCGCAGGTTAAGCCTTCGTCCCTGCTGTTGAATAAAGATAAAGACTCGGCGCTCGTGAACGCCGTATACGATCTCAGCCTGATAAAGGCCACCGTGTACTATTCCGATAATTCGAGCAAAGAAGTCGCCGTTACCTGGACCGCTAAAAGCGGCGGCACTCTCACGACCGATAAATTCACTTCCGATACGGAAGGAATTTTCCTTATAGAGGCAAGTTACACCGAAGGCGCCGATACGCTGACCTCCGGTATAAGCCTTATCTTTACGCAAACCGTCACATTCGAAGGACTTCTGCTCAGCAAACACATCGATACTATCGAAGTCGGCGCAACTTACGACCTTTCTTTGATCAAAGGATACGCCGTATATTCGAATATGACGACGAAAGAAGTTACTATCGCGCCGTGGAGCCTCGTCGATACCGGCTCAGGCTCAATTTCCGGCAATATTTATACCGCGCCGCTTACCACAGGCATTTTTCCGATAGTCACATCTTATACGGAAAACGGAATAACGAAGGAATCGGTCCTCGCGATGAGCATAATCGACTCGAGGCCCTCGCCGACGTTCACGGCTCAGATAATTTCCGAAAACACCGTTAAAATGACATTCAGCGAAGATATCGACATAAGCGCTTTAGACCGTTCTAAAGTATTATTGAATTCGGCCGCGCTTGCCTTATCCGACATATTGCTCAAAGATACCTCCGATTCACGATCGGTTTATCTGACATGCGCCGCCGATTTCAGCGTCGCCGATCAGACCGACGGCATCGCAGCAGGTGCCGGCAAAGGCCTTGAATTCGGCGTCGGCTGCGGCATCAAATCCGCCGCCACGGGCAGGGAAGCCGTCACCGCGGCACCCGTCAGCCTCGCAAAAGACACAATACCTCCGTCGAAGCCCGACTCGGCGATTTTATCGAAACTGATGTTCAGCAACGGCCAGGGATTTATTCTCGCGCTTGACGCCATAAGGTATATCGAAATGTCGCAGCTCGAATTTTACGCCGGTACTGATATCCCGACTTCGTCAACGCAGCCATACGCCTCGGAACTGCTCTCGGCCAAAGGGCACGCGAAAAGTGACATCATCATATCAGGCTTCACGCCCGTTTCCGGCGGATCGATATATTATCGCTTCAGGGACCGCGCGGGTAATATCTCCCAATGGGGTTCATACGGCGTAATTCCCGCGCCTCCCGCCGGCGCCGCTCTTACCTGGAGCAACGCTTCGAGGTCGGTCAAAATATCCGGCGCCGCCGTCGGCAGCGAAGGCGACAGGCTGTTCGTATATTATGCGAGCTCGCCTGCCGCGACCATCGCGCTGAAAGGAACTTCTACGAATGCTCCCGCTGGCGGATTCACATCCGGCACTTCCATCCTGATCTCCGATACTACCATACCTTCCGGAAGCACTGTCTCCTACTCCATAATGTCGCCGCTTAACGTAGAATCGCAGATAGTCGCCGATGGCGTCATTCCCGCTCCGCCTGTTGAAATTACTTCTTACCTGCGCCTTATACACGATCTGCCGAACTACGCTGTCGGCAACATAAGCGACACAACTTCGGTCAACATTTTTAACGACCTTCGCATCAGTGTAGAAAGCGGATCGCCCGCGACATATACCGTATTGGGACGCGTGGCTAAAGGCACGACCATAGGCATAGGCTCGACGCCTTCGCTCGGATCTTACTTGACGCCCGAAAGCAAGAGCGTCGACGGATTATACGAATATTCCGGCCTGGGCGGATACTTGAAATTTTCATACGTGATACCCGGTTCTACGGCGACCGACGGCAACGAGTCCGAATTCGTCACCAGCGTTCCCGGAAACGGCGTTCCCGGCCCTTCACCGAACGATTATATGAGCTGGAACAACACCGAGCTGACCGTGAGCATAACCACGGGATTCGGCTATTACAACGATGTTATAAAAGTATTTGAAATAACCGCCGCGGGAGAGGTAATTTATAAAGGCTCGACCGAATCCGCCCCACAGGGCGGCTTTGCTGCCAATTCCGTGCTCAGCGTGGGCGGCACGCCCATAGCCTCGACAAGCACCGTCGCGTTCGCTGTCCGCTCGGGAGACGGCAACGAAGGTAAAATTACGCCTAAAACTGGCACAGCCGCGCCGGCGATCGGTAAATAATTGATTAAAACCTGGTCAGCATTCTAGAATGGAAAATTTATGCCCGTAAAAGAGAAGACACGCGCCGGACTCGTCGAAAAATTTGAAACCTCTGACGATTTCCTGCGCGCGGCCGGCGGAAAACCGTCGGCCGCCTCATTGACCGGAGGCTTCGAAGCTACCCGTAAAAACGAAATCCTGACGCTTTTCATACTTTTTTTGATCGCTTTCGCGTGGGGCTTTAATTACGTTGTCGTCAAAAACGTATATTCCGCGGTCACTCCGTTCACTTATTGCGCTTCGCGCTTTCTGGCGGCCGGATTCATGCTGATGGCCCTGGCGTATTACAAACTGGGAGCCAATCCGCTCATAACCAACAGAAAAGACCTGGGTATGCTGGCGCTGATCTCCCTCGGCGGCTTCGGCGCGAGCAACCTTTTAATGGCCGTGGCGCTCGAATATTCGCCCGCCTCGACCACTTCGATAATTTTATCGACCTCGCCGCTGATAACGCTTATCATCGCGCCGGTTTTCAAGATCGACACTTTCAGCTCGAAAAAATTCCTGGCCATTTTATTTTCACTGTTCGGAATTTATTGCATCTTCATGGACGGACAATCGGTCGCGGCGGCCGGGTCGAAATACTACTACGGCATTATGTTCGCTGTTTTATCCACCATAGCGTGGTCGATTTACTCGATCTTTTCGAAACCGCTGCTTGAAAAGTATTCCCCGCTGGTCCTGACCGCCAACGCCGTGTTCATTTCGTCGATTATGATGATACCGTTCGCTTTTGACGGGCTTGTTTCGACAAAGTGGCTGAACCTTCCGGCGTTTGTTTACGCATCGTATGTTTTTTCGATATTTTTTTCGACGATACTTCCGATGATCTTCTGGAACATCTGCATCAAAAAAGCCGGGCCGGTCACCACGATGACGTTCAGCAACCTCACTCCCGCATTCGCAATGCTCACCGGATATCTGCTGCTGCACGAACCGGTCAGCGCCAACCAGTTAACGGGTTCAATGATCGTAATAATTTCAGTTATAATAGCATATATTTAAAAATAATTGGGTCAAGGAGACTAAATGGCAGCTTATAAGATCATATTCCCTTCGAATATCAATTATTCATGCCTATGCTGCGGCGCCTGCTGCCAGAAGTGGGAGATACCCGTGGGTGAAGAAGAAGCCGCGCGCTTTCGCGAGACCGACTGGCACTCATCTTTTGTAAGCGCCGCGATGCCCGAGCCGGACCTTGTCCGCGACGGCGTTTATGAACCGCGGGAAGAGATAAAGGTCGAGCTTAAAAAGATCAACTACTTAAATTACCATTCCAGCCTTAAATATAATTTTAAAATGCGCTCCGATAAGCAGTGCATATTTTTGAAAAAAGACAATCTCTGTCACATGCACGCCGAAAAAGGTTTCGACTACAAGGCTTTCACGTGCAAGACATTTCCGGTGAAACTTCTTTATCTTCCAGACAACGTCGTGCAGGTCAATTATTCATTTTTCTGCCCCGGCGTTTATTGCGACGGCAAACCCGAATACGATACCGCTCACATCGAAAAACTCATCGAATGCGACAACGACAGAACTATCGCCGAACCGCGCCTTGAATTCGCCGAAGGCACCGAAATCGAATACCGCGACATGCTCGAAATAAATCATTTCATATCCGACTTTTTATTCGATAAAGACAACGCCAGCCATTTGAATGACGCCGGTTACACGCGCGACGATGAGCTGTGGAATAAATACGGCTCGACGCTTGATTTCGATAAAAGAATGGCCGTCGCGCTCTACGTGGTACTGTTTCTATCGAGGCTCGCCTCCAAACTGCGTTCTGAAGATCCGGCGAATTACCTTGAAAAATTCAGGGGCGAGATCTCCAATAAAGGCGTGATGAAAAAACTGATCGAAAAATGTTCGGATATCTATGACGCCAGCGCCGCGAAAAACATAGGCCCGCTTATATTGATGGCCTTTATAAGCCTTCACCAGGTCGGCAGCAGGGAATATTCTAATTTCACGAAAGCGTTCACGATACTTTCGAATATGTTCAAATGCTCCACAGGCTGGGGAAGTTTCTGCGCGCCCGCTCACGGCTTCAATTTCAGAATGAAAATGCACTCGCTTATAAAATTCGACTCGAAGAATCCCGAGCTGCTTGCGCCCGTCGAAAAATATATCAGCCACTGTATTTTCCGCAAACGCTCATTTTACTCCTCCGGTCTTCTTAAAGAATACCAGTATATAACGCTGTTTTATTCGCTGATCAAGTGGTATGCGAAATCTTACGCCGTTCAGAGAAAAGACTCCGCCGTCAGCGCCGAAGACGTTAAAAAGGCCGTTGCCCTCATCGAAAAAGGCTATGCCAACCATTCTCTGCTGCTCAACATTCTCGAAACCAATAAAAATTTCGCCGGCATTTTCGGCCCGATATTCGGAAACTACTCGCTTATAAAAACGGTCATAGGCTGATATAACCCATCCATCAAACACTTTGCCGCAACATGAAAAAAGCCGCCCGCGTTATTTAAAAAGCCGGGCGGCTTTGCATATTCAGGAATTATGAATTATTATTTTATATTTTTAAGATAATTATTTAATTTATTAATTTGTATTGATGGCTACTTATTATTTGTCATGGCGGATCCCAGCTTAACCTTCGCGGAAGCATACCCCGTATCCGCCGAGCGGGTAGTCCCACTCGAGGCCGCATTTATCGCAGACAATTCGGCAGCTGCCGCATTCGTAGCAGCCTTCGAACGCGAAGATAACGTTTCCGGCGTCATCGACCTTATAGTTTTCAACCGGGCAGACGGTTACGCAGTATTTTTCAGCGCAGTTTTTGCAAATTTCCGGTTTGATCTTTATATGCGGCTTGCCGTTATCGACCTTGAACTTGGTGAGGCCGACCTTGTCTTCTATGGTGAGTTTTTTCATTCGATAACCTCCAGTGTTTAGTTCCAGATGAACGAGCGGAAACTTTTATAAGCGTCGGATATCAGCTGCATGATCGATACCCTGCCCCATGCTTTTTTGAACATAAGTTTCTGGCGTTCGCCCTTCGAAAGCTCGTCGACCGTGAAATAATCTTTGGCCAGCTCGATCGCAAGGTCAAGATAATTGGTGAAAAGGTGCGGAGATGAATGCAGGAACGCCGGCAGCCTTTCGTATTTTTTGAGGTCTTTTATAACTATCGATTCTTCTAAGTATTCGGCGTATTTCATAAGCGACTTGGCCGAGAAATCGCCGCGTCCGCGGGCCTGCATGACCGCTTTAGCCGCGATGATGCCGGATTCCATGGCCAGGTTCGAGCCCTCGTGATAAACGGAGGTGTTCACGAAAGACGCCGCGTCGCCGCAGACGAGTACGTTGTCGGTGAATACTTTCGGCATACCGTGATAGCCGCCTTCGGGAAGCAGGTGCGCCGAGTATTCTATCGGCTCGCCGTCTTTAACGAGCGGGCGGACGTAGGGGTGCTCCATGAACCTGTCGAGCAGCTCGTAGGGCTTCAGGCCGTGTTTGCACGCGCCGTCGAGCGCCACGCCGAGGCCAATCGATATCGATTCGCGGTTGGTGTAGATGAAGCCCGAGCCTAAAATATTATTGGTGACCGCGCCGAAAAATTCGTACGCCGCTCCGTCGTTGTCTGATTCGAGCGCGAAACGCTCGCATATCTTTTCTTTGGGAAGGCCGAGGACCATTTTTACGCCGAGAACGAAGTCTTTCGGCTTAAAATTGGAGCGCAGGCCGGCCTTTTTCGCGAGCAGCGAGTTGACGCCGTCCGCGAGGACCACGCAATTGCAGAGTATGTCGCCGTCGTCGCGGCGCGTTTTGACGCCTATTATCTTTTTATTGTCGTCGTATAAAAAATCGTCGACGACCGTTTCGCTCAGTATCATCGCGCCGGCTTCCTCGGCCTGGGCGGCGAACCACTGGTCGAAGCGGGCGCGCAGCACCGTGAAATTATTGTTATGCGGAGCTTTCGTAAATTCGCTGAATCCGGTCTCGACGCCCAGAGCGTCCTTTTCGCTTACGGCCAGAAATTTTCTTTTCGTGACGGGCCTTTCTATCGGCGCTTTTTCACGGAAATCGGGGATGAGTTTCGCCAGGGCGTTGGTGAATAATATTCCGCCCATGACGTTCTTCGCGCCGGGATACTCGCCGCGCTCGAAAACAATGGTTTCGACGCCGGCCTTGGCCAGCGTATAGGCGCAGGCGATCCCCGCGGGGCCGCCGCCTACTATTACGACATCGACTTTTTCTGCCATTTA
>Ga0154467_1139_pt1 | contig 30963 bp, 19 predicted proteins | sample RifGroC2_FD_105660 | JGI IMG/M metagenome (GOLD analysis project Ga0154467, IMG submission 105660) | Candidatus Wallbacteria bacterium GWC2_49_35 | reverse complement strand
GGCGAGACTTTTATCGTCGACGACGTTAAAAATTATAAAAAGCACGATTACGACGTCGCGTTTTTTTCCGCCGGCACGCAGGTGTCGCTCGATTACGCGCCTAAATTCGCCGAGCACGGCGCCCTCGTGGTGGATAATTCCGCGGCGTTCCGCATGGACGAAAACGTTCCGCTGGTCGTGCCCGAGGTCAATTTCGAAGACGCGCTCGATAACGACGGCATAATAGCCAACCCGAACTGCTCGACCATCCAGATGCTTCTGGCCCTGTGGCCGCTGCACAAGGTCTGCGAGATAAAGCGCGTGGTCGTGACCACGTTCCAGTCGGTTTCCGGCACCGGGACGCCGGCGATAGAGGAACTGCGCCGCCAGTCGGCCGAAGTGATAGAGCTCGGCATAGAAGAATCTTACAGGCACGCTCTGGCGAAAGAGGCATACCCTCACCAGATAGCCTTCAACTGCCTGCCGCATATCGATAAATTCGAAGACGACGGCTACACCAAAGAAGAACATAAAATGATAAACGAGACCCGCAAGATCTTTCACGAGCCGAAATTCAGGATGACGGCCACTACCGTGAGAGTGCCGGTTTTCAGGGGCCATTCGGAAGCGGTAAACATCGAGTTCAAAAAGGCGATCTCGCCCGATGAGGCCATGGCTATTTTAAAATACGCGCCCGGTGTCACTGTGATTGACGACGTCTCGAACAACGAATACCCCATGCCTATATTCTGTGAGTGGCGTGATGACGTTTTCATCGGCAGGATACGCGCCGATAAATCGGTCAGATACGGCCTGGATATGTGGGTTGTCGCCGATAATATACTCAAGGGCGCGGCGCTCAACGGCATCCAGATAGTCGAAAGATATTTCGGCATGGAGCCGTCTTTGAAGGCGGAAACTAAATATAAGAAATAATATTTATAGTAAGCGAAATAGTTAGTTTACATCAGCAAGGCTGGTAATAAATAAACGACACGATAAAAATCATATATGAAAAAGGTGATATAAATGTCCAGGGAGAATATTTCGGAGGAATTCAATTTCAAGGTCATCGACAAGAAATGGCGCAAGTTCTGGGAAGACAATAAGATCTATAAAGTGGACGTCAACGCGGACAAACCAAAATATTACTGTCTGGACATGTTCCCGTACCCGTCGGGCGCGGGGCTTCATGTTGGCCACTGGCGCGGTTACGTCATATCCGATGTGTGCTCGCGCCTTAAGCTGATGCAGGGTTACAACGTAATGCACCCCATGGGCTGGGATTCCTTCGGTCTTCCGGCCGAAAATGACGCCATCAAGCTCGAGATCCATCCGAGCGTGCTCACGAAGGAAAGAATAGATAATTTCAGGCGTCAGCTTAAAGAGATCGGCGCCGTTTACGACTGGGACCTCGAATTCGCCACTTCGGACGCCGATTACTATAAATGGACGCAGTGGATATTCGTTAAACTGTATAAGGCGGGCCTTGCTTACCGCAAAATGATGCCCATCAATTTCTGCCCGTCGTGCAAGACCGGCCTCGCCAACGAAGAAGTCACCGGCGGCGAATGCGAACGCTGCGGCTCGGCCGTCGAAAAGCGAGACATGTACCAGTGGATGCTCAGGATCACCAAATACGCCGACAGGCTCGCCGACGACCTGGACAAGGTCGACTGGCCCGAAAGCGTAAAATCTCTGCAGCGCAACTGGATAGGCCGTTCCTACGGCGCGAAGATAGATTTCACGCTCGCATCCGGCGGCGAAAAGATAACTGTTTTTACGACGCGCCCCGACACGCTTTTCGGCGCCACCTACATGGTGCTCGCGCCCGAACATCAGCTCGTATCGAAGATAACCGCACCCGAAAAAATGGACGAGGTCAAAAAATATATAGAAACCGCGTCGAACAAGAGCGAGATCGACCGCATGGCCGAAAATCGCAAAAAAGACGGCGTGTTCACCGGCGCGTACGCGCTCAATCCCCTCAGCGGCGAAAAAATACCTGTATGGATATCCGATTACGTGCTCGCGCACTACGGAACCGGAGCGATAATGTGCGTTCCGGGCCATGACACGCGCGATTTCGAATTCGCCAGAACTTTCGGAATAGACATCAGGCGCGTCATAGCGAAATCGCTCGACGGCATAGCCGATCCGGCGAAAGTTTCATCTGAAGGGCTCGACGAGGCTTTCACGGAGACCGGCTTTATGGTCAACTCAGGCCCCTACAGCGGAATGGACACCGAAACCGGCAAGACGAAGGTCATCGAAGAACTCAAAAAACGCGGCATAGGCGATCAGTCGATCAACTATAAGCTTCGCGACTGGATATTCGCCCGCCAGCGCTACTGGGGCGAACCCATTCCCATAATCTACTGCGATAAATGCGGCGAGGTGCCGGTGCCGGAAGAAGAACTCCCGGTAAGGCTGCCCCACGTCGAAAAATACAAGCCGACGGGCACGGGCCAGTCTCCGCTGGCCGCCATAGCCGATTTCGTCAACTGCAAGTGTCCGAAATGCGGCGCCGCGGCGAAGCGTGAAACCGACACGATGCCTCAGTGGGCCGGCTCTTCCTGGTATTTTTTGAGATACCCGAACCCGAAGCTCGATACGGCCCCCTTCTCGGACGAGATCATGAAAAAATGGATGCCGGTCGATCTTTACATCGGCGGCATCGAGCACGCCACGCTGCATCTTTTATACGCGCGCTTTTTCATAAAGGCGCTCTATGACATGGGACATCTTCCCTTCGACGAGCCGTTCACGAAGCTGTTCAACCAGGGCATTATCTACCGCAACGGCTCCAAGATGAGCAAGAGTCGCGGAAACGTGGTCAACCCCGACGAGATCGTCGAGAAGTTCGGATCTGATTGCCTCAGGATGTTCGAACTGTTCATAGGGCCGCCCGATATCATGTGCGAGTGGAAGGACGACGGCATAATCGGCGTCAGCAAATTCATCAAGCGCTTTTATAAGATAGCCGTCCACAATATTGGAAATAAAGGCTACCAGGAGCCCGTCGAACTTCTTCGCGCGCGCCACAGATTCATCAAGACCGCGAGCGAAAGGATCAACGCCTTCCAGTTCAACACATTTATCAGCGCCTGCATGGAATTTTCGAACGCGCTCTCCGATTACGACAAATGCTCGGCCGAAACCGTGAAGGCTATGACGGTAATGCTTTCACCCATGGCCCCGCACGTCTGTGAAGAGATATGGAGCCTGCTCGGAAACGATAAATCGATATTTTTAAGCGGCAAATGGCCTGAATTCGATCCCGCGCTCGCCGCCCTCGACGAGATAAGCATTCCTGTTCAGATAAACGGAAAGCTCCGCGGCACCATCAACGCCCCGAAAGGCGCAGAAGAACAGGCGGTTAAAGACCTGATAGCGAAGAACGAATTCATAGTCAAAAACCTCGAAGGTAAACAGGTGGTCAAATTCGTTTTCGTGAAAGATAAAATAGTCAACTACGTGGTGAAATAAAAAAATCAAAAGTATATTCATTTTATTTAATATTATCGCGCTTTACGCTTTATTGATTTGCTGCCCGCGCGCATTGTCGGCGGCGGAGGTGGAACGCCCGTTTCCGTCCGCTCCTTATTTCTCGCCCGTACCTTCCGGCTCGTTCGACGATGCGCTGATATCGGTGCTCATCGATAAAAAAAAATACCTGTCCGAGATCAGGATCATTCCCGGCGGGTCTTTCAGTGATACCGAAACAGCCTCCGGAAAGGTATTCCGATATTCCACGGCGGTGTTCTCCGGGCGCGAGAAAAATTCCAGATTCGATTTTCCCGGAGAGCTCGAGCTCGTAAGCTCCGGCGGCTGGCACTATCTTATAAACCGCGTCGCGGTCAAAGATTATATAGCCTGCGTTCTGATCTCCGAAATGGAAAGCGAAGAGCCCGAACTCGTCCGCGCCCTGACCGTGCTTATCAGAACGCTTGTTTTTAAGGAAATTTCAGATAAAAACGCCAACCCCGCACGCGCCCGACACCCTCACGAAAACTATCTGATCTGCGCGCGCACCCACTGCGCCAGCTACAGGGGCGTCGTTTCGCGTGCCCGCTATTTAAAAGCGTTGAGGTCCGTGAACTCCGCGGCAAGCGAGGTGCTCTTCTACGGCGGCCGTCCCGTCCAGTGTCTTTATTCGTCTTCCTGCGGCGGCAGGGTGAAAAAAGCCTCCGACGTTTACCCCGGCGCCGCCTCCGAGGTTTATTTCGAAGAAAAAGAATGCCCCTGCCGCTCGTCCGTCAGGAGCTGGAAAAGCGTTTACCGCCGAAAAGCTCTCGGCCGTGTGCTTGGATTCGGTGTCGAAAGCGTCGAAGCGGCCTCTAAACCTTTCCGCGTAGTATTTAACGGGAAGGTAAGGCATACTTTCGACGAATTCATATCCGATATCGAAAAAAGCGGTCTGCCGAGGCTCAAAAGCCCGGATTTCAATGTCTCCTACGATGATAAGAGCGATTCTTTCGTATTCGAAGGCGTCGGGCTCGGCCATGGTGTGGGATTGTGCATAGCCGGCGCGCGCTCGATGGCGGCCGCGGGAAACGGATATAAAAAAATTCTGAATTATTATTATAAATCTTGTATTTTAAAGCCGGTTGATTTATAATATAATCGGTCTGATTTCACATCGAGAAAGGATAAATAAGGACGATTTATGAAAAAAACTGTATATTACAAAAAAAAAATATTGAAAGCGGCGTTTTTTATTTTTTGCTTCTTCGCGGCGGCTTTCGCGTGCCCGACCTTTGCGGCTGATAACGCTCCGGCGGCTAAAGTTTCCCCGGCGGCGGCGTCCACCGAGCGAAATAAAAGCGAACGGCTCGTGCTTACCGGCGTCGTGGAAAGCGTTTTGGCCCCGGTCAATCCGCGCGAAACACTTATGACGGTCGATTGCGGCGATTCAACGGCTGTGGAGCTGATCCTCGCGCCGTCGACGCGCTATTATCCTTACGATTACTATCCGTGCGCCGGAGATAAGATAAGGGTCAACTACGTCGTTCTCGGAATATTCAAAAAATATGTTATAGCTTACGGCGTTTCGCTTATCGAAGAATTTTCGGGCATATCTAAAGACAGTTTAAAACATTGAAAAAATAGATTTTTAAAGGGGAAACCATGTCCGATCTGTATTTAGGCAAGTTAATAAAATCCGGAAAATCCACTTCTGAAAGATATTGTCTCAACAAACTCGATCTTACGACGCACGTTTTCATATGCGGCTCCACCGGCGCCGGAAAAACGGTTCTCGGCAAGTGTATTATAGAAGAGGCGCTTCGCAATCAGATACCGGCCGTCGTGATAGATCTCAAAGGCGATCTCAGCTCGCTTAAAGTTCCGCTGTACGACCTTTCGGAAAACGAAGTGGCCGATTTCATCGAAGGCAATTCCGAGGCCGACCAGAAGGAAAAGATCCGCAAGAACCTTGCCGAATTCAAGCAGATGCTCGCCGGAAGCGGGCTAGAGATCAAAGACGTGCAGAATTTCCGCAACGGCACCAATATAAAGATATTTACGCCCAAAAGCCGCGTTTACGATCAGTTCTCTATCTCGTTTCTGACTTCTCCGCCGGATAATTTCGACGAACTTATGAGAAACGAGCCGGAGACGGTTTTAAACCACATAGCCAACCAGGCGTCGGTCATATTCAAAAGAATGTTCGGCGAGTCTGCCATGACGTCTCTGAGCGAGGAAAAGACCCTCATGGAATGCGCCATAATGCATCTGTACAAGATCGGCGCCGAGCTCGAGGGCAGGACCGGCGTGGTCAATCTGATAAAAACCATATATGATGTGCCTTTCGAACGTATCGGCATGCTCAAGGTCCGTGAGTTCATCTCCGACGAGCGCAAAATGACCCTCATAAGAAGGCTCAACACGCTGCTGGTGGGCGCCGATTCCCTCTGGTACGACGGCGAATCCATCGATTCCATTATACAATCGCTGGTTAAAACCGAAAAAAGCCCCGGCGATAAAACCAATCTTTATATCTTCAATCTGTCGATGCTCGATAATTTCGACGACCGCAACCTGGTGCTCGCCAATATAGCCGTGACGCTGTTCAACCGCATGAGAAAACTCGGCGACTCGCGCGAGCCGCGCGCTCTGTTTTATATAGACGAAATCGGCGGCGGAAAACTATCTTTTTTTCCGGACGATCCCATTCAGAACGAAAGCAAAAGCTCCATAAACATGCTTTTAAGGCAGGGCCGCGCTTTCGGGCTCGGCTGCGTGCTGGCCACTCAGAACCCCGGCGATATCGACTACCGCGGGCTGACCAACTGTCACACCTGGTTCGTCGGAAAGCTTCTGACGAAAGCCGACCGCGACAAGGTCATGCAGGGCATTTCCGCCTCCGCCTACTTTCTCGAAAGTTATGAATCTTTCGTTAAAATGGCGGGCACCGGCGATTTCATAATCAAGGCGAAAGACGGTACCGTCAGCGCTTTCAAGGAACGCTGGCTTCTGAGCTTCCACAAGGTGCTGACCTATAACGACCTGGTAAATCTAAAAAAGACGCTTCTATTCGCCGACGATATCATGGTCGGCTCCGACCTGCTCGCCAAAAAGGAATACGCGGCCGCCATACCTTATTTCAGCAGCGTCCTTTTGAAGGAGCCCGATTCACAGAAGGCTATGGGCCTCATGGGCGAGTGTCATTTCGCGCTCGGCGCCCACAAGGATGCGGCCGCTTTCTTCGAGCGCGTCATCAAGTCGAAGCAGAACGAATACGGTCAGGCGCGGGCCTATTACTTTATGGGCGAGATAGCCTCCGCCGCCGGCCACGCCGAAAAGGCCCTCGAACTTTTCCAGCGCTCCGTAAAATGCGACGCCGAATACGCCGATTCATATTTCAGCGCCGCCGCTATACATCATAAAAACCAGAAGAACGCCGAGGCGCTCCAGAACATTCAAAAATACGTAGTATTGAGGCCGGCGGCCGCCGCGGGCTATCATCTGATGGCCCTGGTTTACATGGCGCTTCAGGATTACCTCGCCTCCGACAATTCCATTAAAAAGGCGCTGGCATTCCTGAAAGACGCGTCGCGGAGGTATCCGTATAAATTTTTAGAAGCCAGGATTAACTATTACCTCGGCCAGAACGCCCACAGCCTCGAGCTTATAGACGAGGCGAAAGCCGTCGCCTCGCAGTCCGGGATACCGTCGTACGAATGCGACTATCTCGCATCCATGATATATATGCGCTTCAAGGAATACGACCGGGCGGTCTCGAGCCTCGAAACAGTCATAGCGGCCAGCCCTCGCGACGAAGAGGCACTGGCATCGCTCGCCGATCTTTATTATCAGATCAGCAACGCCGAAAAGCTCTCTGAAACTCTCAAGCGGCTGGAAAAGATCAATCCCTCCAACGCTTCAATATACGCATATAACGCCCGCCTTCTTCTCGATTCAGGCAGAAAAGAGGACGCGTTGAAACTGATATCCTCGCAGCCTGAAGGCCTCGCGGGGGCCGACAAACTCCTGGCCGTAAAGGGCATGATATACAACGCTCTGGGTAAAAAAGACGAGGCGCTGGCGGCTTTCGGCCGCGCGGTCGAATTCAATCCCCGCTCGCTCGACGCGCTTTACATGCTTTCGAAAAATTACGAGACCGATAAGGAATATGAAAAGCAGCGCGATGTGCTTTTGAAGGCGATAGACTGCCAGGCCGAGGAGAAGTTTTATTACGATCTCGGACTGTGTTACGAAAAACTGAACCAGTATCAGCAGGCGATCGAATCATTCAGCCGCCTTTATCTGAGCGTGCTTTCCGACCCCGAAATAAACCTGAAAAAGGCCGAATGGTACGTCAAACTGAACAATATCGCCAAAGCGCACGAGTGCGCCGATCTTTTCATCAAGGCGCGCCCCCGCGTCATAGACGGTTATATAGTCAAAGGCGAGACCTTCACTCTCGAAAAAAAATACGAAGAGGCCATAGAAGAGTATTACAAAGCGGAGAAGATATCTTCCGACGATCCGCGGCTCTGGCTGGCAAGGGCTTTCACCTACAATGAAATGGGCGATTATGTCAAGTCGGACGACTGCAAGAATATGGCCATGTCTAAAAAATAGCCGGGCTTAATTTTTGTCCGGAGGATTTTTATAATATTGAATTTTATTATTTTTTGACCGTAAGGAAGTGTGTACGTTAAATGTCTGATAAATTTTTAAATATAGCGGCCCGGTCCGGCAGGGGCTCCGTAGTGCCGCAAAGATCCCTTTCGATAAGATTTTTTCTCATTCTGCTCGCCGCCCTTTTATGCTCTTATCCTGCCGGTTACGGGTACGCAGAAACCAGGCCCGCGTCCACGGCCGAGGTCGACATAAAGGCGAGCGTGAAAAAATTTTACACTTCCTCGCTTTCCAAGGAAAAACGCGAAAAGTTCAAAAAGATAATATCCGATTACCGCAGGGACAAAAAGAAAGCGGGCCCCGCCTATTCGCTTTTCGTTATAGGCCTGGTAAGGGAGCTCGCCGAAGATTACAAATCCGCCGCAGACGTATATGAAAAACTGATAAAAACCTACGGCAAAACCAAATACGCCAACCTTTCGAAGGAACGCATATCAGAGTGCCTTCTGGCCATGGGCGAGCGCGACCGGGCCGTCGAGAATTACCAGCAATATTACAAGTGGCGCATATCAGAAGGAAAGCGCGAACAGATCTTGTTCAAGATCGCCGAAATATACAACCAGACGCTCACTACGCTCGAAAAAATAACGCAGGCTTATAAGATGGCCGCCGATCGCTATGAATACAGCAAGAACGAGACTGTCGAATATCTCGTAGGCTATTTCAAGGGCTTCCATCTTCTCGACGCGCACCTTGCCACGCTCTACTACAGGCGCGTTTTAAAGGAATATCCCGACGGCCTTTATAAATTCGACGCGCTGCTGAACATGTCGCTGGTATTCGCTTACGACCTCTCGGATATCGAAACCGCGAAAATCATGCTGATCAGGCTTATGGAAGAAAAATCCGAGTATGCCGACGAGGAGGAGATCGAGAAGGTCCGCCGCCGGGCCGCTCTTATTTACGGACTCCTTTCGCAGTTCCATTCGCCCGAGATCGCGGGCGCCGAGGCCGCCGGATCTTACATGAAGGTCCTGGGCGGCTCTATAAGCGACGCCGAAGCTTCCATGGCGTCTTATTACCTTGGATACTACTACGAGCATCTTCCGGAGACGCAGAGGCTGCTCAATAAAGACAACTCGGCCTCGAAATACGTCTTCAATAAAAAGTCGCGGGCCGAAAACTACCTGTCCGAGCTCAAGAGCGAAGGCCGGCAGAATTCCGTGCATAAGGCTATTTCGGCGTATATGCTCGGCTACAGGATAAAAAAAGACGATTTTTACGCCGAGGAAAGCGCTTTCCGCGCCGCGCTTATGCTTATCAATTATTACGGCGACACGGTATCCTGCGATCTCATCGCGCAAGACGTCCTCAAAAAGATAAAGGAGCCCAGGCGCGACGACGATTTTAAAGACCTGGCCCACAAGAGAATGCCCGGCGTTTTCGATAAAAGTTACTCCGCCCTCTTCGCCAAGGAAAAGAAACTTTACGAAAGCAGCGAGTTCAAAAAAGCTATCCAGACGCACGAGCAGATAATCGAAAAATCGCAGAAAGGCCCCGAGGCAGAATTTTCGATGTACACTATAGCCAGGATCTGCGAAGAAGACCTCAAGGATTACGAAAAGGCCGTTAACGCCTACAAGCGTTTTATCAACGAATTTCCCGATTCTCCGCGGGCGGACAAGGCGACCTATCAGATCGCGCAGATATACGAAACCGCGCTTATCGAATATAACGAGGCTGTCCGCTATTACAAAAAACTTATAGAAGAGGGCCGAGACCAGTTGTGGGTGTATCAGGCGGGCGTCGATCTCGCCGAATTATATTCGCAGCCGGTATTCAAAAAAGGCGGCGAGGCGGTCAAAATATACCTCGACCTGCTGAAAAAGGTCCCCATGCGAGAGGACGAAGTGCTTTTCAAACTCGCGGAGGCGTACGAGAAGAACCCTAAGGACGCTCCGAAGGCGGTAGAAGCGTGCGAGAAGATCATAAAAAAATACCCGGGCTCAATCTATTTCGACGGCGCGCTCGACAGGGAGCTGGGGGTCCATTACAAGGAAAATCTCAGCGAGATAAGCAAAAAGGTCATACTCGCCAAGGAAAAGAAAGAGGGGAACCTGAAGGCTGTACTCGAGGAGAAACTCGAAAAGGAAATATTCATAAAAAGTTATAAGGACGCGCTTGCGACGATCGACGAGCTGAAAAAGATCGCCGCGGACACGAAGGAGACGGTGCTTCTGGAGAAAAGGGCCGTCGAGATACAGATCGAAGGAATGGGCGAGGTCGAAAAAGGCATCAAGGCGCTGCGCGAACTCGAAAAAAAGACGGACGACGAGGCCGCCCGCTCCGAAGTGCTTTTCCTGCTGGCAAAAACCATGGCCGCCCGCGAGAAAGATTACAAAAACGCCGCCGACATATACGAACAGATAATCAACATGAAGGATCTTCATTCAAGAACTCAGATGATGGCTCTTTTCGAAGCCGGCCTTCTGTACGCGGTCAACCTCAAATATTACGAGGACGCCTTCAGGTGCTACAGCATGATAATGTCGAAATACGAAACGGAGGCCAGGGCCGAGAAACTCGACGCGAAGATAGCGAACCTGCTGAATATCGACCTCAACGTTCTTCAGAACTATCTGAGGGCGATAGAGACCGAGTCCGCAAAGGATAATAAAAAAAAGAAAGAAGGCGCGGCCGCGGCCGAAGGCACATCCGAAGCGTCCATTGAAAAAGCCTCCGCCGCGGAAGGCACTAAAGAAAACGGCCTTCTGGACGGACTGTACGATTACTCCGAAAAGGTATTCGGCGCGATCAAGGGGAACGCCTCTTCCGAAAACACCGGCGAGCTCACTGCCGGGGACCTTATAGACGACGCCGGTTTCGGCCTGAAACGCGAAGCGCCCGCCGCCGAAGACGTTTCCTGGTTCCGCAAGCCGGCTAAGCCGCTGGAGTATTCGTGGTTTCAAAAGCCCGTCGATCTCAGCGATATCGGCATCGGCGCGCCCGGCTGGTTCAAGAAAGGCGGCATCACCCTGCGCAGGCCGAAATCGGCCATAGATGAAGAGACTTATAAACTGAGACGCGAAATGGCTCTTCCGCCGGTAAAATCATCCAAAACGAATAAATATTTAAGTTATATCGAGGCTAACCCCGGTTCGCCGAAACTGCCCATAGTCATGCTTCTTCTGGCCAATTCCTACGAGGAGTCCGCCGATTTTGAAAAGGCGGTCGAAACCTACAGGGATATCATCGACAATCATTCGCAGTACCCGAAGGTCGTCTTCAGCGCATACGAAAGGCAGAGCGCCATAATGGCGAAGGAGTTCAGGCAGTACGAGCGCGCCCTCTTCCTGGTCAGGCAGATGCAGGAAAAGTTCCCGCAGTTCTTCAACGCCGCGGACGAACTCATCCTTAAGGTCTCGAACTATAAAAAAATAGCCGAAAACGATAAATATATCAGCGAGAACATAGGCGATGAAAAATCGCTCGAGCTGATGCACGAAAATGCTAAAATATACGAGGAAAAATTCAAGGACTACGCCGGCGCGATAGCTTATCTGAACAAATGTTCTTCTTACGTTTCCGGCGATACCGACGAGATCGATTATAAACTCGAGGCCGTCAGGATATGCGAGGAGAAAACATTCGATTACGGCCTGGCCTATGAAGAACTCAACGATATTCTAGAACGCTTTCCGTCGTGCCCGCAGGAAGGCGATATCATGTACAGGGCCGCGGGACTTCTTATAAACGAACTCAAGCAGCCGCACAAAGGCATAAAACTGCTCGAGAACTACGGGGAAAAGCACAAGGAAGATAAAAATTACAAGGACGCGATGCTTTTGCTTCAGTCGGCCTACGGCGAAAAACAGATCGCGGAAAAGGTCGAAACGATCAAAAAACTCAGGGAGGTCGTGCCGGAACTTAAACTATCGGACGAAACCACGAAAGAGTTCAAGCGCATCGAGGTCGAAAAAAAAGTCGCGGACCTTCTGCAGATAATTGAAACCACGCCCGACGAGCCGGGCAATTATCACTATCTTTATTATGCAGCGAGAATGTACGAGCGCGACGCCGAAGAGTACGAAAAGGCCTCGATATATTACCGCAGGATGATCGAAACGAAGGTGCCTGACGACGTGCTGATAAAAGGTATAACGTCTCTGGGCGCCATATTCGAAACAAAGATCAACAAGCCGAAGAAAGCCATCGAGCTCTACCGCGAATTCATAGTCAAAAACCAGCCCGACGACGTCGACTTTCTGGCCTACCTGCAGTTTAAAATAGGCGAGTGCTACGAACTTCTCAGAAAGCGCGAAGAGGCGGTCGACGCGTACAGGAAAGTAAAGTTTTACTTTCCCATATCGCGCTGGGCGAAAACGGGAGAAGACCGCGTGGCGCAGATACTGGCGTCCCCCGATAAATTCGTGACCATTCATGAGGTCGGCCTCGACGAGGACGAGCTGCTCGAAGAAAAGAAGAAAGCGGAGCTCGCGAAGGGCACTTTCGAGGTCGCGCTGGAAACCGGCGAAATATCGCTTTCGTCGGCCGAAATAGAGATCGCCGCCGAGCAGGACCCTGAAATAAAGATAGAAAAACTCGAGGCGCTCATTAATACGATGCCTGAAAAAGACCCGAAACTCGCGGGCTACCTGATAGAACTTTCGAAGGTGTGCGAGCAGACGAAAAAGCTCGACAAGGCCGCGGAAGCGCTAAAGCGTGTTATAGATAACTTTCCGAAGTATCCGCGCTATTACGACGTGGCGCTTAAACTTGCGGAAATGTACAGAATGGCCAACAATATAGACGAGGCGATCCGCTACTACCTTCAGATAGTTCAGCAGTCGCCGCAGTATGATAAAACCGAGTACGTTCGCTACACGCTCGGCACGCTTTATATTCAAAAACAGGAATATATATACGCGCTGGAGGTTTTCAGGGAACTCATCGACCGCTACCAGGATTCGCTGTACGCCAAGAAGGCTCAGTACGAAAAGGGCCTGGTCAACGAGCGCTACATGAAAGATTACGACGCGGCGATACAGGATTTCGAAAATATGGTCAACCGATATTTCGACCACGAGAACGCCGCTGACGCCCAGATCGAAATAGGCTGGATCTACGAGAACGCAAAGCACGACCTCGCGCAGGCGAAAGCGGCCTATCAGAAGGCGCTGGACCGATTCCCCAACACGCCGAGGCGCCGCGAGGTCATCGAGTCCATCGAAAGAATAGACGCGAAGATGCCCAGGTAATAGACTTTAATACAAAAAGCCCTGTCCCGTCGCCGGGGCCGGGCTTTTTTTGCGTTACTCAGATTGACCGTTCCTTGAATCTTTTTATTTTGACAAATCGGAAGATTATGTGATATAATACTTTTCACTATTTAACAGTTTGGATGTAAATAATGAAACTGATATTGGACGCCGAACCGAAAAACAGCCGGGGTGAAGCGATACCATTGCTGGTAGGTGATTTCGTGTCCGTGAATTTTATAGGCCCGGACCAGGTCTGCGCGCTGACCTTCAAGATCGTAGAAAAGAGAATGGACGGCCAGATCACCCTGATGCTCAGAGACGCCGGCAGAAGCGAAGAGCATCCGCGGCGGCAGCATTTCAGGCTGTCGACCATAGACGACATGTGCGAGGATCCCGAGGCCGCCAGGGCCGCCGGAAAGATCAAAGCGTTCGTCAGGGAGGCAGGAAACCCTGAAAAACTATATACGACGAAAACGCTTAACATCTCGGGCGGCGGGATGCTTTTCGCGTTCTACGACGACATGCCGCACCTTAATTCGATATTCGATATCGAAATAAATATCGGCGGCGCCCGCGTTTTTCCGGTCAAGGGAAAGCTCGCGCGCATCGAGAGAAAATTATATGAAAACGAAATGGTTTTCATGGTGGGCGTTATCTTTCTGGAGATCGACGAAGCCGACCGCGAGGCCATAATCAATTTCGTTTTCGACGAAGGTAAAAAATCGGAGCCGGCCGCGGATTGATCCCGCGGGGGCCGCGCCCGGCTGAATAAACGAGACGTCTGGATCTGAATATATGCTTTCTAAATGGCTGATAAGCGGCCTGGGTATCAAAAGATGGATATTTCTGCTGAGCGTGAGCGTTTTTATGCTCGGCGCCTGCTTCGTGCGTATCTACGGCGGGGCCGGAGGAGACGGAATCGAATATTACGCGGCCGTGGCGGTTTTTCTGACACTGACGGCGGTCGCGCTGGCGAAGATAACCCTGTTCGTTGAAAAAATAATAAAGATAGCCCAGAGCGGCCACCTGGACGACTATTTCGACGGGATAAAAATTAAAAGACGCCCGCCCGAGCCGCCGGCCATTGTAATGATTGGCGGAGGAACGGGATTGTCGACTATGCTCAGAGGCATCCGCGAATACAGCGGCAACTCGAAGAACCTGGTCGCCATTGTGACGGTCGCCGACGACGGCGGATCTTCCGGCAGGCTGCGTGAAGAGATGAACATACTTCCGCCCGGCGATATCCGCAACTGCCTCATAGCTCTTTCGACCGAAGAACCTCTGCTGACGAAACTTTTTCAATACAGGTTCAAGGACAGCACCAGGCTTTCGGGCCATTCCTTTGGAAATTTGTTCATTGCCGCCCTCACCGACGTTACCGGCGATTTTTTAAAGGCGGTCAAGGAATCGTCTAAAATACTAGCTGTTTCAGGCAAGGTGCTGCCGTCGACAGACGTAGCTCTCAGCCTCAGGGCGGTCTACGAGGACGGAAGCGTCGTTAACGGCGAGTCGCAGATAGCCTATAACGCCATGAATAAAAAGATCAGCCGGATCGAAATAGAGCCTGAAGACGCAAGGGCGCTGCCTGAAGCGGTCGCAGAAATCGAAAAGGCACGCGTTATAATTATAGGCCCTGGTTCGCTGTATACGAGCCTGATGCCTAACCTTATGATAGAAGACATCAGAAACGCCGTGAAAAAATCCGGCGCACTCAAGGTGTATATTTGCAACGTCATGACGCAGCCGGGCGAAACCGACAACTACAGCGCATGCGACCACCTTAAGGCGATAACGTCGATACTGGGAGAACGCTCCATCGACTATATAGTGGTTTCGGACGTCACCAACGCTTCGGAAGAGCTTCTGGCGAAGTACAAAGCCGCCAGGGCCGAGCCGGTCAGAATAGATATCGAAAAAATAGCGGCCCTCGGGGTCAGGGTCGTCAGGGCCGATCTTTCGGCGGCAAGCGATTTTTTAAGGCACGATCCCGATAAACTGGCGAGGTGCGTGCTGGATATAGTTAAAAATAAAGCCTGACGGTTTTAAATTTTTAATTTGTTAGCCGGCCGCCGGAAAGTGTAATTAAGAAAAATAAATAAAAAAAGAAAAAAGCGCTATGAAAAACGAAAACGCCACAAACAAATACGATATAACCCGATACGACTTCGTCCTCGACGATTCGAAAATAGCCGTTAAACCCTATCTTAAAAGGGACGAAGCGCGGCTGCTGGTTTTCGACAGGGCGAAATGCGCCATGTCTTCGAAAAATTTCGGCGATATTATCGATTACTTCAATTCGGGCGATATGCTTATACTCAACGAGACGAAGGTTTTTAAAGCAAGACTTTACGGCACCAAGAACGAAAGCGGCGCCCGCGTGGAGCTGCTTCTGCTTAAGCGGACCGGCGAAAACCGTTTCAGCGCCCTGGTCAAGCCTTCCAGGCGCATTAAAACCGGCGTAAGGCTCGCCATCGACGGAGGCCTGCTCGAGGCTGAAGCGGTCGGGCGCGCGGACGCCGACGGCGCGTGGGTCTTCGAGTTCGAAAAAAAGGAACTTAAGAACCGCGATATTTTCGAACTCGTCGACATGTGCGGGCACGTCCCTCTTCCGCCTTATATAATAAAGAATAAGCCCGTCAAAACGGCCCGCGGCCAGGCTTATGAAGACGACCAGATCGACCGCGAAGGTTATCAGACGGTGTACGCGAAAGAGCATGGATCTGTTGCCGCTCCTACGGCCGGTTTTCACTTTACTCCGGAGCTTCTCGAAAAACTCGCGAGTAAAGGCGTGCTGATTGAAAAGATCATCCTGCACGTGGGCCTGGGCACTTTCAAGCTGGTCGAAAAAGACGATATACGCGATCACACAATGCACAAGGAAGTTATAAAGATCGATAAGGAAGCATACGCCAGGATCATCGGTTTTATCAGGAATAAAAACGAAAAAAAACTTTTCTGCTGCGGAACGACGTCGGTACGAACGATCGAAAGTATCGACAGGGTGGCTTTAGACGCGCCCGGCGGATCTTACTGCGCGGAAACGGATCTTTTTATTTACGACGGATATAATTTTAAAAACGCCGACGCTATCATAACGAATTTCCATCTTCCCCGGTCCACGCTTCTGATGATGGTTTCGGCGTTCATGGGCAACGATAAAATGAAAATGGCCTACGATTACGCCATTAATAACGATTTTATGTTTTACAGTTACGGCGACGCGATGCTGATAATATGAGCCGCGCGGCGGATTAACTTTTGAAAGTAAAGGGGCGGGCGATGAAGATAAACGGGTTACGGCTTAAAAATTCTCGAAACGAAGCTTTTTCTCTTATAGAGCTGCTTGTGGCGCTCATTATTCTCGGAGTGCTGACCAACTTCGCCGCATTCTACTATTCGGACATGAGAAGTTCCGCGGCTGGCACCAAAGTAAAAGCCGACCTGATGGAAATAAAGAAAGCGATTTCTAATTTCATGTCCGACGAATATAACGTGACTAACGCCCGTCCGGCAAACCTGTCCGAGCTCGTCGAAAAGACTTGCCGCGCGAAGGCTATATTAGACGCAGCCGACAAGACGCTGAAAACCTATCCTATGTCGGCCGACATCGAGTACATAATGCAGAACGAATACGCGGATAAGGCGGGCTGTAAAACAGGCGAGGTCGACCTGAAGCGTTTTTATCTCGAAAAAATTCCGCTGTGCCCCTGGGGCGAAGCTTATTACGCCGATCTGTACTATGTGTGCGCCAGAAACCCGGATACCGGTTATATCGCCCGCGAGCCTTACCTTAATCCCTCAATGGATAAATTTTATAACGGCGTGCCGGCCCCGACGTTTTACAAAACGTTCAAAAGCGCCGGTGCGACCCTGAGCGGAAGCGCCGGCCAGATCGTAATGTCCTCATCTGACGCCACCAACAAAAATTCAGTGGACGCCATGTTTTTGTCCAACATCGAAGCTATAACCACGCTGCCGCTTCCCGACAGGAAGGTCACCTTCGAGTTCTCATTCAAATACAGCCAGAAAACCGTCGACGATCCGGTACTGAACGCGGCCGAAAGCCGCATCCTTGAGACCGCTTCCGGCGAAACATATGTTCCGTGCGCTAACGGCATGCTCTATTTTTTCAAGGACCCGCCGGCCGCCGGCGGCGAGGCCGCTGTAATGGCCAAGTCGGGGTTCGGCCTGAAATTTTCGGCCGTCGACTGGGAACTGTACGAATGCCCGGGCGGCGCCGCGGCGCAGAAACTGGCCGCCGGCGGCTGGGAACAGGCGGCACTTCACAGCGTCAAATTTGTTTTTACGCTGGCGACGAAGATCGACTGCTATATAGACGGCGATCTGAAAGCCACCGCGGCTTACTCCACCGCTTCGCCCGTGTCGAAGGTGTATTTCGCGGTTTCTCCGGATTTTTTCACTTCGCTTAAAATGCCGCCTCCGCCTTACCCGCCGATCCCGGTTTTAGCCGACTGCGAACTGAAACTTCATCACGTAACTATCAATAAAATAGATTTTTCGAAGCATTATATCGCTAAAATACCTTCGAAATAGTTTGAAACTGATACATTAATCGAAACGCTCGTCCGCGTTAAGGGGGAAGTAAATATATGGGCTGGTTTTCCAAATTGCTGGTTCCCGACCGTGAAAAGTCGAAAGTGCCGCAGGGATTATGGGAAAAATGCCCCGGCTGCCAGCGGGTTATCTATAAAAAAGATCTCGAGAAAAATTTATGGGTTTGCGCCCAGTGCGGATATCATTTCAAGATATCGGCCAGGGACCGTATAGATTCGCTGGTCGAACCGGGTTCTTTCAAGGAGATGAACTCAAATATAGGTTCGCTCGATCCTCTCGAGTTCACCGACACGGAAAAATATTGTGACAGGTATAAAAAAGCCCGCGACAAGTCTAAAATGAACGACGCGTGCCTGACCGGGACCGCTATGTTAGGTAAAAACAAGGCTGCCATAGCGGTCATGGATTTTTTCTTCATGGGCGGTTCCATGGGCGCGGCGCTCGGCGAAAAAATAACGCTCATGACCGAGTTCGCCACAGAAAACAGGCTGCCGCTAATAATCGTTTCGACATCCGGCGGCGCGCGCATGCAGGAAGGTATTTTTTCGCTCATGCAGATGGCGAAGACCTCGGCCGCTCTTGCACGTCACGCGAAAGCCGGCCTCATGTTCATATCGGTGCTCGTCGATCCGACGACCGGAGGCGTTACCGCGAGTTATTCGATGCTCGGCGACATTATCATAGCCGAACCGAACGCGCTGATATGCTTCGCCGGGCCTCGCGTTATAGAACAGACCATCAGGCAGAAACTGCCGGAAGGTTTTCAGCGCTCGGAGTTCCTGCTTAAGCACGGCATAATAGACATGGTCGTGCCCAGATCTGAAATGCACGATAAACTCGAGTTTATACTTGATTTTATCAATTCCGGCGAAAGGGCGGTCGAGTAAGAAATGACTGAAACTTTACAGGCAAATTTGATATCACTTGAAGAAAAACTGAACGAAATAGATTCGCAGATAAGCAAATTCAAGCAGATAAGCGCCGACGAGGGCATCAAGCTCAACGAGGTCGTCGAGATCCTCGAGCGCCGGAAATTGCAGCTGCTGGACGAACTGGACGCGTGGCAGAAAACGCTTATAGCCCGCCATAAAGACAGGCCGCTCGCCTGCGATTATATAAACGGCATATTTACGAATTTCACGCCCATGTGCGGCGACCGGCACATTATGGACGACCATGCGATCGTGGCCGGAATGGCATATCTCGAGGGGCGTCCCGTCGTGATCGTGGCCCAGGACAAAGGCCGCACCACCGAGGAAAAAGTCTTGCGCAATTTCGGCATGCCTCATCCCGAAGGCTACCGTAAAGCCCTGCGCGTGATGAAATTCGCCGAAAAATTCAACCGCCCGATAATCACGTTCATTGACACTCCGGGCGCGTATCCCGGCATCGAGGCGGAAGAGCGCGGGCAGGCTCTCGCCATAGCTGAAAATCTCCGTGAAATGTCGCAGCTCGCGGTTCCGATAATCGCGGTGGTGATAGGCGAAGGCGGGTCGGGCGGCGCGCTGGCTCTGTCGATCGCCGACAGGATATTGATGCTTAAATATTCCATTTATTCGGTCATTTCGCCCGAAGGCTGCGCGTCGATACTGTTCAGGGATGCAGGCAAGGCACCGCTGGCCGCGGCCGCTCTCAAACTGACGGCTGACGATCTTTACGGGTTCGCGATAATCGATCAGATAATAAACGAGCCCGCCGGCGGGTCGCACCGCGATCCGAAAAGCACTATAGAAAATGTAAAAGCCGCGTTGATAAGCAATTTAGATGATTTGTGCAGGGTGGATAAAAACGAGCTTCTTAACGGTCGATATAAAAAATTCCGCAATATGGGAGTTTTTTGTTCATTCGACAATTGAAAAGCGGAAATCCGTTTTTATATGCGTGAAGATGAAAATAACGTATTAACATAATAAAAATTTTGCCGATTAAAAAAATATGAAAAAAAATAAATCAGACAAAAAATCAGGACCGAAGCCCGACAGAAAGTTTTTTAAGCAGCCGGCCAAAAGTGTGAAATCTTTTCCTGTGGCGAAAAGCGGGCATGCTAAAACCGCCTCGCCCGCCAGGAGCGAAGCGAAGAAAACCGCGGTCAAAAAAAGCGCGGCGCAGAGCAAGGTTTTAAAGGCTAAAGCGGAAGAAGTAAAGGCGAAAAAAAACGCCGCGTCTGAAAAAACTCCCGTTAAAACCGCAGTGTTAAAAACTTCCGCGTTGAAAGTCCGTCCATCGCGGGTCCAAACATCCCCGGCGGCGGTCGGTCCGGTAAAGGTTAAAACCGCTAAAACCGCGGCTAAAGAGAAAAAACTCTCGAAAGCGCAAAACGCGGACCGCGAACGCTTCGCTGAATTTATTTCGCTGGCGCAGGAAAAAGGCGTCATCAGCCACAGGTACGTCAAGGATTTTTTCCCTGAAACCCTGGTCGATGTTAAAGCCTTTAAGCGCGTTCTAAGAAAGATAAAACAGTCGGGCATCGAGGTCATCAACGAGAATGCCTCCGAATCCGGTTCTGATTTACGCCTTGATTTTGACGATATGGTGAAGTTGTATCTAAAAGATATAGCTCCGCTCAGCCTTCTGAAACAGGACCAGGAGCAGAAGCTCGCGATTCTGATAGAGGACGGCGACAGGGATGCGCGCTCCAAACTTATACAGGCCAACCTCAGGCTCGTGGTGTCGATCGCGAAAAAATACACGAACCGCGGGATATTATTTCTGGATCTTATCCAGGAAGGCAACATAGGCCTTATCAAATCTATCGAAAAATTCGAATATAAGCTCGGTTTTAAATTTTCCACTTATGCGACATGGTGGATAAAGCAGGCGATAACCCGCGCCATAGCTGACCAGTCCCGCCTGATAAGAATGCCCGTCCACATAGTGGAACTCATCAATAAATTCAAGAAAATTTCGCGACGCCTTTTCAGCAAGCTTGGCCGCGAGCCTAAGGCCGAAGAGCTGGCCGTCGAAATGGAATGCGATCCGCATAAGATCCTCGAGATCAAAGAATTGATGCTCGATCCGCTTTCGCTCGACATGAGCGTCGGCGACGAAGAATCGACCATGGGAACCTTCATCGAGGACAAGGAATCGAAAAGCCCCGAAGAACAGGTGTTCGTGCAGATGCTTCGCAGCCAGATCGCCCGCGTGCTCAACGAACTGAACGAAAAAGAGCAGGTCGTCATCAAAAAGAGGTTCGGCCTCGACGACGGCATTCCCAGAACCCTCGAGGAAATAGGCCACTACCTGCAGATGACCCGCGAACGCGTAAGGCAGATCGAAGAACGCGCCATTTTGAAACTCAGAAAATTCAGCAAGCAGTATGGGTTTACCGAAGCTGAATAAACGGCGGAGTTTCGGCATATATTCAAAAAAATTATAAAACATCCGTGTTATTTATCTTATTAAAAAATATAAAAATATTATTTTTCTTTAAAAATGATCAGGAGGACGTTTAAGTGTTTTTATCCAGTTTTTCTAAAAAATCCGTAATTTCAACAGCTCTTATGGCCATTATTTTATTTTCCGGCACCGCTTACGCCGAGGCTAAAATATTCAAGATAAAGGCTAAACCCGTCGACGAAGTAAAAACCGAAGCGGCCAAGGAAGAAGCTGAGGTCACTATAGACACTGAGATAATGGCGAAAGAAGCCGCGAAAAAACAGCCCAAACCTAAAAAAGAGTTAAAAAAAGAGTCTAAAAAGAGCGCGTCCGCGAAAGTTCGCGCGGCGGTCAAAAAAGCCGCGGCTCCGGCCGCGGGCGCTTATGACGAATATGGCATCGCAGTCGAGGAGAAAATGTTCTCCAAATCTTCGGGCGATGTTCCCGTGCACGTTATAAGGGTCGACATGAACCGCGGACTGGTCCATCCGAAGATCGTGCTGGCGGAAGGCAACAAACTCGGAAGCAGAGGCACGCTTACCCAGATATGCAAAAACTATGATGCGGTGGCCGGGGTCAACGGCTCGTTCTTCGACGCTAAAACTTTCGCCGCCGTCGGATACCTTATGATCGACGGCCGCGCCATTCAGGCGCCTCTCATCGTAAAGGCAAGGACCACTTTCGGCATTACCCGCGACAATAAGGTCTTGATCGGAAAGCCTAAGTTCAGAAGAAGAATCAGGCCTGAAAACGACTTCTTTTCGATGATCGACGGCATCAATAAAAAATGCGGATACGGCGAGATCGTAATTTACACCTCCGATTACGTGAAGAAGGTCGCCGTGCCCAAAGGCGGCATGGGATATATTTTTGACGGAGCTGGAGTCGTTACCGGGCTCGTTCGCGCCGAAGCTAAAATACCTGAAGAAGGCGGACTGCTCATGGTTTCAGAAGAGCATCTCCACAGGTTTAAAAATACGGCCGCCGGAACGAAGATACTGTTCACGCAGAGCCTTATGTCCCCCTGGGACAGCGTACGCGACGCATTCGGTTCGGGAATGCTTCTTGTCACCGACGCAAAGATAACATTCGATCAGAGCCGCGAGGAAGTCGGCCGCTATCTTATGGGCGACGCTCCCAGGACCGCGATAGGCATCACCGCCGCGAACGAACTTGTTATGGCGGTCGCCGACGGCCGTTCGTCATCTTACCGCGGCGTCGATTTCGACGAAATCGCACAGATAATGATCGACTGCGGCTGCACCGACGCGATAGCGCTCGACGGCGGCGGATCATCCACGCTGGTATATAAAGGCGGAGTCCTGAACAACGTTTCAGACAAGGGCGGCCTTCGCAAGATAGCCAACGCGCTGGTTTTACTTAAAGCGAAATAAACTGAACGATAATTCATTTTAATGATCGTACTGACGAAGCTAAAACAATAAGAGGTTGATTGCGTGGATATAACAACTGTATTCGGTATTTTGGGAGCGGGACTCACCATCGTAATATCGCTTTACGCCGAAGGCGGCCACTTAGGGTCTTTGGTTAATATAGGCGCTATATTTCTTATATTGAGCGGCACATTTTGCGCTACCATGACCGCTTTCCCTTTAGAACGCTTCCGTCAGGCGCCCAGGTTCCTGAAAAAAGCCTTTTTATATAAGCACGAAGACCCGGCAGTCATTCTGCAGACGCTTTTCAGGCTCGCCGAAAAAGCCCGCCGTGAAGGCCTGCTTTCGCTCGAAGACGAAAAGGACAACGTCGAGAACCTGTTTTTTAGAAAAGGCCTGCAGCTCGTCGTCGACGGCATCGATCCGCAGCTGATCCAGAAGATACTCGAGTCCGAGATAGACATGAAGGGCGAAGAGGAAAAGGTTGGATCTGAAATATTCGGAATCGCGGGCGGTTTTTCGCCGACGCTCGGCATCATCGGAACGGTTATGGGCCTTATCCATATGCTCGAGGGTCTGGGACGAACCCAGGGCGCTGGCGATCTCGGCAAGGCCGTCGCCGTCGCATTTATCGCGACGTTCTTCGGCGTCAGCATGGCCAATCTGGTATGGCTTCCGATATCGCTCAAACTGAAAGAACGCATGAAAGAGGAACAGAATCTTCTCTACTGCATAATGGAAGGGGTCCTGGCCATCCAGGGCGGCGACAACACCGCCATCATCAAAGAAAAATTAAGAACATTCTTCCCGAACGAAATCGAAGCGCTCGGCAAATAGTTCGCAAAAGAGCCGCCTTCATGCTCCCGCGTGAGGGCGCGCGAATTTTATGAAAGCCGAAAAAAGCAAGTAATCTGGAGCCGTTAATGTCAAAGAGAAAAAAAGAGCCGGAAGGCGAAATGAATTTCGAGCGTTGGCTCCTGCCTTACGCCGATATGATAACGCTGCTGCTGGCTTTTTTTATAATCATGTACGCCCTTACCCTTATCGAAAAAGATAAAGCGGCTAAAATTATGGAAGAAATGGCCAAGGCTTTCGGCGGCGGCGCCGCCGATACTCAGGGTACCCCGGGTCTGGTGGCCGGCGGCAAGAAGTTCCCTCAGCCGATGATCGAATACACCGGCGTCTACAGGAAAGGCACTAATAAAAAAGTGTCGTACGTCGAAAATACCGGAAAAAGGCCCACGGTCGGCAATATCGTAAATATAACCGCCGTCGGCGGCACGGGCGAAGCCGTGTTTCACGGGACCGACCCGGAGCTCATAGAAAAATTAAAAACGATCGATCCGAGGCTTCTGGGAAGCAGGCTGGGGGCCGGCGACAAGGGCTCCGAAGGCGAAATTTCAAAAGACATACTCATCAGGACTGGAAAGAGTAAAAAACTTCCCGCGACGGGCGAAGTAAATCTTGTGAGCCCGGGCGCCGGAGGCAAAAAAGAAGGCGACAAAGGCGGCAAAACCCCTGGCGAAAGAACCGGAGATGCGGGCGGCAAGACCGCAGGCGAAAGCGGCGGCGATATCGGCGAAAGCGGCGGCGGCACTCTCGGTGAAGAAGAAGACTCCAATTTTCCATATAAAGTGAATGACCCTTATCTGGAAAGCATCGCGGGAAAACTCAAGACCATGTTTTCCGAAGAGCTCAAAACCGCCAGCCTTGAAATCAAGATCACTCAGCGCGGAATTGAAATGATCATATCCGGTGATATCATGTTCGAACTCGGTTCGATAGAGATATTGCCTCAATCACTAAAGACCGTCGAAAAACTCTGCGCGGTAATGAAATATCTTGGATCGCAGGGATTCAATTTCCGCGTGGAAGGTCACACAGATAACATTAACGTCCATTCTTTCCTTTATCCTTCGAACTGGGAACTTTCATGCGCCAGGGCCGTCGCGGTGGTTCGCTATATGACCGAAACGCTCAGCCTCGAGCCGGAAACCATCTCCGCGGCAGGATTCGGAAGGTTTCGCCCGATAGCCGATAATTCTACGCCCGAGGGCCGCAAAAAAAACCGCAGGATAGAGATATTGATCTACGACCCTTTAAAACCGCCTGATGTTTCCGCCGAATTGAATAAAAAACCCGACTCTTACTATAAAAACCTGTCGGAGCAGGAAAAACGGCTTAAAAATAAAAACGCGAAGCCTGGCGCTCCGGTTTTATCGACGGTCGAGGTCCGGCTGACGCCTCCTTCCGCTCCCGCCGCGGCGCCGGCAGAAACGACGGCGCAGCAGCCGCCCGCTAAAGTTAATTTCGCTCCGCTCACTTCAGAAATACGCATTAAAAATAAATGACCGGCATTATTATTTATGAACGATAACGATTCATCCGCATGCGCGAAAAAAAAATCTATATTCGTATACGGTTATTTCGGGGCCGGAAATATTGGCGATGAGCTCATATTGACGGCCTTTTTAACTATGCTCGCTTCGCGCGGCGTAAAGCGCGAATTGATAGTGGCCGTCGAAAGGCCTGAATATTACGACCGGATCGCATATGAAAAAGATTACAAAAATCTCGATATCGTTTTCGTGAAAAGATATAAAAATCCTTTGAATTTTAATAATATAAGCGCCTTCAGGAGATCCGCCGCGTTCGTTATCCCGGGCGGCGGCATTTTCCAGGATTACAGCGCGCTTTCTTTTCTGTGTTACTACTCTTTCCTGGCCGTCTCAAAATTATTCGGCGTTAATAACTATCTTTTATTTCAGGGTCTCACCGGCATTAAAAGCAAATTGTTCGTGAAAATGATGATCTTCGCCGCGAACAATCTTTCAAATTATATAAGCGTTCGCGACGAAGCGTCGGCGGAGTTTCTTGGTAAGCGCGGCGCAGCGGCCGCGGATCCGTGCGGCGATTATTCCGATCCGGTTTTCGCGCTGAACTCTTCTATAGGCGAAAAAATTCGTTCGATAAACGAAGGCGCCGTCAAAGAAGGCGTTATCGGCGTTTCGCTGCGGCCGTGGAAAGGCGCCGGCGCGAGTGAGATTGCTAAGGTCATTTCGGCCGTCGTCGAAAAAACCGGCTTGAATATGAAACTTTATTCGATGCAGGAAAAGATCGACTGCGATTTCAATTCGATTGTCATCGGCTCGCTCGACGAAAAAACGCGGGGCAAAATCATAAAAATCGAATATATCAACGACGCCGGAAACCTGGTCCGTTCGCTTTCGCTTAATTCATTAAACATAGGCATGAGGTTCCATTTTTCAGTGCTTTCGATGATCGCCGGCGTCCCGTGCGTCGGGCTTTCATATGACGAAAAGGTAGGCGAGTTATATAAACGCGCTAACCTCCAGCAGCTTTGCGTTTCAGGCCCTGAATTCGCGGAGTTAGCTTCCGGAAGGACTGAGCCGCTTATAAAGCGCGCCGATTACGCGCTGAAGAACGCAGGCCGTCTTAAAGACGCGATCGGCAGGTTCGCCTCTGAGCGCGAAAGCATCGCAAAGTTAATGTTCGAGGATTTTTACGTGAAATGCCTGCAGTAGTTTTGCGCGCGCGAAGGCGCGCCGAAGGTTTTATATGCTTAAAGAACTTTTAGCTAAGACGATATTTAAAATACAGGGGAAAAAAAGGTCGGGCGCGCCTCTTGCGCTGATGGAAGCCGTCATCTGGCCGGCGCTGGTCGTTTCGGGGTTTATTTACTATTCGCTCAACCTTCTCAAATGGGCTTTATACAGATACGGGGCCCTTGCGCCCTATAGATCGGAACTTTTCACCGTCAGTGCCGGCAACATAAAGGTAGGCGGGACCGGCAAATCGCCGCTTATAATAAAGCTGGCGGCCGCGCTGGTGAACTCGGGCGTCGGCGCCGCGGTAATTAACCGTGGTTATCTCGGGCCGATAAAAGGGCTTAACGTTATATCCGACGGAACGAAGCTTCTTAAAAGCATCGACGAGTCCTCCGACGAAGCATACATGGAGGCGCTCGCGCTTATCGGCGGCAAAGATAATGCGGCGCGATATGAAAACAACCGCGGTGTAATCGAGGCATCCGGCCGTCTGGCGGCCTTCGGCGAGAATAAGATCACGGCTGAAAAAGGCGTGCCGGTTTTAACTTCGAAGCATCGGGTCGATTCGGTGAAGTATCTCGAAAATACAGGTTTTAATGGCGTCTGTCTTCTTGACGACGCTTTTCAGTATTACCGGCTTATTAAAAATATTAATATAGTCGTTGTCGACCATAAAGACCCGTTCTCGAACGGCCTGACATTTCCGGCCGGCGCGCTGCGCGACAGAATAGCGCGGCTCGGTGAAGCCGATATCATAATCATTTCCAGATGCCCGTCTGAAAGCCGTGCGGCCGACTCAAGGGCATCGGTCATCGAATCGGTATGCCGCAGGAACGGATTTAAAGGAAATATTTACAGAAGCGGTATTGAACTAACCGGCCTTTATTCGGCCGGTGATGACCAAAAGATTGATTTTTCAGAGCTTGCCGGATCGCGCGCCTTTCTGGTGGCTGCTATCGCCGATAACGCCAGCCTGTTCGCCTCCGCCGTAAAAAAGGCGAGGGAGAATGGATTTGAAATTTTCTGCGAGGGTTTTTTAGATCACAGCAGCTACGATGAAGCCGCGCAGCGCGGTATAGCGGCGAAAATGAGCTCGCTCGGCGCCGGTTCGCTTATAACCACTTTTAAGGACGTCGTCAAACTAAGGCGCGACATTTTCGGCGGGCGAAAGGTATATTCGCTTTTATTCGAGCTATGGATCGAAGGCGAAGAAAAACTTCTAAAAGAGATAAAAGATGGATACGATAAATTCATAAGCGATAAAGGACGTGTCAGCTGATGATGACTTTGTTTATTTCAAAACGGCGGATTGTATGAACCGGGGGCGTTATAAAAAGATTGTCGCCATAACTACCGGCGATCCGGCCGGCATCGGCCCGGAAATAACCCTTAAAGCCATAAAACACCTTATCGAAACAGGTAAATTCGATCATTCAAATTTTATAATAGTCGGCAACCGGGATTCGTTGTTTGCGTTAAACGATAAATTTTCGATTCTCTGCGAACTAGACAAAATAAACATTGCAGGCGCGGGAGGCCCGCCTGCCCGTCAATTCACTACCGGCGAAGCCTCGCGCGAATCGGGCGCGGCTTCTTACTCATATATAGAAAAGGCCGTCGGGATAGTGATGTCCGGGGCCGCCTCGGCGCTTGTCACCGCGCCCATATCGAAGGAAGCGCTTAAACTCGCCGGAATTAATTACTCCGGTCATACTGAAATACTGCAGGCGCTCAGCGGTTCCGAAAAAGTTGAAATGGCTTTTCACGGAAAATATTTCAATTTGCTGCTTCTGAGCAGGCACTTATCACTGCGCGACGCTATCTCCCGCCTCGATATAAATATGGTGGCGCTCGGGATCTTAAACGGCGCGCGGTTCATGCGCTCGCTTTTTCCGAAAGCATCGGCCGTCGATATTATCGTGCCGGGGCTTAACCCGCACGCTTCCGAAAACGGGCTTTTCGGCGACGAAGAGGAAAAAATCATCGTGCCCGCCATCCTCCGCGCCCGCGAAATTGTTGCGCGGGAAGCCGGCGGCGCGGCGCATGTCGGGATCTACGGCCCCGAATCGGCCGACACCGCATTCTACCGTGCTTATAAAAGCCGCCGCAAGACGCTGCTGATATCTTTTTATCATGATCAGGGGCTTATTCCGTTCAAACTCCTGCATTTCGATTCCGGCGTCAACGTCACGATCGGCCTTCCGTTCGTGCGCACTTCGCCAGACCACGGCACTGCTTTTCAGATCGCTGGAAAAAACTGCGCCTCTGCTCTTTCTATGATCAACGCGCTCGGGCTCGCTTTTAAATTAAAGCCGTTCGAACTTTTCTGACGCATTAATGGCGACGGTCTTTTCTCGTTTCTAATAATCGTTTTTTTAAGTTTATATATTTACATCATCGATATTTTATGATATAAAGAAGTTAATGTTTTATAAACGACTATATAACTACGGCGGTGCAAAATGAGTTTTAAAAGATCATTCGGAATCCTGGCCCATCCGACCTCAATTCCAGGCCCCTACGGCATTGGCGATCTCGGCGGCAATATCTACAAATTCATCGATTTTCTTCACAGATCCGGCGGCAAGTTATGGCAGATAATGCCCCTGGGCCCCACCGGATACGGCGATTCCCCATACGCCTGCTTTTCGGCTATAGCCGGAAACCCTCTTCTGATAAGCCCCGAAGAACTCATGAAGGAAGGGCTCCTCTGCAAAAAAGATCTCGGCGATATCCCTGATTTTCCGGCTGAAAAAGTCGATTTCGGCCCCGTCATAATTTACAAATACTCGCTTTATAAAAAGGCTTTTGCCAATTTCAAAAAACTGCCGTCCGGCCATGCGCTTGCTGCGGACTACAATAAATTCAAGAGCTGCCCCGACTCGAAAGCGTGGCTCGACGACTTCGCGCTGTTCATGGCGCTCAAAGAAAAACACGGCGGCGCCGTATGGTGCGATTGGCCCGCGCCCCTTGCCGCCCGCGAAAAAGCGGCTTTAGACAAGGCGAAGGTCGAGCTCGCCGACGGGGTCGAGTTCCATAAATTCCTGCAGTATCTGTTCATAAAGCAATGGCTTAAAGTAAAGCAGTACGCCAACGACCTGCACATATCCGTGATCGGCGATATTCCCATATTCGTCGCCTACGACAGCGCCGACGTGTGGAGCAATCCGTCGGTCTTCCACCTCGACGTCAAAGGTAAACCCACCGCGATGGCGGGCGTGCCGCCCGATTATTTCAGCGAGACCGGCCAGCTGTGGGGCAACCCTCTGTACCGCTGGGACGAACTCGAACATCGCGGCTTCGACTGGTGGATCTTCCGCGTTAAGGAAGTGCTCAGGCTCGTCGACATAATTAGAATAGACCATTTCAGGGGCTTCGAAGGCTGCTGGGAAGTGCCGGCCGGCTCTAAAACGGCGGTCAACGGTAAATGGGTCAAAACAAAAGGGCGCGAGATGTTCAGAGCGATCAAACGCGCTCTGGGCGATCTGCCCATTATCGCGGAGGACCTGGGCGTCATTACTCCCGAAGTGGAAAAACTGCGCGACGATTTCGGCTTCCCCGGAATGAAAATACTTCAGTTCGCGTTTTCCGCCGACACCAATAACGCTTATCTTCCCCATAACTTCACGGCCAACTGCGTCGTGTACACGGGAACCCACGATAACGAAACCACGCGCGGATGGTTTGCCGGGCTTCCTGCCGCAGTCAAAAAAAACGCGCTCGAATATAGCGGCGGCAGCGCCGCCTCCGTCCACGGCGACTTCATTAAAATGGCGATAGCGTCGGTCGCGGTCTTCGCGGTCGTTCCGCTGCAGGACGTTCTGGGCCTGGATAACCGCGCGCGTATGAACACGCCCGGCAAGGCATCCGGCAACTGGGGATACCGCTACCGCGCCGGAGAACTTAAAGCGAAATACGCTGCCGCGCTGAAAAAACTATGCTCGCTTTACGGCAGGATATAGGGCGCCGCGGCCGTTAATTTTATTGACATATTCGCGTGCATTTGATAACATATAAATATTAAAATAACAAAACGGCGGGAATAAACGTGATAAAATATTTCCGCCACGGAACGAATAAGGAGGACATTTACAATGCCATTAGTATCGACGAAAGATTTATTCAAAAGAGCCATTAAAGAAGGTTACGCGATAGGCGCGTTCAACGTGAACAATATGGAGATCATCCAGGGTATCATCGACGCCGGCAAAGAACTCAACGCCCCGCTTATACTCCAGTTTTCCGAAGGCGCACGCAAATACGCGCGCCACGAATTTCTCAGCCACCTCGTTCAGGCCGCCACGGAACTTGTCAACATCCCCATCGTTCTGCACCTCGACCACGGCGAAGATTTCGAAATTTGCAAAAAGTGCATCGACGGCGGCTTTACCTCGGTTATGATCGACGGATCGAAACATTCATTCGAAGATAATATTAAACTCACGAAACAGGTCGTCGATTACGCGCACTCTAAAGGCGTCGTCGTCGAAGCCGAACTTGGCAAACTCGCCGGCGTCGAAGATAATATAGCGGTCTCCAAGAAGGACGCCACATATACCGATCCCGACCAGGCGCTCGAATTCGTCGAAAGAACCGGCTGCGACTCTCTCGCCGTCGCCATCGGCACATCGCACGGCGCGTATAAATTCAAAGGCGACGCTCAGCTCGATTTTGACAGGCTCGCCGAGATCCAGAAGAAAATACCCAACACGCCGCTGG
>Ga0154467_1047_pt1 | contig 42010 bp, 33 predicted proteins | sample RifGroC2_FD_105660 | JGI IMG/M metagenome (GOLD analysis project Ga0154467, IMG submission 105660) | Candidatus Wallbacteria bacterium GWC2_49_35 | reverse complement strand
AATTTTTCAAATTCTTCCTTCGAATCGGCGGCGGCGCCGTACTCAAATAGCGCCGAAATATCGCTCACCGAGCTTTTGCGCCCGATTATATTATCGATCATGAGCGAATTTTTAAATTCGCCCGCGATTACCCTTATTTTAGAAGACGCCTTCGATATGATCGAAGTGATCTTGCCGTCTATGGCGTCTTCAGGTAAAAATGCGGTGTCGACGGCCACGCCGTTGAAATTGATGTTGGCGTTCGGAGTGTTCACAGGTGAAGACGCGCCGTGGTACTTGCCTTCGAACATTTCTACGAACTCGACCTGAAAATTTTCGGCGAATTTTTCGTTGTCGCTGACTATCATGGCGTAGTTGTAATCCTGATTGAGCGATTTATAGTCGAAGCCGGCGGATGAAAGCCAGACCGAGCGAAGGTCGATAATGCAGAAGTCGTGGTCGAACCCGGCCGGATTTTCGGCGAGGACGACGTCTATATTATAATATAAGAATTTTTCAATATACGGGTTATCGGCCGCCGCCGGCTTATATAAGAGGATCTTGATCGGCAGCATTTTTTTCATCCTGATCTCGATTAGCGTTTCGGCTATATTTTTTGAATCGAGAGAGCCGGCGGCTAAAAATATCGAGCCGTTGGCCCTGTGAAGGAAGCCGATAAACTTTTCCTCAAGCGCAGTTTCCGGCGAAAAGTATATCTCGCCCGAGGGGAAATTCACCTGCGCGGAGGCGGACGGAGGAAAGCAGGCGGCGCAGGCGAGCATGAAGGAGGCGGCAAAAAAAACTTTCGCGAAAATAACCGAAAGAACCGCGGCCAGCGCGGCAGATTTTTTCGGCGAAAGCGTTTTATAAACCGTTACTTTATTTCCCGGTCTTTTATCTATTATTCTCATCTTCTTCCGTCATATAATGTCATATGCGCCGATAACCTTGTGCCGCTGCATGGCGATATCGCCTATCGCGTGAAGGTATTCGTCGAGGATGGAGTCGATTTCGTCGGGGGTTTTGACCACCTTCAGCCGCTCGCGCAGCTTCGCCGAATCGTACCAGCCTTTAGTGTACCACAGCAGCTGTTTGCGGAAACTTTCGACTCCGTTGATATCGGAATACAAAGCGCCGACGAGCCGGCCGTGGAGCTTTATTAATTTTATAACATCGGCTATGCTAAAGTCAAGCATTCTTTTGCCGGCGGCCTGCCTTAAAATGTCGTTGAATATCCATATCCGTCCCATGGCGGCACGGCCTATCATAACGCCGTCGGCGCCGCATATATCGATGGCGTTTTTCACGGAGTCGTAGAGTTTGATATCGCCGTTGACTATAACCGGAATTTTAACTGCGTTCTTACAGTCGGCCACGTGATGATAAAGAGGCGTGCCGGAAAATTTCATCGAATAGGTGCGGGCGTGCACGGTGACCATGGAGGCGCCGCAGTCTTCGGCCATTTTAGTATAATCGACGGCGTTGATGGTGTTCAGGTCCCAGCCTAGCCTTATTTTAACGGTGATCGGGACGCGCTCGCTTCCGAATTCCTCCGAGGCCCCGACGCATGCTTCGATTATGGCGCGGGCGAGGGCGGGTTCTTTCATCAGAAACGAACCCGAGCCGGAGGTCACGACCTGCCTGGCCGGGCAGCCCATGTTTATATCGATGATCTCGCTGAGTTTGTTGCGGATGATATGGCGGACGCTGTTTGCGAAATGCTCCGGCTTATTGCCGAAAAGCTGTATGGAAAAGGGGCGCTCGCCGGCGCTCCTTCTGGTGAGCGTAGGAATGGTCTTGCTCTTATATGTAAGCGCGGTCACGTTCACCATTTCAGAAACGGTGAGGCCTGCGCCGAGCGCCCTGCAGATAAGCCTGAAGGGATAGTCGGTTATGCCGGCGAGCGGGGCGAGCATGAGATTGTTCTCGAGCCTGACGCCGCCGATATTAAGCTCTTTTATGTAATTTTCAGCGCACATAGTTTATTCTTTCTATTTTTATCATTAAACAAAATAATATAATGCAGAGAATAGATAATAGAGAACAGAGAACAGTTGATGATTTTTGACATTTGAAAATAGTTTTTTACTTATAATTTTTTTATGAAGTGAAGAACGATTATTATTTACAGTTCAATATTCTGCGGCAAATCTATTTGTTTAAAATATCAAAAATCCGCCACTATTCACTATTCACTGTTCACTATTCACTATTTAGCCCCGCGATAATGTTAATTCCGTCGAGCACAAGCGACTGGTCGCAGATCACGGGGCTTTCGAGCATCATCGTGAAAAAATTGGCGTATCCGCCGGTAGTTACAAGACATGTTTTTTTTTCGTCAAGGCGCGCGTCGTGAAGGAGTTTTCGGTAAAGCCCGCCGACGAGGACCGGATACCCGCCGTAAATTCCGGCTATAAGCGAAGATTCGGTATCGCGGCAGAGAAATCCCGCAATTCTGTTGAAGCGTACCCTGAAAAGATAATCGCAGGAATCGCCGAGCGAGTTTTTATAAAGCCCGAACCCCGGAAGTATGAGCCCGCCCCTGAAAATCCCGCCCGATATAAGGTTAAAGGTAGTCGCCGTGCCGAAATCGATGACTACGATATTATCGGCCTCGCCGCGGTATTTTTTAAGGGCGGCCGCGGCCGAGCAGATCCGGTCGGTTCCGAGAGATTCCGGCGGCAGGTAATCGATCTTTAAGGGCAGCTCCAGGCCGCATGAAACGCTTAAAAATCTGAAGCCTGCTTTAGCGCATATTTTTTGAAATAACGGTTCCGCGTCTTTTCTGGTCGCCGAAAGCGCGAGCGTGATCTTGCCCGGATCGGCCAGTTTAGTATAATCGAATATTTTAATTAATTCCGATAAGTAAAGTCTAACGGAAGGCGGTTTCTTCGATTCGAGCCGGAAGAAAGCTTTCTGTGAATTGCCCGCGTAAAGCGCGGTTTTGATATATGAGTTTCCGTGGGAAACGCAGACCTTAATGTCCGGCCGGTTTTTGTTCACTTTTCTTTTCCGTTTCGGACGGTATGCCGCATTCAGAATAAATTTGAGTGTTGTTGCGGCCGGCTTCTTTAGCGCGGTAGAGCGCGTCGTCGGCTTTTTTAATGAGCATGAGCTTTTCGGTGGAGTCGTCGGGGAATATGGAAACGCCGATGCTTATGGTTACGTGCAGGGGTTTTTCCTGGCCCGTATACTCGAAGGCCTCGATGCGTTTGCGGAGTCTTTCGGCGAGGACCTTCGCGCCGGCGGCGTCGGTTTCGGGCATTATTATCGTGAATTCTTCTCCGCCGTAGCGGCAGGGAATATCGATATTGAGGCGCACGGAGTCTTTGACTATTTGAGCGGTTTCGATCAGGACTATGTCGCCCTGCTGGTGGCCGTATGTGTCGTTAAATTTCTTGAAATGGTCGACGTCGAACATAAGCAGCGCCAGTTTGGTGCCGTAGCGGCCCGATCTTGAAAGTTCGGCGTCGAGGCGGGCCTGGAAATATCTGTGGATATATAGTTTGGTCATGCCGTCGGTTATCGAATCTTCATAAACCTTGGCTTTATTGATGGTAACGGCCGCCTGGGCGCCGAGCACCATCATGAGTTTGGTGTCGTTTACATGGAACTTGAGGTTGTCTTTTTTGTTGACTATATTGATAACGCCGATAACGCGGTCTTCAATTTTAAGCGGAACGCATAGCAGCGAGTCGATCTGGCTGCGGTTGATGAATTCTTCGTATCTTTTGAACAGCTCGTCGTTTTCGCCGCGGTTGATAACGAAAGGCTGGCCTGTTTCGGCGACCGTGCCGGCTACGCCGTCGCCCTTTTTAAGCGTTACAAGTTTTTTCATTTCATGCGCGTGGCCGCTGACGAGGCTCAATTCGAGTTCGTCCTTATCGTTGAGCAGCATTATCGAGCCTTTCTGGGCTTTGAGCGCGTCGATGGCGTTGTTCATGATTATGCGCAGCAGCTCGTCGCGGTCGGAAACGTAATTCATCTTATTCGAAACGGTATAAAGCACCGAGATGTTATATGACATTCGGTTGAACGTTTCCGCGAGAAGTCCCAGCTCGTCGGTGGTCGTGACCTTTATCTGATGGCCGAAATCGCCGAACGATATTTTATCGACGCCGTCGACGAGTTCGGATACGGGCCGCAGTATTATGCGGGCGAGAATTATGGATACGAGAAAGCCCAGCACAATGGCTATTATGGCTATTATGATGACCTTTTGCGCCGTAGAATACAATTCTTCTTCGAGTTTTTTAAGCGAATATCCGATACGGACCTTTCCGTAATTGGTCTGGCCTTCGACAATCGGACATGAAATATCGATATATTTTATGCCGCTCTTCTTTTCGCGCCAGTTGATTATGATCTCTTCCGTGGCGTTGAGCGCACCCAGAGAAACCTCATCGGTGAACGCGGAAAAAGAAGCGCCTTCGTAATTCTGAGAGTCGACTTTATTGACGTGCACGACGCAGGTCTTGTTGAGTTCTTCGAATATATAGCAGTAGGCGACTTCGCTGTCTTTTTTGATGTCTTCGATATAGCCTTTGAGGCCGGTGTAATCGTTTTGCATGAGAGGGCCCTTCGACACGTTAGCGAGCGTTCTTGCCAGCAGAAGCCCTGAATTGCGCATCTTCTGCGTGATGATCTGCTGCTCGTGCGTTATAACGACGAAAGTGACGGCTGAAAGCACGACGACTATCAGCGCGGTTACGAATATGATGAATTTATAAATTAAACTGAACTTTATCTCTTCATGCGCCATAAAAATATTCGACCTTTATTGATTTATTTAACGCCGTTTTCCTTTGTATCATTAGCTGAAAGCGAAGTTTCCGCCGTGCTGCACGCGGCGCCGGGCGAAGCGAGTTTCACTTCCTGACTGCCGTGCTCTTCCTCGAAAATTTTTCCGTATTTGTCGGTGAATTTGACTATCTCGTCATAATCTTTATCGGTCGCGCTTACGAAACTTTCAACGTTGCCAAGAAGTTCGAGCACCGGGGCGGTTTCGGGATTATCTTTACGCAGTTTTAAAAAAGCGTCGGTTATTTTCTTTACCGTATCGTCGTCGAGCCCGCCGCGCACCAGGATGGGCTCGTTTAAAATTTCGGCGGTTTTGGCGAGGACCTTTATCTGAGCGCGCTGTTCGTCGGTTTTCAGCAGTTCGCGCGCGTCGTCGTAAACGGCGCCGGCGTCGACTTTTTTATACAATAAGCTGAATAATATGTTGTCGTGTTTTTTCAGGTATTCGACCTTTGAAATGTCTTTATCGGGGTCTATGTTATTTTCGAGCATGAGTATTTTCGGGAAAAAATAGCCGGACGCGCTTTTTTTATCAACGTACGCGAACGATTTTCCTTTGAGGTCGGCGATGGTATTGATATTCGAATCGGCGCGAACCACGATCAGGCCCCTGTATGATGTTTTATTGAAACGTTTAGGCATTAAAATGACTTTTGCGCCCGCTACTCCTCTGGCTTTAGGATAGTTGAGCGTGCCGTGCCAGGCGATGTCGATCTGGCCTTCCTTGAGGAATTTGTTGAGCTCGTCGTAATTCGGCGTCAGAACAAGGCGTACGTCGTCGAGCGCGAGTTCTTTTTTCAGGTATGCGTTGATCTTCTGGTGGTCGTTGACCATCTTGCGCGGGTCTAAATAAGGTATGCGGCCGATTTTCAGCACCTTCAGGGCAGTCTGCTGCGAAAAAGACGGCGAGTTATCGATCACGGCCAAAGCGAGAGAAACGAATAAAAATAAGAATATCGCTATCGTGATCTTTCTTCTATGATTGAATGGCATAATTACCTCCTGCCGCACGCGGCGTTATATGACAACCATGTAACATTAAAATTTTCGAATATTGTAACATATATCGGCCGCATAGTCAACTAAATTATTTTGCCACGGATCGCCTGGTTAAAGCCGTAATAGCGTCTGGCACGGCGCCGCGAAGAATTCATTTTTTCAGCTGCGCTTCGCAACTGCCGCCTTCATTTTTTATCGTTATTTCAGCGCTGCCGCCGCCGGTTTTTACGGATACTTCGGCGGTGGCCTCCTCGAAGACCGTCCGGTATTTTTCGACCATTTTAACCACGCTTTCGTAATCGGCGTCGCTGGATTCCGTAAAACCGTCGATATTTCCGATATCTTTTAAGATCTCGGCGGTTTCGGTGTCCGACGATTTCAATTTAAGGAAAGCCTTTTTCAGCCTTGCGGTAAACTCGTCCGGAAGGTCTTTGCTTACCATGATCGGCTCGTTGTATATTTCGGGCGTTTTTGCGATGACCTTCAGCTGGTTTCTTTCTTCGTCGTTTTTCAGAAGCTGGAAAGCTTTGTCGTATACCGCGCCTGCGTCGAATTTTTTATACAAAACATTATAAAGTATGTTATCGTGCTTTTTAAGGTAATCTACTTTAGAGAAATCTTTTTCAGGATCGATATTATTTTCCAGAAGGAAAATGGTCGGAAGAAAATAGCCGGACGCGCTTTTTTTATCGGTGTAGGCGAAGGATTTTCCCTTGAGATCGGAAAGCTTTTCGATGCCCGAATCGGCCCTGACCACTATAATGCCGCAATAACTGTTTTTTCCGGACCAGATAGGGGTAAGAACCGCTTTAGCGCCGGTCGTTTCGCGCGCCTTCGGATAAGCGAACGTGCCGTGCCATGCGACGTCGATCTTACCGTCTTTCAAAAACTGCGTGAGGGTGTTATAATCGGGTGTAAGCACGAGCCTGACTTCTTTGAGTTGAAGCTCCGATTTCAGGTAGTCCATCATCTTCTCGTAGTTTCTAACCATCTTGCGCGGGTCGAGATAGGGAATTCGCCCCACTTTTAAAACGGTTATCGAACGGGTATCTCCCGGTTCCGAGACCAAAATCGCTTTGGCAGCAATGGTTTCGCCGGCCTTCGGTGCGGCCTGCTGAGCGTGAAGAACGCAAGCGGCGGCAGCCATATATATAAAGGCGGCCCAAACCAGGAATTTCAATATTTTTTTATTTTTCACAATAAGCATAAAATCCCCCGTTTTATGAAAAAAATCAACAGTATGTAGTCTGTGTTCAGTTGTTTATGATCTTTACTATTTTTGGATACTTGTTCCACGACGCCAGTATATCCGCGGAAAACATGCGGGCGAGCCAGTAGGATATCGTGAAAAAAATAGTTCCCAGCGCCAGGCCGTTGGCCAGAGGCGACGAATATTCGATATAAAGAGACATGTAGTAAGCGACCGCGAAGCCGATCACAAAATCGCCAATAGGCATGGCATATTCCAATAGCATGTTTACATAAAAAATATTATTGGCCACTTCTATCTCGACACGGTCGTACATTTCGACGTTCATATCGTTGCTTAACTTCAACACCTGGCGGACCTTCAGATCGTCGTAATCGATCTCGTCATCTTCAGCCTCGGCCAGTTCGTCCTCGTTTTCAAATTCCTCGACGCAGCGCCAGCATTTCGAGCAAAATTCATTATGCTTGAGCTCCACGTAAATATAATCGTCGTCGATCCTTACCACTTTTCCGATCTCGGTCATTAAACTATACCTTGCCGTTCTCCCTGCTCTGATTGTTGAACTTTTCCCACAGCCTGCCGTAAACATAGGGCGGGACCAGTTTTTTATAATCGCCGTTATGGCGGGCGATTTCTTTTATTATGGATGAACTCAGGAACGAATATCTTAAAGACGCGATCAAAAACAATGTGTCTACCTGATAATTCTGATACCGGTTCATCAGCGCCATCTGATATTCGTATTCAAAGTCGGTCACGGCGCGCAGGCCCCTTATTATAGCGGGCTTTTCGTATTTCATGACGAAATTCGCAAGAAGGCCGTCGAACTGAGTCACTTCGATATTCGAATCGTTAAGGTTCTTCTCCTTCGCGTAGTGCGCAATGCCCTGCCGGATCATATCGAGCCTCTCTTCAAGCGTGAAAAGACACTTCTTGCTGGAATTGATCGCGAGCGCGAAAACCACTTTATCGAACAGGGAAGCCGCCCTGAAAGCGATATTCAGATGGCCGTAAGTCACGGGATCGTAAGAGCCCGGATAAATAGCCGTGGTCATATTTTTTCGCCTTCTTCGCTTTTTGTTTCGACCGCCGCTGAATAAAATGAAAGCATGGAATTGCCGTAACGCCTGGTATCGCACAATTTGATCTTTTCAAAGCAATCGGGCGGCTTTACCTTTTCAAAATGTTTAATGATAAGGCGCCCGCCGGCTATAAGCATATTTTTTCTTTCGATTATTTTAAAAACATCGTGATCTATCTCGTCGAAAAAAGGCGGATCTAAAAAAATATAATGAAACCTGCCGGCTAATTTTTCAAGGGCTTTAGCGCACTCGGCGATTATTACCTTCGCTTTCGGCGCGAATCCTGTTATTTCAAGGTTTTTGGATATGATCCTGGCCGATTCGCGCGATGAGTCGATAAAGACGCAGCGATTAGCGCCGCGCGATATCGCCTCGATTCCGACCGAGCCGGTCCCGGCGTATAGGTCTAAAAAGTCCGCGTCGGCTATGGAATCGAATATAATATTAAAAAGCGCAGACTTCGCCATGTCGGTGATGGGCCTGATATCGCCTCCGGCGAACTCCACCAGTTTTTTGCCGCGCTTCGAACCGGATATAACTCTCATAAAATCATCTTCTTTATAACCGTTTAAAAATTAACTGTCTGAATTTTTTTTTGGATTTATTATAATATATTTTAATTACAATTTCAACATAAAAAGTATCCGGGGACAAAAACCCGGCACTTCGCTCACGGATAAACGCGCTTTTGAGCCGCGAAGAATTTTTACTATACAAAAAATAATATATCGTGTATAATTATATAAACACTTTTTGCCATTCATTATTATTATAACACAAAATCGATCTTAAATAGAAGTGGAGGAAATTTTGGACTCGATTTTAGATCTTTTGAATTCCAAAGACGCGCAAGAGAGGCGCCGCGGAATTTTTCTGCTCGCAGCCACTCCTGAAGATACAAGCGTTCTTCTTATAAATAATATCGCTGAATATGACGAGTCGCCCGCTTTGAGATTTTTCGCCCGCCGCGTCCTGGCTTCGATAGCCAACACTTTCCGGCCGGAAATCTGCGGAAATGGCGTAGACGAACTTATCGGCCGCTATATATCGCTGGCAGGCGATAAAGATAAAATTTCCTTTATCGAAACAGGCCTTCCCGGCGATCTTCAATCCAGGTCACAATTACTGAATCAGATATTACTTCACGAAAAAAGTCCCGCGGCGGCCGCCCGCGCCATAGTCGCGCTCGGCGAGACTAGGAACGAGGCCGATATCAGGCAAATCGTCTCCTTCAACGGCGATAACAGGCCCGAGATCAGGCGCGCGGTTTTCGACGCGCTCGCCGGCATGAACAACATAAAAGCCTTTCCTTTCCTGACGCAATTCATTATAGATGACAACATCGCCCTGGCCAACGATTCCCGAAATTTTTTCCGGAGCATCGACGGCGCTCTGGCCGTTAAGATCGTAAAATATATGCGCTCGTCGGCTAGCGGGAAAATGAAGGCGGCGGCGGCCCTGGCGGCCGGATACGCACCGGGCGGCGAGATGCTCGAGGAACTAAAAGCTCTTCTGGAAAGCGATTCGGCTGTTGTAAGAAAGGCCGCGCTGGATTCCTTAAATAAATTCCTGGCGGCCGGCATCGCCGAAGCAGTTGAATATGCTTCGAAACTTACTGACCTGGAGCCCCTGCAGGAAACTCTGTTCGACATAAAAAACGAACTCGAATTCGATAATTATCTTCTCCAGCCTGCGCCTCAGGAACAGCCCGTTCACGAAAGCGCGGACGCTTCACGGCCTCAGGAAACGTCCGGAACCGGTGAAGCCCTGCAGCCATCGGCCGGCGGCGGAAGGGCGGAAAACGAAAAGCCCGAAGATGTACACGCGGAAGGCCCTTCTGAAACCTCCGTCCCTCCGGCGCGCAAGCCGGAACCGGCCGAAAATTCCCGGCAGGAAACGGCAGACGAACCCGCCGGCGAATCCGAACCCGAAGCTGAAATTGAAACCGAATCCGTTCTGTTCCCGCTCGAAAGCGGCATGAAATTCGGTTATATCGATAATAAAGGCAAGCTCGTCATACCTTTTTCATTCGAACGGGCCTATCCATTCGCCAACGGATTCGCGGCCGTGCTCAACGGCATCAGATGGGGCTATATAAACCGTAACGGCGGTTTCACCATCGGCGAGCAGTTCGAGGAAGCCTATAATTTTTCCTGCGGCCTGGCAAGGGTCCTGGTCACTCAAAAATACGGGTTCATTAACGATAAAGGCCACATGGCCGTCAAAGCGCAGTACGAAGACGCGAAAGATTTCAGCGAAGGGCTGGCAGCGGTAAAGCAGGAAGGCAAATGGAATTTCATAAACACCGAAGGAAAAATGCAGTTTAAAAATTTCGACTTCGAAAGAGTTTCGTCTTTTAAAAACGGCCTCGCGATGGTCAGGCGTAATAAAAAATTCGGATTCGTAAATACCAGGGGCGAACTTGCCGTCAAATGCGCATACGATAGCGCGGAAGATTTTTCAGAAGAACTTGCCGGAGTAAAAGTGGCCTCCAAGCACGGTTATATCGACAGCGGCGACCGGTTCGCGATAAAGCCGCAATTCGACAGGGCCAGAGAATTTTCAGAAGGGCTCGCCGCCGTAGAGATCGAAAAATTATACGGGTTTATAAACAAGGCAGGCAAGCTCATCATAACTTCGAGGTTCGAATACGCCTCCAGCTTCAGCGAAGGGCTGGCCGCCATCAAGGCCGGAGAACTGTGGGGGTATATTAACACGGATGGAACGGAAGTCATAGAAGCCAGATTCGACGAAGCCGGGCCGTTCTCAAACGGGCTGGCCAGCGTTAAAATCGGCGGCGCATTCAATTATATCGATAAGAAAGGCGTTACAGTATATGGCTCCGGCGCGGAAAATATAACCGGAGGCGCGGCCGAGGTTATCGAGCCCGCAGGACCTCACAAAGAGATCAACAAGAACGCGTCGATACCCGCCGGAACGGTACACGCCGTCATGCAGAAACTTGGATACCCTATCAGCAACTGGAAATCGACGCGAAGCGGCCATCAGCCGCCGCCGAGGTCGGCTGAATTTTATTTTCTGAAGGCGTCGAGCGGCATGGACAAGTCATTCAATTACGCCGATATAATGGAACTTATCGAGGCGGTAAAACGCGAGCATTTTATAGAGGTCGCCAACGGTCTGGTAAGGTTTCTCGAAAACAACTATTCCGCATAGGCGGCGTCAGTTAGCGTATTTAGATAAAATTTCCGCCGCCTGGCGGTTATATTCGGAGCCCTGCGGGGTGTTTTTAAGCACCGAATCCGCGTAAGCCCGTCCTTCTTCTTTTCTTCCAAGTTTAAAATTCATAAGAGCTATTTTCAGCGGTATCTGGGGCATCGTCCTTATATTTTCATATGCCGCCATATAATATTTGAGCGCGGTTTCATGGCCGCCGCGGCCGCCGTGTATCTCGCCTATCTGATAATTGGCGCGGGCCTTTTCGTTCAGGCACGAGGCGGGAGTGAAGTTGAAAACGTTCCTGCGCTGGTTTTCGGTGATGACGATCTCGACGGAACTGTCTATGGTCCTCGAATAAAATTCTATGGCCCGGTCGAAATTGTTCATACGCGTGTAAAGATCGCCGAGATTATTCACCGCGGTCAAAAAATACGGATTCATTTTGAGCGCTTTATTATAAAAGTATTCGGCTCTATCGTATACTTTTTTATGAAAATATACGATGCCAAGATTATTGAGCGAATCCGCCGACTTCGGATCGCAGCCTATCGCGTTTTCGAAGTAATTAATGGCCTCGTCGTACTGCTGTTTTCTGATGGCGATGAAACCCAGGTTATTGTAAATTCCTTTGTCGGTGGTGTAGTTTTTGGATCTGATCAGCAGGTCGCGGCCGCGCTCGAGCAGGCCGTTATCGGCTTTGGCGTTCGCGGGGGCTGCCATTCCAACGTAAGCCGTTCCCAGAAGGTAGAGCGCGTCGCCCTGCGCCGGATTGAGCGCGACGGAGCGTGTAAGATACGGCACGGCCGCCTCGAAATTATGCTCTTTAAGATAGTTCTGGCCGACGACGGCCAGGCAGTCGGCCGCGTAAGGCAGCACCGCAAGGAAGGTTATCACGATGAACATGAAAACGTAAAAAGCCATTTTAAGCGAATAAAGCTGCGCGTACTCGCCCGAGCGCGATATGGCGGGTTCGACGAATTCATCCGCGCCGGCGGCCCGTGACGCGGGGCGCGATACGATCAGTATCATCGCCGACAGAAGAAAAATGAGCATCGCGTTAGGCGGGACGTGGAACGGGAAATCGGCGAGCGCTCCGGTAAGATAAGCCGTCAGCGATACCAGCAGGGCGAGCGCGAGAAATTTATCGCCTGCGCTCCCGGCTTCAGCCGGAGGTTCAGAAAAAAGGAATGAAATCCCGTTTTTATATATCACGAAAAAGAAGTACAGCATCGCCGCAAGGCCCGCCGTACCGCATTCGACGAGCATCTGGATATAGTCGTTATGCGCTTCCTTGGCGTTTCCGGCCAGATCGTCAAAAGCCTCGGGGTCCGCAGAGCGCTTTAAAAAATCTTTCTGGTACTCGAGATATTTGATCTTGAACGAGCCGGGGCCGAGGCCTAAAATCGGCTTGAGCGAATACATTTCCAGCGCGATGCGCCAGATGAAAAGCCTCTGCGCCACGTTATGTTCGTTAAGCGAAAACCCTGAGCTCATACGGCTGAGGAACCCGCCCTCGGCGAAGCGCGTTTTGCTGACGGGGTTGTAAAAACTGAAAACCGCCGCTACGGATACGCATATAACGGCTATGGCGGCCGCTCTTGTAATGAATATCTTCGACAACTTCATTTTGTTGAAAGCGAAATAAAGCGCCAGGCCGAATATCACCGATACGGCGGACGCGACGACCGCGGTCCTGGAATAGGAAATTATCAGCGATGATATCGCGAAAAATAAAAGCGTGCCGTAACCGTATTTTTCACGGGGCCCGGCGCCGCCGCGGAACGCCGCGTAAGTTATCAGCGGTATGATCGCTGCAAGGTAAAGCGCGTACCAGTTGACGTTTCCGAGCGTCGAAAAAAGGTCCATGCGGCCTTCCGGCTTTTCCCAGAAAGGAAAATCGATCTGCATGTACTGAAGCACGCCGTAAAGTATTATCGGAACCGCCGAGAGAGTCAATGCATTGAGGAGTTTTGCGATATTGCGGGCGTCGAAATAATTGAAGGCGAATAAAAATATCAGAAAATATGACATGTATTCCGAGAGCCGCAAAATGCCAGTGAGAGAGTTAACCGATGAAAAAACGGAAAAGAAAACGGACAGAAAATAACAGAAAAGCGCGAAATTGACGGGATGATTCTTTATTTTAAAGCCGTTAGCGGCGACGTGAAATACCGCAATCGCGAACGCCATGAATCTGAGCAGAAAAGACTTCGGCGTAACGAACGCGGTGGTGTTGACCGTTGAAAAAATAAGCAGCGTCAATACGGCGGTGATAATGACCAGGTAGCCGCCGGTTTCAATACCGCCGGGAATATTTTTTGATTTTTCGTCTTTTTTAGCCATCGATTTCCTTCACTCTCAATAAAACAGGTGCAATTTTTTCGATTGCACCTGTCAGGATCCGCGGCCGAAGCGCCGCGCAAGATATTGAGTTATTATATATTTTAATCGTTAATTATGCAAGTTATATTTTAGCAGGTCCGTCGATATTTTTTGCTGTTCGGCTTCGGGCGTTTCATTTTCCCTGTTGACCAGAAATACCGTCAGGAAGATGATAAGCTCGTCGCGCGTGGAGGAATTCGCTTTCTTCTGGAAAAGTTTTCCGATGATGGGCAGTTTATTGAAGAACATGAGTTTGTTGGCGCTGCCGGTGTCCTTCTGTTTTATGAAACCGCCCATTACTATGGTTTCGCCGTCTTTGAGCCTGAGTTTGGTCTGCGTGCTGCGGCCGGTTGTTATGAAGTGGCCGCCGACGTTTGTGTCGCCGACGTTGGGCGCGTCATTGTCGGTTATCTTGATGTCGAGCGTTATTTCGCCGTCGTTATGGATCGTGGGTTTGACGCTGAGCTCGACGCCGACGTTGACGCTCGTCCAGCTTTCTTCCGAAGTGTAGCCGACGATCTTGCCGCCTTCATACTGAGGGTTCTGCTTTACGTCTTTGACGGGTATCGTTTTACCGCTCTGTATGGTCGCCTGCTCGTTATGGACCACGCGCGTGATAGGCGCAGCGATTACCTTCGCGCCTTCGTCGCTTTCGAGCATGTCGATGGTGGCGTCGAGTTTGGTCAGCGAAATCTTGCCGAGATTTTTAACGTCGAGGGTGAAAGGCGAGGCGTTATTCAAGCTGGAGTTATTGGTGAGGTTATTTAAATTAAGGCCCAGCGTGCGCTTTGCGGCTTTATTCACGTCGATGAGTTTTACTGCGATAGTGACCTGCTGCTCTTTTATGTCGTTTTTAGACACGACCGATGTCAGCAGTTTTACCTTTTCAGGCACGTCGAAGATCGAAATTATGCTTTTATCGTCGTCGACGGCGATATTGTCCTTGTTGATGTTGTCCGCGATCATTTTAGACGCGAATATCTTGTTCAGAATCTCTGAAGGCTTCGAGTTGATGACTTTGAAAACGTGATATTCTTTTTTTGAATACTTATTGTTCTTCTGCGCTTCTTCCGCGGTCATTATAATGAAGGTGTTTTCATAATAAGGTATCGACACCAGATCGTTGGTCTTTAAAAGAAGGTCGAATATCTCTTTGATGGTGAGTTCGTCCTTGATATAAAAAGTCACTTTATTCGATTTTACCTTGTCCACGGACTTATCGAGTATAAGGTTCTTTTCCATGAGACGGGATAAAACCTCGATGCCGTGGCCTATTTCCATATCGACGAGGTTCATCTGCGAATATACCCTGTCTTCGGGCATGGCGACATTAGGCATTATTTTAATAGTATTGTCTATTTTTTCATACTTATAGCCGTTTTTGATGATAATTTCGTTAAGCGCCTCGTCCAGTGTCTTATCGACGAGCGCTACCGATATTCTCTTTTTAACGCCGTCCTCGGCCACCAGATTGAATCCTGAACCGTGAAGTATGGTCCTTAAAACGTCGAGGATATCCTGGTTGTTTATTTCGACGGTGAAATTGTTGAGTTCTTTCCTTCGTTTCGCGAGTTCGTAAAGCGAGGAGACGTTGTCGTATTCGGGATTTATCTCCATGACCTTTTCGAATTCGATAACCGCTTCGCGGTATTTGTTGAGCTTGAGGTAACTTTTGCCGAGGTGGAAGTGGGCGGAAATATCCTGGGGCCACATGTTGGTTATGGCGACGAACGCCCTTATGGCTTCGTTGTATTCGCCGTTCTGATAGAGGCTTACAGCCTTTCCTATTTCGTTGTCCGATTTCAGGTTGTTCTTGGCGACGTCGAGCGCTATTTTAATTTTATCGTTGGCGGGGTCGATCTTGAGCGCCTTCAGATATTCGTCTACGGCCTCGTTCCACTTACCGAGGCGCGAAAATGTCTTGCCCTGGTTGTAATGATATTCGATAAGCGTGTTGGAGCCGCTTTTCAGCTTTTCCGCGCTGGTCTTTCCGGCCGTGGCCGCTTCAAGGCGCTCTATTATGGCGCTTTTATCGACGTCGATCAATATCTGGTTGTTCTGTTTATAAACGGTAGTGGGAAGAGGCTCGTTCAAAACGATTATTATCCTGGAAGTTTTAGGCTTGGAGTTCACCAGGTTCATTCCCCTGTATAATTTGACGGTTTTATTCAGCACGAGCTGCACCTTGGCCTGGTTCATATATTCCGAATTTGGAATATCGAGAATTATCTGCGAAGACGATTTGACTTCGTGGAAAGCGATAGGCATATCGGACGCAATAACGACCTGGTCCTTATCGGGGAACTCCTGAACGGTGACGCTTTTGATCTGGGCGATATTCGCCCCGAACGCGGGTGCCGCCAAAACCGCCGTTAAAATGGCTATTATCAGCGGATGGATTAAAAGTTTTCTGATACCTGGCATCTGTCGTACCTCCATATATTTATAAAAATGAAAAATTTCTTTTTATAACTCAATAGGTCATATCGGCAAAAAATAAAGTTTAGTTAGCGTAAAAACATCTGAAAATAAATCGCGAGGTTATAATTTTTTAAAATTAACGGCCGATATGGATAACAAGATAAAATAATAATGAAAACAAAAACGCTTTAAACAATCAATTTAAAAATAATAGTAGAATCATTAACAACATATTCATTTATTAATTCAATAAACAACGGGGTGAATTTAATGAACAGTCGCAGCACCATCTATCTTCAGGAAGCGGTATCATCCATTCAAAAAGGCCATTTAACCATCGAAGCCGCGTCGGAAAAATATGGAATTCCGGCGGACGAAATCAAAGTTGCCATCAAAAACTACTGCCTTTACGGCAAACTGAGCGAATCCGGACCCGGCATTTTCGGCGGCGTTTCCAGATTGCTGAGTTCAGTCACGTTAAAAAACTTATTCGGCGGCATCGCTCCCACATACGATTGTGAAAAAGAGATCGACAGGTTTAAATTCAAGTTCACATACGCGGCGGCTTCGTTTCTGCTGGTAGCGCTGGGAGTGGCGGCGATGAGTTTCCCGACCTATCTTTCGCCTGCCGATTCGACGGCTAAACCGGCTTTCGAAGAAAAATTAGACAGGACGCTGGCGACGGCCTCCAGACCGGGTAAGACCGTTGACGCAGAAGTTAAATATTTAAACAATTTTTATTCCAGGATAAATAAGATACTCGAAGAAAGCGATTCCAAAGATTCAAAAATGCTCAAGGCGGAAGTTAAAAAACGCCTGAAATATATCAACTCGATAGAAACGGACGATATCGCCAGAAAGGCCGCCGACATAAGCGGAACCGAGCCCGCGTGCTCCGCTTCCAGAGCGAACGAGATATATTCCAATCTTTACGAAGCCGCGTGCGAAAAAGATAAGACCAACTACATGGCGAGAACTTTAAAAGAGAGGATCGATAAGAACTATCTTATATCCCGCTCGAAATATTCTAAAAAATCTGAAAACCCTCCTGCCGAAAATAGCATAAGCTCCGCCGGCGAAGAAGCGAAGTCCCCGGCAGCGGCGGTAACGAAAAAGGCCGCTTATCAGGCTGTGAAAATCAAAAACGCGGCCGTTGATACGCAAGCCCCAAAAAGCGTGAAACCGGAAGCTGTAAAAAGTTATAAATACAACAGGACGCAGGCGAAGAATTTTGAAAGCCTTAAAGATAAACTTTACATAATAAACAAGTATAAGCACGACAATATGCTGAAAAAAGCCGTGGCGAAAAAGGAACTTAAATTCAAATATCCCGTGGCGGAAATGATCTTAGTGCCCGACAGAACGAAATATAACGATTCGCTGAAAAAAATAGCCACCAACAAAGATTATAATTCCCGTTCAGTAATGATCACCGAAGACCGCGGTTGATATGCGGGCGAAAATAGTTTAATAGCGAAAATCAATAAAAAAAGGCTTTGAAAGAAGCCTTTTTTTATTGATTTTTATTTTTGCGGTATTCGAAAAATATATTGAAATAAGCCGGTTCATTTATTTGTCAGTCTATCTTTTCGATGAGCGTGCGGGGGTCTTTGCGTTTGGGCGGGGCGGGCGTTTCGAGCGGGACGCCCACGGGTACAAGCGCGGCGAGCCTCATGCCTTTCTGCTTCAATATCTCGGCTATCTTGTTTTCGGCCACCAGCGGACCGCTCATCCAGCAGGCGCCGTAGCCGGCTTCGTGCGCGGCGAGCAGCAGGTTCTGTATCGCGGCGCCGATGGCGGTCGTCTGTTCGAGATTATCTTCGGGCCTGATATTTTTGCCGGTCATGGCGTTGACGAAATTCGGACGCGGGTTGAAAAACACTGCGATAACAAGCGGGGCGGACTCGAAAAACGAAAAATATCCGCCGTAGTTTGTTAAAAGCGCCAGTTTATCCTCGTCGCCGTCTTCGATCATGGCTTTAAGCTCTTCGACGGCGGCCCTCACCGAATCTGCCATGGCTTTTATGACGGCACTATTTTTAACGGCGACGAATTTCCAGTTCTGGCGGTTTGAAGCGCTCGGTGCCCACAGCGCCGCTTCGAGAATTTTATCAACGGCTTCATCGCTGACGGGCGAATCGGTAAATTTTCTCACGCTGCGGCGGTTTTTAATAAGTTGCAGTATATCGCTCACTTCGCTCCCCCTTACCAGCTCAAAAGCCCGAGGCCGCCGGTCACGCCGATGGATTCGCCGGTGATGTAGGCAGCCTCGTCGGAAGCCAGAAACGCCGCGAGCGACGCCACTTCTTCAGGCTTGCCAAGCCTTTTTAACGGGATTATGGACACTATCTTTTCGCGCGAGCGTTCGATCGCTTCGCGGCTCATATCGGTTTCCACGGCGCCGGGGCATACGGAGTTAACGGTAATGCCGCGAGAGCCAAGCTCGATGGCGAGCGAACGCGTCAGGGCTTCTATTCCGGCTTTGCTCGAGGCGTAGTTGGACTGGCCGCGGCCGCCTTTCGAGGCGACAAACGACGACAGATTTATGATGCGTCCGTATTTTCTGGCCATCATATGGCGGGCGGCGGCGCGGCACATGTTGAAAGTGCCGGTGAGGTTCACGTCTATAACTCTTTTCCATATCTCGTCCTGCATTCCGGCGAGCGGGCAGTCGCTGACGATCCCGGCGTTATTGACGAGTATATCGATCTTTTCGAACTTTTCAATGAAGGCGTCCATCATCTGGTCCACCTTCTGCGATTCGGAAATATCCGCCTGAAAAGCGAAGGCAGTTCCTCCGGAAGCGTTAATTTCGCCGCACACTTCCTGCGCGAGCTCGATCCGCGATACGCAGTGAACGCCGATTCCGGCGCCAAGCGAAGAAAATTTAAGGGCGATGGCGCGCCCGATGCCTCGGGACGATCCGGTTACAAGCGCGGTTTTACCTTTCAGATCCATTGTTTCTCTCCGATTTTAAAAAAATAAGATTTATTATTGCGGCCGACAAAAATCTTTTCTCCGCTAGCTGGTCCTCGGCGCCTTAGGCGCCTGCGGAGGCTTCGCTCCGAAAAATTTTTGCCGGCCTTACATGTCAACCAATTAATTTCGTTTACTATAAATAATTTTCAGTTAAAAATTTCAGAATAAAAAAAACAATAAAATTCAAACTTTAATTTGTACTCAAAATAATATATTATCAAGACTGATTTGTCAATATAAAAAATTTATGGTAAAATTATCGCATGGCTCGATATAAAACCATTTTAAGCGCATCGCGGATGTGCGACATGCCGAAATATTATCCGGACGATATCATCAGGGAATGCCTTGCCAGGCTTGATAAAGGAGTGGCTGTACACACGCTGGTCCTTTGGACCAAGCATCCGGCGGCTCTGCTTAGCGGGCCTCTGCATGGCTTTCTGAGCGGCCTTATAAAAGACGGGAGCCAGATTTTCATTCAGTTGACCATAACCGGCATGGGGGCGAAGGTCATCGGCGCAAATAAAAACGGGGACTGGAAGATAGAGCCGAATTCGCCGCCATACGAAGACGCGCTCGCTCTGCTGCCGGAGCTTATAGAATTCACCGGCGGCGCCGGAAGAATTAAAGTCAGGATCGATCCGCTGGTAAAGGTCAAAGACCTCGCCGGCAGGCAGTATTCGAATGTCAAACTAATCGAGCCTATTCTTGTAGAAGCTGCGGGGCATGCGATTGACAATTTCAGTTTTTCTTTTCTGGAACCCGGATATCACGCGAAGGTTGACAGGCGGTTTAAATCGATAGGCTGTGAAATAATACGATTCAGCGAATTCGAGCGCGCGATAATCGCGGAAAATTTCAGGACGCTTGAATCAAGATATAAAGTAAAAATTTATGCCTGCTGCGTCGAAGGATTCGAAGGCTCGGCCTGTATCGACGGAAAACTTCTAAGCGGCCTGCATCCGGCAAAGGACGAATGCGACCCGCGCGAATTAAGGCGCCGTCCGAAATGCGGCTGCGTCAGTTCGGTCGATCTGGGCGGCTGGCCCGTCAAGAAATGTCCGACCGGCTGTGATTACTGCTATGCTAATCCTGTCTATATCTAAAGCGGATTGCTGGTTCGGTGAAAACCTTCCGCCGTCAGACGCTATGAGCCGTCTTATTTTATGATCTCCATCGATTTTAATATATTCATTGTGATCTTTTTGGCCACTGATCCGAGCGCCGGGCTGTCTTCGGTTTTAAGGTCGGCCGCTATCAGGGTCGCAAAAACATATACGGTTTTAGTGGTTTTCACGGTGCCGACGAACCATCCGCATACGTGGCGGCCATTTTCCATGCCGGATCCGGTTTTACCGCTCAGGGAATAATTTTCGCCGGCCTGCAGTTCAATTATCTTCTTGACTATCCTGATATTTTTTTTCGAAAACGGAAGTTTTTCATCGACGAATTTTTTTAAAAATTCGACCTGTTCAAGCGCCGATATCTTCAATGTGCCTTCAGAGCCGTGGAGCCAGAATTTCGTCAGGCCGCCGGAAATGTCCATATTTCCGTATTCCGCGGCTTCGACGAATTTTTTCATTCGTTTTTCGCCGACGCTTTTCGCGAGCGTCTGATAATACCAGACCACCGAATTTTTTATGGCCGAAGCGAGCGTGTGGTCCTGATTCCAGATTTTTAAACGACCGTCTTTCCCGTCCCATTCGATGACGTGGTTCTCATTTTTAATAACGCCCGTCTCGAGGCCGATCAGCGAGTTCAAAATTTTGAAACTCGAACACGGCGAGTACCTTTTGCCAACATATTCCGAATTGTGAATATAATATTTATCCGTCGCGCAGTTATATAAAACGAAAGACGCGCTTTTATGCCTGCCGAAAAAATTCGACATATCGATCGGTTTGAAATCGTTCGCGGCCGCGGCGAATGAAGGCTGCAACAGGAGGTAAACTGAAAACGCCAGAATTATCGTTTTAATGCATTTGGTGATCATAACTTCTTTTTATTCCCCTTTATCTTCAAGATTAGTCTGGTAATTCGAACCTTGTCAGCGTAATATTTTTATTTCTCCGGTATTATCACTAAGTTCAGTGCCGTCATAATTGCCTGGCCATAATTATTACATTGTCATAGATGCCGTCGATCTTGCGCGCTCTTATCTTTCGGCCTTCGACGAGGAATCCGAACGACTCGTAAAGTTTGAACGCGTTCAAATTGGATTCGAACACATCCAGTTCAACGATCTCGAGCGAATTCACTTTCTTCGCGTGCCGGAGCGCTTCGGCCATCAAAGCTTTTCCGAGCCCCTTTCCCCTGTATGATTTCAATACGCCCATCCCGAGAACGCCCACATGCCTGAAGCCTTCCTGAGTCTTCGGGACGATATCGCACCATCCGACGACGCGCCCGCCGTCAATGGCATAAAACTGCGCATAATCGTTAGCTTCGATCATGCCGACGAATTTCTTCGTCGCCTCGAGACCGAATCCCTTCAGCGTCGCAAGATATTTTCTTTCGCGCGCAACCGAAGCCACCGCCCTGCAGAACGAAGCGGCGTATTGAAGGGAGGCTTTTACTATCGTGATATTTTTATCTGAGAAAGCCATTCAAATTTCCTTTGATTATTTCTAGAAAATTATAATATAAAAAAGAAGAAATTACAATCCATTATTAATTCAACAACTGCCGGATAATTATTGAAAGTGAAATTACTTTACCGCTCCGGTCAGCCTGGCCTCTATCGTGTCGAACGGCTCTTCGCGATTGGCTATGACGACGCTCGATTCGTCCAGGCGGACGACGGTATAAGTTTCGCCCACGGAGGCGCCCGCGCTTACGACGTCGATGCGGCCGTCGAATTCGACGAAGGCTTTTATGCCTTTTTTCGAGTCGAAATAATAGCCGGAATAGATAAGTTTGTCGGATGCGGCTGGCTTTTTCGCGAACGGCCCTTCAGCCGGCGCGGAAATTATCTTTACCGACTGAGTGTCTTTTGAGGCGGCCGTAAGCGATTCCGTTTTCGGCGGAGCGGTGGCTGAAGATCCGCCCTGAAGTGATGATCTGAAAATATCGACGGCGGGAGTTTTATCTATCGACGCAGTTTTGTCCGGCCGCGCTTTCGAAAGTTTGTAATCGTTCATGGAAGAGCGTTCGCCGGGTTTCACCTTTTTGAGAGAAACGAACGAGTAAAGGCAATAGCGAATCTCGGCCGCGGTTTCGCCCGATGAAGGGCCGGAAGACTGGACCGGATATAATTTCAGGCCGTCGATAGAGTTCAGGTAAGGCTGACTTTCGAGCAGAAAAAGAAAATTTCTGACGTCGGCGTAACGGCCGGAAATATTTATGGTGAAAACGGTCTTATTGATATTTAATATCGAAAAAGACGAGAACGGCGCGTTTTGATGGGCGAGCGAAACCAGCTTCAGGCCGCGCGATTTTATAAAAGTATCGATGTCCGAAAAGAATTTGACGCGGTCGGCTTCGGAGAAAAATCCGGCAAAAGTTTTTGTGGCGGATTCACAAAGCGCCGCGATCGCTTTGTATTCGGTGGGCTGCGCCGAAACCGCATCCTTCGGCCTGACCGGCGGCTGATAGTGTAAATAAACCGCCAGGCACAAAAGAAACAGGCCGGTTATAAATAAAAACGCGTTAATTTTTTTTATCATAATGCATCTCGAAACTTAAATTAAAATTCAACCCTTCGGCGGGCTTTACGCCAGCGGCTTCGTACAGGCCTTTTTTTGCGTCGAATGAAAATTTAGCAACCGCTTTCGAACGCGAAATGTAATCGCTGAATGTGATGAAATTACCGTTGGAAGCGGTAAAGCCGGAAACCGAAGCCGAAACGCCGGAAGCGCCCGCCGGCTGGCATATTACGGATTTAACCAGCACCGATTCGTTGTGCGCGCTTTCAATTAATTTTAATACGCCCGCCGGCGTTGCGGAGGCGGTCTCGTTCAATTCGGAAACGTCGTACGAAAGGCGCTTCAGATAGCCGCCGTCGAAATTTTTGAAAGCTGTTTTGATGTCGGCCATAGCCGGCGATTCGAACGCGGCCAGATCGAAGGTCGGCCGAGCCGCCTGCGAAAACAAAGAATTCACGGATGCGCCGCCCGCCGCGCCGCCGAAAGCCATGGTAAAGCAATATCCGATCAACAGCGAGTTGACCGCGGTTAGTATTAAAAATATCAAAATCTGATTTTTAAAGATCGAACCGCCTGTTCTTGCGGGCGCCTTTATGAAGTTAAAATAAACACGGTCCATAGATCATCTCCACCTGTCGCACATCGCGTTGAGATTAAAATCGATATAATCGAACGCGCCGCCGCCAGCCCGCGGCATCTTTTCGTTTACATAATATAAATTATCGGACAGTTCTTCGGTCATGCGCAGCCTTAAATAATACGGCGCGTCGCCGCCCGCGGCGTTGAGCAAAAACAGTTTTTCGGGTTTCGCCTGGCGCTTTTTATCGTCGTTTTGCCATCTGGAGACCTTCTTCACCAGCTCGTGCATGAGCATCAGCTCCTGCGCGCCGTAACCGGCCCGGTCGTCCCGGCAGTCATACACCAGCGGAGCGCACATGAAATCGAACGCGTGATGCTCGAAAAATCCGTCGTTAAAAAATCTGATAGTGTTTACATGATCGGCTGAAAGCTTTAGCAGCATGAAATCTTCCGCGTCGATGACTCCCGAGCCGCGCAGAAAATTGATCTCATTGAATAAATGCGTATCGAAACATTTTATTTTTTCGGACAGGCGCGAGACGTTCTTTTTGATACCAGCCGCTGCGCCTTCTTCGACCGCCTGCAGATAAATATAGCCGCGGCCGGCGTCGGCATAAGAATATTCGAATTTATCTATATTGAAGTTTTCTTTGACGGTCCACCTGACGAACTCGTCGAACTTCGCATCATCGCTGATCCCTGGATGTTTGACCGCGGCGAACCGGCTCTTTTTGCCGTCCATGAAGACCGCCGCGCCGCCGGCATCATAAAGCATTCCTTTATTTGATTTTAATAAATTTTCGAAGTTGGCGGATATTTCTTCCGCCGCGATCGAAAAGGGAGGCCGGGCCAGCGTCTTATTTTTCAGAAACGCCGCCATATATATTTTTTCATCTATGACGCTGATAATTATCATAATACCTCATTCAAAAGTAACGCGGTCGATCTCTTCGATCGAAGTTACAGCGCTTTTGACCTTTTCAACCGCGGCGCGCCGCAGAGTCTTCATGCCGGATTCGACCGCCGTCTTCCTTATCAGAAGCGGCGAGCGCCCTTCGATTATCATTTCGCGTATCTGATCGTTCATTTCGAGTATCTCGAACACGGCCGTCCTTCCACGGTAGCCGATCTCGCCGCACTGCGCGCATCCGGCGGCCCGATAAACCGCCGCGCCCTCGAATTCGCCGCCCGAAGCGGCTTCCCCTCCGTCTATGACCTTGCAAGAAGCGCAGAGCTTTCTGACAAGGCGCTGGGCGACTATCAGGTTAAATGACGCGGCGAACTGATAAGGCTCGATGCCGAGATTCAGAAGCCGCGAAAGGCTGTCGATGACGTTGTTGGCGTGTATCGTCGAAAACACCGTGTGGCCGGTCAGCGCCGCGTTGACGGCGATCTGGGCCGTTTCGGCGTCGCGTATCTCGCCGACCATTATCTTGTCGGGGTCCTGCCTGACGATCGAACGCAGGCCCTTCGAAAATGTGAGTCCCTTCTTTTCGTTGACCGGTATCTGAACGATATCGTCCATCTGATATTCGACGGGATCTTCTATAGTTATTATCTTATCGCTTATCTTCGCGATGGACCTTATCGCGCCGTAAAGCGTGGTGGTCTTGCCGGAGCCTGTAGGCCCCGCGACCAGTATCATGCCGTAGGGGCGCGATATCGCCGTCGCGAACTTTTTCAGGCCGTCGCCGTAAAGGCCGAGTTCGGCGAGGTCCATCCCGGCGGCCTGCTGGTTTAGAATGCGCACCACGGCCGTTTCACCGTGGATCGAAGGCAGCACCGAGACGCGGAAATCGACGGGCTTCGACTCTATTTTCTGCTCGAAACGACCGTCCTGGGGCAGCCGATGCTCGGCGATATCGAGGCCGGCCATGATCTTAAGGCGCGATATCATCGCGAAAAAATAATCGAAGGATATCTCGTTCATTATTTCGATGAGAACGCCGTCTATCCTGAATTTAACCTTGCCGCGGCCGCCGTATATCTCAAGATGGATGTCGGACGCCATTTTTTCGACGGCGTTATAGATGACGGTGTTGAGCAGTTTTACGACGGGCCTGGTTTCACCGGCGAGGTCGGCGCGCCTGAGGTCCTTCACCATCTCGGCCTTCTCGCCCGCCGCCGGAACCGAGTGCTGCGCGCCCTGAACGCTGAACATCCGCACGGCGCTGTCCATGTCGTCTTCTGAAGCGGCGCGGGCCTTTTCACGAAGCCCGGCCGCGAGCGAAAAGGATATAACGGCGAATTTAACCTTATACCCTGCGTTTTCGGCGAATATCCTGATCTTGTTGTAAGCCGCGGTGTCGGTGATATATACCGATATCCCGCCGCCTGCGAAATCACCGACGACCGCACCGCAGCCGTCGAATATCTTCCGATCGTTTCTGGCAAAAAACTCCGAGCAGGCCGCGTAATTGACGCTGACGGTCTTAAGGCACGAAATTCCGTAATAACCCGCCAGACCGGCCGCCAGTTCGTCCTCGCTCATCGCGCCGTGCAGTATGAGCTCGCGCTCGATAGTCTCGCACGACGAAAAGTTCTTCTGGATGGAGCTGACTATATTTTCCGGCACTATCTTGTTCGCGTCGAGGTAATTGAGAAACAGCATGCCGTCATCGAGCGATGTCAGCGCGGTCATGACCTTTTCACGGTCGGCGCCGCACCTGGTTATAAGCGCGTCGAGCGGGTCGATATTCAACTGCTTCGAAAAATCGAGCGCCTTCAGGTACTGGACCTCGCTGATCGCGCCTGTGTCAAGCAATATTTCGATAACGTTCTTTTTGCGTTCCCTGGACTGCATAAATCAAATACCGCCCATCGTTAGTTTTATGATCGGAAGAAACACCGATAATATCAGCGCCGCTATGAAGATGCCCGTCAAAAATATTATCAGCGGCTCGAGAACCTCGGCCAGCCTTTCGATCGAATTCTGAAGATTTTCGAGGTAATATTCATTTATCATTTCTACCATGTCCGCGATCTTTCCGCTGCGCTCACCCACCGCGCACATCCTTGCCATTACGCCGTCCGCGAGACCCAGGCTCGCGACCGCTTTCGAGAAAGAGCCTCCGGTCTTAAGTATTTCCATTGCCGCGTCGCGCCTCGGGGCGTCGGTTATATCGCGCAGGGCGAAAAGCGCCGTGGAAAAAGATTCGAGCGCCGGCGCCGCGGAGCGAAGCATCGCCGAGAGCATGCCGCTGAATACGAACAGAGAATAGTTATTCATGAGCCCCGAACTGACGGGAAGTTTTCTCATTACAACAAGCGATAATTTTTTCAACGCCGAAAAAACGCCGGTGAAAAATACGCCCGTAAAAACCAGCACGGCGCCGGCGATAAGCGAGGCGTAATATTTTTTCAAAAAACCGCTCACGCCGAAAAGAAAAGCCGTATGCGGCGGAATATCGATCTTGATCTCGTAGAAAACCGTTTCGAACGCCGGGATAACGTATAACAACAGAAAAGTGAAAACGCAGAAGGTTATCGATAATATCATGACGGGATAAACCGTGATATTGATTATGCGCGATTTCATCTGATACGAGTTCTTAAGGTTCTGCGCGAGAATGTTCAATACCTCCGTCAGATTGGAAGCCGTTTCTCCGCCCTCCACGCAGCGGGCGAAAAGGCCCGAAAAGACATCCGGCCGCTTTTTTACCGCAGCGGAAAAAGACGATCCGGCTATGATCTCATTTTTAACGCCTTCTATAGCCGTTTTCAACATTTTATTGTCCATATGGCTTTCGATCGTGTCGAGCGCCTCCGGCATTGTGAGGCCCGCCCTCAGCAGAGTAGAGAGTTCTTTCGAGAAAAGCATAAGATTAAAATCGCCGGGGTGCTTCATGAACGAAAAAAAGCCGCCAGCGGCCCCGGCCGCGTCGCCCGCCTCTTTTTCGACGCCGGTGACGAATCCTTCGCCCGAAAAAGCGTTCTGCGCCTGGCGCGCATCATCCGCCTCCACCAGAGACGTTTTCTGCTCGCCGTCCTTCAATATGTAACTGACTTTATACTTCATAAATAGCTCAGCGTTTTACCGCTCTGAAATAAATTCTTCGCTCGCGCGCGTCCGCGGTCTCGACGGTCACCGCGACCCTGTCGCCGACGCAAAAACGCCCATGAATGCGGGTCTGCGCTATAACATGGAGATAGACTCCGGCGATCTCGATGCGCGCCCGCTCGTCGGACGCCTCTATGACCACTCCTTCGTACTCGCCGCCGGCTCTCTGCTTCAAATAAAGATATAGCCAGTAGTAGTGGCTTTCCTGCTCCGCCTCTGAGATAAGCGACAGCGTGGCGTCGAGATACTGGGCGAGCTCCCGGAAGCGTTCTTCGCCGTAGAACGGCGCGCCCGAGACGGCCAGCGATTTGATCTGGCGCTGGTTGGCCAGGTCGATATACCTTCTAAGCGGCGACGACGACTGCATGTAGCAGGAAACGCCAAGCATTCCGTGCGCCGAAGGCGCGTATGATGTCTCCGCGAACTGCATGTAACGGCGGATCGCCCACGCCTGCGCGGCATCGTAGGATGCGCCCGCGGCCGCGAGCGACGCGCGGTAATTTTCGATCAGTTTCGGCTCGGGATAGGCTTTCGACGACTTGAAACAGCCCGCGGCGTTATGCTTTGCGAGAAACGCGGCGGAAAGGCTGTTATATAAGATCATGCACTCGGAAACTATCGCGCCCGACTGAGCGTGAGTTGCGGACATCAGCTTGATCTTCGGCGAAAGCTCGTCGAGTTTTTCAACGTAAACTTCCGACTTCGGAAAAGACAGGTTCAGCGCTCCCCGCGACTCTCTTTCGCTTCTGAGCTTTTCGGCGAGCGCGAGCAGCTTTTTGAAACCGGCTTCGCCGAAACAAGCCGCGGCTTGCATGTCTTCGATGGAACTGCCCGCCGCGAGACGGGAGTAAAGTTCGTCGATCTCGTCATAGGAGCATTTCTTAGTAACTTTGATAACCGACGGAGCGAAAAACCACGAGATCATTTCCCCGTCCGCCCCAAAAACGGCCGCGAGCGTGATCGTAAGACGGTCCTCGCCGGATCTGAGGCTTAAGATTTCATTGGAGATGATCTCCGGAATTATATCGATCTTGCCCTCTGCCAGATAGACCGCCGATGCGCGGTTATAAGCTTCGCTGTCGAGCGCGCCGCCCTCCGCTATAAATTCACTGGCGTCGGATACATGCACCAGAAGTATGTTTTTACCTTCAAACTCGATTACGCTTATCGCGTCGTCGCAGCACAGAGTGTATTCGCTGTCGATGGTGACGGAAGGGATGGCGCGCATATCGACGCGGCCGCCGCCGCTTAGATCGGCTTCCGCGACACTTTGTCCGGCCGGAGCCGCCATCGACGCTTTTAAATATTGCAAAAAATCGACGGGCCTGAAATTCAACGCGCGGGAGCGTTCTTCGACAAGCGCCGCTTCGCGGACGATCTCGTCCCTGAATTCCTTTTTGAGGTTATATCTTCTGACGGCCAGATTCTCGTGAACGCTGAAAATTCTGGTTTTTACCAGAAAATCGAATATGTCAATCTTTCTGTTCACTAGCGTGGATATCTTCTGCTGCAGGTCTTTAGCTTTTGCCGAGTAAGCCATATCGTCCTGATACAGGACCGAGTTTTTAAATAATTCTATTTCCTTCTGATATTTCGCCGCAAACATTTCGCAGGCGTCGACCGCGTAACGGCTGGTTTCAAGAGCCGCGACGTCGCACGCGAACTCCTCCTCGCGCTTTTTGTTGAGCGCTTCCTTCTCCTGCAATTCAATGAACCTTGCGACGTCTTCGTCGGAGGCCGGAAAGAAATAATCTTCTTTTCTCTTAAAATAAGGGTTTTTAATAAATAAATTCCTGACGACCGCCGACGCCTCGTCGTGCGTTACGCCCGAACCGTAATAAGCGGCCGCGATCTCACGCGCCTCGAAAAGCTGTTTCGATTCCAGCATTATCAGTTCGCGGATCTCGGCGAGCGGAACCTCTGAGGCCATGAGCCGCCTTCTGTCGCGCATTTCGATAAGTTTAGACGCTATATTCGACTGGTCGGTCTTTTCTGATATCGAAGAAGGTTCGCTGTTGATGATCTTGCTCGCCGTGATATTGGCGACCTTGTTTTTCTCGGTGACCACACGGTAGTTTTCTTTTTTGCGCCCGCCCGAACTTACGGTTTCCACGCTGACGACATATCCGAGCAGGATGCCGCCTTCGTCCATGAACTCCACTATATTTCCGCTTCTCATTTAAACCACTTTCAAACTGTAATAAAATTGCCTGTAAAAATATATTTTATCATTATTTTGGATGATTTGTAAAGAAAAATATCTAATATAGATTTATTTAATATTCTTAATCCGCTATATTGACAATACGTCAATTATTTGCTAAAATTGTCGAAAATAACGAAAATATCCATGGCATGATATTTGAAAAGCATACTTGCCTGCGCCGCATAACCGGCCTTTAATAAAAATAAGCAAATAAACGGGGGTAGAAAAATGTTACAAGTATCCGAAAACACTCTGGCGCTTATCCTCGCCGGCGGAAAAGGCGAACGCCTTATGCCGCTTACATTAGACCGCGCGAAACCCGCCGTACCGATCGGCGGCAACTACCGGATAATAGATTTCACTCTCAATAATTGCGTAAACTCTCATATCAGAAAAATTTACCTTCTGACCCAGTTTAAATCGCAGTCGCTCGACCGTCACGTCAGAAGCGGCTGGAACATGTTCTCCGACCGCTCCTACGGCTTCATCGAAACGCTTCCTCCACAGCAGAGAGTTTCCGAAGAATGGTACCGCGGCACCGCCGACGCCGTCTGGCAGAACGCTTATTCGATCAAGCGCGATAAAACTTCTTACACTCTTATTTTATCCGGCGACCATATCTATAAAATGGACTACGCCGAAATGTTCAAGCAGCATATTGCCAATAACGCCGATCTGACCGTAGCTACCATCGAAGAGCCTATCGCCAACGCTTCCAGCTTCGGCATAATCGAGGTCAACACCGAAAACCGCATCATAGGCTTCGAAGAAAAACCGGCGAACCCGAAATGCATTCCCGGCGACACCGAGCACTCGCTCGTCTCGATGGGAATTTATCTGTTCAACACCGAAACGCTCATCGAAACGCTCCACATGGAATTCGACGCCGGCAAAGAACTCGTCAACAAAAAAGTGCTTTTCGAAAGGCTCAGAAATGACCCCGAAGCTTACATGAAATGCACCACCGGCGATTTCGGCTACGACATCATTTCGAACATGGTGCGCATCAACTCAAAACTCCTGGCGCAGGACATGCCCAGAAAATTCAACGTGTTCTCATATAATTTCCGCGACGAGAACCGTAAAATGGCTAAATACTGGCGCGACGTCGGCACGCTCAAATCCTACTGGGAATCAAATATGGATCTGAAAATGCCCGAGCCCGAACTTAACCTATATAAGCGCCATAATTTTAACGAAGACATAAGCGGATGGCCTCTGCGCAGCTATAAAAACCCGTTCCTGCCGCCCGCCAAATTCGTTTTTTCGCCAGTGGTCGCCAGCTCGCTCATATGCGACGGCGTTATCGTATGCAACGCCACCATCCGCGATTCCATACTCAGCAGCTGCGTCAACGTTCAGTCTAATTCGATAATCAGCGACTCTATATTGTTCGATAACGTGCGTATCGGACAGAACTGCAAGCTCAACAAGGTCATCATAGATAAAGACGCCATAATCGGCGACAACCAGCAGATCGGGTTCAACAAAGACGAAGACCTGGCGCGCGGCTTCACCGTCTCCGACGATATTACCGTCGTTCCGCGCGGTTCACGCATCGGCGAATCCTACCGCGGCTTCAACGTCAAAACGGTCATTATATAAACTAATTGTTTATAAAATAAATTTATCCGGAATTTTATCGGAACGAGGGGAACGAAAGAATTTAAAACTCTTTTGTTCCCCTCGTCTTTTTTACTGTGTGCATGATCGGCCTTAACCTTTACGGCTTTTTTCGGCCTTGTTTCTTATAGTTTATTCTTTTGCTTCGTCTTTAATTTCGTTATTATCGTTTTCTTTGTTTTCTTCGGCCGGCTCATTTTCTGCCGGCTGTGAGGGCGTTTCGTCGTTGAGCGCCTCGAATTCCTTCAGCTCTTCTTCGACTTTTTTTCTGTCTTCTTTCAGTGTTTCCAGTTCTTTTTCGATCGCTTCGCGGGCGCTTTTGGCCTGGCGGTAGCGGCGCCTGTATGTGTTCTGGTAGGGGTCTGACTGGTCTACTATCGGGTCGGACGATTCGGTGTCGCGCCAGTCGCGCTTGAAATTGGCCCGGCCGCTCCAGTCGTTCTTTGATTTGCGCTCCTCTTCCTGCGACTCTTCCAGTTTTTTTTCGATTGAGGCGATCTGAGCGTCCAGCTCTTCAATGCGGTCGTTGAAGCCGGTCCGCTTGCTTTCTTTTAATTTATCGGCTGTCTCACTCTGGCCATCAGGCTTTTTCGCTTCGTCCGCATTTTCGATCTTCGCCGGTTCTTCAGGTTCGGGAAGGCGTGCGGACTGGGCGTTAAGTTTTTGATAGTATTTCCGGTCGGTATTGACTCCGTCGAGAAGCGCGGAAATATGCTGCCTGATAGTGTCCGTGCCGGCCAGTTCCAGCGCCATCGAATAAAATTTCGCCGATTTCTTGAGATTTCCGGTAAGATCGTATAAATAAGCGAGTTTATAATAGTTTTCTATTTCCTTTCCTGCGGCGCTCAATTTTTCATATTTTTCGACAAGCAAATTTTTGAGACCGGCGTCATCCTGCGAAAGAATTACGCGCTTCGAAATCACCGCGGATTCATATTTTTCGAGCGCCTGCCCGATATTTCCGGTTTTTTTTAGATGCAGCGCCTCGTCGTAATATTTATCCGCGTCCGTTTCTGAAACTTTCTTGAAGTAAAGAAGTTCTTCGGAAGCTGAAGCGTATGCGGCCGCCGATAAGAAAATAAGGCACAGCGCTAACGCCGCGAACGGCATCGCGAAAAAAGAAAAGCGCCCGGCCGCAAACGATCCGGTAAACTTAAAATACATATTGATCCTCCCTGTATATTAATTTTAATTTCACTTACCTTATATCATTATAACTCATTTCGCCGTTCATTAAAATGTTTTTTTAATTTTTTTATTTCACTTGACAAAAAAAAATATCTTTAATATAATTTTTTAAGGTGTATAAGAATAATCTGAATTACTAATTTTATATTTACCATTTATCCGCTCCGCGCGGAAACGGATTATCGCTTACCGCCATTATCAAAAACAGCGGAGGATTTTTTATGCCTGAAACACAGGACAAAACTTTAGTTTGCAAAGAATGTAACGCCGAATTCGTTTTTACGGCTTCGGAGCAGAATTTTTACAAAGAAAAAGGCTTCGAGAACGAACCGACCAGGTGTCCCGATTGCCGCTCCAAGCGCAAGAAAAACACGCTCGGCCGTCTCGGCGGAAGAGAATCGCGCGAAATGTTCACGGTGAACTGCTCTGAATGCGGCAAAGAAACCCAGGTGCCATTCAAGCCCGTGCAGGATAAACCCGTTTACTGCCGCGAATGCTTTCAGAACAAAAAAGCGAGATAGATAACATAAATGTCGAATACTTCAGGTACCATATTCAGGGTCACCACTTTCGGCGAATCCCACGGCAGGGCCATGGGCGCGGTTGTCGACGGCTGCCCCGCCGGCATAAGGCTGAGCGAAAAAGACGTTAAAAACTATATAAAAAAGAACTCGTGCTTTTTTACTTTCAGCACGGCGCGCCGCGAGGAAAACGACGTCGAGATCCTCTCCGGCGTTTACAAAGGCAAAACCCTTGGTACGCCCATTTCGATCGTTACCTATAACGCCGCCGCCGATCCTTCGAAATATTTGAAACTCGAAGGGATCGCCCGCCCCTCCCACGCCGAATACGCGTATTATAAGAAATATGGAATATACGATCCGCGCGGCGGCGGAAGAGCCTCGGGGCGCGAATGCGTGTCGCGTCACATGGCGGCCGCCGTGGCCGATAAAATACTGTCTTATACCGCCATAAAATTCTCTGGTGTGCTAAGCGAACTCGCCGGTGTCAAGATACTTACGAAAAAAGATCTTGCGCTCGCTGTGAAAGCCGCCGTGAAGGCGGGGACCGAGAAAGATTCAACCGGCGGCGTTTTTGAAATAACCATAACCGGCGTTCCGGCCGGCCTGGGTGCGCCTGTATTTGATAAACTCGGTTCCGCTATCGCGGCGGCAGTTTTTTCGGTCGGCGGCGTCAGGGCCGTTGAAATCGGCGCCGGAATGCGGATATCGAGGATGAAGGGAAGCGAAGCCAACGACTGCATGCGTTACGAAACCGACGGTTCGCCCGGTTTCGGAGAAAATAACGGCGGCGGCATCTCGGGCGGCATTTCGACCGGCGCCCCCATCGTGGTCCGCGCTTACGTAAAACCGACGCCGTCGATATATAAAAAACAAATGACCGTCGATTTTTACAAGGAAAAAAACTGCGCGGTCGAACTCGAAGGAAGGTTCGATTCCAACTTTACGCCGCGCGCGATGGCCGCGGCCGTTTCGACTCTTAAAATCATGCTTGTCGACCACCTTCTTCAAACCCCGTTTTTAAAAATAAATTAATAGTTTATAAATGAAAGCTGATAGTTGATGGATTTCCAACTATCAGCTTTTTTACTTTTACCGTTTACTATTACTGCTCACTATGCACTGTGCACTATAAACTATGCACTGACTTAAGGTCTTCCTATCGAATAATAAGTGAATCCGAAACTGCGGACGAATTTAGGGTTGTAAAGGTTCCTGCCGTCGAATATGACGGAGCCTTTCATAAGTTTTTTAATTTTTTCAAAATCCGGTTCGCGGAAAGAGCCCCATTCGGTAACCAGTATCATCGCGTCGGCCGCTTCGAGAGTTTTATAAGCGTTCTCATAATATTTGACGGACGTCGATTCCGGTATTATTTTTTTCGCCTCTTTCACCGCTTCGGGATCGAACGCCTGTATCCGGGCCCCGCCATCGATGAGTTTGTTGATGATCACTACCGACGGCGCCTCGCGCATGTCGTCGGTTTTGGGTTTGAACGAAAGTCCCCATATCGCGAACGTTTTAGATCTGACGTCGCCGCCGAAGTGCTTCATAACTTTTTTAACAACCAGTTCTTTCTGGGCGGCGTTGACCTCTTCGACCGCGTTCAATATCTTCGCGTCATGGCCGAGCTCTTGAGCCGTTCTGAGAAGCGCCTTGACGTCCTTGGGAAAGCAGCTGCCGCCGTAGCCGGCGCCGGCGAAAAGAAAGTCGTGCCCTATCCTTGTGTCGGAGCCGATGCCCGTTCTTATCATGTCGATATCGGCGCCGCAGCGCTCGCACACGTTGGCCATTTCGTTCATGAACGAGATCCTTGTCGCGAGCATGCAGTTGGCGGCATATTTTGTGAGTTCGGCGCTGCGCACGTCCATGGTTATGACGCGGTAATTCTTTCTCATGAACGGCGAGTAAAGTTCCTTCATAAGTTCGGCGGTGCGTACGTTGTCGGTGCCGATGACCACCCTGTCGGGCTTCATGAAATCTTCTATGGCCGCGCCTTCCTTCAAAAATTCAGGATTGGAGACCACGTCGAACTCGAAGTTCGCCCCGCGCTCCTTGAGCGCGTTTTTTATCGTGTCGCGGACCCTTTCGGCTGTGCCGACCGGCACGGTCGATTTGTCGACTATCACTCTATAGCCATTCATGTTCATTCCGATGTCACGCGCCACGCTTAAGACATACTGCAGATCGGCGCTTCCGTCCTCGCCGGGCGGCGTGCCGACCGCTATGAAACAAAAAAGAGAGCCTTCCACGGCTTCTTTTATGTCCGTCGTAAAAACCATGCGTTCTTCTTTTATATTGCGCCTGACCATTTCCTCGAGGCCGGGTTCATAAATGGGTATAATTCCGTTTTTAAGCCCGTCTATCTTCGCTTTATCGACGTCCATGCAGATGACGTCGTTGCCCATTTCGGCGAAGCAGGTGCCGGTAACGAGCCCGACATAACCTGATCCTATAATCGTGATTTTCATGACCATCGTCCTTTCCATGACTATAAACTCGTGAATTTGACGGATGTATGATATCATTGTAATTTTATTATGTCAACTAAAAACTGAACGCAGAATTTTTGTTGACATAGAATTTTAATTTATGTATAATGATTTCGAAAAAAATATAGATAATCACTTTAACCATATAGGAAATAAGTTAAATAATGAAGGGCAGGTAATGAAATGGCCGAGAGAAATATCGACACTCTCATCAAGGATCTGTATCAAAAGAAAGAAGTTATAATGGACGCCGACGGCAAGCGCGGCGCAAAACAGCACGCTAAGGGTAAATTAACCGCGCGCGAAAGAATCGCGGCGCTTTTAGACCCGGGTTCGTTCGTCGAAACGGATATGTTCGTAAAGCACCGCTGCGACAACTTCGGCATGGAAAAACAGGAAGTGCCCGGCGAAGGCGTGGTAACGGGTTACGGCCACATCGACGGCAGGCTCGTTTATGTTTTCTCGCAGGACTTCACCGTGTCGGGCGGATCGCTCGGCGAAATGCACGCGCTGAAAATAACCAAACTGCAAGACCTCGCGCTTAAATCAGGCGCCCCCTTCATCGGCATCAACGATTCGGGCGGCGCGCGCATTCAGGAAGGCGTCGATTCTCTGCACGGCTACGGCCAGATATTTTTCAGAAATACCAGAAGCTCCGGCGTTATCCCCCAGATATCGGTAATACTCGGCCCCTGCGCCGGCGGCGCGGTTTATTCGCCCGCTCTTACCGACTTTGTTTTCATGGTCGATAAGGTCAGCCAGATGTATATCACCGGACCTTCCGTCATTAAAGCCGTTACCGCCGAAGACGTCACCGCCGAAGAAATAGGCGGCGCGTACACTCATAACGCCATCTCCGGCAACGGCCACTTCATCTGCCAGGACGAGAACGAATGCTTCTCCCAGATCAGACAGCTTCTGAGCTTTATCCCCGCCAATAACCTCGACGATCCGCCGCATTCGGAAACTAACGACGACGTCAACAGAAAAGACCCTGAGCTGCGCTCGATAGTGCCTACAAACTCGAAAATGCCCTACGACGTGCGCGACGTCATACGCAGAGTGATCGATAACGGCAATTTTTTCGAGATAATGCCCCTTTATTCGCAGAACATGGTCATCGGTTTCGCCCGCCTGGCCGATCAGTCGATCGGCATTATCGCCAACCAGCCCAACGCGCTCGCGGGCTGCCTCGACATCAACGCTTCCGACAAAGCCGCGCGTTTCATCCGCTTCTGCGACTGCTTCAACATACCCATACTCACTATTGTCGATACGCCCGGATTCCTTCCCGGCAAAAACCAGGAATTCGGCGGCATCATCAGGCATGGCGCGAAACTTCTGTTCGCATACTCCGAAGCCACGGTGCCTAAGGTCACTCTGACGCTCAGAAAATCATACGGCGGCGCGTCGGTCGCAATGTGCAACAAAGACCTCGGCGCCGACTACGTTATAGCGTGGCCCCAGGCTCAGATCGCCGTAATGGGCGCGGATGGAGCCGTTCCGCTCATATTCAAGCGCGATATCGAAGGCGCCACTAACCCGGCCGAAAAACGCAAAGAACTTATCGAAACCTACGAACAGCTGACCTGTAATCCCTACGAAGCCGCCAAACGCGGTCTCTGCGATTTCGTAATAACCCCTGAAGAAACAAGGCCTTTCTTAGCTTCGCTTTTCAGCACGCTTCGCACCAAACGCGAATCGCTGCCCAATAAAAAGCACGCCAACATTCCGCTTTAAAACGTGAAGCAAATGACGAAAAAGCAATTAAATTATGAGGTGAAAAATGGCCGATAAAAAGATAGACACTTCCGCGGTTAAAAATAAAGTCCCGAAAAAGATGCTGGCAGTCGTCACCGCGGCGCTCAGCATGTATCTTCAGAACGAAAAGCTCAACTTCAAAATACTCGATATCAAACCCGTGCATTCGAGCGATTTGAATATTTGGGGCCTTTTCGGCCGGATGACCGGCATGCAGAGGCTTTCAAGAAATAAATGGGGTAGACGTTAATAATTTCAATTTTTCATTTTTTTGATATATAAGGAAAGGCAGGCATATGATTAGAAAATACGTAGTTAAAATAGGCAAGGAATCTTTCGAGGTCGAAGTCGATGAAATACAAACTCAAGCGGCGGCGCCGAATTTTCAGCCCAATGTGATCATTCCGCCGAAGGTTATTACCGCTCCGCTTCCGACGCCGAAACCTAAAATGCCTCACTCGGTCGCACGCCAGAAATCGCCGACCGGCGGCAAAACCATAAACGCCATGATGAGCGGCAGTATTATCGCGGTGCTCGTCAAAGAAGGCGACGAAGTGAAGGAAAACGACGCCGTGGTAAAACTCGAAGCGATGAAAATGGAAACTATCGTCAATTCTCCTTTCGCCGGCAAAGTTAAAGAGGTCCTCGTGAGCGAACGCCAGACCGTTACGGCAGGCGATATGCTCGTAGTGATCGAATAACTCTCAGGCTGACGATAACAAGTTGTTTTGTTGTTTTTATGTCCGTAATTATTTACTGACTGAAAGATTTTAAAGATCAGATTCAGATAAGGAGATTTAAATAATGCCAAAAATAACCGAAACCATATTTAGAGACGCACATCAATCGCTCGCGGCTACACGCATCGAAACATCAGATATGATTCCCATCCTCGAAAAAATAGACGAAGTCGGCTACTGGTCGCTTGAAATGTGGGGCGGCGCGACGTTCGATACATGCCTGCGCTTCCTGAACGAAAACCCATGGCAGCGCATACGCGAATTCAAAAAACATATCAAAAAAACCAAACTGCAGATGCTTCTGCGCGGGCAGAACCTGGTCGGCTACAAACACTACGCCGACGACATAGTCGAAAAATTCATACAAACCGCTCATGAAACAGGCATCGAAGTTTTCAGAATATTCGACGCGCTCAACGATATCCGCAATATGGAATTTTCCATAAAAGTCGCTAAAAAATGCGGTGCCATCGTTCAGGGCACGGTCAATTACACGATCAGCCCCGTGCATAAACTCCAGTCGTTCATCGACGTGGCCAAACAGTTAAGAGATTCCGGCTCCGACATCATCTGCATAAAAGACATGGCCGGCCTCATTTCGCCCGCCATAGCATTCGAACTCATTTCGAAGATGAAAAAAGAAACGGGACTTCCGGTCGCGCTTCACAGCCACTGCACCACCGGCATGGCGCCTATCAGCTATTTCAAGGCCGCGGAAGCCGGCGTCGATCATCTCGACACTGCGCTTTCACCGTTCTCTTCCGGCACCTCGCAGCCGACCACCGAAACGCTCGTCGCGGTCCTGGACGAATCCGGATATAAAACCGGCGTGGACGCAAAGCATTTCACCGATATCACCAGATATTTTGAAAATCTCAAAGAAAAATATCAGTACCTCATATCGCCGCTCGCCGAACGCATCGACGTTCGCGCGCTCATTTACCAGGTGCCCGGCGGCATGTTCACCAATCTCGTATCGCAGCTCGAAAAGCAGGGCGCCATGGATAAATTCGAGGCCGTCCTCGCCGAAATACCCAAAGTGCGTGAAGATCTCGGCTGGGTGCCTCTGGTCACGCCCACGAGCCAGATCGTCGGAACGCAGGCAACGCTCAACGTTATCATGGGCCAGCGCTATAAAGTGATAATCCAGGAAGTTAAAGATATATGCAAGGGCCTCTACGGCAGGACCCCCGCCGAAATCAACCCTGAAGTCATCAAACTCGCTATCGGCGACCACGCGCGCATCACCGGCCGTCCCGCCGACACGATAGCGCCTGAATGGCAGAAATGCAAAGACGCCGTCAAACAGTATTCCGATAAGGACGAAGATATCCTGAGCTATGCGCTCTTCCCCCAGGTCGCGATCGAATTTTTTGAAAACCAGAAAAACCCCATGAAGAAAGAACAGGCCGGCGACGCTACGAAATCTTCGAAACAGACCCATCCCGAAAAGCAGTTCGTACTCAACATTAACGGTGAAAAGTACGAGGTCGGCATAGCCGAAGTGGTCATGGAAGCCGGAGCCGCAAGCACCGGATGCTGATCCGACTCCGTTAATTTTTAAAATTTTATAAAGAAGTATAGAGAATATAATAGTTGAGAGTTGAGAACGGAGAGTGGAGAGTTAAGGATTTTTGACGAATAAATTTTTAGTTTATTAATGTTATACGTTTTTTATTATGTATCATCAAAGTTTTATATTAATATTCTTATAAAATAATAACAATAAAAAAAATAAAAATAATCAAGTGGTTATGAATTATAATTTATTCGTCATTAAATATCAAAAGTCAACAGTTCTCCACTCTCACCTCTCAACTCTCCACTCATCTTAAGCAAGGGGTAGATGTTAAAAATGAGTAAAGACGAATTGAAAAACCAATACCAGCACTGGTATGATAAAGTTTATAAAAAATCGATCGATAAATTTCCTGAAAGATGCAAAACTTTCAAAACGCCTTCGGGCTCTGATGTAAACCCGCTTTACACTCCGCTGGACAACAGCTTCGATTACACCGACAAGCTCGGCTTCCCCGGCGAATTCCCGTTCACGCGCGGCGTTCAGCCCAACATGTACCGCGGCCGCTTCTGGACCATGCGCCAGTATGCCGGCTTCGGCACCGCTGAAGAATCGAACAAACGCTATAAATACCTGCTCGCGCAGGGGCAGACCGGACTTTCGATCGCGTTCGACCTGCCTACTCAAATCGGCTACGATTCCGACCACGCGCTCGCATCCGGCGAGGTCGGAAAAGTCGGCGTCGCAATCGACACGCTCGCCGATATGGAAACCCTCTTCGGCGGCATCCCGATGAATAAAGTATCCACCTCGATGACCATTAACGCCCCCGCATCGGTGCTTCTTGCCATGTATATCGCCGTCGGCGAAAAACAGGGCGTCGCACGCAAAGACCTCGAAGGCACCATCCAGAACGACATTTTAAAAGAATATATCGCGCGCGGAACCTACATATTCCCGCCGAAACCTTCGCTGCGCCTGATCACCGATATCTTCGACTTCTGCACGCGCGAAGTGCCGAAGTGGAACACCATCTCCATCTCCGGCTACCACATTCGCGAAGCAGGCTCTACGGCCGCTCAGGAAGTCGGATTCACACTCGCCGACGCCATCTGCTACGTTGACGCTGCTCTCAAAAAAGGCCTTAAACTAGACGATTTCGCGGCGCGCCTTTCATTTTTCTTCAACGCGCACAACGACGTTCTCGAAGAAGTCGCTAAATTCCGCGCCGCCCGCCGCCTGTGGGCTAAGATCATGCGCGACCGCTTCGGCGCCAAAGAAAAGAAATCCATGATGCTGCGCTTCCACACGCAGACCGCCGGCTCCACGCTCACCGCGCAGCAGCCCGACAACAATATCATGCGCGTCGCATATCAGGCGCTCGCGGCCGTCCTCGGCGGCACCCAGAGCCTGCACACCAACTCGCGCGACGAGGCGCTCGCCCTTCCGACCGAACACTCCGTCACCATAGCGCTTCGCACCCAGCAGGTGCTCGCATATGAAAGCGGCGTGGCCGATCAGGTCGACCCGCTCGCAGGCTCCTACTACATCGAAGCCGCTACCGACCGCATCGAAAAAGAAGCTATGGAATATATCACCAAGATCGACCAGATGGGCGGTATGACCGCCGCCATCGAGGCCGGATTCGTTCAGAAAAACATCCAGGAGGCCTCCTTTAACTACATGCAGTCGATCGAAAAGAACGAACGCGTCATCGTCGGCGTCAATAAATTCGAGGCTAAAGAAGAAACGCCGATCCCGCTTCTCAGAGTCGATCCCATCATCGAAAAAAGCCAGACGGAAAAACTCAGTAAAGTCAAAGCTACGCGCAATAACGAAAAAGTAAAGGCCTGCCTTAAACTGCTTCATAACGCGGCCCTCGGAAACGATAACCTGATGCCGCTTATCATCGACTGCGTTAAAGAATACGCATCGCTCGGCGAAATATGCGACACCATGAGGGGCGTTTTCGGCGAATATAAAGAAAATGTCGTAATTTAAGGAAGGTGAGTGAAAGTTATGCATAAAGATAAAAAAATCAGAGTACTGATCGCTAAACCCGGCCTCGACGGCCACGACCGCGGCGCGAAATACGTCGCTAAAGCCCTGTCCGATCAAGGCATGGAAGTCATTTACACCGGCATACGCCAGACGCCCGAATCGATAGCTAACACCGCCGTCCAGGAAGACGTCGATATCGTCGGGCTGTCATGCCTTTCAGGCGCTCACAACAGCCTGTTTCCAAAGGTCGTCGAAGAGCTTAAAAAGAAGAACGCAGGCGATGTTACCGTCTTCGGCGGCGGCGTCATACCGAAAGACGATATACCTTTTTTGAAACAATCCGGCATATCCGAAGTTTTCACGCCCGGCACTCCGATACGCGCCATCACAGCTTATATATATAAAGTGCTCAACATCGAAGTCGCGCCCGCCGAACAATACATTAAAAAACTTGACCATATCGGCATCGCCGTTACGAGCCTCGAAGAAGGTATCAAACTCTACGCCGACAGCATGGGCCTCGCTCTAGGCGGCACCGAAGAAGTGCCCGAACAGAAAGTTAAGGTCGCATTCTTCAAAGCCGGCGACGTCAATATCGAACTGCTCGAGCCCACATCGCCCGACAGCCCCGTCGCTAAATTCAT
>Ga0154467_1138_pt1 | contig 42057 bp, 30 predicted proteins | sample RifGroC2_FD_105660 | JGI IMG/M metagenome (GOLD analysis project Ga0154467, IMG submission 105660) | Candidatus Wallbacteria bacterium GWC2_49_35 | reverse complement strand
TCCCTCACGGCCGGTGAGCGAATAGGCCGCGATTATCTCGCCGGCGGCGCTGTTGGCAAAGGTCATGAAAACCACCGGCTTGTGAGACTCCAGAAGGCCGTACGCGATCTCGGCCGTAAGCCTTCGTTTCATGCAAACCGCGGCTTTCGAGCCGCCCGAGTTTAAAAAATCGCAGAAAGCCTCGACGGCGGGCGGATTTGTTTTTTTCTTCGCCGCTGCCGCCATAAAATCGTCGTAATCCCTGAGTTTTTGTTCGTAACCGTCGAACTTCGGGCCGTTTTTGAGAAAAAGCAGAAAAGCGAGGCTGTGAAACGATTTGATCGACGCGTTGTTGAAAAAGAACTCGGAGGTCTCGATCTCCTTCGGAAGCTCGATCCTGAAAAAACCGGAAGCGTCAAAACCTTTATTTTTAGTGGCGTTGACGCTTTCGCCAGCCAGATTTTCGAAAACATACCAGCGATAAGGCGCGACGAACAGCCCGTCTTCGCATTCCACGATATAGCCGCCGGGAATTTCTTTTACCAGCTTATATCTTGCGTCTTTTTCGGCCGCTACGATCGAAGCCATGGACGAAAACTCGCGGGGATAAAGCGGCGCGTAAAGCGAACCGGCCGGTTTTATAAAAACGGCCTCCACGGTTTCAGCGAATGCGGAACCTGCCGCGACGGAACCTGAAATTATCAGCAGCGCAGCCATGGCTGAACATAAATGAAACGACCCGGTCCTGTTTTTTAAAATCATATTCATAAAAACATTTAAGAAATTCAATTATTAATTCACGAAATCGACCGCGAACAATTTTTCCGCCGCGGCCGCGGGATCGAACGCTTCGGGGCGTTCGCGCATTATTTTTATAACGGCCCTTGAATTTTTAGACTCATTATAAAAAAAATCGTCGAAAAAGTCAAATAGATTAACGCCGCATTCGTTTATTAATTTGAGCAGCGCCGAGTCGGCGAAGTTTTTTTCGCTGAATTCGATATTCGACGATTTAAGTTCCGAGGCGATCCGCTTATAGCGGGCTTCGAGTTCCGTGATATATTCCGGGCCTGAATAAAAATCGAAAAAACCCGCATTTTGAGGCATCGCATAACACATCGGCGTGCGCGGCTTTACGACGAGCGGATTTATGGATATTTTAAGCCGGGCGTCAGGGCGGCGCCTGGTGAGATAGCCTTCCAGCCGGGCAATGAACGCGGCCGTGTCACCCGCCTCGTCTCCGCCGCTTTTGCCGAAAAAGTCGTAAAGACCTAGTATAAAATAAATTTTGAAGTTTTTAATGCCGCATTCGAGAGCTTTATCGAGGTTTTCAAATATATCGGCGTCGGCAAGGTTTTTAGAAACGGCGTTCCTGACCTCTTCGCACGCGCTTTCGACGGCGACGGTGATGTTTTTCTGCTCGTTTTCAGACAGCATCCTTATCAGTTCACCGCTTATCTCGTTTATATAGACTGACGACATGGAAATATCGAGTTTGCGCTCGCGCGTGTTTTTATAGAGTTCCACAAGGTCCGGATGCGCCGAAACCGCGGGTCCGAGAAGCCCGATTTTACGAGTGTGCGTAAGGACGCTTTCGATATATTTATAGATATCTTCGGCCGGATTGTACCTGAACCGGCCGTAGCAGCTGCCGACCATGCAGAATTTGCATCTTCTGACGCAGCCCCTGACGGTTTCGATAAGCGCTCTCATCTTGAATTCCGTGTGAGGGGTCAATATAACGGTTTTCGCATATTTATTTTCGGCCGGCGCGGCGCACCTTACAATTTTGGAGCCTTTCATCGAAGCGCACTGCGAAGGCACGAAGAAATTATCCGCACCGCCGAGCGCGCGCATGATCTCGCGGTTGATTTCGCTGGTGCCTTTTCTTTGTCCGGCCAGCTCGATATATTTCGAAACGACCGTGCCGATTGTGATCTCGCCCGCGCCCACAGAGAAAACGTCGAATATTTCATACATCGGGACTATATTCTGAAACGTAGCGGGACCGCCGCATATTAAAAGCGGGTAGCCGCCCGCCAGGCGCTCTTCGCGGCTGAAAGGGACCTTCGCGAGTTTGAGTATCCTCAGAACGTTTATGAAGTCGGTTTCGTAAGATACGCTGAACGCCAGAATATTGAAGTTGACCAGGGGCGTGGCGGTTTCGAATGAGGAAAGATATTTCGAACAGACGAGCTTTATGCTTTTTTCGCCGGGCAGATAGCAGCGCTCCACCGAAAGCTCGGGCCACGCGTTGAGCGATTCATACAGAAAATGGAACCCGAGCGACGACATCGCGGTATCGTAATGGTTCGGGTATATCGCGCATGCTCTGATATGACCGCTGGACGGCTTTATCAGATGGATCTCGTCTTTTATGTATTTGTCGTTTTGAAGCAGGAACCTGTAATCCATAATAATCAATACCCGATTATCGACAAACGATAATTTTTAAAAGGCCGGCCTTTTTTAAAATTAAAATTCAATAAAAAAAGGGCGCTTAAAACACCCTTTTTTATTTTGTTATTAAATTAACTTGCCGGCCCGGCTTATTTTTTGTGTTTTCTTAAAAACGCCGGTATGTCTATTTCGTCTTCGGGCTGCGTTACGATCGGACGCGCAGCTGGCACTTTGGTTATATTCGATATTTCTTTGGGCTTGGGCGCGACTTTTTCATCGTCGTTGAAACCGGTCGCTATAACGGTTACCCTTACTTCGTCCTTCATATCTTCGTTTATGACGGCGCCGAATATGATATTTGCTTCGGGCGAGGAGTTGTTGTAAATAATTTCGCAGGCCTTGTTGATCTCGTATAAGGAAAGGTCCGGGCCGCCCGTGATGTTTATGAGGACGCCGCGCGCGCCTTCGATACGGGTTTCGAGCAGCGGGCTCGATATGGCGGCTTCGGCCGCGCTCGTTGCGCGGTTTTCGCCGGTTCCGATGCCGATGCCCATCATAGCGGTGCCGGCGTCGGTCATGATCGTGCGCACGTCAGCGAAATCGAGATTGACCAGGCCGGGAACGGTAATAAGATCGGATATGCCCTGCACGCCCTGGCGCAGTATGTCGTCGGCTATTTTAAAAGCGTCGACGATCGATGTGTGCTGGTCTACTACCTGCAGCAGCCTGTCGTTGGGGATAATAATTATCGTGTCGACCTTCGATTTGAGATTTTTTATGCCTTCTTCGGCCTGCAGCATCCTGCGGCGGCCTTCGAAAGTGAAGGGTTTGGTGACGACCGCGACGGTCAGCGCGTTGCTGGCCTTCGCTATTTCAGCGACTATGGGAGCGCCGCCCGTTCCGGTTCCGCCGCCCATGCCGGCGGTAACGAAAACCATATCGGAGCCGTCGAGAACTTCGGCTATTTTATCGCGGTCTTCTTCGGCGGCCTTCATGCCTATCTGAGCGTTTGCACCGGCGCCGAGACCCTTGGTGAGCTTATCGCCTATCTGAATTTTAAGTTTAGCGTTCGACAGCGCAAGAGCCTGCGCGTCTGTATTTGTCGCAATGAACTCAACGCCGGTTATGCCCGCGTTTATCATCCGGTTAATTGCATTGGAACCGCCGCCGCCCACGCCTATTACCTTGATATCAGCAACCTGTTCCATTGCGTCAAATTCGAACATTACTATTCCCCCTTTATGATATAACCAAAATATTCATTACAAAAAAAGCCTTAAAAAATATCTTTGAAAAAACTCTTCAGCCAGCTTTTCAGGCCGTCGTAAGTGCCGCCCGTGCGCATGAACGGCTGCCGGGCGTGCTGGTTCTGGAATTTCAACCCGTACATCAGAAGCCCTATGCACGCCGAAAAGGCGGGGCCGTTGACGCGATCCGTAAGCCCGTTTATATTGTTGGGCTTTCCTATGCGCACCGGCATGTCCAGGGTTTTTTCGGCGAATTTCACGATACCGTTCAGAAGCGCTCCGCCGCCGCTCAACACCGCGCCCGCAGGTATCTTCGCGACCGGCCCGATCTTTTTGATCTCGCCTTTTATCATCGCAAACATCTCTTCCATTCGCGGCTCTATAATTTCAACCATCTGCCTTAATTCGATCATGCGCGCGCCGTCGTTTCCGGCGTTGGCCACGCTTATTTTCTCGTCGAGGTTCGCGCCTTCGAGCCAGATAACGCCGTGCTTTATCTTGAGCTTTTCGGCTTCCTGGTATGAAGTGCGCAGGCCTATCGAAATATCGGAGGTCAGATGGGCCGAGCCTATCGGCAGCACTCCGCTGTATTTGACGTACCCGTTGGCGTAGGCCACTATATCAGTGGTTCCGCCGCCTATATGCAAAAGAACTACGCCGAGGTCTTTTTCGTCAGGGGTGAGCACGGCCTCGGCGGCCGCCAGCCCTTCGGAGATCGAGTCCTTTATTTTGAGCCCGGAGCCTTTGACGCTTTTCTGCAGGTTGCGCAGGGCTATCGAAGACGCCGTTATTATATGCGTTTCCACTTCGAGCTGGGAACCCACCATGCCGGCCGGATCGAGTATCCCGTCCTGATCGTCGACCTTGTATTCTTTAGGTATGACGTGCAGAATCTCGTAATTAGCCGCCAGCTGTATGGCGCGCGCCGCTTCCTGGACGCGGCTTTTATCTTCCGAAACTATTTCCTTCTGCGAGGGCGGTATTATTATTCTTCCGCGGGTGTTCTGCCCCTGGATATGATATCCGCCGACGCTTATGTAAACCGTGTCAATATCGGCGTCCGAAATATGCTCGGCGTCCGAGACCACCGCTTCGATAGTCTTGATGGTCTCCTCGATATTGATGATCATCCCTTTTTTTATTCCGGTAGACGGCGCTATGCCGCTGCCTAATATATATATTTCGTTATTTTCTGAAGCTTCGCCGACCACGACCGCGGTTTTCGTCGTGCCGACGTCCAGCCCCACAACCAGACCGTCTTTTGACATCTTTATTATATCTTGCCCCGTCCGTTTAAAAAATCCGTTGGTTAATTACTACTTTATCTTGATTCAATTAATAATTTATTAGTTTACGATCGGTTTTACCACTACTTCGTTGTTAAAGCGCATATCCACGTAGCTTATCTTCATACCGTCCTTCTGGAACCGCTCGAGCACTATCGTGAGCAGATCGAAATTGTTCTTGAAGTTTACGGCGTTGCCGGGATAGATTTTTATTCCGTTATTGGTAATCAAAACTATCTCGTTCCCGTTCAGGCATATTTCGGATATATTGGTCAGAAACGAAGGCGCCAGGTTGACGACCCAGTTTATAACGCTTTTGATCTTGATCTCGGCCTGTACGCTCTCGCCTATATTGGTGACAGGCATCGCCACGCCCGTAAGTATGGGCAGGTCGACCCTGACGTTCTTATTCGAGGCGCTTAAAATATAACCTTCGGCGTCCAGCTCGTAAAATTTACGCTCGTGAAGCACCAACAGGACGCTTTCGCGTTCGCTGATCCTGATGAGGACCTCGCCGACGCCTTCGGTCACGATCTCGACTTCTTTGATCTTAGGCATCGCGCGCAAACGGCTTTCGGCCGCCCGGTAATTCAGTTTCAGAAAATTTTCGGAAAGTTTGAAGCCTGAAAGCGCGAGGATCTTTTCTTTTTCGATCGTGTAATTGCCTTCGATCGATATTTTCTTCAATTCGAAATATGAAGTTTCAAAAATCAAATACTTGAATTCCCAGACAGCGAGCAGAAATAAAAACGCAGTCAATACAACCGCGAAGATATTTCGCGAAAATCGCAGGAGTTTTTTAAAATTTATCCACTTTCTGCCCGTCAAATCCATAATAACGCATAAAAATAAAACCTTTCGCAATCTTTAAGAACGATCTTCGGACGGTCCGCCCGCATAAAATCCGGTCCGCTTAGTACTTAAGCGTTCTTCGGAAAAATCGTTCTTAAATAAAAGAAAGGTACACTATACAATATAGAATAAAATATTTAGGAGTATTATAGCAGGAATCCGTTTTATTTACAAGAAAAAAAAGTTTTTTTTTTACCCCTGGAATCCCGCGGCTTTTTTGCCCGCGTATTTTTCCTGTAATTTCCTGAGTATGTCCGGCGATATAGTCGTGACATCGCCGGCGCCTATGGTGAATATGAAATCGTTCCTGCGGGCGATCGACGCCGTATAGCAGGCTACGTTCTTGATGTCGTTTATTATGAGCGAATCTTTTTTCCCCATCCTCTGAAGGGTGTTGAGTATCAGTTCAGATGAAACGCCTGATATCGGCGCCTCCGAAGCGCGGTATATATCGGTCAGTATTACAACGTCGGCCGTGTTGAGTGCGCCGGCCATTTCCTCGTAAAAGTGGCGGGTGCGCGAAAACCGATGCGGCTGGAATATGGCTATGATTCTTTTGTCGAAAGACGAGCGGGCGGTATTGAGAACCGCGTTGATCTCCGTCGGATGATGCGCGTAATCGTCTACCACAGTTATGCCTTCCACCTCGCCTATAACCTGGAACCTGCGCTCGACGCCTTTGAATTTCAATAAATTCTGGCGTACCGAATCGATCGAAAGCCCGAGAGTTTCGAGACATACGATTATGGCGGCCGTCGCGTTCAGTGCGTTATGAAGGCCGGGGATGTTAAGTTTGAAGCGTCCTATGGATTTTTTTAAATGCCTGAGTTCGAACGAAACCCCCATGCCGTTCTGACGGATATCGCCGAGCAGAAAATCGGGATTTCCGGCCGGATTGAGGCCGTAAGTGATGATTTTAGCGCGCGAAGGCATATGCGGCTTAAGACGGTTGATATTCGCGCTGTCGCTGCAGCATATTATGGTTCCGCCAGGTTTTATCTTGTTGAAAAAATCGGCGAAAGCGGTGTTGATCTGGTCGATACCAGAATAATAATCAAGATGGTCTTCTTCGATATTCGTCGTTACGATGACCTGCGGGGTGAGATATAAAAACGAGGAGTCGGATTCGTCGGCCTCGACGACCGTGTAGGTTCCGCCGCCGAGTTTGGCGTTTCCACCGAAATCGCAGACCTCGCCGCCGACTATGACGGTCGGATTAAGCTCGTGGCTTTCCATGAGCATGGATATGAGCGAAGTGGTCGTGGTCTTGCCGTGCGTTCCGGCGACGGCGACGCCGAATTTATTGTTTAATATGTATCCTAAAACTTCCGCACGCCTGTATATCGGAATATTATTCGCGCGCGCCCAGCTGATTTCAGGATTGACGTCCGATATGGCCGTAGATACCACCACGGCTCCGATATCGAGGCCGTCAAAATTTTCCGCCCTGTGGCCGGTCGAAATTTTCGCGCCTTTTTTTTCGAGCCTTCTGGTATTACAGTTTGTCTTGATGTCGGAGCCGGATATCTTATAGTTGAGTTCAAGCAATATCTGCGCGATCCCGCTCATGCCCGTTCCGCCGATACCGATAAAGTGGGTGTATCTGTTCTTGTCCATAGTGTTTATTTTTTAACTCCCTGTCCAGTAAGTAACGAACCCTCTATCTCGTCGCAAATCAGGGAAGCCGCATTCGGCATTGCCATACTGAGAGCGTTTTTACGAGTCGCTTCGACGAGTTTCTCGTCGCCAAGCAATTTTATGACCATATTTTTCAATTCGTCGGTGGCGTTCAGGCTTGCGTCGTCTATAACGAAGGCGGCGTTATTTTCTTTAAGCGCCATGGCGTTTTTATATTGATGGTTATCGGTGGCGTGCGGATAAGGGATCAATATGCAACAGTTTCCTCCGGCCGTTATCTCCGAAAGAGTGGTCGCCCCGGCGCGGCATATCACGATGTCGCTTATCTTCAACGCGTAGTATATTTTATCAAGAAACGCGAATAATTTCAAACAATTATTTTTATTTATTTTGGAATCCTGTAAATGCTTGTAGGAAGCGTAATCCCGGTCACCGGTAATGAATATTATCTGCAGGCCGCTTCGCGAATCGGCGAATTCTTCTATCATTGAGGCAACCGACCGATTGATCGACGATGCGCCTATCGAGCCGCCGAAGGCCAGTATGGTCTTTTTAGACGGGTCCAGGCCAAAAAATTCAAAAGCTTCCGCCGCGCCGGCCTCGATTATTTCGCGTCTCACGGGATTGCCCGTAAGTTTTATCGTTGCTTTAAATAAAAACCGGCTTCCGGCCGCTTCATAGCTCGTGAACGTCCTTCGGGCGAAACAGTTTATGAGGCGGTTTGCGAGCCCGGGATACGCGTTCTGCTCGTGCAGGAAAACCGGCACGCCTGAAAGTTTCGCGGCGATGGCCGCCGGCGCTGATACGTAACCGCCCGTGCCGAAAACGAAATCCGGCCGGAAATCGCGTATTATCTTCTTCGCCTCTCCTACGGCGCTCCAGAGGCAGGCCGCCTCACGAAAAACCGGGAGATAACTTTTTCTGCTGTGGCCCGAGGCCTTGATCATTTTAAAAGGTATGCCGTTTTCAGGAACTATTTTAGACTCTATCCCGCCGGTGCCGATGTAAAGGACCTCGGCGCCGTCGTGCCTTTTTAAAAATTCCTTTATCACCGCGAGCGCGGGATAAACGTGACCGCCGGTGCCCCCGCCGGTGAATATGCATTTTATTGCCATCGCTACCTCGAATATCTTGAAATGTTTAACAGTATGCCCATCGACGAAAGCGTCACCAGCAGAGAACAGCCGCCGTAACTTATAAACGGCAGCGGAACGCCCGTGACGGGAACGACGTTCAAAACGACGCTTATGTTTATAAGCGCCTGCACGAAAACGTAAAACGTTATGCCGGAGGCCATCAGAAAACCGAACAGGTCCGGCGCGCGGCGGGCTATATAAATGCCCCGCCACAGCAGCGCGATGTAAAGCAGGATCACGAATAGCGCGCCGAGAAAACCCAGTTCCTCGCATATTATCGCGAAGATGAAATCGGTGTACTGCTCGGGAAGCGAGCTGAATTTCTGCTTCGACTGCGCCAGGCCCAGGCCGTTGAAGCCGCCGGAGCCTATCGCGATAAGCGACTGTATGATGTGATAGCCGGAGCCGGATGCGTCCTTGAACGGGTCCATCCAGGCCACGACCCTTTTCATCTTGTAAAGGCTGTTTATGATGACCAGAAAAGCCCCCCCGGCGAATGTCGCGATAACCAGCGCGAGCTGGCCGAAATTGGCACCGCCTATATATATAAGAAAAAAGGCGATGGCGGTAAGCATCGAGGCCGTTCCAAGGTCGGGCTGCTTTAAAACAAGCAGATTGACGGGCAGCAGAAGCGCGATGAAAGGCAGTATGCCAGAAGAAAAATTATCGATTCTTGCCTGCCTGCCGGCGATCATAGCCGAAAAGAGTATGATTATGGAAAGTTTGGCGAACTCGGAAGGCTGGAGGCCGAAGATGCCTATGTTGATCCAGCGGCTGCTGCCCTTTATCGGCGGCAGCACCAGCACGACCAGCAGAAGCGCTATCACGCCGATAAAAAAAGGCAGCGCGACCTTTTTGAGTTTCCAGTAGCTGATCTGCGAAAACACCAGCATCATGGCGAATCCGATGCCGAGCGCCAGCAGCTGTTTCTGAAGGAAAAAACCCGATTTTTTGGTCATGTCGAGCGCGGTAAAATAACTGCTGCTGTAGATCATGACGATCCCGGTGCACACAAGCAGGACCACTATTAAAAATAAAGCAAGGTCGAACCCGGCCTCTTTTATCTTCACTTACTTCGCCGCCCCCGCCGTCTTCAATTTTCTGACCGCTTCGATAAAAGCGTCGCCGCGGTGTTCGTAGTTTTTGAACATATCCAGGCTCGCGCATGCCGGCGACAGAAGCACCGTCCAGCCGGGTGCCGAGACCGCAAATGCCCTGGCGACGCAATCTTCGAGAGTATCGCAGACCTCGACATCCGCGAAACCGGATCGCCCGAGGGCGTCCTTTATTTTTTCGCGCACCTGGCCAATAACGAAAACCTTTCTGACGCTCGATCTTAAAACGTCGGCGGAAAGCCCGCTGTAATCGGACCCTTTTTCGGAACCGCCCGCTATGAGCGCGACCGGCCCGGAAAAAGAAGCGAGCGCCACCTTCGTAGAATCTTCGTTGGTGGCCTTCGAGTCGTTGTAAAACTTCACTCCGCCGATCTCCTCGACGAATTCGAGCCTGTGATGCACGCCGCGAAAACTTTTGAGAGTTTCGGCGATCATTTCCGGGGCGACGCCGAAGCCATAATGGCAGAGGGCCGCCGCGGCCGCCGCGTTAGAAAGATTGTGGCGGCCGATGATGCCGATGCCGGAAGTTTTAATTATCTTTTCGGCGGCGCCGCCCGCCGTTTTTATGATCAGATAACCGCCTTCGACGTAAACGTCGCGCGACGCGTCGCCGGTTACCGTGAATGTAAAGCATTTCGAAGTTATCTTATCCCTTTCGGCCATCACGGCCGCGTCGTCGGCGTTAAGCACGGCGACGTCGGAGCTCTTCTGGTTCTGAAAAACGCGCATTTTCATGCGGGTGTAAGTCCGCATGTCGTGGTGGCGGTTCAGGTGGTCTTCGGTGATATTGAGCAGCGCGGCCGCGCGCGGAGCGAATTTTTCGGCGAACTCCATCTGAAAGCTGCTTATTTCAAGTACCGCCGCGTCGCGCGGCGTCATGGAAGCCGAGAAACCGGCGAACGCGACACCGATATTGCCGCCGACATAAACTTTTTCAAATATATTGGAATTTTTAAGTATTTCATACACGAGAGTGGTGGTGGTGGTCTTGCCGTTGGTCCCTGTTATGGCGGCGTAAGGAGCGCGCGAATACCACGAGGCGAACTCCACTTCAGAAACTACTCTGACGCCTTTTGAAAGCGCGTGAAGTACGAAAGGCGAGTCGCAGGGAACGGCCGGGCTCAGAACTATAAGATCTTGCGACGCGAAGGTCTCTTCAGAGTGAAAACCCAGCTCGTAGCGAATATCGAAGCCGAGCGCGCCGAGTTTCGCGGTCTGCTCGCCCAGCTCCTCCGGCTTCTTTATATCGCTTACAGTAACGCGAGCGCCGTTTTTTAGAAGAAACGCGGCGGCGTCCATTCCGCTGCGCTGGAGGCCGCAAACAAGGACCTTTTTCGATTTAAGTAAATTACTGCCGGCGGCAGCGCCATTTTCCATTTCAGCCATAAAAATTGCCTTTCTCTAAATTCGCTGACCGAGAGTTTTTTCGACGGTCACGGAATTGCCTTTTTCGTTGAATTCCACGCGGTCGGCCAGGTTTTTTACCAGAAACAGCCCGCGTCCTGATAATTTCATTACGTTGCCGACGGCGAGCGGATCGTATATCCTGCCGTGGTCGAAGCCTTCCCCCTCGTCGGTGATCGTGAGCTTCAGCTTTTCGCCGCAGAATAAATAATCGACGGCGATCTTCCGGGCGGGGTCCTGCCCGTTGCCGTGGATCATGGCGTTGACGAAAAGCTCGGACAGGATGAGTTTTACGTCATAAAAAAACTCTTCGGGCATTTCGAGCCCGTCCAGGCCGGCCATTATATTTTCGATCGCCCCGAATACCGCTTCGGGCGTACTGGAGATCATAATGGAACTCATAACGTTTTGGTCGCCAGCAGGGTGTTCAATCCCAGAATGCACAATCCGGCAAGTATCAGTATGATGGTTATTATCCAGAAACGGGCGACCACCTTCGTTTCCGGCCAGCCGGAAAGCTCGAAATGATGATGTATCGGGCTCATTTTAAAAACGCGCCTGCCGAAGTAACGGAACGAGAAAACCTGGATCATCACCGAAAGGGCCTCCACTACAAATATACCGCCTATGACCGCCAGCAGAAGCTCGCTCTTTGTGAAGACGGAAACCAGGCCTAGCGCTCCGCCCAGGGCGAGCGAACCCACATCGCCCATAAATATTTCAGCCGGCGAGGCGTTATACCAGTAAAAACCGAGCCCCGCGCCGACCAGCGACGCGCAGTACACGGTCAGTTCGCCCGCGCCGCGCACGAATGGAAGCCCGACGTGCTTCGAAAATATTGCGTTTCCGGCTATATAAGCGATACCGCCGAGGGCTATTGAAACCAGAATAACTACGCCTATCGCGAGGCCATCGAGGCCGTCGGTGAGGTTTACCGCGTTAGACCAGCTGGCCACTATGAAAGTAACGAAAAAAACGTACAGCCAGCCTATCTCGAAATCGCGGTTGATCACCGGCACGAAAAGTGTGGAAGGCATTATCTTCGTTGAATAAATCAGCCAGCCGGCGCCGAGGCCGAGTAAAAGTATCAGCGCCATCTTCGCTTTCGCGCTGAGACCGTCCGAACTTTTTTTCGCGAACTTCAGCATGTCGTCAAGAAAACCGACGGTTCCAAGCCATACCGTGCTAAGGACCATTATAATAACAAATTCGTTCAACTGGCACCATATAAGCGATGTGACGCATATGGCGATGACCATGGCGATACCGCCCATAGTGGGGCGGCCGGCTTTCTGCTGATGGGATTCGGGACCCAGCGCGCGTATATTCTGGCCGGCCTTTCTTTTCTGTATGTTTCTGATGACTATCGGCACGAGCATAAGCGTTATTACAAAAGACGTCAGCACCGCGAAAAGCGTCCTGACCGATATCATGGCCGTCAACTGCGATATCGCTCCCGAAAGAAGGTAATGAAACATCCTATTTCTCCCCTTGAAGCGCGTTCAAAACGACTTCGAGTTTCATCCCGCGGGATCCCTTTATCAGAACGAAATCGCCGGTTTTAACTATTTGCCTGACGCGCCCGGCGGCCTCCGCCGAGTCGCTGAAATGAAGGGCGCGTTCCGGAGCGAAACCTGCTTCTATGGCCGCCTGCATCGTATACTTCGACTTTTCGCCGACCGTGACAAGCAGCTCGACGCCGCATTTGGCGGCCAGCCGGCCCATATCGGAATGCGCCCTGACGCTCCAGTTGCCGAGCTCGAGCATATCGCCGAGTATGGCGACGCGGCGACCCGAAAACGCCTTGAATTCAGAGACCGTTTCGAGGGCCGATTTCATCGAAAGAGGATTGGCGTTGTAGCAGTCGTTCAAAACGGTGACACCGCCGGAAAGTTTAATAAGTTCCATTCGCTTCTGAACGCCGTTGAAATCGTTCAAACCGTTGACTATATCCGCGGTAGAAACGCCGAACTCTATCGCCGCGCAGATCGCGGCGAGCGCGTTGAGCACGTTGTGGCGGCCCGCCAGATTGAGCGAAACGCGAAAAGGCGGATAATTTTTAAGATCGGTTTTCACGACGCAGTCGAAATCGTAAAAGCCGTTTTCATTGACGGTAACGTTCTTGGCCTGTATTTTAGACGATCGGTTCGAAATTGAATAGCCGACCGACCTGCCCGAATACTGCGACGACATCTTGCGCGTGTAGTTATTATCGTAATTGAGTATTAGGCAGCCCTGCGTATCGACGCGGGGGATGAGCTCGGCCTTGGCCCTGGCTATATTCTTCAGCGTCTTTAAAAATTCTATATGCGACGGCCCTACGCAGGTTATTACGCCCACGCGCGGCAGCACAAGCGAAGCCAGCGAGTCGATCTCGCCGGGCGCGCTCATTCCGAGCTCGACGACGCCTATCTCATGGCTCTTGTCAAGGCACATCAGCTGCATCGGAAGCCCCAGGTCGTTATTGAAATTGCCGGCCGTTTTGAAAACCCTGTATTTCCGACCGAGTATCGCCGCGATAAGCTCCTTGGTCGTGGTTTTCCCGTTCGAGCCGGTCACGGCGACGAACGGCACTGAGTGAGTGAGCCTGTTAGAAAAACCTAGCTGGCGGAGTGCGACGCGTGTGCTGGCCACGAAAAGGCCGGCCGCTTTATGTTTACGGGCGATCTCCGATTTTTCGAACATCTCGCGGTAATTGGAAGTCAATACGACGCAGCCGGCGCCTTTTTCGATTGCCTGTTCGAAAAACTCGCAGCCGTCACGCGCTTCACCGTCGATGCCGAAAAAAGTGTCGCCTTTATTGATCTTTCTGGTATCGATCGAAGGCGGCCCCAGTTCGATAGCGGCTTCGCCGGACCCGCCGGCATTCAGCGAGAGCGAACCGTTGATTTCCTTGAGCAGCTTTTTGGTAAGTAACATGGTTATAATCTACCTTTCTTCTATTGGGAATTTTTAAGTTCTTTTAAATATTTAAGCGCCGTCGAGCAGTCGTCGAAATGCTTCTTTTCCGAACCGACTATCTGGTACTTTTCATGACCCTTGCCGAGAACGAGCACGATGTCGCCTTCTTTGGCCATCGCAACGGCCTTGCCTATGGCTTCTTCCCGATCGGCGATAATGTTGAACGGTTTTTCCGATTTCTGCGCGCCGGGAACGATATCGTTTATTATCTGCATCGGGTCTTCGCCGCGCGGGTTGTCGGAAGTTATTATGGTGTGATCGCTCGCGGTCGCGGCGTTATAGCCCATCATCGGGCGCTTTTCGCGCGACCGGTCGCCGCCGCAGCCGAAAACGGTTATAATGCGCGCCGGATTAAGTTCGCGAGCCAGAGCGATGACGTTAATAAAACTTTCCGGCGTGTGCGCGAAATCGACGAACACGCTGAAACCGGCGTTGACGCCTGGCGCTTCGACGAGTTCGAAACGGCCGGGAACGCTGGTCAGATACTCCAGCCCCGCCTTTATCTCGTAAAGCGTGAGCCCCGAGCAGACGCCAGACGCGGCCGCCGCGAGCGCGTTATAAACGTTGAACACGCCCGTGAGTTTGAGTTCCACCGGAATTTTAGTTTTTTTGTAATTGATGTAAAAATCTGCGCCGTTCATTCTTATGGCGATGATATCCGCCGTCATGTCCGCGCCAGAGTTCTTCTTCAGTGAAAAAGTGAAAACCCTCGCGCCGCTTATTTTTTTCAGTTCGTTCGCCAGTATGCGCCCGTAGGTGTCGTCGATATTGACGATCGCGGTCTTCGGAAATCTTTTATAATGCCTGAACCTGGGGTCGAACATCTTCACGAAGAGCGAGGCCTTGGTTTTGAAATAATCGTTCATATCCTGATGGAATTCGGTATGCTCTTTTGAAAGGTTGGTGAAAATGAGCGTGTCGAATTCAGTGTTTTCGATACGGCCGAGTTTTATCGCGTGCGAAGATACTTCCATGACCGCCGATTTCAGGCCGTAATCGACCATGCGCGCGAGCATCTGCTGAAAGAACAGCGGCTCGGGAGAAGTATTCGGCGCCTCCACTTCCTCGCAGCCAATGATATATTTTATGGTGCCTATAAGGCCGCAGTCGCTGTATTTTTGGGCAAGGACCGAACGCGCGAAATAAGAGGTCGTCGTCTTGCCGTTGGTGCCGGTGATCCCGAGCAGGTTGAGCTTGCGGGACGGATGGGCAAAAAACGGGGCCGCGAGTTTTTTCGTGAGTTCGAAAGAGGAGCGCGTCAATATAACGGGGATCTCGACGCGGGAAAGGTCTATCCTTCTTTCGACGATCAGCGCGGCCGCGCCTTCTTCTATGACTTTTTCGATATTTTTATGGCTGTCGAAATTGCCGCCGTGCGATGCTATGAACAGCGAATTTTCCTCGACCTTGCGGGTGTCGTTAACGATGTTCCTTATAATAAGGCCGTCGTCACGCTCGCTCTTATAGTTAATAATCTCGCAGGAATCGCAGTATTTAATTATTTCTCCAAGAAGCATTGACATAAATAATCACCTAGTTTTTATTCATCGAAAAATTAAGCCTTACGGTGTTATCGTCGGACAAAAGCTCGCCCGGCATGGGTTTCTGCTCGGCCACGAAACCGGAGCCGCTAAATTCGCAGGACAAATTGTAATTTTTAAGTATTTCAAGCGACTCTTTCATCGATTTTCCTATCAGCATCGGCATAAAGAAGTTCTTCTCGTTTTTCTGATTGGCGTTCAGGTCTTCGCTGGTGCCAAGATAAGCTATCACGCTTTCGTCGATGGGAAGGAACTTGAAGGGTTTCGGGAACTGCTTTACGACGAGGGGGCCGTTGCCGAGGAATTGGATTCTGATCTTATCCTGGAATTTGATTCTGGCCTCGCTCGCCGTAAGCCCTACGATGTCGGGTATTTTGACCGCTTTCTGCAGATCGCCCGTTGATACGAATGTTTCTATCTTCTTTTCCTCGGGTAGAATGTTATAATACATGAGGATCTTTTCCGCCACGTTCTTGAAAGCAGGGGCCGCAACCGTTCCGCCGTGGACGTCTTTGGTGCCTGCCGGAAGTTCGGGCTCGTTTATGACCACCAGGATGGATAATTTGAAATGCGGCTCGTTTATGAATCCGAGAAACGACGAAAAGTATCTGCCGGCCTCGTAAGCGCGGCCGCTCGATTTCTGCGAGGTTCCGGTCTTGCCGAGAATTTCATAGCCTTCGACCGCGGCCTTTTTGCCGGTTCCGGCCACGATAACTTTCTTGAGGGCCTTTTTCATCTTTTCGCATGTTTCTTTTGAAAACAGCCTGATATGAGGTTCTATATCGAATTTACGTATGGTCTTGCTGTTCGCATCTTCGAGCGCCGTCACCAATATCGGTTTCATCATAACGCCGTCGTTTAAGACCGCGGACGCCGCCGATATCAGCTGAACTCCGTTGACGCCTATTTCCTGGCCGATCGACATAGACGGCAGTGAAAGGGCTGACCAGCGCTTCGTTTCGCGCAGTATTCCCGCCGATTCGCCCGCGTTGGGAAGAATATTGGTCGGCGTGCCGAAGCCTGCTTTTTTTATGCTTTCGTAAAATTTTTCTTTACCCATTTTCATTGCGATCTGTATGGTAACAGGATTGCACGAATTAGCGAAGGCCTCGAGATATGTCTGCCTGCCGTGAAAATCATGGCATTTTATGGTGAACTGGTCTCCGAATATCTTGATCGAGCCGCCGCAGGTGAACACTTCGTTTTCGTCGATCACGCCGGCATCGAGCGCCCCGGCGAAGGTCAGTATCTTGAATGTCGAGCCCGGTTCGTAAATATCTACCAGTGCGCGATTTTTTCGAGACTCGGGGGTGGTGCCCCTGATGTTGTTAGCGTCATAGCCCGGCCTGGTGGCCATTCCGAGCAATTCGCCCGTCAGCGGGTTCTGGACGATGATTATCGTCGATTTCGGTTTGTAGAATTTATATATCTGGTCGAGTTCCTTCTCGATGATGCTCTGAATAATGTCGTCGATGGTCAGATGTATCGAAACGCCCCCGAAGTAGCGTGAATCGACGTCCCAGTTCTTCGAGCCTGCCGTTACCCTGGATTCGAACTGCCTTTTAATTACGCCCGTGACACCCTTCAGGTAGTTGTTATAGACCAACTCGATGCCTTCGAGCCCTTTATTGTCAAGAATGCCGCCGCCGTCGGGACCGACGCAGCCGAGCAGATTGGAGGCGAGGCCGCCGTAAGGATATATGCGCTTGAACTCGCTTTTGAAATAAACCCCGGGCAGGCCGAGTTTCTGGATCTCTTCGGCGGTCTCGTCAGCGACTGCGCGCTTGATCCATACGAACTTCGATTTTCTAAGCGACGACTGAAGTATCTTGTCACGTGGGATCCCCAGGCGTTTCGATAATTCCATGGCCACGCCCTCGGAATTGGTGAGGACCTCTTCCGGGCATATATAGCATGACTTAACGGGCGAGGAGATCGCGAGTTTGCTTAAATTGCGGTCGTAAATGGAGCCGCGCTTTTTAGAAACCGTATAGCGGACGGTTTTAAGCCCGAGGGACTTCCATTTTTCGTGTTCGCTTATCTGGACGGTATAGAGCCTTAATATTACAAGCGATACGAAGACGCAAACCAGCGCGCCGACGAATATAAGCCTGCTCTTATGGGTCCTTTTTATTTCCACGAATTCATACATAAAAAACCGCGCTAATAATTATTTTTTGGGCCTATCTCGTTTTCCGAGGTACTTTTGTGGGGCTGCAGAAGTGAAACGTATTCCACCTGCGTCGGAAGGTTCATCATGAGCTGCGTGCGGGCTATCTGCTCGATGCGGTTCATGGCGGAAAGTTTGGCGCGCTCGGCCATAAGGTTGTCGCGCTCCTTGACTATATTTTTATATTCGGTATTAAGTTTATTGAGACCGACCCTGATCTCGACCATCTTGACGAACGACCAGACATAAGCCAGGACCATCGTACAAAGAAGAACGGCGATCAGCACATAAAAAAGCACCAGCGTCTTTTTGCTCTGCGATATTTTTTTTATCGAAAGCTGCCTTTTAAGCGCTATATCGTCGTTATTAACATGGCCGTTAGCGAATTCCATACGATCACCAATCGAAGCCCCGGGGGGCTAAATAAACTCTATTATCCTCATTTTGGCCGAGCGGCTGCGGGGATTGATCCGCAGTTCTTCGCCGCCGGCGCATATAGGTTTTCTGTTGACGGGGCGCACCGAAGCCTTGTGGCCGCAGCGGCAGACTATGACCTCTTTCGGGCAGACGCAGCCGCGCGACTCGTTCTTTACAAATTCTTTTACTATCCTGTCTTCGTTCGAATGAAAACTTATGGTGAAAAGCCATGAATTTCTTACGAAGCGCACTGAGGTTTTTTCGAGCAGCGCCCTTATATTGTCGAATTCGGAATTAACGAATATCCGCAGGGCCATTATCGATCTGGTAGCGAAGTCCGCCGCGCATTTTATCTTCGGGTGCCGCTTGTAGACGGTTCTTACGATCTCGGCGAACTCCCGGCAGGTCTCGATCTTCTTTACGCGCCTGGCCTCGGCCACCGCGTGAGCTATCTGGCGCGAAAGCGTCTCGTCGGCTAGTCCGTAAAGTATGTCGGCAAGCTCGCCTTCGGAAAAATCATTGACGACCTCGAACGCGGATACGCCCTCAGATTCGCGGTTAAGGCGCATGTCGAGCGATGTTTTATCGTCGAATGAAAAACCGCGGCCGCTTTCGAAAAGCTGGTAATTGGATATGCCGAAATCGGCGATCGCGCCGAATACGCTTTTTAACCGTTCCGCGCTCACGGCGGAGTCGAAATCGACGAAATTGGCGTTTAATATGCTCAGGCGGCCGTCGCGGATATGATCGGCGTATTTAGCTTCGGCCAGCCGGCAGGTTTCAGGATCGGCATCGAAGGCAATAATTTTCAGCCTTTCATACTTTTCAAGCAGCGGCAGCGAATGCCCGCCAAGGCCGAAAGTAAAATCGATAAAGGAGTCGAGGCCGTCGCGAAAATGGCGCTCGTACAGAACGCCGAAATCAGCCAGAAATTCATCCAATAAAACCGGGATATGACCTTCATTGAAATTCATGGCGTTATTGTACTACAAACGGGCGAATAAATCAATTAATATTATATTAATAATTTCAAAGATAAGAAAAATGAAAGATTGAAAGATTGAAAGATTGAAAGATTTGCGTTTGAAAAAACGGACCGGCCGTTTTAAGCCTGAAGTGAGGCGCCTTCGTTTTTCTTCTTGGCGCTCGACGTGATAAGCGCAAGAAAGCCCGCGCCGCATATTACCGCCGCGAACACCGCCGTGGCGTTAAAACCTCTGACGACATCCGAAGCGTTCATAATATAAGAGGTATTATCGGCCGGATTGAAAACAGCGAACAGCCATTCGAAAATAGAAATTCCCAGAATGCTGCCGAGGTTGCTGACCGAGGCGTAAAGCGCCATGGCCATTCCTTCGCGCCCGACCGGCGCGTGGCTCATGACAAGTGCGGTGACCGACGGAAAAAACAGTGCGAGACCGGCGCCGAATACTATCAGCGCGAGATTGACCAGCAGCAGGCCCGATTCCTGATCGAACAAACAAAACAGGACCGCCGAGACGGTTATTAAGAACTGAGCCGAGACCGAAACTGCGGCAGGGCCCTTTTTATCGGAAAGGTGCCCCGCGAAAGGGCTGAGCACGACCGATAAAAGCGGGAAGATCATAAGCAGGCGGCCGGTCTCGGCGGGAGTCATCTTTTTGACAATTTCAAAGAAAAGAGGGAAAAGAAAACTGAGCCCGTCGAGCGTCATGACCACCGCGAGGGTGGCTATGAAGCCGCCTATTATATGCTTGTTGGCAAGCAGCGAAAAATCCAGTATAGGCTTTGGAGCGCAGCGTTCCCTGATCACGAAAAGGGGCAGGAAAACGGCGAAAGCAGCATAGCATAATATAATCGACGGCGAAAGCCAGCCCGTCATTTTACCCTGGTTGACGGCGTAAACGAAGGCGGCAAGAAACAGGAAGCAATAAACGGCGCCGGGGTAGTCGAACCCGCCGCCGTTTTCAAGGGATTCCGGCGGCTGAGCGGAAGCAGATTGCTGAACCGCGGACTCGCCGGCGGCCGGTTTTTCCCGGAAAACATAGTGAGCCAGAAGTAACGTGAGCAGACACACCGGCACGTTGACCATGAATATCCAGTGCCAGCTGGCTTTTTCAATAATATAACCGCCTATCGGTGCGCCGAGGGCGAAACCGACGCCGCCCGACGCCGTGATCAGGCCGAAGGCCTTTCCGCTGATATTCTGCGGAAGGTACTGAATCACTATCGCTCCGTAGGTCGAGGCTATCATGGCGCCGCCCGCGCCCTGCAGGAAACGCGACGCTATAAGCAGCGGAAGACTTTCCGATACGGCGCAAAAGAAAGAGGCTATCATAAAGATCAGCACTCCGGGAACGAAAACGTTCTTCGAGCCGAATTCATCGCTAAGTTTGCCGAAGATAAGAAGGAAACCGCTCAGCGACAGAAGGTATGAAAGCACTATCTTAGCGGTGTCGCCGGTTCCGACCTTGAAATAATCGTTGAGGGTCGGCATGGCAATGTTGGTTATGCTCACGTCGAGATTTACGATGAACACGCTTACCGCGACCACTACTATTATCATGATATGTTTGAAACTCATATTTTTAGCTCCAGTCGGGCCGCTGGCGTCGCCGCGCGCGTTTCGCGCATCGCGCCGGATGCGGCCGATTCGAATCGGTGTATTTTAAACTAAATTTATTTTTTTTTCAAGGATTTTATTTAACGGTCCCGCGGGAAACGGTAAATAAATGCGTCGAATTCGGAAAATATATCATGTAAAGGTATAAATTTTTTCAGGTTAATTACGAAATATAAAGAGAGTAAATTATTTTTTAAGAAATGCGAGTATGCTATGAAGTATGATCTATCAGTTTTTCACAAAACTAAAACGGTAAAATCATCTTATAAAGATTTAAAATTAGAAATAACCGTCAAAGCGCTGCTTGCGGCCGCGCTTGTATTAATACTTACGGCGGCTTCAGCCTGCTCCGCCTCCGCGGCGACCGGCGTCAGGCCGCCCATGGCCGAAACCGCCGGCGCGTCCGCGCCCTTCGTCGTAAAGACGCATCCCGAGGAAGGCGAACTCGACGTCGCGCTCGACGCTAAAATAATGGCGACCTTCAATAAAAAAATGCGCGAAGAGGACATAAACGAGTTCAGCGTAACACTGAACGACGGCATTTCCGACATTTCCACCACCGTTAAATACAACAACGAACTCTGCAAGGCCGTAATAGCGCCGCTGGAAAATCTCCAGGCGAATCACGGCTACTATGTGACCATAAGCCGCATGGCGCGAGACCTTAACGGCACAACGATGGTCTCTGACAAGGTCTGGAAATTTTCAACCGTTAAAAAGACCGACAGGAATCCGCCGGTCATAGTCGACGTTTCGCCGACCGTGTCGGCTTCGAACGTTCCGACGGGCGCTAAAATAGAGGTCATGTTCAATAAAAGGATGTTCGAGCCGAGCATCAACGAAAATACTATCACGCTCACGCGCGGCCGCGAAAAAATAATCGGCGCAATACGCTATTACGCAGACGTCAACAAGGCCGTATTCGCGCCGATCAATCCGCTTAAACCCGAATCGATCTTCGAGGTCAATATATCGCCGGAGATCAGCGACGCTTCGCGAAACAACCTCTCGCGCGCATATACTTACACCTTCAAAACGGGTAAAACGGCGACCGCTTCGGCGGCGCTCGCATCCGGCGGCGAAAGCGGACCCGACGACGAGGCCCTGGTGGACGGCGTTGAAAGCCTCGCCGTGGAACGCGAAACGACCGTAAACCCGAGAATGAAAAAATTGATGGCCAGGGTGGTCGCAAAGACCGCCGGCTCCTCACCCGAAATAGAATCGGAAGTGTACGCGGACGAAAGCGCAGGTCCCGGACTCGATGACGCTGAAAAGCCCGGTTACAGAGAAAAGAAGATCGAGCTCGTCGAAATGTTTCCGGCGCCCGCCTCCGACATGATAAATATCGATGAAAAAATAAAGATCAGATTCAATAAAAGAATGAATCCGGGCACGTTCAATATCTTTAATTTCGCCCTCCAGGACCAGAACGAATATATTTTCGGCAAGATAGAATATATAGCCAAAACTAACACGGCCGTCTTCACTCCCGCCGGCAAACTCAAGATGGGACGCAAATACAGGATCACCATTTCAGAAAAAATAGAGGACGTATTCGGCGAAAGGCTCGACCGCGATTATTCCTGGGAATTCACGACCATTTCAAAGGTCGCGACGGCAAGAGTCAAAGATATGTTCAAGGCGCCCGAAGCGGGCGGCAGGGACGCCGTCGGACCGAACATCACGGCCGTCTCCCCGCGCGACAACGAAGAAAACGTCGCTGCGGCATCCCAGATCACCGCCGTATTCGACGAACCCGTAAAGGATTTTTCGATCAACTCGTTCACCTTCAGGGTGCTCGACGGAGAGTCCGAAACGCGCGGCAAGATCTACTACGATTCCCTGCAGAAAAAAGCCATATTCACTCCGGCGCAGCCGCTTTTCGAAGGGCGCGCCTACACCGCGCAGATCACCGGCGGCGTTATGGATATCGCCGGCAATTATCTGCAGCGCGAGAAAAAATGGAAATTCATAGTCGGCAAATCATGGAACAAGCGAAGCCCCGCCGTCGTTAAAATAACGCCGGAAAAGGGCGAAACCGACATTGACGTTTCGACGGCCGTATGCGTATATTTCGACAGAAAGATGAAGTCCTCCTCCATCACCCCCTATTCGTTCTTCGTGACCGACGGCGTAAAATCCGTTCAGGGAAGGGTAATTTATGAGCAGGAATCTAACAAGGCCACATTCGCGCCCTGGAGCACGCTCGTACCTAACAAGGTCTATAACGTGACGCTCGCTAAAACCATCGAAGACATAGAAGGGATGGGCCTTTCAGAATCAATGATGTGGCAGTTTAAAACCGGAAGCGGGCTCAGCGGGCGCATCGCCTCGGGCGCAAACGTAACTTCGGTAGCAGCGGGAAGCGACGCCAATATGCAGATAAAATTACAGAAATCCATGGGCTCGTCCAATCTGACGGGAATGAGCTCCAACGACCCCGCGGCACTTGAAGCGGTTAGCGAACTCGGATCTAAAATGAACGAAAGTTCGCCGGAAAAAACCAATCTTAAAAATCTTGTGCCGATATCCGAGGTCGCAGAAAGAATGTCCATGTCCGATAAAAGCGCGCTTGGCAACGTTTCTTCGAAACGCGTCGCCGATACCGCCGATATGAGCGAAATGCGAAGCGACGACTCGCCCGATGAAATGAAGCGCCGCGTCAGCAGTTCCGATAAAGGCGCCTACGGAGATCTCTCGCCGAAAAGGATAAAAGACACCGTCGATAAAACCGATATCGTCGACGAGGCCATGGGCGAAACTCTGAAAGACCAGATCGCGAAATTCCTTTCCGACGACTATAAGACGGCCGGCAAACTCGCCGACCAGATCGACGCGCTGCCTTCGAACGTCTCGCCGGTAAGCGACGCGCACGCATCGGGAACCGGCGTCGTGAACGAAAGCGGGCTTGAAAGCGCCGCAAATTTCATCGAATCGCCGCGCGAGGCTTCGGCCGCGTTCGAGCGCACCAACGGCGCGACATCTGAAAAAGTTAAACAGAGCGTGGCGGACAATTTCAACGGCACTAATAAAATATATACCAGACCCGACGGCATAATAGCCGGACAGGAAATGCGCAACCCGAAATCGGTTTTCACTCAGATGAGCGATCCGCCGTCCAAAGAAAACTCGATATATTCGCCCAACCCCATACCCGCCGAAACAATCCAGCGGCAGCCTAAGCTCGATAGAAATCCGGGCGGCGAAGGCATGGTCAAACTTGAAAAAGCCGAAAAATACGGTGAAGACAGCGCAAGGGAATCCGCGGCCGAAAACGAAAGCGGCGGCGCGCCCGCAGAAGATAAACCGGCCGAACCAGCCGCTGCCGAAACTCAAACAGCCGAAATAAAAACGCCGGAAATGAAAAAAGAAAATGAAAAGGTCAGCGCGTTCAACCGCGGGGCGCCTCCAGTACCTAAAGGCATGATCAACGGAGTACCCATAGAACAGATACTCGCCGACTCGAATCTCGAGACCATCGCGCAGGCCCGGCCCGCTGAGGCGTCCGGAGATACCGCCCGTGACGGCGAAAAAATCTCCGGCGGCGGACAATACGATACTAATGACGGATTTAAGAAAGTTGGACCCGGCCTGTCTGACGTCGGAACCATACCGCGCGACGGAAAGGCTAATTTCTTCATAGTGGCTATCTATCCTAATAAAAAAATGGATAATGTGAAGATCGATTCGACTATCACGGCGGTTTTCAGCCAGGACCTCGATGCGGCCAGCGTCAACGGAGCATCGTTCGTGGTGAGCGGGGCCGAAGGAAAGGTCGAAGGAAAGATACTTTACAACCAGCGCATGAAAAAAGTCATATTCAGGCCGGCGTCCTATCTGGAACACGGCGTCAAATACAGCGTACAGCTGACCACCGCGATCAAATCCTCGACCGGCCAGGCGCTTTTGCCTCTAAACTGGAACTTTACGACGAGATAAAATTATTTTTACTTGAAAAATATGGATATGAATTTAAGTTTCTGATTTGTCAGCTTGTTCAATATGCCGTGCGTAGAGCCTGAATGGCACATAAACCCGTCCCCGGGGCCGACCTCGAATTTTTCGCCGTTTAAAATACCGGTCCCGCGGCCTTCGGCGATAAAATAAAACTCGTCCTCGCCGGTGTGCGGATGCTCCGCTATAGTCGCGCCCGGCTCCATTTCATTTAAATTCAGAGAGTTGAAACGCAGCTTCGACGAATTTTCGTTCAGGTAATACCGCGCGACGATCTCGCCTTCGCCGCCGCGGACATTTTTATTGACGCGGCATTCCACGTCGTCGTACATTTTTTTCATTTGATTTACCTCCGTTATCACGTCGCAAGACGCCCGCCGATTATAACAAAAATTAGATCTAAAAGCAACAATGCGCCATTAAAAATATTGACATCCTCGGTTATATTTGATAAAATCGACTGAATTAATTTCGACGTTTATTTAAAGATAATATTTAAGGAGATACAATATGGCTCATTCGAAAAAAACCGCCACGGCGTCCGGCGGCGCCGTTAAGTTCATTGAAACGGCCCCTGACGGAAGCGTAATAAAAACCATATACGATGGAGCGGCATCGCTTTATAAGAAAGATAAAATATATCTGGTAGCCAGGATACAGAAGAAAAAAACCGTGAACGTGACCGTCATAAACGGAGAGCTCAGCGATATCACCTCGAGTTCCAGGCGCGGCGCCGGCTTTCATGCTTTCGACGAAAAGGGCGCTTCTGCGTTCATATCGACGAACACTTTTCCTGATATTAACTTCGACGGCATCGCCGCCTCACTTAAAAATCTCATCGGCGCGTCGGCCGCTTACGACATAAAAAGAAACACCGACATATTCAGCCTCGAGCCGCAGGTAAACATCGTAAATAACGAATATCCCCATCCATACGAAAAATACTCGCTGAACGATATAATCGCAAAAGTGAAGGCCGCCAATAAAAAGACCTGCGAGATCGACAGGCAGAAACTTTCCGTTACCACCAGCTGCTCCATAGCCGTCGACGATTTTATAATAATCCGCTCCGACGGAACCTTCTCCGCGTTCGCTATACCGCGCGCGGCGCTTTCGAGCTCTATAACCGCCAAAGAAAACGGCCAGACGGCGAGCGTAGGCGCGCGCCTCGGCTCCTCCGACCTGAGCGTCCTCTTCGATCAGGCGCTGCACGGCGATTTTATGAGCCAGTCCGAGTTTTACGCCCGCGAGGCCGTCAAATTATGCTCGGCGCCCTCGATCGAGGCCGGAAAATACCGCGTGGTAATAGATTACGCGCTGGCAAAAGGCCTCGCGCACGAAGCGTTCGGCCACGCCGCCGAAGCCGATCTGCACAAAGGCTCGATATTGTGGAGAAACGATAAATTCATCAAAGGCGAGCGCGTCGCGCCGGACGAGGTCAACATCACCGACGGTCCGCTATTCAACGACTACGCATGGCAGCCGGTCGGAGCCAACGGCAACCTCCGCGGCCAGACGGCCATAGTGAAAAACGGTGTCGTCGAAAAAAGCCTGTGCGACATCTTCTCCTCGCGCGAAGCCGGAGTCGCCAACGAAAATTCGGAACGCATCGAAGGCTTCGACTGCCCCGCGATCCCCCGCATGACAAACATAAGACTCGAATACTCGAAACCCGTCAAAACCGACAGGCGCTTTTACGAGCTCAGCCCGGTCGAAGTGAATAAAATGCTTTTAGAAAACGGCCTTCTATCCGAAGAATGCGAAACTCTGCTTCTGCTCGGCTATAAAGGCGGTCAGGTAAGCCCCGTCAACGGCGATTTCGTCTTCAACTGCTCGGTCATTTATAAAATGAACAGGCAGGCCGCGGCGCCGGCGATGTATAAACCCGCCATCTTCGCCGGAAAGACCCTTTCGGCGCTGAGCTCAATAATTTCAGCCATCGGCCCGGTCAAAAGCGACGCGCTCGGCACCTGCGGCAAAAGCGGCCAGGGCGTTCCCTCGTCGGGCGGCTCGAATTACTTCCTCGTAATAGACAGCAGCGACGGCATAACCATCGGATAACCGCGGTTATGAATATAAAATCGATAGTATAAAGGTGATAAAATGAAAGACAAAGTTTTAACGATACTCTGCGATTTTCTGGCCGCGCTCCGCGCGCACAAGGATTTCGCCGCGGAAGATTTCCGCCTGACATCCGATTACAACGAATCGCTTACCCTGGGTCAGAAAGAAAACGAACTGCTGGGCCCCTACAATATGCCTTCCATCTCGAAAAGCCTCACAGCCACGCTATATATCCGATGGAACGACAAAAAAGTGTCGAACGTCAATTTGAACTACGAAGGCATCCTCAATTTCGATAAGGAGATCGGCGGCTGGCGTGAAAAGGCCTTCCACGACGAATGGGCGCCAGCGGTGTGGCACGAAAGCGTGTTCGATAACGCCGACGCGCTGAAATATAAGATGTACGACCCTGAAATCGCCGAAATAGTCGACGGCAAAGCAGGGTTCTTATTCGACGCCATCAAACACGCCGATACTAAACTCCGGTCGGTATCGAAACTTATAACCGTCAACGCCTTCGCGGCCGTCAACAGGCGCTTTATATTCCTCGGGCCCGACGCGGGAGAGCCCGTTTATGATTTCGACTTCAGCCTGGCTGGTATCGCATTCGAACTCGACAACCAGTACTCCGACTCGTTCATCAAAAGAAGAATATTCACTTTTAAAGATATAGATCCGATGATAGAAAAAGCCCTCAGGTTCTATCCGGCGTTTTCGGCCAAAACCGATAAAAAAGATGCTCTTCCGAAGCCGGCGGTCAAAAGCGTTATACTGACCCCGTCCGTCAGCGAATCCTTCATCAATAAATACCTGATGTCGAACCTTTACGGAAGGCCGGTCGTCGAAAAACAGGCACGATTCTCGCTGGGCGACTTCTCGTCGCACGAAAAATTTTTCCGCGACGACATTTCGATAAAATACGAGCCCGATTTCGACGACTTCGAGGTCAACAACATTCCTCTGACCTACGAAGGCGTATACTCTGAGCCGGTTTATTTCGTTAAACACGGCAAGCTCCAGACGCCCATGCTCGACCTCAAATACGCGAAAAAAGCCGAAATGCAGCCTACTGCGTATCTCAGCCCCGACACATTCCAGTGCTCCGAATATAAGCTCAAGATAGAAACCGGCGAATACGAATGCGTAAACAACATTTTAGACGATATGAGGGACGGCTTCATTATTTTCGACGTTCTCGGCATGCACACGCAAGACCACACCAGCGGCGATTTTTCCATAAGCGCGCCGCACGCGGTCATGGTCCGCGATGGAAAACCGGCGGGCCTGGTAAAACTTTCGATCTCCGGAAATTTCTTCGAGATATTGAACCACCACAACACCAAATTTTTGAACTGGTACTGCGAAGGCGACTCGGTGCTGATGAAATGCACCTGTTCATAAATATTTTCAAAATCGAGCGGAGGTAAAAATTGAGCGTACATTATTTCAAGTTGCGCACGGCGGATAATGCCGCGCAGCCGAATAAAAAACCATATCTTTTCACTGGCTTCAGAAATTTCAGGACCGCAGCGCTCCTTACGGCGTTATTGCTTTTAGTTTTAACTGCCTGGCCCGCCCGGCACGCATACGCGCTGACCGATGACGAAAAAGCCGCGCGTGCGTTCAAGTTCGCCAAAGGCCTTTTCGACATGCACAAATACGGCCAGGCCGCCTCCGAACTGCAGAAATTTATTTCCTTTTACGAAAAAAGCCGCTATGGCGAGTACGCGCTCTATCTGCTTGGCGAATCCCTTTACAAGACGGAAGATTTCAAGGGCGCCGGAGATAAATACGAAAGTTTCCTTAAAAAATATCCTGATTCCAAACTGACGGGCGAAGTACATTATTCCGCCGCCTACACCGCAGCCGCGCTCGGCGACGACGAATCCGCCTACGGCTATTTCCGGAAACTTTATAAAAACGCCAATCCCGATCTGAGCCGCGACGCCGTATTCAAATGCGCGCGCCATCTTCTGTCGAAAAAAGACGCCGGCGGCGCCAAAAACGCATTCGCCGATTATTTCAAGCTGACCGAAGACGGCCCCGCGGGGCTGTCAGAAGACGAAACTGCGCGCTTCAAAGAAGCGCTTTATATCAGCGGCAATCTCGCGCTGCGCGAAAAGAACGAAAAGGAAGCGGCGGCATTTTACGAAAAATTCTTAAAATCATTCGATAAAGACCCCATGGCGGCGCCGGTCTACTATAACCTCGGCGAAATTTTCTATTCAGCCGGACAGTATAAAAAGGCGGCCGAAAATTACTCTAAGGCTTTGGCTAATATTGAGGCCGCGAAAAAAAAATCCGGCGCCGGCGAACCGGACGAAGAGCCGGCCGCCGATTACTCGTCTTACATTCCTAAAATATATTATTCGCTCGGCTGGTGCCACTACTCGCAATCCGATTACCGGGAGGCGTCTGAATATTTTTCGAAATGCTTCAACGAAAAGCGCAAGTTCGACAACCGCGCCGACTGCGGGTTGCGCCTGGGAATCTCGCTTTTCAATCTGAAAAAGTACGAGCAGGCCGCGCAGGTCTTTAAAGAAGTTAAAAGTATAAAAGGGCTTTCACCGAAAATTTCACAGGAGACCGATTACTACCTCGGAATGGCGCTTCAGAAAAGCGGACTGCTCTCCGAGGCTTACGAGCGCTTTACGGCGATATCGGATTCGTCCGACGAAATAAGCGTCGAAGCGCTTTACGTAAGCGCCGTCATACTTTTCGATCAGAAAAAATACGAGCAGGCCGTCGATAAATTCCGCGGGTTCCTATCGCGTTTCCCGGGCTCTAAAAAAGCTCAGCACGCGGCGTTCAACATAGGACTCGCCTATTTCAACCTCGCCAGATACAAAGAGGCGCGCGATTCGCTGTTAGAGTTCGTAAAGAATTTCCCGGCGTCGAATTATCTTTCGAGAAGTTATTTTAATCTCGGCGAAATATCGATGATCGAAAAAAAATACGACGAGGCGATCGGCTGGTTCATGAAGGTCCCCGCGTCCGATCCGATGTGGCTCGAAAGCGAGCTCAAGGTCTGCGACGCCTATTTCGCGTTGAAAGACATGAAAAAGCTCTCCGAAAAATACCGGCAGATCCTCACGGCCGTCGACACGGCAAGCGCTGACGCCGACTATCTCGTGCCTGCGCTTTTCAAGATGGGCAAGAATCTTTCCGCCCTGGGAGAAAACGGCCTGGCCGCGAAGGCATTCGAAAAGATCACGGCGGTCTCTAAAAGCCCCCGCAACACGCTGGACGCTAAATTCAAGCTGGCCCAGATACACTTTGAGATCAAAGAATACGATAAATGCCTGGCTTTGTGCGAAGAACTGGCGGCGGCGAAAGAGCCCGGCGGCGGTTCATACAGCGTCTACGAAGCGAAGGAACTCGGCGGCCGCGCAAAAGCCGCGCTGTTAAAATACGACGAGGCCATGGCGGCGTTCGACGAGATACTGGCTTCGCAAGACGCGCCCGAACATGTTCGATATATGACGCGTTTCGATAAAGCTTCGCTTTACTCCGACAAAAAAGACTATCAGAAGGCCGTCGAAAGTTTCGAACAACTCGCGCTCGACGTGCAGGACGTCGAGCTGCTGGCGAAGATACATTACATACTCGGCGGCGCTTACGACGCTCTGAATAACGGCGAAGAGGCCGTCAAAAACCTTCTTAAAATAGAAATATTATATAAGGATACGGCCGTCGTTCACGAAGCGCGCCTGAGGCTGCTCGAAGTTTACATAAAGACAAAACAGAAAAAGGACGCTAAGAACCTTAAGTCTGAAATAATGAAATCATCCGCTCCGAAAGCGGTCAAGGACAGGGCTAATGAGCTTACTAAAAAATAACCCGGCGATCAAACACATTTTAGACGAGGCCGCGGATAAACTCTTAAGAGCCGCCGTGGCGATATTTTCGCGTTTCAAATTCACGAGCCTTTCGAAGCTGAAATTCGCGGGCGACCTGTTTTATTATCTGCTGCCTCTGCGCAAAAACACTCTCGTCGAAAATATCAAAAAAGCGGGCATCTGTAAAACCGGCGAGGAGATCGAGCGGCTGGTCAGAAACGTATACATCGCTCAGGTAATGAATTTTTTCGAGTTCCTGTGGATGGGTAACCTCCAGCATACTAAAAATCTTCACGACAATTTCCGGATCCACGGCCTCGAACACCTGCGCAACGCAATAGCGAAGCGCGAAGGCGGCGTTATCATTTCTTCGCATCTGGGCAACTGGGAAATGCTCGCTGTGCTGGTCGGAAAACTCGGAGTGGACATGAGCATACTTATCGTCGAGCGCGACATTAAAATACACAGGACGATCAACGAATTCCGCTCGGTAACTTCTAATAAGCCGTTAGACAGAAACCACGCCGCGCTCAAATGCATGCGGCTGATTAAAAGCAAGAAAATCGCGGGCATCGTTTCCGACCAGCATACCGATAACGCCGGCGTACGCAATAAATTTTTCGGCATCGACTGCATGAGCACATCCCTTCCTGCGGCGCTTTCGATCAAAACGGGCGCGCCTATCTACGGCGTATTCATGATCCGTTCCGACGATTACCGCAGTCACGACGTATATATCGAACCGCCCATCTACGCTAAAGATTTCATACAAAGCGGCGATAAAGACTCCGCCATCGCCGGCTGCACGCAGGCCGTCACCGCTATGATAGAAAAATATGTAAGAAGGGCCCCGGAACAGTGGTTCTGGTTCCATAAGCGGTGGCGGTTGGATAATGAGTAACGCGTTAAGCCTCTCATACGTCTTTATAACTTATAACGAAGAAAAAAATCTCGGGCGTGCCCTCGAATCTATTAAAGATACGGCCGATGAAATAATCGTGCTCGATTCAGGCTCGTCAGATAAGACGGTTGAAATAGCCGAAAGTTTCGGCGCGAACGTGCTTCACAATAAATTCGTCGACTTCGCCTCGCAGAAAAACATGGCTATCTCTCACGCCTGCAAAGATTATATCTTCGTGCTCGACGCCGATGAAGAACTTTCGGAAGACCTTAAACGCTGGGTGGAAGACTTCAGGGGCGGAAAACTCGAACCGTTTCACTATAACGCAGCCGGATTTTTCGTGGCGCGCAAAAGTTCGTTCCTGGGCCGCTGGATAAATCACTCCGGCTGGTTCCCTGATTATACCCTGCGCATAATAAAGCGCGGCGCGGGTTCGTTCAAAAAGGCCCGGGTGCACGAATCTTTCGAAGTGCACGGCGATAAGATCAAAATCGATAAAAACAATTTCATGTGGCACTATACTTATCAGTCGCTCGAACAATATTTCGACAAGTTCAACGCCTACACCACGCTCGCGGCGCGCGACCTTCATGACCGCCGTCTGCGGCCTTCGCCGGTCAGAATAATATTCAACCCGCTGTTTGGCTTCATCAAACAGTACTTTATAAAGCTGGGCTTTTTTGACGGATTCCACGGATTAGTACTGGCAGTGCTTTCGGCGTTTTACGTTTTCGTTAAATACTGCAAGCATTATTTTCTGAGCGCCGAAGGCAAGCGATAAAGCACGCGTTGATTTCACAACTGATATTCAATAACTCTCTTCTTTATTTCCGTGTATTTATTTAAAAGCCGGTCACGGTCCAATTCACCGCCGTCCAATGAAAACAACGGATCGGCGAATAAAAACGAATTGCCCGCTTCGATTTTCGATAACACCCTGTCGACTTTTTTCAATGTTTCGCGAGTGCAGCTCCGGCCGCCGACATCGTCGTATATATCGAGTATATAGGAGCGCATGGACTCTGTACCGTATAATTTGGCGAGTTCGGCGCGGCCCGAAAGTCCTTTCTTCCATAACCCGGCGAAACTTTTCGACCATTCGACGATGCCCGGATCGGCGGCATTTTCAATAAGCCATTTGATCCTTCTTTCATAATATTCGAGCGCGGCCTCTTTTTCGGAGCGATATTCGACGAGCGCGGCTTCTATCCCTTGATCATCTTCCATATCCATAAGATGTTGCATGAAACTCCGCGTTTCAAACCTTTCGGCAGGGTGAAAAAGCGGAAGTTGCATTCCGTCGGGATTAAATTCTTTTAAAGGCGAATAGGGATACATATATCCGAAATCGAATAAACGCACGCTGCCGTCACTTTGCAGGAGCAGATTGCCGGGACACAGGTCATATTCGAATAAACCGGCGGTTTCGATATGGTATAACGTGTTGAAAAGATCGGCGAATATTTCGCGCGTATATTTTTTGACGGGCACGCCTTCTATCCAGTGCGATAAAATAATGCCTTTATTTAAACTCGCATAAGCCGTATCGACGATCCCCCTGTAAGCCTGAGCATTCGCCTTCTTCAGCCTTTCAAAATCGCCCCTGCGCTGCACTTCGTTCAAAAAAGAAGTCCGGCCGTCGATATTTCTGACGAGTATTTCAGCCCGCTTCTTTTTCAGATTCCAACTCTTTCCGTTTATCTTCAATTTATAAATATCGGCGGTCAATCCGCTCCCGATATGCTTTTCGACATACGCGGACGAGCCGTCGATTGCAATCAGCTCCGATATCGCCAGCGGCGCCTCGGACGCGTCGCCAACCTCGATTTCAGCGCCGGAATTTATAAATTCGATCTGCGTTTTTCTTCTTTCATCGGCTTTTCCCATAAATTCTCCCGGATGTGCATGGTAAAATCTCATTATTTTATTTTATTTTCATTTTTTTGTCAATGATAAACGAAAATCATAAATCAAATCACAATAATATTCATTGACATAAACATCATTTTTGTATAATATAAATCTGGATATTCGAGTTTTTCAACATAAATATATTTTTCTTTTCGTTAGTGCCGATTTTTTCAATTCTTACCGCTCATAATTTTTAAATTTCTCCGGAGGAGATCCGTGAATTATTCCAAGCAAAAGAACATTCTCCTGGTAGAAGACGAGACCGCCGTCGGAACATGCGAAAAGAAAATTCTTGAAACGCTCGGCTATAATGTCGTCTGGGCGCTCAACGGCGAAGCCGCTCTGGATATCGTCCGCTTCCGGAAAGAGCCTTTCGACCTTATACTTATGGATATAGATCTCGGCGAAGGGATCGACGGAACTCAGGCGGCCGAGGCTATTTTGAAAGAACGCAACGTTCCTGTAGTATTCCTTTCAAGCCATACGGAGCCCGAAGTCGTCGAAAAAACAGAAAAAATAACATCTTACGGATACGTGGTCAAGAACACCGGCCCAACCATTCTTGACGCGTCTATAAAAATGGCGTTCAAACTCTTCGACGCCAGGACGAAAAAAGCGGAAGAGTCCATGATCGAGAGCGAAACCCGCTACAAATATATCTCCGACGCGACGTCGGATTTCGTCTTCTCCTGCGCCGAATCGTCAGAAGGCGCCTACACGATCGACTGGATGGCCGGGGCCGTCGAAAGGATCACCGGATACACGCTCGAAGAATTGCGTGCGATGGGCTGCTGGAGATCTCTCGTTCATCCCGGCGACGTTGCGGCCTTCGACGAAAATGTAATAAATATCAACGAAGGAACTTCCGGGTCCTGCACGCTGCGCATAATCACTAAAAACGGCGGAATAAAATGGATCGCGGTCAATACGAAACACATTCCGTCTAAAATTGCCGCGGCGCCGCACCGCATTTTCGGCGGATGCACCGACATAACCGAACGAAAGCTGGCCGAAGAAAAACTTCAGCTCCTTGTCGAAGAAAAAGAAATGATGCTTAAAGAGGTCCATCACCGCATAAGAAATAATTTGAACGCCATAGACGGTCTTATATCGCTTCAGATGGATGCGCTCAGCGAACCGTCCGCAGCGGATGCGCTCAACGATACCAGAAGCCGCATGCTAAGCATGATGCTGATATACGATAAATTATACCGCTCGGAAAATTTTATGGAGATCTCTTTCCGGCAATACCTTTCGCCGCTGGTGGACGGAATTATCTCTATTTTTCCGACACGCGCGGCAATAAAAACCGAAAAAATTATCGACGATTTTATAATCGATTCCAGAAGATTGTCCTATATTGGAATTATCGTTAACGAATGCCTCACCAATATCATGAAATATGCCTTCGCGGGCAGAGGCGAAGGCTCGATAAGAATAACCGCGGAAAATAAAGATAGCAAAGTGACGATCACCGTCCAGGATGACGGGGTCGGAATTCCCGAAACCACCTATACCGAAGGTTCCGGCGGCTTCGGATTCAAACTCATTGAAATGATGGCCAGGCAGCTTCGCGGCGCGGCCTGGTTCGAGCGCGGAAGCGGGACCAGATTTATTCTCCAATTCAGTTTGCAGGCTTTATAAAAATTATTCGAACTTTAAATAACTTTTCCTTCTTCAACCGCCGTGCTGTGAAGTATTTCATCTGCGGCACGCAATATCGCTAATTTTCTCCGAAGGAGTTAACCGATGAAAATTATTTTCGAAACTAAAAGACTTATACTTCGCGAATTTGAACCCGCCGACGCCGGCGAGCTTTCAAAAGTTCTTTCAGACGGGGAATCGATGATACATTACCCGCATCCGTTCTCGATGGCAGAAGTTAAGGACTGGATCGAAAGGAACATTAAAAGATATCGCGATCCCGGATTCGGTTTATGGGCGGTCGTCAGAAAAGAGGATAACGCCTTTATAGGCGACTGCGGCATCACCATGCAGAATATCGACGGAGAAACGCTGCCCGAGATAGGATTTCACGTCATCGGCGAATACCGCGGCATGGGCTATGCCTCAGAAGCTGCCACGGCGTGTAGAAATTACGCTTTAGAGAAACTGGGATACCTGAAAGTCTATTCATATACGCGAGCCGGTAATCTTCCATCGCAGAGAGTTTCCCTGAAGATCGGAATGAGCGAGAAAAAGCGGTTCGAAAAAGACGGGATATCCTTCATAGTGTTCGAATGTGAAAAAAAATAATAAAAATGAAGGCCTGAAAATTTACAAGACGATATTTTTGTGATATAATTTCCTGCGAAACCGGCCGCTTTGTTTTTCGGCCCGTAGAACCTTAAATCACTCTGATTACTATGACAATAAATTTAATAAATTAAAAGAATCGCGGCCGGAAAATTATGGACTTAAACATCAGAAAATACGAATATTGCAAATATAAAAAAATACTGGTACGCTCTACCAACTGGCTCGGCGACGCGGTCATGAGCACGCCGTTTTTTGCCATGCTGCGCGAAATGTTCCCTAATGCTTTCATCGAGGCCGCCGCGCTCGATTACATCGCACCGGTATTCGAAAACAATCCCGCAATCAACAAAATAAGCGTTGTCCGCCGCGCGAAGGGGGTCGGCGCCCTGACCGGCGCGATCTCGGCCTTTCTGCCCAGGCAATCGTTCGAATACGACCTGGGGATATCGCTTCCAAACTCCATAGGCGCCGCGCTCGACCTGAAAAAGGCCGGCTGCCGCGAAATAATCGGATATAACAGGGGCGGCCGCGGATTCATACTCACCGGCGCAGTCGGCGTTACAAAAGAAATTCTGTGCGTCCACGAAATTTACTATTATATGAACCTGCTCAGGCGCTTCGCGAACGACGATTCGCATCCGGCCGTGACGGAGGTTTTTTCGGGTATCGCATCCGGCCTCAACGTTTCTTATAAACTCTACCTCACGCCTGACGAGATCGCCCGCGCGAAAGGTACATTAGCGAAAATTGATATACTCTGCGGGCGCGACATAATTCTCGGAATTAATCCCGGAGCGTTTTTCGGACCGGCGAAACGCTGGTTCACTGACCGTTACGCCGAAACCGCGGCCGCGCTCTGCGAAAGATTCGGCGGCCTTAAGATCCTTGTCTTCGGCTCCGGCAAAGAAGAATCCATCGGAAGCCTTATATGCCGCAACCTTCCGGGACGCGCGTTCAACATGTGCGGCAAAACCACCATAAGGGAACTCATGGCGCTAATCTCTATGTGCGGACACTTCCTCACCAACGATTCAGGCGCCATGCATATAGCCGCCGCTTTCGACGTGCCGGTCACCGCCGTTTTCGGGCCGACCGACCATAAATCGACCTATCCGCTTTCACGCCGCTTCAAGATAATAAGGCGGGAGGTCCCCTGCGCGCCCTGTAAAAAGCGCGAATGCCCCAAAGGCCACCATCTGTGCATGAAAAATATCGACGTGAAAACCGTAGTCGACAGTTTATCCGAAGAGCTCGAAAAACTCGAAATTAATAATAACTGAATTCAATTTCAAACATATAATTTATTTAACGGAAAGGAAATGTCATGCCTAAAATAGCCGTTTTCATTGACCGGGACGGAACGATGTCGGAAGAGGTCGGATACGTCAATCACCTCTCGCGGTTCAAACTGCTCGAAAACACCGCGGCCGCCGTCAAACTGCTCAACGAGGCCGGGATCCTCGCAATCGTCGCCACCAATCAGGCCGGAGTCGCGCGCGGATACTTCGAAGAGCCGATGATAAACAAGGTACATGAAAAACTAAAAAACGAACTGGCTAAATCGGGGGCGAGCGTCGCCGCCATATATTACTGCCCGCACCACCCGTCAGCCGGAAAGCCCCCCTACAGAACCGAATGTAACTGCCGCAAACCGAAACCCGGCATGATACTCAAGGCAAAAGATGATTTCAATATCGATCTCACGCGCTCCTATATGGTCGGCGACAAGATATCCGACGTCGAATTCGGCCTGAAACTCGGTCTTAAAAGCGTCATGGTGATGACCGGCTACGGCATCGGCGAATACGAGCACCAGCGGCAGGATTGGAAGGTCACGCCCGATTTCATGGCCGGCGACCTCCTTGACGCCGTTAAATGGATCATCGAAGATATCCGTCGTTCCTCGGGAAACCTTACTGATAAAAAATAAAATAAAACGACCGCCCGATAATTTCAATCATTCGGGCGGTCGTTTTATCTTAAAAATTGGTTCGTGTTATCTATTTTTTCTATTCTGCTCGATCTTGCCGTTCTTCAGCTCAAATATCAGCTTATGCTTATCGCCTTGTACGGACAGTACTGGACACAAAGGCAGTCTTTTCCGCAGTCGCGGAGGTTCTCCTCGATCACATTTATCTCGCCGTTTTTCATCTCGAATATCTTGAACGGACATACCGCCACGCAGTCGCCGCACGAGGTGCACAGCGAACGGTCGAACGATAACTTCAGCCTGCTCTCGGCGCATTCGAACTGCGCGAGCCGCCTGGTTTTTACGCTCTTCGCCGCGTCGGCCTGAGCTTCTTCCGGAGCCATCGTTATTTTCTGGATCTTCATAATGTTGGTCGAGCCCGCTTTTCCGAACGGGATGCCCGACGTTATCAGTATGTGGTCGCCGTTTTTGACCTTGCCGCTCGCGATCGCAGCTTCCTCCGAGCGCGTCATAACTTCTTCCAGGCTCGTTACGCGGCTTATCGTGGCCGGCAGCACGCCCCAGTATAAATTGATGCGGCGGCTTATCTTGTCGGAGACCGTTATCGCCAGAATCGGAAGGCTCGGACGGTATTTCGATATCAGCAGCGCCGTGCGCCCGCTTTCAGTATAGGTGACTACCAGCTTCGCGCCTATATCTATCGCGGTGTGAGTCGTTGCGTAACACAAGCCGTCCGCTACCATGTGTATCGGATTGAACGATTTGGTCAGGTTCTGCCGGTTCCTTAGTACGAAACGCTCCACGTCCTCCGATATCTTCGACATCGCCGCAACCGCCTCCTCCGGATAATTTCCGGTGGCCGTTTCGCCCGAAAGCATTATGGCGTCCGCACCATCGATGACTGCGTTGGCTACGTCAGACGCCTCCGCGCGCGTCGGCATCGGGTTATCGATCATGCTCTCGAGCATCTGCGTCGCCACTATTACCGGCTTTCCCGCCTGATTGCACTTTTGAATTATCGTCTTCTGTATCGTCGGAACGCGCTCCGGCGATAATTCCACGCCCAGATCGCCGCGGGCGACCATTACGGCGTCGGTTGCTTTGAGTATCGCGTCGAAATTTTCGATCGCTTCGTGACGCTCTATCTTGGCCACTACCGGCGTGTCCTTTCCGCGTTTGTGGATTATCTGCTTCACGCGCTCGATATCGCTCGCGCGGCGTACGAACGACAGCGCTATATAATCGACGTCCTGGTCGAGAGCAAACTCTATGTCGTTGAGATCTTTTTCGGTGACCGAGGGCGCCGATACGTTCACGCCCGGAAGGTTAATTCCTTTTTTCGATTTAAGAAGGCCGCCCTTGACTACCGTACATAACACGTCGGTGTCGGAAACGACCTCGGTCACTCGAAGCTCCAGACGGCCGTCGTCGATCATTATGCGCGAACCCGCTATTACATCGTGCGGAAGATTTTTATAAATGGTGGGAACTATATTTGCACCTGATGCGCCTTCACGAGTTGTCACCGTCACATCGGAGTCCCTGACCAGCTCGATCGGATTTTCAAGCGCCGCCACCCTTATCTTCGGGCCCTGAATGTCGGCGAGTATCGCGACCGGAGCTTTCAACTCCGCCGAAGCCTGCCTTACCATGTTTATCTTTTCCAGCTGAAGGTTGTGCGGGTCGTGCGAAAAATTAAGCCGCGCTACGTCCATGCCGCGCTGGATAAGTTTCTTGATCATTTCGACCGAATGACACGAAGGCCCTATCGTGCATATTATCTTGGTGAGATTGTTCATCATGGCTCCTTAAAATTTTATTAAATAAAAAAAATAATTTCCATCCGCTCCGTATACGGACGAAAATTACCTACCCGCCACTTACATATATATTTTTTGATAAGTGAATATGAATTCTATAAGAATGCAGCCCTTCTCTACAGCCGCACGATAAAACAAAAAATCGCGAGCTTATACTATCATATTTTAAATTAAAAATCAATTATTTTTTTCGGGATTATTTTTGCATGTTTTTTGTTACAACGTATTTTTTATCTTTTATTTTATACCTTTATTCATTTTTTCAATGTAATGGATAAGGGGGAAGAAAGGACTGATAGCCCTTTCTTCCCCCTTATAAACCCCCATCTATCCCTGATGTTAAATCGTCGCAGCTGCGCTGCGACGATTTGTTGCATTGCCTTAAAAGTCCGTTTCACGGACTTTTAAGGCAGACGAAGGCTGCTGCCGCTGTCTTGGCGGTCGGAATTATTTGCCTTTAATTCTGTCTTGCCAACTTTCAGTAACTATAAGAAAAATTTACATTATATTTAGCATCTATTAATTTAGATTGGTAAAAGAAATCTTTTAATTTGAACTACCCGACCGTGAGCTGAAGTGCTGACAAACCCGGGTGCGATATTGCAACGCGTCGTAGGCGCTTCGCGCCTACGCACGCAAAGGAAAGCCGGTATTGCAAAAGTAAAAGGCAAAACAAGGAAAGACAAGAAAAAATAGAATTCAGGATAGAATACAATAAAAGACAGCAAACAGACATATCATATTAAAGACGAGACCTGAAAACAGGCACACAATAAAAATAAAGCGTCAGGCAAAATGCGGGTTGGAGGGGATTTTAAGGGGAGGAAGGGAATGCAATTCCCTTGCCTCCCCTTATCAAAAAAACTTGACCGGCCGCGTGTTATATGCTAAACTAATGCATCAAAAGCCGGGCTCAAGAAAATGCCCGGCCGTAAATAAATTTTAAGGAGCCGGTGTGGCAGCGGATTCAAAACAAATGCTTTTCGACGTGCGCGAAGTATCGAAGCGTTATCAGATGGGCGAGGTTTTCGTCGACGCCATCAAAACGGCGACTTTTCAGATCGACCACGGCGATTTCGTGGTAGTGCTCGGTCCCAGCGGTTCCGGCAAGAGTACGCTGCTCAATATTATGGGCGGCATGGACACGCCGAGCGGCGGGAAGGTATTTTTCGACGGGGCCGATATTACGGGTTACAATGAGAGTCAGCTGACGATGTTCCGGCGTCATAAAATTGGTTTCGTCTTTCAGTTCTATAATCTGATGCCTAATTTAACGGCGCGCGAGAATGTGGAGCTCGCGGCGGAGATATCGCCGTCGCCGCTCGATATCGATTATGTAATCGGCAAGGTAGGCCTGAAGGAGCGCGCGGGGAGTTTCCCGGCGCAGATGAGCGGCGGCGAGCAGCAGCGCGTGGCCATAGCGCGCGCGGTATCGAAGAATCCGGAAGTGCTTCTGTGCGACGAGCCGACCGGCGCGCTCGATTACGCGACGGGCGTTCTGATATTAAAATTATTGCATGAGATAAACCGGGAAACGGGAAAAACGGTCATTATAATAACGCACAACCAGCCCATAGCGAAAATGGCGAATAAGGTAATTAAAATACACAGCGGCGAGATCAGCGAGATCGTCAAAAACGATAATCCGGTCACGCCCGAAGAAGTCGTATGGTAAAGCCTTGTGAATTATAAAGTTTTATCTACATTCAATAAAATGCTGCTGCGCGAGATCATGGGCTCAAAGAGCCAGTTCTTCGCGGTGGCCGCGGTCATGTTTTTCGGCATCATGCTATTTTATTCTTCCTACATGGCTTATTTCAGCCTGAAAGAATCCGTGGCAGCCTATTATGAACGCTACAACTTTCTGGACTATTACGCCGAGGCGCGCAATATCACACCCGAAATGGTGAAAAAAATAAAAGCGGTCGACGGCGTGGCCGAGGCCATAGGCCGGATAAGCGCCGAGATAAACGCCTTCGCGCCGCCGAAAAAGACCGGCGATAACGCGCCCGCCGGAAGCATATTCATCAGCTCCGACATCGGCAGCACGGGGAAAAACTCGGTCAGAAAGATAACGCTGCGGCTGATATCGGTTCCCGACCGCAACCCGCCCTCGATAAACTCTTTGCTAATTCAGAAAGGCTCGTACTTCGACTCGGACAACAAATTCTTATGCCTGGTCAACAATAAATTCGCCGGCTATTATAATCTGGAAAAAGGCGACACGATCAAAACGATAATAAACCTCAAGCAGTGCGATTTTAAACTTTCAGGCATCGTAAGCGGCCCTGAATATATACTGGCGCTTAAATCAATAACCGCGCCGATGTCCGACGATTTCGGAATAATATATGTAAAGGAAAGCGCCGCGCAGCAGATACTCGGCTATGAAAACTCTTACAATCAGTTCCACGTGCGGTTTAAAAAAGGCGCAGACGCCCCGGCCGCGATCGATAAAATAGAAAAAATGCTTAAACCCTACGGATTTTCTAACGGCTTCGACCGCGACAAACAGTTCAGTTACAAAGTGATAAGCGAAGAGATCAAAAACCTTCAGAACACGGCAATAATGTTCCCGTCGGTATTTTTGATAGTGGCGGCGACCATCATTTACATAATGCTCAAAAGGCT
>Ga0154467_1153_pt1 | contig 47855 bp, 20 predicted proteins | sample RifGroC2_FD_105660 | JGI IMG/M metagenome (GOLD analysis project Ga0154467, IMG submission 105660) | Candidatus Wallbacteria bacterium GWC2_49_35 | reverse complement strand
AAGCAGGAAACCGTTCCGCAGCGCAGCGCGCAGCGGGATTTTTTTTTATCCGGAATAAATTTTATCGGCAAAATTTATATGTTGTTGAAAACTTGCCGGGTTTGTGTTAGAATTAAATAAGGTAACGCGAGGAATAAACCAAAAATAAAATGATTTTATAATAACGAAAAACGTCTAACGAAAATAACTTCACAAACGGCGGTAAACGATATGAAAATTTTAAAGACCAGCGGCAAAAGAAGCGGCTTGCCGTCCCGTATTTTTCAATATTTTGAAAACCGGCGCGGGTTTTCGATACTGCTGCTGGTTTTGATAGTGCTTTTCCTGGTCGCTTTTTACGCCTTCCAGCATATCTACAACGCCCAGACGCGCTCGCGCCAGGCGCACAAACTATTCTTCGCAAGCTCCGCCATGAACCTGGCCGAAGCGGCAATGCAGCTGGCTATTCTGCACGTGAACAACGAAATGAACGACGTGAATTACAACGCTGGCAAGAACTTCTGGTATTCCAGCCTGCGCAAGGGCGTGGGCGCTTCGGAGGGACTGACGCAGGACCTGCGCGACCTTCCGGGCGTGAAGTCTCTGCTGCTGCAGTTCAAGGACCGTGGCGCCAAAATAAAGGAACTGAGGGCCACTTTATCAGCCGTCGATAAATTTTACGATCTGGGCGGAAACGCCGAATCGTTCCGCGATATTGAAAAGTGCGGCTCGATCGAGTTCAAATGTATATCCGAATTCATGGAAACGGGCGCATCGCTGAGGGCCCGCAGAGACTTCAAAGTGGTTCACGCCAGGAACCCGTTCCTGAATAACTACGCCCTGTTCATAAAAGACGCCTGGGGAGAATATTCGTCGGCGGGTAACGCCGGCTACCCTTCGGCGTATAAAAGCCTTCCCGGCTCGCACGAAGGATATAACCCGAAAGACCGCTACCTTAAGATCAATTCGCAGCCGGAAGCCAGCCTGCCGGCGGGGCGGGTGCTTTTCGGCGGCCCGATGGATTCGGACAAAAAGATGATAATCAACCTTTCCGATAAAGACACCGACATGATGGACGAAGTATGGCCTGCCGCCGGCGCCGTTAACAAGATATGGGGCCCGAACTCGAAATCGGCCACCAAGGCCGGAAGCGATCCGAAGATGCCCGCGAAGGAGCTCGAGGCGCTTTACCGCAGCCTGTTTTACGACACGAGCAACCCGCTGACCGATGCGGCGTGGACCGAACTCACCAATAACACCGTCTTTTTATTCAAGAAGAAGAACTGCGGCTTCAATCCGCAATATATATACGGCAAGAACACCTCTGCGCCTTACGCGAAATCCAAGCCGGCGAATGCCGACGCCGAGCCGAAGACGTCGCTTAAGAACATGTCCGACCTCGACGAGCTGGCAAAGGAAGAGTGGGTCTTCGGCGCGCACACGTCGAATTATCTCGGCTCGATGCTCCTTTTCGCCGACACTGTAATGAAGCCGTCGAGCGCCTATAAATGGGTAAATTGCGACCAGCTCAACGACCAGGACGCGCCCGCCACCGATGTTTCTTCGTCCGCGAAGATCGCCCGGAAGACGTTCATCCATTACAATCACAGCACCGACACCGCAAGGCGAGGGATCGACATTTTCGGCGCGCCCGGCGCGCGCCAGTTCGGCCTGGTCGAAGGCAATGTCTGGCAGAGGTATTCCAGCCTTTCGACGCTCGCGATGGAGATCGTTCTGCCGGCGCCGGCCAGCAAGACCTATAACATCAATTTCGTTATACCGGCCATGTTTAAAACAGTTCCGAAGGACACCGTGCAAAAAAACCTTCCCGCGGTCGATTTCAAGGCGTTCCTGCTGTTTTTAGACACCATGTACACCGATGCGCAGCTTTCGGCGATATACATAACCGGCGCCACCGTCATTCGCGAGGAAGGTGGAAAGACCATTGGAAGACCGTTCCAGACGGCGGCCGGCAGCTCTAACATCGACTACAACTCGGAGGTCGTTGTCAGGCCCTACAATATGGGCGTGCCGGCGGCCGTGAAAGTGCCTCTCGCGGCGCCCGAGGCCGTTCAGACGCTCATTCCGCCGCCGCGCGGCTACGAGGAGCTCACGCCGGTAATATCAAGTAAAAACGCCGTCATATACGACAACGAGACTGAATTTTTTAAAAAGAGCGTCTCGAAGGCTATCATAGGCGGAACGACCGTGAATTTTTTGAATCTGCACGGAAACGTTATCGTCAAAAGCGACCTTCATCTCATGGGGGCGCCTTTCGTCTATAAAGGCTGCGGCACCATAACGGTCGCGCCTGACACTTCGGGCATGGTTCCGCTGCCGCGTCACATATACATCGGCACGCGCATCGCCAAGGCCGGCCCGACCGACCTGCTCTGCCTTTATTCGAGCTGGGGCACCATCGCCATAACCGGCGACAATCTCGAAATAAACGCTTCGCTCGTCGCGCTGCATCCGTTCTATAATCCCGATAAAAACCTCATTTCGTTCGTGAGCGGCCCCGCTTCGGGGTCCGGCGGCGCGAACAGCCTGAAGATAAAAGGCAATCTCGCGGCGGACCACCTCAATCTGGCCGCTTTCCCGAAAAACACGGTCATAGAATACGATCCGCTTTTTCATGAGATGAAAACCGAGGACGATTTTTTCGTAAGCGTTTCGAAAAAATTCACTTACTGGGTAAAGGAGCCGCTGTAATATGACGAATTCCATCGAACAGACTACGCCACATACGACGAAGGACATCGACAGGATAGACCTGCTTAAGATATTGTTCGAAAAACTTCTTTGCGATAATAAGATCGACGGCGCCGAAAAAACCCTGTTTGCAGGGTTCAAGGTAGAATTCGGGATAAGCGACGCTAAATATTCCGAGGTCCTCGCCGAAACCGTCGCGGAGATCAAAGAAAAAGGCAATATATTCGCCGGCGGCTGTAACCTCGACGAGAACGGCCGCGAATACAAGATATCCATCTACCGCGAAGCATACTACCGGATGCTTTTGAACGGAAAGATAACCGAAGGCGAAAACGATCTGCTGATAGGCCTGAATAAAATACTGAAGCTGGAAGAGGACGCCGAAAGCGAGGCGGTCCTGGGCGCGAATTCGATGGCGATGGACGAAGCGGTTAAAAATATCGCGGCAAAAAACTATAATGCAGCGGCGTCGCTGCTGGCGGCTTTCACTCCCGACAAAAAGCATTTCCGGCGTTATTATCAGACGGCCTATTCAATTTTCAAAAGCAGGGCTGCCGCATCGTCAGCGGCCGCGGCAGGCGATTCCGCGATGCGGGAGGCCGCGGACGAGTTCGAAAAACTTTTCATCGCAGGTAAACCGAATGAAAAGACCGCGCCGTGGGAGGCCGTTTATTATCATGCCCGTCTCGTCCCGCTTTCCGAATTCGAAAAGCGGGAGAAGTGTCTTAACGCCGCCCTGGAAGCCGCGGGCGACGATGAAAAGAAGCATCTGGCATATTTTCAGATCGCGTTCAGTCATCAGGCCGTTAAAAATTATGAAAGGGCCGTCGAATTTTATTCGCTGGCCGAAAAGCACGACGACGGCGACGCCGACACTGCCATTAACCTTATTTCATGTCTTTTGAGCCTCAAACAATACGAGCGGGCGAAAAAATACGCCGATGAAAAAAACGAAAAATTTTCGGCCAGCGCGGCTTTTTTAAACAATTGCGCCATCCTCCATTTAAAATTGAACGACAGCGGCCTGGCGGCAGAGCTTTTTAAAAAGGCGCTTGCCGTCGATCCCGGGTTTGCCGATGCGCGCGTCAACCTTTCAAAAATCATGTGATGACCGGCATGATATAAGTGATAATTTTTTATCACTTAGCGATATTTTTATTGCATAAATTTTGCGGAGCTGAAACGATCAGACGTTTTAACTTTACGGCTGGCGGCTTTTGTGTATCCGCGGACCGGGCGAATTTTCGCGTTACATGGCACGCAAATTGCTTTGCTGATTATTGCCGCTCATCGCGGCTAATTTTTAGGAGGTGTATCCCATAATGAAAAAAATTTTAGCGGTATTGTTCATGTTATTAGTCACGGTTTATTTCGCTGCTACTGCTATAGCGGCTGAAGAAGCGAAAAAAGAAGAAAAAGGCAAAGACAAAAAAGGCGCTTTCGTTACAGTAGAACTCACCGGCAAGATCCTCAGCGAAAAAGACACAAAAGGTAGAGAGAAACATTTATTCGTAGCCGAAGACGGCCAGAAATATTTCATAATCAAAGGTAAAGGCAAAAAAGCCGGCATATTCGCAGTTGCTGATTACGCTAACAAAACCTTCAAAGTGAAAGGCACTTCGAAACCCGTATCTGAGAAAGACAAAGACAAAAAAGACTACTATCCTTCTTTAAAGATAGATGAATTCAGCGAAGTCGGCACGCCCGCCATTCCCGCTGAAGTAAAGGCTCCCGAAGCTCCCGCAACGCCTGCAACGCCCGCGGCTGAAGCTCCTAAAGCTGAAGTAAAGGCCCCCGAAGCTCCCGCGGTTTCCGCGACGCCGGCAGTACCGGCAACGCCCGCTGTCGAAGCTCCTAAAGCCGAAGAAAAACCCGCTGAAACCGGCAAATAATTAATTTAAATCTCTTTTCGCCGGTCCCCGTTCCGCTTAAAGCGGAGCGGGCGCCGGTCAGGCTAAAAACCCTGGACAAGGGGAGGAAGGCAAAATGATCTCTAAAATTTTTCATGCGTTTTTAATATTCATACTGTTCGCGGCTCAGGTGCCGCTGACGCATGTTTACGCCGAGCCTTCCGGCGGTGTAGCGGACGGAAAAGTTTTATTTACCGCGGTCGGCGCGGTGCGCCAGGTAAAAACCGTTAAAAAAGAATCGCGGCCCGTTTATGAACTTGTCGACGAAAAAGGGGAAAAATATAAGTTGATAGGCCCGAAGGCCATTGTGGACCAGATACTGGCGGTTAAAGATTACGGCGCGCTTAAGTTTACCGTAGCCGGACAGCTCCGGCTCAGTAAAGAAGACAGGAAAAAGGGCATTTTAATGAGCGGTTTCGAAATTTATAAACAGCCGGCAACGCCGCCTGTAAATGCCGGCGATCCGGCGACTGCCGAAAACGCTTTAAAAAACGCGCCGGATAAAGTCCCGGCGGGCACGGTTGAAAACAAAGTTAAATAAAGCGCGAAAAATCGTACTATAAACGTTTCTGAGCTGAGGGGCATTTTTTTAATGCCCTTTTTTATTTTTTTGCGCGCGTTCGCCGGAAGGTTCGGTCGAGCCCCTCAAACCGGCCGGATTTCATGGCGCCGCCCAAATAAATATCTTGACTTTTAAGATGTTTACAAATATAATCAAGCGGTCATCAAATAAATTAAGGAGTTTTTATGGATCTTGTAAAATTAAGCCTTTTAATCGCTTCAATGGTACTTATATCGATGTCCCTTCCGGCCCGCTCGGAGGCCGCTGACGGCTCGACGACCGAAGTCGGCGCTTCACAGGAGGTCAACGTCGATAACATGAAATTCAACGTGACCGACGCCGAAGGTCCCGCAATGGCCTCTACGGCCGAAATAGTCACGATCGCCCCCGAAGAAGTTCTCGCGAAGGTAGGAACTGACGAGATCAAAGGCAAAGATTTCAACGCGAAGCTCGACGAGCAGATACCGCCTTACGTTCCGCGCAATACTATAAAAAAAGCCGACAAAGAAAGATTTTTAGAACAGATGGTCGACGATAAAATGCTCGAAATGGAGATCGCCGAGAAGAAATTCGACGACAACGAGCAGTTCAAACAGGTCATGTCCGAGATCGAAAAGCGCGTCATACTTCACTTTTATATGACCGAAAAGATACAGAACCACAAAGTCGAAGTAAGCGAGCAGGAAATTAAAGATTTTTACGATAAGAACAAAGAAACTCAGTTCAAAACGGCCGAATTCGACAACGTCAAGCAGGCTATAAACGAAGAACTGAAAAATAAAAGACTCGAGGAATACCTCATGAAATACTGGCTCGACACCGCTAAAGAATATGAAGTGAAGACCAACGAAGCGGGCCTTGCGAAGATAAAAGACATAGCGAAGCTCGATTCGAGCGAACTCGCGATTTCGATTTACGACACCAAATTCGCGAGCATCACGCTCGGCGATCTGAAAAAAGCGTTCGACACCGACAAGATAGTCAGCCAGAACAAGTCGGTTCATAATCTCGAAAGCCCCGAATACTGCGCCATGATAGCCGATAACCTCCTCAAGGCCCACTTGCTTTCAGATTACGCGGTCAAGAACGGATACGCTCCCGACAAGAACGAAAAGGTCAAAAACGAGCTCGAAAAGATCAAAAATATGCAGAAAAAAAGACTTTTTATCGACAGCGAAGTATTTAAAAATATCGAGGTCAGCCCCGACGCCGTTAAGAAATATTACGAGGATAACAAGGCCAGCTTCCGTGACGACCAGGTTAAGGCTTCGCATATACTCGTAGCGAGCGAAGAAAAGGCGAAGGAGATCGAAAAGAAACTCAAGGAAGGCGCTAACTTCGAAGAACTCGCAAAAGCCGAATCAAGCTGTCCTTCGAAGGAAAAAGGCGGCGATCTCGGACTTTTCGGGCGCGGCATGATGGTGAAGGAATTCGAGACCGCGGCCTTCGCGGCCAAAAAAGGCGAAATGACACCTGTAGTCAAGACGCAGTTCGGCTTCCACATAATAAAGGTCACCGACAAGATAGAAGGCAAACAGCGCGAACTCGCCGAAGAAACGCCGAAAATAGAGAACTCGCTGAAGCGGGAAAAACAGATGGCGGCGCGCGACGCTTTCCAGAAATATCTCAGAGACAAATACAAACCGCAGCTGTTCAATGAAAAAATAAAATAAACAATATTTAATATTTAATATTTAATTTTTTAATTAATTAAAATAATTTTATAATAAAGTATTGTTTTATAAACTCAGACTTTATCGAATATATTTTATTCAGCACAAAAAAAGGGCCGCCCCTCTCAGGGTAAGGCCCTTTTTTGTATGATTTTAGTGCGCGTGCGCTTTTTCGGCGGCGTTTTATTTCGCGCTTATTCTATCATTTTAAGAAGCTGCTCGTAAGTTATCACTGATACGCCGAGTTTGACGGCCTTGTCGAATTTCGAGCCGGGCGAGTCGCCCGCGACGACGAAGGACGTCTTTTTCGACACGCTCGAGGCGTTCGAGCCGCCGTGGGCCTCGATAAGTTCTTCAACTGAATCGCGCGGGACCGAAAGCGTTCCGGTTATCACGAAGGATCTGTTCGCGAGACGATCCGATTCGGCTCTGACGGAGGATATCGCCTCGATCCTGAGGCCCGCTTCAAAAATTTTATTTATTATCCCGGCGTTCTTTGCGTTGGAAAAAAAGCGCGCGAGCGACGCGGCGATCTTTTCGCCTATCTCTCCCACGGCCAGGAAATCTTCGGGCGACGCGGCGGCGATCTTTTCGAACGATTTGAAATGGCCCGCCAGGGAAGCCGCGGTGGTTTCGCCGACGAAGGGTATCTGAAGAGCCGTGATGAAGCGGTTGAGCGTGGTGTTCTTTTTCTTTTCGATCTCGAGCGCGAGCTTCGACGCCAGTTTTTCCTTGAAACGCGGAAGTTTGAGGAAGTCTTCGTATCTGAGTTTGAGTATGTCGGCCATGTCGCCGATAAGTCCGTGTTCGACGAGCGTTTCGATAACTTTTTCGCCGAAGCCTTCGAAGTCGAGAGCGCGTTTGGAAGCGAAATATTCGGCTTTTCTGATGAACTGGGCCGGGCAGGACAGCGAAACGCATCGCCAGGCGGCCTCTCCTTCGTTGCGGACGGCCGGCGAGCCGCAGGCGGGGCATTCGGAGGGCATCGTGAATTTCTTCGAATCGGGGCCGCGGCGGGAAACTATGACCTCGACGACCTGCGGGATGATCTCGCCGGCTTTTTCTATTATGACATGGTCGTTTTCGCGGATGTCCTTCGCCTCGATCTCGTCGGCGTTGTGAAGCGACGCGCGGGCTATGCGCGTGCCAGAAAGCGTCACGGGCGTGAAGTTCGCGACGGGCGTGAGCGTGCCGGTTTTTCCGACCTGGATCTGGATGCTTTCGATGACGGTTTCGGCGCGCTCGGGCGCGTACTTATAAGCCATAGCGAAGCGCGGCGATTTCGCGGTGAAGCCGAGGGAAGCCTGCCATGCGAGGTTGTCGACCTTCACGACCATGCCGTCGGTGTCGTAGTCGAGCGAGCGGCGCATCGTTTCCCACTTTTCGATATGCGCGATGACGGCGTCCATGCCGCGAAGGACCGAAAAGTTTTCAGAAACGCGCATGCCGAGGGCCGCGAGGAACTCGAGCGAAGCTGAATGCGTTTCGAAGGCCGTTTCGCGCCCTTTGCCTTTCTCATAGACCACAGGGGATTTCGCGAGGTTGTACAGAAAAATATTCAGGCCGCGTCCGGCCGTAACCTTCGCGTCGAGCTGCCTGAGCGCTCCGGCGGCGGCGTTTCGCGGATTGGCGAAGACCGCCTCTCCCGCATCTTCGCGCGCGGTGTTGAGAGCGGCGAAGACGCTTCGGGGCATGAAGATCTCGCCGCGAACTACCGCGTCGCAGTCGAGCGCGAGCCGGAGCGGAACCTGTTTTATGGTGGCGACGTTCGCCGTCACGTCCTCGCCGGTGCGCCCGTCGCCGCGCGTGGCGGCGCTTTTTAGAACGCCGCGCTCGTAAGTGAGCGAGATCGATGCGCCGTCGAATTTCAGCTCGACGCAATATTGTATATCTTCAGGTTTTATGAAATCGGAAGGCGCCCTGCCTATATTCAGATCTTTTAATATTCGCGTTTCAAAGTCGCGGAGATCTTCGATGCCGTAGGAGTTGGCGAGCGAGAGCATTGGCGTTTCGTGGGTTATCTGGCGGAACTCCTTCGCGGGCGAGCCGGAAACGCGTCCGGTCGGAGAGCCCGGCATTTTCAGCCCGGGGTGTTCTTTTTCGAGTTTCTCCAGTTCGGCCATGGCGCGGTCGTATTCAATGTCGCTCGCGGAAGGCCTGTTGAGCAGGTAATATTCGTGGTCGCACCTCGTGATGAATTCGGTCAGCGACCTTATGCGCTCAGACGCCGCGGAGGCGGCGCCGCCGTTGAAATTGAAATCCATGGTGTCGTCGGGCATGTGCATCTCCGTATAACTATAAATCTATGGGATATCCGGCATATAATGATTTCGTGATATTATTGCCGCCGGAAGAGCTCGGGGCCGGAATACGGCGTCGGAAGTAATTTTATTATATTTTCGATTTTATTTCAAGTGAGTAACGCGATAAATCGAAAAAAATTATAAAAATATATTGCATTTGAATTTTTATAGTGATATAATAAAAAATTAAAAGTTAGCGCTTTAACCTGGAAAAAGAAGGAGATAATATAATTGATGGATTTCGTACCCAAAGGGCTTTTTTTAACAAAAGGCGTCGGAAAATCTAAGGAAAAACTGCAGTCGTTTGAAATGGCGTTGAGGAACGCGAAGATAGCCCAGTACAATCTGGTCCGCGTTTCATCCATATTTCCGCCAGGCGCGAAGATATTAACAGAAAAAGTAGCATCTCCGAAGTTAAAGTCGGGCCAGATAACCTTCGTAGTTCTGGCGGACATCGCGACCAACGAGCCTAACCGTCTCATAGCCGCCTCGATAGGCATCGCGCAGCCTGACGATAAAAAAAGATACGGATACCTTTCCGAGCACCACTGTTTCGGCGCTACCGACAAGGCCGTCGGCGACTACGCGGAAGACCTCGCTGCCGCCATGCTCGCTTCTACTTATGGTTTCGATATGGACAGCGACGTCAAATACGATGAAAAATCCGAAATATGGAAGATCAACAACATAAAGGTCCGCACCAGAAACCTTACCCAATCGGCCATCGGCGATAAAAACGGCCTCTGGACCACCGTCGTCGCTGCCGCCGTGCTTCTAATGTAGCCGCGGATCGCGCGCCTTTTTAATTTTACCAGAACTTCAGCAAAAAATAAATTCCGGCTTGCCGGATCACGAAGCAGGCGCCCCCGGGGGCGCCTGCTTCTTACTTGATTTAAAAGTGTTGATTTATTTGCGATTATCTGATAAAATAAATCACAGTAAATATCGTGCGAGGTGGCAATGGCCGCAATAACCGATCTGATAAACTGCGCAAAAAAATATAAAAGCGTTTACATACAGACCCATAATTTCCCCGACCATGACGCGCTCGCTGCCGCCTTTGGCATGAAAACGCTGCTCGAGTACTTCGGCGTCGAATCATATATAATCTACGACGGCGATATAACGCGGGCCTCCCTGGCGAATATGGTTAAAAAGCTCGATATAGCCGCTCACAAAGTTCGCGAAATCGACGACGCGGCCGGCGCGGCCGTGATAATGGTCGACGGATGCCGCGGCAACAAGAACATGAAGGAACTTAAAAACTCGGTTCTGATAGGCGTGGTAGACCACCACGATACGAGCCGCGTCGAAGATATTCCATTTATCGATATCCGTCCCGCCTGCGGCTCGTGCTCGACCATCATTTATACATATTTCGAAGCGCTCGCCGTGCCGATCGACCGCGTTACCGCGACCGCCCTGATGATAGGCCTATGCGTCGACACCGCCATCCTTATGCGAAACATAACCGAAGACGACGTCAAGGCCTACTTTTCTCTTTTTTCCATAGCCGATAACGAGTTCGTGCAGAGCATGGTCAGAAACTGCATAGAGACTGCGGATCTGCGCTATTTTAAATACGCTATCGAAAACATCAAAATAGCAGACGGCGCGGCCTTCTGCTTTCTTAAAACCGGCTGTTCGCAGAACCTGCTGGGAATAATGGCCGATTTTTTCCTCGCGCTCGAAGAGGTCGTCTTCGTCATGCTGTGCGCCGAATACGAAGGCAAGGTAATATTTTCGCTCAGGAGCGAGAATAAATGCTGGAACGCCGCTAACATAATCCAGGAGCTGCTCAACGGCAGGGGATTCGGCGGCGGCCACCACAATATGGCCGGCGGGGTCATTAACGCCGCCGCGGGCTTTGACGCGCCGGAAATGTTCCGCTCTCTTAAATCGTCGCTCGAGAAGGCTGGAGGCGTTCCGACGGCCGCCGCTTCGGCGGAATTTTAGCGCCGCGCTCGACGCCCGTTGTTAAATTAAAATATTATGATAAACCGATATGTATATCAGCAGAGTGTATTAAATGTCAAAAGATAAAATCAAAACAGGTAAAAAGTTCAGCCCGGGCGGAACTAACGTTTTCGCTTCGGACGTCCCTATTGACGATCCTTCCGAAGACAGGTTCAAACGGTGGAATTTCGCCCGCCGCGTCGCCGGCACGATCTGTTCGCGCCGCGATCCGGGAAGTCTTGTAGTGGCCATTTATGGCGCGTGGGGTGAGGGAAAGACCACCGTGCTGAATTTCATAGAAAAAGAGCTCAACGCCGACCCCGGCATTATATGCGTCCGGTTCAACCCCTGGCGTTTCAGCGACGAGGTCCACCTGCTGCAGAATTTCTTTAAAACCATAGCCGACGCGCTCGGTCGGTCGGCGGTTTCCTACAAGGAGAAAATAGGCCAGTGGTTCGCCCATTACGCGGGCATTCTGGCGCCTCTTTCTGTGTCGATGCCTTTCGTATTCGAGCTGTCGCCGGGCGAAGGGATGAAAAATATCGCCAAGGTCCTCTCCTCGGTCGAGCTCGAGGACGTGCGCAAGCGCATAGAAAATTTTTTGAACGAAGAAAACAAGCGCATAGTCATTCTTATGGACGACATTGACCGTCTCGACCGCTGCGAGATACAAAACATCTTCAAGCTGGTAAAACTTTCCGCCGATTTCAACCATACGGCATACGTTCTGGCCTTCGACGAAGAAATGGTTTCCGCCGCGCTGGGCGAAAAATACGGCACCGGAGGCATCCGTGACGCGGGGCGGAGCTTTCTTGAAAAGATCGTCCAGGTGCCGCTTTATCTTCCGACCGCCGATAAACTCTCGCTCAGAAAGTTCTTTTTCGACTGCGTCGACGAGGTTCTCAGGGAGACCTGCATCAGGCTCAGCGAGGACGAGGCGCAGGCCTTCGTCGTCCACTTCGTTTACGGTATTGAAATAAAACTGCAGACTCCGCGCATCGCGAAGTGCTACCGCAACGTTCTGGGCTTTTCGATGCCGATACTCAAGGGCCGCGTCAACCTGTCCGACCTCATGCTCATTGAGGGCATAAGGGTATTTTATCCTATGCTATACGATGTTATACGCGACAACGCCGAAATATTCCTGGGTGGAAAACTGAATTTATATCTGAACTACGAGCAGGTCATACGCCAGAAAACGCTCGACGTTATAAATAAAGGCCTGGAGGGCCTCACGACCGACGAAAGCGAGGCCGCCAAATATCTTTTGAAGATATTGTTTCCCAAGCTGTGCGGAATACTCGACAATTTTCACTACGGCAGCGAATGGGAGGAAAAGTGGGGCCGCGAGCGCCGGATCTGCTCCGAGGAGCATTTTTCACGCTACTTCACATATACGGTCTCGGAAGACTCCGTCAACGACGCGGAGATCGAAACGCTTCTCGAGCGCGCCCGCCACGGCACTGTAGACGATATCGCCCGCGAGCTCGAAAAAATGCTCGCCCGTAAAAGCGCCGAAAACCTTATTTTAAAACTCATGAAAAAAGAGAAGAAGATATCGGAAGCGCTGAATATAAATCTCGCGATAGCCGTCTCGAAGCTCGGAGGTTCGTTCAGCCGTCCCAGGACAGCTTTTTCATTCACCACGGCGTTCTCGCAGGCAGGCATACTCATCGGCCAGTTCGTCCGCAATATCTCGTCGATAAGCCTGAGGAACGAAACGGCCCGCGCGATAATATCGGAGGCCGATCCCCTTCCGTTCTCGCTCGAATGCTTCAAATGGTTCAAAACGACCGACGAGAAGGGCGAGCTGAACCGCATCCTGCCGATAGAAGACGAACACGAGCTGGCCGAGCTCCTTCTCGAGAGGATAAAGCGCGAGGCCCATAAAGCTCCGCTTTATATCAGTTTCCCTGAAGACGCCCAGCGGCTTCTTCATTTCTGGGCCCACCGCGAATCTCGCGAGGAAACGTCAAAATACGTAGCCGGCACTTTCGAGGGAAAGGAAAAACGCGTTCTTGATTTTTTGAAGTGCTTCATCGAGCCGGCGTTCGGAACGGACGGCGGCCGCGACGACGCGTGCCCGGAATCCGACTGCGAGGCTTACCAGGCCATAGCCAGGGCGGTCGACGTCCGCGTGGTGCATAACGCCCTGAAGCACGTTTACGGCGTTTCGCTGAAATCCATTTCCAACGATTCACAGGAGGAGCGCGCGGCCTATTTGTTTTTTAACTCGTACAACGCTTTTAATAACAAAAACAATATTTAAGTGAAAATAAAAAACTAACTAAACTCCCGTTGAAGCGGCTGCTTTGGGCCGGCGCGCTTTCGGAGCGAGTTTTTAAAAATCGGAGGTCTCATGCAGTTCATTCAGTCCATAACGCTCGGCATAATACAGGGGCTGGGGGAATTTCTTCCCATATCCAGCTCTGCGCACCTGATCCTGGTTCCTAAAATTTTGAACTGGGATGATTTCGGTCAGGCGTTCGACGTTTCCCTTCATCTGGGTACGCTCGCGGCCGTGACGGTGTATTTCCGCGAAGATATTATCAAGCTCCTGCGCGCTTTCGTTGAGTCGGTCCGCAAACGCTCGTTTTCGGTCTCATTCGAGTCGCGCCTGTGTTATTACATAATACTGGCCACCATCCCGGGGGCCATCGCCGGCAAAGCTTTCGAAGACGTCATAGAGAACTCGGTTCGCGATTCGGTCAATCTGATATCGCTGCTGCTCATCTTAATGGGCTTCGTGCTTCTGGTCTCCGATAAGTACGGCAAAAAAACGCTGGGCCTGGAGGGTATCACGCTGAAAAGCTCCATCCTGATAGGGCTCGCCCAGGCGCTCGCCCTGGTGCCGGGTTTTTCGCGTTCCGGCACGACCATAACGGCCGCGCTTCTGCTCGGCTTTACCAGCGACGCGGCCGCGCGTTTTTCATTCCTGCTTTCGATTCCGATAATAACGGGCGCAGGCGTTTTAAAGGGCGTGAAGATCGCCAAAACCGGACTCGAAGGCGTTTCGGCCGCCCAGTTCGGCGCGGGGGTTTTAAGCGCGGCGGTTGTCGGATACCTCGCGATAAGTTTCATGCTGAAATTCATACAGACCAGAGGGTTTAAGGCGTTCGCCGTGTACCGCTTCATATTCGGCGCTTTCGCAATAATATATTTTTTTCTCACGGGGAGAAAATAGAATATCGGCAAATTATCATCAAATTAATAGAAATGAAAAATGAAGTTAAATTAATTATACAGGAGTGATTTTATGGTCCGTAATAATCTTTTTTCAGCCGTTAAGATCGGCTTTGGTCCGCTTTCCGCTCTGCTGATAATGCTTGTGGCATTTTCGGCGTGTTTCGCGGCTCCCGCTTCAGCCGCGATGCATTTCGTCCATCCCGAAGGCCTTTTTAATTTTTCGCTCAAATCGGCCGGCTGGTTCGACAATCCCTTGAACGAGCAGCTATTTTTCAATCTGACTCCCGCGATGTCGCTGATCATCGAAAACGACAGCCAGAACGTGCTTCTGAGCATAAGCCCTCTTGAAGCGAAGATGTATGGCGATGACATCGGCAGGGCGTACGAGGTCATGATAGAAAAAATAACGATGGACAAGGCCAACACGGTGTTTCTCAAAAACGAGTTCAGCCACAACGACATCGCGTTTCGCGACATTATTTACAAGGACAGGAACGATCTTTCGAACGTGCGCGTCATTTTGGCGCAGGACATAAAAAAAACCGCGGCGCGCGACGCGCGGATATACGCGGCAATTTTTTATTATCCGACGAGGTCCGACTTCACCAATTCCGAAGGCGATATTAATTTTTTCATCAAGACCTTCATGTTCAAAACCGAACTTGCGGAGCCTCTGGACGACAGTCTCGTGAGCCTGGGCAAGGGCGCCGACTGCATAGGCGAATATCTGAGCCTTTATGAAACCACGACGGGCATAGTGGGCGTCAAAAATGCCAGGGAGAAGGCCCCTCTGTTCAAAACCCCTCTCGTAAAATATAATCAGGTCCTGGAAACCAACGAAGGGATAACCTGCTTCAAACTCAATGACGGCACGATCGGTTTCGTCAATCAGAAAAGCAGATTGGAATTTTTGAATATGGCGAATCTGAAACTCGAGCGCGGAGAGATACTTGTAAAAGCCGAGCAGCAGTCTTCAGATACGACCATATACGGCGGAAATTTCGTGAAGCTTAAAGTTAAAAGCGGATTATTTTCGCTGTCGAATCAGCCTTCCGACTCCTCCAACCGCTCAGTCATCAAACTAAGCGCTCACGAAGGAAGCGCCGAAGTGGGCTTCGAATCAGGCATCGCCGCGGGAAGGTCCCTTGGCGCCGGCCAATCTCTTATAATAGAGATAAGCGACGCCGGCAAGCTCGTTTCGATGAACCAGGCCGAGGCCGGGCCGGTCAAAATAGATCCGTCGGAGTCGGGCATTTGGTTCGGGCGTTTAATTACGCATAAAGTCGTAGAGGCCGCGGAATATCTCGAAAAGTTAAAGAATTTCAGCAGATAGTTTTGTCGGATAGTTTTTTCATCTCCGCCGCGGCGGCGGGGAACTATAAATTTTAAGTTTATGTCAATATAAATATATTCGGGTTTAGATAGACTCCGTCCGAATTTAAAATAAAAAGCGGCTCCGCATATCACGGCGCCGCTTTTCTTTTATTATTTGTATTTGTATTTTTTCTGTTTTTGTTTGTCCGTATATTACTATGCACTATGCACTGTAAACTATGCACTGTTTTATCAGTTGGGCATTTTTTCGAAATCGATAGCGATGATCGGCGCGTACTGGCTGATCCTGGCGATTTCGATCCTGCGTTTCATTTTGAATATCAGCACATGGCAGCCGAACTGCTCGTCGAATTCAACGTCGATGTCTTTTATTAGCTGGTGCTGCTGATTTCTGATGCGTTTGATCGCGGCGTTGGCGTTGGAAGATATTCTGGTGAGGTGTATGGGTATTCTCACTTCGTTTTTTTCGGACGAGTAATTTATGAAATTTTTGACTGAATGAGGTATCTCGGGGGTGCATGCCAGGACGAGACGACCGGTATAGCGAGAACCTTCGTCGTATTCTTCGTATAAAACGTCGAGCATGACAAGGTCTTTAATTTCGTCGCTGCCGTTCGCGGCGCATACGATCTTGAGATTGGGATAAGATTGCGCCTTTTGCACTCCGCCGAGTTTTTCCTGCGCTTCCTCGAGGCTGGAGAATTTGCCGACTCGTACCGCTAAAATATTGTCCTGTGGGGTTTCTTCTGCCTTGCGGATCAGATGGAAATAACCGGGCGTCTGAAGCTCGCCTGCCAGAGAGTAGATTACCGGCCTTGCGCTTTCGCGGTTTTTAAAAGGGCCGCATTCAATGGTATAAGGGGAATCGGCGTCTGGAAGGTTTTCGATGGCGGCGTCGGTGATGCCGTTGGACCAGGCGTCAGGCGAATTGGAAGCGCTGGCGAAGGCGGAGCCGATATTGTAATTAAAAATGAACACGATAATGAATAATATTAAAAATAATGCGAAAAATCTCATGGTGAAGTCTCCTGTAAATTAACTCTTAAATTAAAGTAAAATTTATGTTATAAGAATGGAATCTGATCAATATTTTATAGTAATTTTGAATTTCCCTGTTTCCTTACAACAGCAACAACTTTTATTTAACCGCGGCCTTTGAACGGTATGGATTCTCAATTCTCTGCTTTCTTTTTCCGGTCCGGCCCGCGGTTACATAAAGTTGGTCAGCATATTAAAGCATATAGTATGCCAAAGATCTTAAAAGGTTCTTAAGCCCGTCCGATAAACGGAAATCTATATTTTATCGTTCAAATTTTCATTTACTTTAGCGAAAAAAATGCCGGCCCCCGTCCGGCTGTGCTTTTATTGAGCACCGTGCTGGATGGCAAACGACCATCTGTTTATCGTTTTGCGTATTTATTGAATACCGTTGAGCGAAAAAAGATATAAAAAAGATATTTAAATTGATTTTCGTTGGATTATGTATTATAATATATCGATATGGTAGAAACGGTAACCATCGAAAAGCGGTTGTCGATCAATTCCGACATCGCGAAAATACAAGCCGTCAGGCAGTCGGTCCTTCTGGAAATGGCCGGCCATAATTTTGACGAAGAGTCAAAAATGGCCGTAGCTGTCGCTTTGGACGAATGCCTTACTAACGCGATCAAGCACGGCAACAAGAACAATAAAAAATTGCTTGTAGAGATCACTTATAAAATCAACTCGGCCGGCGTCGAAATAACCATAAAAGACCAGGGGTCCGGTTTCGACTGGCGCGGAAGCACCAGGCTCAGGGGCGGGGACGATTTCACCGGTTACGAGCTGTGCGGGCGCGGCCTGTTCATGATCAACAATATGATGACCAGCGTCGCCTACAACGACAACGGAAATCAGGTCACCATAATCAGGTCTAATTTAAATTAATCAGCTGAAATATTTCGAATAGATCATAAAGGCGGCGGCCGCGGCGGCTATGACGATAACGGCCGTGACTGCGTATTGCGCGATAGGCATATCGGCGTTGTTTTCGCCTTTGTAAACGGTCCCTCTTTTTCGCGGCCTGTCTTCCAGCTGCGGTTTTAGAGCCGGTTTTGTATATCCGGCCGTTCCGCCGGATTTAGACGGCTCGGCGGCTTTGGTTTCAGGGGCGGCCTGGGGCCTGGGTTTATTATATTTTAAAAGCAGCGTTTTAGATGTTTTCGGTTCTTCGGGCGGCGGTCCGGCGGAGAGCACCCTGGTCACGAGCGTACTCTGCTTTATCTTTTTCACGGCGCTGCCTTCCTTGACTGGAGTGGGTGCCGGCGCTGTCTCCTTATCCGGCGTTCCCGCCGCGCTTGTCTCGGCGAAAGCCGCGGCCGCGGCGGATTTTTCAATTATAATATCGAGTTTGAAGTCGTGTCCGGCTTTTTCGACGACGGCCCTGAGCTCTTCGATCGACTTGAACCGGCTCCGCGGCTCTTTCTGAAGGCAGCGAAGGACGATCAGGTCGAGATAATCGATCACGTTGACCACTTCTCTGCTGATCTGCTCGACGTCGAGGCTTTCGTCGCTGAAATAATTTTCGTCGGCGGAAGAAAGAAGAACGTCGCAGAATGCCGAAGGCGCAACCGGTTCGCCCATTTCGTTAAATTCCGGGCGTATGCCGGTGAGCATTTCGTAGTATATCACTCCGACCGAATATATGTCGCTCGCGGCCGTCAGGGCCTTTCCTCCCGCTTCCTGCTCCGGCGACATATAGCCGCGAGTTCCGCCGACCATGTCTTTTTCGAGTATATTTTCCTCGAATTTAAAGTGCGAAAGCCCGAAGTCGACGAGTTTGAGTTTGAGCGATTCCGGATTTATCATAATGTTCGAAGGCTTCAGATCGCAGTGCAGAAGGCCGTGGTAATGGAAAAAATGGAGGCCGTTGGCGATCTGCACGGCTATTTTTTTGAATTCATCGAGCGAGAGCGATTTTTTATTCTTTAAATATAAATTCAGTTCTATTCCCTCGATAAATTCCATTACCGAATATGCGTAATCGCCCGCCACAAAGTAATCGAGGGTCGATACGAGGTGTTCCTCGCCTATGTTCTTTGAAAATTCACATTCTCTTTTGAAAAGGTCTATAAAAAGCTCGTTGCCGAGGCATTCCGACTTTATGAGTTTGACGGCCACGAGTTTTTGAAGTTTAGTGTCCTGGCAGCGGTAAACCCTGCCGAAACTTCCTTCGCCGGCGAAGCCGACGAATTTAAAACGCTGGCGGTCTTCGGGCCTCAGACTGTCTTCGAGTTTTTCGACGCCGGCCAGCGGCGCGGAACAGCCGGCGCAGGCCGCGGCGCTGTTATTGTTGAGTTCGTGGCATTTCAGACAGTGCTTCAAAAAAAGCTCCTTATTTTTTGCGTCCTTTTTTACGGAATTCGAGTTTGAACGATATGTCGCCGAACTGCACTTCGCACTCTTCGTGAACCACTTTTTCGCCTATTTTGTCGCCGTTGATGAACGTGCCGTTGGTGCTCGACAGATCTTTTATTTTTATGGCGATCTCGCTCACTTCGATGGTGGCGTGCTGCCCAGACATGAAAGGGGATTCGCGCAGGCATATGTCGGACTGGCGTGACCTTCCTATGGTTGTCGCGCCGCGTTCGATCTTGAATTCCTTTCCTGCGTAGGGGGGCGAAAGACAGACCAGAAAGAGATCGTAGTTATCGAGAGTGACGAAATTCTGTGCCGCCTTGCGGAAAGTAGACTTGATAGGGCTGGCCGGCGGTTCGCTTTTTTTCGGGCCTTCGCCGGTTTGACCTTGATCCGGCTCGTCGCCGCTCTTTTCTTCTGCCGTCTTCGGCGGGGATTGAGGCGGCTCCGGCCTTGAGGGCGCCGCGAAATTGCCGCCGAAAAGTTTGCAGGTCCGTATGGAGCCGCTCAAAATAGCCTTCGCGCGCTTATCGGCGGCCCGGAAGATGAACTGTGCTATTTTGCTCTGAGCGTTGATATAAAAATTCTTGAGCAGGCCGATCTCGGTCAGAAAGAGCGCCGCGTAATATTCTCCGGCTTCTCCGGGTTTTGAAAAAAGCTCCGTCGCGCATTCGCGGATCGTTTCGATCGCTGCCAGATAAGGCGCGAAGCACGGCCGTTGAACCGTCTGGACGCCGTCGAGCGCGTCCTCGAACTCATCCGCGGCTTTAGCCGGAAGGCTGTTTTTGATCATGAGGTTGTAAGCGCCGTTGACCTTGAGATATGTTTCGAAAAGCGCGAAGTCATAAAGAATGTGCCGGTCCGTTTCCACGTCTTCGAACGAGGTCATAAATATCTGGTCGCCGCCCGATAGATACATTTCACGCGGGTTGAGGCCGCCGACCGAAAATGCCGATTTGTAGGAGTATTTTTCGTTTTTTACCGCCCTGAGAAAATTTATTATATCGTTCTTTTTTATTAATCCGGCCAGGTCTTTATTTTCGGAAAAAGTTTTATTCAGAAGGACGTTGTAAAACTCTTCGATAGCAAGCGGTGGAGCGCTTTTAATTTCGAAATCGTACTCCGTGGAATTTATTAATTTAGCGAGCCTCTCTTTTTTTATCACCGGATTATAGATGAAATAAGAGCGTTCGAGCACGTTGCCGCCGCTTCTGGCGAGCGCTACGATGGAGCGGTCATAGGCTTTTTCTACGGTGCCTTTGAACTTGTGCGTCTCGAAAAGAGTGCTGCGGTTCTCTCCTTCGATCTTCATCGGCTTGACGAGCCCGCCGCCTTCTATCTTCACGTGTGGCGGATATGAAAAGAGGCCGAACACCTTGCCGCCGAAAAAAAGCGATTCATAGTCGTTGATCAGAACGTCTTTTTTTTGCGAAGGTTCTCCGTAGAAGTTGGAAGTGAGGTTTTCGATCAGAAAGTTCTTTATCGCGGTGATTATTTCGATCTTATTTTTCGACTCGATGAAATCGATAAGATTAATGCATTCGGTTTTTAACGCGGCCCCGTTGAACTTGAATAATATTATTCCGAAATCTTCCCTGAAGATGAAATCGGCCGCCTCGCTGAAGCCCTCCGCGCCGCGCGCCGCGAGCTTGTTAAGCCCGATGAGTTCCGATTTGAGGAAATGCCGGAACCCTACTTTGATGATATGGTGGCTGATACCGGCGCTGACTGATGACGACGGCTGGGCCTGGCAGAAGAAAAGCTTATATTCGCTGGACTTGTTATACAATAATTTTTTTACCGTGATTTTTTCGTAAAGGAAAAAAACGCCCGAAATGAGTTCGGATTCGTCTTTAAAAAGTGATATTTCCGGGCTGACCTCGACTTTGGTGACGGTCACGATGACTCTCGCCGCGCGGGCGTCGGCGAAATCGGGGGCGAGGGAGACCCACAGCCTGTAATCGCCGGGGATCTCAGGTGATTGAAGCGTTATCGAAGGCATGGAAGAAGCCGAGATCATGGCGCTTCCGGAAAACACGACGTCGTTGCTTCCGTCCGCGTTAAAGCCCCTGCAGTTTATCAGCTTGTAGTAAATATTGAGCTGCTCGCCTTTGGCGGCGTCGAGTTTGAAACGGATTTCAAATTCGGAATAAGGCCTTAAAATAAATACTTCGGAGCTGGATATTTCAAAAGTTGAGCTCATTTCATCGATCCCGCACACATAAAAATAAATACTGTCCGCGGCCCGTTAATAGTATGTTTTCTGCCGCCACAATATTCTACTATTAATCCCGTAATTTTTCAAGATTAAAATCAAATAAATAATAATTTATTAATAAATGGAAGGTAACTAATTAAAATAAAACCGGCAAAACGCCGGACGAAAAAAAACAGGAACGCGATAGATCGCGTCCCTGTTTAAAATATAAGTCTATATTTTAAAGTTAATTATCTGCTTTTTTTGTTCTGATAGCAGTCACGGCAGTAAACGGGTTTTTCCTGAACGGGTTTGAACGGAACCTGAGTTTCTTTTCCGCAGTCCGAGCAGTTAACCGTGAAGAGCTGTCTTTCGCCGCCAGCGCCGCCTGAGCCGCCGCGACGATTGCTCATCGAGCCGCTTTTGCGTTTTGCGCGACAATCAGCGCATCTGGTAGGTTCGTTTTCGAAACCTTTTGATTTGTAGAATTCCTGTTCTGAAGCTGTGAACGTAAATTCTTTCGAGCAGTCGCGGCAAACTAAACTTTTGTCTTGTAATTCCATGGATCTTCCTCCCAATTATTGTAAAAAAATAGTGAATTCTTTGTGCCTGATTTGAAACCCATTTTGTCATAGATATTTTTCCACAAAAAAAATACTAAAATATAACAATAAAAGTGAGTACCAGGACAAGAACGTAATAACATTATAACACATAAGGTTTTCTTTGTCAACTTTTTCTTGAATTTTTTTATCTTTTTTATTTTTTATCTTGTTTGTTCTGCGAAAAACCTTGTAGGACCAACATAATATGAATTTTAAATAGACAGGTCCGCCGCCAGATTTAATGACCGGATTACCTTTACGAAACGTCCGAACTCGTTTTCGAATTCGAGCAAAAGCGTCCTGCACTCTTCCATGTCGCCCTTCGCACAGGCGCGCTCGAGCGCCGCGGCCGCTTTCGACACAAGCGGAGCGTTAATATTGGACGCTCCGCCTTTGATCGAATGCGACTCCCTTTCGAGGGTCTTCAGCTCGCCCGCTTCTATCGCGCCGCGCATTACGCCGGACTGCGCCATTACGTTTTCGATGAAATATTTTACCAGGCGGCTTACGGCTTCGAAGTCGCCGTCAAAATCTTCCATTAATCCGCGAAGATCGAAACTATCGGGGGTACTTCGGTTCGCGCCGATTTTATCCGGATCTTCCCGGGACGTTTTCGTCCGGCCCGCCTCGTCCGTCCGTTCCAGCCACTTGCAGCACATGGCGTACAGGTCTTTTCTTTTCAGCGGCTTCAAAAGAAAATCGTCCATTCCGGTTTTTAGCGCCCGGTCGGTGAACTCTTTTATGGCGTGCGCCGTCAGGGCGATTATTGGGACGGCGGCCCGTCCGTTTTTTTCGCGGGCGTTTCTGAGCTTCTCGAAAGCCCGCATGGCCGCCGCGGATTCGTATCCGTCCATCACCGGCATTTGAATGTCCATCAGGACCAGGTCGTAGTCTTTCTGAGTGAAAAGCTCCAGCGCTTCGCCGCCGTCGACGGCCGAGTCGACCTCGAAGCCCGCCTTATTGAGATGGATGAGCGCCACCTGGCGGTTAGGTTCGTAATCTTCGACAAGCAGTATCCGGCGGCTGCGGCCGTCGACGGCGACCTCGCCGGAGTTTTCATAAGGCGCCGCTCCGGACTCCGCCGTCCGGGGTTTGAAAACGCCCGATACGACCTGATAAAGTTCCCTCAGCCTGACGGGCTTGACCAGGCATCCGGCGGCGCCTTCGGCTTTATAATTTGCGCTGTAGTTGGCGACGCCGATCGATATCAGCAATATTACCGGTACCGAAGAATACGCTTCGCGCGAGCGCAGCTCGGAGATCATCGCTGACAGCTCGCAGTCGGCCACGGGCAGGTCGATTATAATCATGCCGGCGCCGGGGCGGCCGTCGCCGTCGAGCTCGCTCAGGGCTTCTTTCCAGCCTCGGGCGACGCCGCACAGGGCACCCATGGCTTCAAGATATTCGCTTATTATCGCCCCGCAGTCGGCGTTGTTCGAAATGACCAGCGCGCTTATTTTATGGGCCGAAAGATCGAAGCCGCAAAATTCGTGCCCGCCAGTCCCGGGGGCCTTCGTCAGGCGGATGTCGAAGCTGAAGGCGCTTCCTCGCCCCGGCTCGCTTTCGAGGCTTATCGAACCGCCGAGCAGCTCTACTATTTTTTTCGAGATGGCGGTGCCGAGTCCGGTTCCGCCGTATTTGCGGGTGGTCGAGCCGTCCGACTGGGTGAAACTTTCGAATATCAGCGCGTGCTTTTCGCGGGCTATGCCGATGCCCGTATCTTTGACGCTGAACAGAAGCGAAACGTCTTCGCCGGTTTCTTCGAGAAGGTCGACCGATATAAAAACCTCTCCGGTATCGGTGAATTTGACTGCGTTTGCGACCAGATTGACAAGGATCTGCCTTATCTTGTAAGGATCGCCGCAAAGCCGTTTTTTTATAAGAGGCGAGACGCGCGTCAGCAGTTGTATGCCTTTTCGTTCCGCTTTGAGGGCGAAGCCCGCCGCCATATCTTCCACGACGTCGAAAACGTCGAACTCCAGCGTTTCGATCTCGTATTTGCGCGCTTCTATCCTTGAAAGGTCGAGGATCTGGTTTATTATGTTCAGAAGCGACCCCGCTTCTTTATTGATTATATCCATGAAGCAGCGCTGGCTTTCGTCGAGCCCGGTGTCCATCAATATTTCGGTCATGCCCGTTATCGCGTTCAGCGGCGTCCTTATTTCATGGCTCATATTAGCCAGAAATTCGCTTTTGGCGCTGCTTGCGGCCTCGGCGGCGTCTTTCGCCTTTTGAAGTTCCTCGCTGCGCCGTTGCTCGATCGCCGCTCCCAGCACGTTCGCGGCGAGCTTTATCGCGCCGGCCTCGCCGGCCGACCAGCGCCTTTTTCCGTGGCACTCGTTCAACCCCAGCACGCCCCACAGGTTTTTCATGACGAATACCGGCATTAAAATGATCGCGCTGATTTTGTTTTTGTAGAGAACTTCCCTTTCGCGTTCGTTAAAATTTTCGGCCCTTCCGTGGATCATGCGGTTATGAGTGAGCGAGTCGAACCAGCGGCCGTATTCTTCCTTTCCCCAATCGATATTTTTCAGCATGCCGCAGTTGCCGTGCAGCAAGCATTTTTCAGAGTGCCACACGAAATCGGCGTTGGCGATGATATTGCCGTCGATAAGCGCCCTGTTTTTAAGTATGTACGCGCAGTCGGCGCCTGAAACTTCGCCTATGCTTTTTAATACGCCGTCCAGTTCGCTTTCGATATTTGCGGCTTTGAACAGCCGCTCCGAGATGAGGCTTACGCATTCAAGGAGCGTGTCGCGCTGGCGAAGATCGGTTTCGTTACGCTTGCGTTCGGTTATATCGCGGATTATGCACACGGTATGGTCACGCCCGCCTATTTTAAAGGCCGATATTGACATTTCGACCGGAAACTCTTCTTTGTTCTTGTTGACGACCTTGAGTTCGAACGCTCTTCCTTCGTCGATATTTATCGCCGAAGACATTAAAAAGTCGACCTCGGGAAGGAAAACCGCGTCGTATTTAGGAGAGGCTACCAGATGGTAGAAGTTTTTGCCCATAGCCTCGTCCGCCTTATATCCGAACATTTTCTCGGCCGAAAGGTTCCACAGCACGACGCGGTCGTCGAAGTCGCAGGCTATGACGGCGTCCGTGGTCAGAGTGCATATCCTCCTGAATTTAGATTCACTTTCGACGAGCGCTTCTTCGGCGAGTCCGTGCTCGATAGCGTTTCCGACGATATCAGCGGCTGCGGTCAGAACCAGAAATTCCTCTTCCGACCACACGCGCTCATTCGTAAGGTCTTCGAAACACAGCGCGCCGCTGAATTCGCGGGAGCGTTTGAACGGCGCCAGCATCAGCGATTTTATATTCAGCGCTTCAAGATATTTTCGCTCGTCTCCTTCAAAGCCGCCGGGTGTCCCTTTTATTACGATCCCCGCTGCCAGCGATGAGCGCCAGCTTTTCGGCATCGCCGCGATATTGCACGAACCGGAGTTTGGAATCCGGGCACCGGAGTTTTCAGCTGTTCTGACGCGGCGGACCGCGCCGCTTTCCGTTTCAAGAACGTGCATTCTGTCTATGTTGAAAGAGGAAAGTATCAACTGGCAGATTTTATTGACGGCTTCGTCGATATTGTTATGGGTTATTATGAGATTCGAGCACGCAGCTATCAGCTCTCGTGCTTTTTCTTTATTTAAAGGTGTTTTGACCGTCGCGGGCCCGTCTTCTCCGCAAGCCTGGCGGCCGGGGCCCGCGTTCGGCGCCGGAGAGAAAAACGTTCCGTAAATAGTGAGGCCGAAAGCGGTAATTACTATGGCCGTGATGACGAAGAGGAAAAAACGCAGTTCAAGGGGCGCGGCGGCCGCGGACGGGCCGAAGGCCTCGTTCGCGTTAAAAACGCCGACGGCGTTCAATAATAAATATGAAAAAAAAAGCGATAATATAAAAAAATAAATTATCGATTTTTTCTGATTGATCCCATTGTTTTTTCGATTATTTTTATTCATAATTTTTAACGTTTTATTGAGAAAACTTAAGTATTTTTAATTTGACCAGTTTATTAAATACTATCTTCCAGTTAGCGGGCTTGACGATATAGTCGTTGCATCCGCTTTGAAAGCACTCGACCACGGTAGCCTTATCCGATTTCGCCGTAACCATTATTACTTTCACCCTTTTTTCGGCTTGGATGTTGCGTGAGTCTTCGATCTGGCGTATCTTCGATAAAACTTCGAATCCGTCGACATCGGGCATTGAAATGTCGAGGGCTATCACGTCGTAGGGGGAACGTGACTCGCAGGCCATCACGAAGATGCCGACAGCGTCTTCGCCGCTTTTCGCCGAATCACATTCGCCGAAATTCTGCATGATGATCTCCATTTTTTTGCGGCTGACGAAATCATCGTCCACTACGAGTATTCTCATAATTACTCCCCCTGTTTAAATTATATCATAAAACTCGTAAAATGTCCTGACTGCCGGAAAAAAAATGGGCGCGCGAAAACCTCCGGATAAAAATAATGGCACGCTGCCGCGCGCCATTATCGGGTGTTATAAACGATATTCAGTTTTCGGAATTTTGAAATTATTGATTTTAGTTCATTCCGGATTTTATATAAAGATTCTAATTGATATAAATGTCGTAGGTGCCGCGTCCGGTACCGTCGAGCGTGAACTCGGCGGCGGATACCGCGTCCGGCACGGCAAATTCGCGTTGGTTCGAGCCGGTCGTTTTTTCTATCAGCACGACGTTGTTGAGGTAGGGGCCGTTCGAGCTGAACGCCGGGAACTCTATCTTTACGATCGAAAGCGGCGCGCCGGTCACGTCGAACGTCCATTTGTCGTCGATGGTGAAATCGGGATGGGTATTTACGACCAGCTTGTCGCTCGCCGTCGTGAAGTGGGCGTAGAAATCGTTCAATTCATGCTCGAGCGGCATGATGGCGTCGAAGGAATCGGTTCCCGAAGAGGCGTTTCCCTGGATGCCGAACGCCAGTATCGAGAATTTCGAAGCGTCGTTCTTGTAATAGACCTTTACCTGAGTCTGCCAGGGAGCCTTAATGGCGGCGATATTGGATATCGCGGACACGTAGCCGGCATTCGACGCCGACTGGACGGCGAAATAAATATTAGCGCCCTTGAATATGGAACTGGAAACGAGAGCCGATATGTTGAAAGTGAATGATTCCGTGGAGCCCGCGCTTTTGGGCGCCATGGTCTGCACTATCTGGCTGCACGATGAAAATTGAGCTGCCGTGATGGCGGTGTTGGCGTAACGGATGTCGTACGATTGAACGGCCGAGCCCTCGGCCGGAGCGGGAGCGCTGAAGGTGAGCGTGATATCTCCGAATTTTGACCCGTAGGCGGCGCTGAAATTACCGACCGCGGCGGGCTGGCCCGAAACGGGGTCCACCGGAGGAGGAGTGACGGGCGTGACGCCTCCGCCGCCCCCGCCTCCTCCGCAGGCCGAAAGGACGAACATGAGGTTGACCGTGAGCGCCGCAAGAATGAAAATTATCGATTTTTTTCTGATTGATTTAAACATTTATCTCATCTCCGGAGTATATATTATTTCAAATTCGCGGGCGGCGCCGTCGATTATGACGGGGTAGCCGTCGCGCGAACGCATGTCGGTTTCAGTGTTTTGCAGCCTGTCAACGAGGACCAGCCCGCCGGAAGATGGAAGGGCCGACCTGTCCCAGACGATCTTTCCGTCGGCGTAGTCGAGGCCTCTGGATGCGACCGTAAACCGCCATCTGAGAGCGTTGTGCCCGCCGCCTGCCGCCGAAACCGGCGTGGAGGAAGCCCTGATGTCCGATGCCAGCGTGTATTTTCCGCCGGGCGTTTCTTTAACGAAATACAACGCCAGACAGGGATCAGGCGATATCAGCTTCAGAACGTCGCATGCGTCAAGGCCGTCCTCTGCCACGTAGTCGACGCCGAAATAGTTGGCGGAATCCTGATATCCGATCTTCGGGCTCGTTACCCCGAGTTTGACCTTCCAGCTTCTGAGCGGGTCGATATTTAATTTCACGGCCGACTTTTTAGACGCGCCTCTGTCCGCGGGCGCGGGCGAAGTTACGCCTGGCCGCGGTATCCTGAGCACGACGTCGTCCTGGTTGCTGTAAACGAAAAATCCTTCGGCGTTTCTCAGTTTCGCGCTAACGTCGGTGAACGAAAGCGGGTTTATCTGGCCGGAAATGCCGAGCTTGGTGAAAGTATATAAGGTATTTCTGATATATCCGTTACCGATCGCGGCCGTGACGTTGACGGGCGAAGCGGAACTTCTGAGCCTGAAACCGAAGCCGGCTATGGCTATGGTTTCGGCGTCGCCGATGTTGAACGGCACGCCTATCTGGTTGAAGCCTTTCGTAAGAGGTATTTCGAAGTGAGTGTCGCTCGACGAGTCGACCGGCACGGCGTATCCGGCTATATTCAGCGCGACGTCGGAATCGGAGTGAGAATAGAGCCAGTAGCCGTTTCCAGGGCCTATTACGAAAGGCGTGAACGCCTCTACGCCGTTATAGACCGACAGCTGGTTGCCCTTCCTGTTATATAAAACGAACTTCGAGCTCATGCCGGAGAAGATTTCGCCGATGCTCTTAGCTTTCGGATATACGGGGACTGAAATGAGATTCCAGCCTTTTTTGACAGTTATTTTTACGTTTTGCTCGGTCGCGGAAACTTTTGCGCTGGAGAACATCCATTCGGATTTCGTCATGAAGTTGCCGGCTGCGTCGGTTATGTTGTTGACGCTCACCCTGTAGGTGGTATTCGAATCCAGATTGTTTTCGGGTTTGAAAGTGACCTCGTTGATGGATTCGTCGTAATATGTGACGCCGCGAACCAGTCCGCCGGACGATAAATTGCTGAGCGTAATCGAATTCTGGACTGAGGCGGGGTTGAGTTTTTCGTCGAACCTCAGATAGACAGAGTTTGAAACCGGCACGCTCTGCTGATTTTCATAGGGCAAACGCGATATTATGGATGGCCTGGTCGTGTCGGATGTTCCGCCGCCTTCGCCCGAGGCGTTTATGGGATTGAAGATTATCGAGAACAGGCGTTCGCCGGTCGAAGCCGCGCTGAACTGGTACGACGAGGCCGTGCGCATGTTCACGGTGCCGCCGCTCAGGCGGTCGTAAAGTATAAGGTCGTAGTTGTAAGGAAGCCTGTCGCGAAGGGTCTGCCACGTCATGACGGCGGTTTTACCGCTCAAATTGGTTTTGACGGCGAAGTTCCATTTTTTGCGTGCAGCGAGGGTGTTTCTGAAATCGGAGCAGTATTTGACGGCGGTGCCTTCGCCAAGGTAGGCCGAAAGATAAGCCCCCTGGCCGACTGGATTGACGGGCGGTTCCATCAGGTCGCAGTCTTTTTCTATTATGTCCTGCGCGCCGTCCTTCAAGCCGAAGTAGTTATATTCGTCGCGGTACCCGTCGCACGAAACGCCGAGGCGGCACCACAGGCTGCGCTCCGTCGCGAGCCCCGAGCCGGTGAGCGTCATGCCGTAAGGCGGAAGAGGATATTTATTGACCTCGTCGTTGGTCACGAACACCGGCGGCACGCGCAGCGAGCATTCCGCGTAGGCGTAAATGTAATAGCCGGTGAACGGGGTGATGTGCGCGTCGTAGTGGTTGAGCGAGAAGGTCGGCGACCCGCTCGTATCGTAATCGTAAGACCACATCGCCCGCTCCGTGTACACGTTGTCGGAAGCGAACATCGAAACCTCGCCCTGCTCGCTCTTGATGGTGCACTGGTTGAGCTTGACGCGGCTGTTGTAAGGAAATGATACCAGGTTCCAGCCGGCCCTGAGGTTGATGTCGAATTTCTGCATCGGAACGCTCATTTCGTAGCCGTTGGCCGACACGTTGAAGTCGCCTCCGGACGAATTGAGCAGCCAGTAAGCCTTTCCGGGCAACATGTAATAGGCGATCTGCCTGTTGGAATCGGCGCCTTCCCATATGGTGTAGCCGGCGGACGGAAGCCCGGTGAATACGTTAGATATTGATGTGTTGTCGGGCGCGACCGGCAGGCCGACCAGGTAATATTTCTGATTTTTGAAAGTTACCGGCGACATTATAGATGTTTTCGACAGGCTGAAATTGGTTATGGGCGTTTCGGAATATACGCCGTTTGCGTCGGTGCCGATGAAAGTGAACGTCACCGGCGATTTCGGGATCGAGGCGAGCTCGAGCGCTCCCGAGAAGTATTTCTGGTCGCCGTAAGTGTCCGTCACGTTCAGGTAGGAGACGGTTCCGTCGCCGTAGGTGGCCTTCAGCGAGGGCGTGCCCGTGAGCGCTTCGCTCGGCTGGGCCGTTATCAGCATGGTGGTCGGAAGATCGTCGCTGATGAGGTTTGCGCCGACCTTCGCCGTCGGACCGGCCGTATCGACCCTGAAGGTCCAGGGATTTATACCCGAAGTGTCGGCGGCGAGCTTGTTGCCGAGCTCGTCTTCGGCCTCGGCCAGTTTAACTTCGATCGAGCCTTCGCGCAGCGTTATGCCCGCGTCGGCGGGGTTGAAGCGCACTTCGTCGCCAGCGTAGGTCATCGCCGGTGACGCGGTGGTATACGTTACGCCGTCGACCATGAGTTTTATCGTGACGGGCCTGATAGTAGATTTGTCGGAGCGCAGGTTAATTTTGATGAGCGGTTTGTTGTTGGTCACCGAGCTCGAAGGAGCCGGCGTCGGAACGCCGTAGACATAGGGGCCGCTCGATACGACCGTGAACGAGAATGTGTAATCGGAGACCATCTTGTTGCCGAAAACATCCGCCATGGCGTTTGTCGCTCCACCCGCCTCACCGAGCACGGACACTTCGCAGAGCCCGTCGACCAGATTGAAGCCTAGAAGGGCGGTATCGATAGTGACCGCCGGTTTCGCGTAGTAGAAGCCTATGTCGCCGTATTTTACGATGCGGTCGGTGTTGCCGTTGGTTATCCTGACCTTTATGGAGTTGCGGTTAACGTCGCCGTAGTAGGCGACGCCGTAGGCTATTTTAGGGTTGTCGGCGACGGAAAATGAGATAACGGGCCTTAAAATATTGCCCTTCGAGCCGTTTACAGGGCGCTCGGAACCCGCCGTCACTTCGGGCGGCTGACTGTCGAGGTAAACGTTCCATGCGTAAGGAACGGGTATGGCGTTACCGAGAGAGTCGCGCACGTCGGTTATCCTGATGATGTTGTCACCGGCGGCGAGCCTGTCGGCGATGCCGGCCTGCGAAAGGTCGCAGCTCATCCTGCCGCTCGAGGAATCGAATGAGATCTTCGAAGAATCTATTTCGGCTCCTCCGTTTATTTTGAGTTTTATGGTATTTTTATTGACGGCCGAAAGATTATCTTTAATGGTGGCCGAAATTACGGGTGCGGGGTTTCCGACGACGCTCTGGTGGGCCGGCGTCGGCGCGCTGATCGAAGGCGGCGTCACGTCGTTTTTGAAGATCCAGCTGTTTGAAGAGCCTATGCGCGGGTCGGTCGAAGGCCTCAGAGAGTTGCCGAGCGAGTCGAACGCGGAGACTATCTCGAAAGTTATCTGTGAGGAGCCGAACTGAAGGCCTATGAGCGCCGGATCGAAGATCACGCGGTTTCCGGCCTTCACTACCGGCGTTGGAATGGACTTGCTTGAATAGAGCACGCCGTTCACTCTGAGCTCTATTGGGCGTTCGTTGGTCATGACTATGCTCGCGGGAGGTTCCGCGGTCAGGTCGAAAGATATCTTCGGATACTGGCTGGACACGACCTCGTTTGGAAGCGGCGCCGGGTTCGAGGCGTTCGGTCCGCGCGTGTTGACTATGAAGAAGAACGAGTTCAGCAGGTGCGGCCTGAGATTGTTGCCCAGTATGTCTTTAGCCTGCGAGAGAATGACGGCGACCGTGCCGTCCGGATATTGAACGGGCGGCTGGAGCTTCGACGGATCGTAGGTGAAACGTCCCAGCGAAACGGAGTATTCGCATCCTGGGCTGTATGCGCCGACCTCGATTGTTGAGCCGCCGTAAACCAGCTGCATTTTAAGCGAAGCGACGTCGATGAGCGATATATTGTTGTCGTCGGCGATCTCGAATATCGCTTTCTGAGTCCTGCTCGATGTCATCGAGCTCGCCGGCAGGCCGTCGGGAAGACCAATGGTCTTCGAGTTTCGGAGCGCGACGGGGCCGATGCGGTCGAGATAATACTGCCAGTTGACGGGGTTCTGAAGCTGATTGCCCGCCAGGTTCTCGACCTTTTTCAGCGTGACGCTTATCGTGCCGTTATTGAAGTGCAGCAGAGGATGGAGAGCCGGGTTTATGGTATAGAAGCCGCTGGTCTCGTTATAAGATATGCCGCGCACTTCGTCCGTTCCGGCTATGTCGCCAAGATTGGTCGTATGGTTGACGATATTGACCAGGAACGTGGCCGGATTGATCTTAGTGCCGGCCGAGGTCACTTTTATTCCGATGAGCGCTCCGGGATCGCCGGTGACTGTGTTGGGCGCGGGCGTCGCCGTGCTTAAAAACGCGACCGGCCCGGTGTCATCGACGAAGAACGACCACGATTTCGGCCCGGCGATCGGGTTTCCGGCCTCGTCGCGCGCGTTGGTGAGCGACACGTTATTGTTGCCCTGCTTGTAGGAATAATTAGCCGGCACGTTTACCGTAATAGGGTTCAGTTCGGCCTTGTGCGTGACGGGGTTGTAACTGAGCCCGCCTGTCGTCGAATTGAACAGTATGCCGTTTACGGTGAATTCTATCGACGACGTGTCGATACGGTGCGCCGGCGGATCTAACAGCTCTATCGAAAGTATGGACCTGGCGTTGGTGATTATGCTCTTATCGGCGGGGTTTTCGATGCCTATCGTGGGAGCGGCCGTATCGATGATTATGGTGAACTTATAAGGCGCGGCCAGATTGGTGCCGAGGCTGTTCTGTACGGCGGTCAGCGATATTTCGAGCGAATCGTTCGAAGGCACTGAAGGCGCGGGCGCAAGTTTTCCAGTGTCGAAAGTGAGAATTCCGTAATTCTGCCCGGCGACCGGCGTGAACATCATGGCCGGCTCGAGATAAGAGTATTCGGTCCCGCCGACCTTTATCTTGATCGTGTTTTTATTTATGGTCGCGGAGGCCTGCTGCGGGTATATTTCCATTGAAGTTATAAAGCGCGTCGAATTTATCTTTGCGCCGCCTGCGGGTATCGAGGGCCCCGTGATGCCGCCGATTACTTTATTTATGGTCGGATTATCGGCCCATGGCGACGTTGCGTTGATGGTGAACTTCCAGGCGAAGGAGCCGCCCGAAAGGCCGTTGCCGAGATCGTCCTTAGCGCGTTTCAGCGTGGCTGTAACTTCGCTGGCGAAATTGATATTCATTTTCGCGGGGTCGAACACGATCTCGCCATCGGCGGGATTGAATGTCAGCGGTGTAAGACCGCCCGGCCCGAGCGTCGACAGCGTTATATTGTCTATGAAGCCGCCCGTGAGGCCGGTGTTGTCTATCCTGAATAAAATTTCGGCCGGATCGATTACGCCGAGGTCGTCTTTTATCTTTAATTTGAGCAATGCCTGCGGGTTGCCCGTGGTCGAATTGGGCACGGGCATGGGCGTACCGGGAATCACGTAGGGGCCTTTCGAATCTACCTGGAACTGCCAGTTGGCGTTTCCGGCGACGGGGAAGCCGCTCAGATTGTTCGCTGCTATATTGACGCTTATGGTGCCTTCCTTGTACATTATGGGCGGATTGGCCGCGGGATTGTTAGAGCCCGGATTGAACGTCACTTTTTTGTTGAGCGCGTCGTATGTTAGATAATTCGGCTGGCTGAGCCTGAAGGTCAGTATGGTCGCGTCGGGATACTGTATCGTGAGCGCTATGCTGGCCTCTTCGAGCGCGACGCCGTTATCGTTGAAAACGAATTCGAGCTTCTGCAGATTGTCGTTCACGCGCGGGAATTTCGGGTTCGTCGCCGGCGACGGCTTCGTCATATCGACCGTCGGGCCGCCTATGCTTACCAGGAAACTCCAGCGGTAGCGGGCAGGCATTTCCGACGATTCTATTTCGTTGGTTGCCCTGTCCTGGCACCACACTTCGACCGAAACCGTGCCTTCCGGCAAAGGGTTCTGGGTGCGGGTGCGTAAAACGTAGGTTGACGGGTTATAAGTGGTGGCCGTCGGCATCAGCGGAAGAACGTTGCTGTTCTTGTCGCGCACCGTGATGGTGTACTGGTTTACCCCGCTGGTAAAGTCTTTAAGCTGCAGCGAGATGAAGCTCGTGTTATCGGAAGTGAAAGAATTATTCATCGGAACTGGATTTTGCGGCGACGGTTTTACCGTGTCGCACACGAAGGCGAACCTGTAGGGTGTCGCCGCGTTCGACGGGAAGCCGAGCGCGCTGCGGCCGGCGAAATCTTTGCAGACGTCGAGCGAAACGTCGACGGTCCCTTCGCCGTAAGGCGTCGCCGGATTGAATGTCAGCGTCAGCGAGTTGGCGTCGGTGACGTAGGTGAGGTTGGGGTCCGTGCCTATTTTATATGTTTTAGGCCCGACGGTAAGCTGTATCGAACTCGGGTCGACCTGCGAGCCGTGTCCGTCTTCGAGGCGCATTATTATGGGCAGCATATTGTTTTTCGTGTAGCGTACGACCGCGATATGCCCTGGCTGGACAAGATCGTCCGGCAGTTTGGGCGAATTCAGATCGACCGTGAATCTGTATGAGTACGGGAATGAATTCGAAGGGTCTGAAACGTACTGATGTCCCGCGAGGTCTTTGCCTGAGATGAGTTTCACGTCGACCGTGCCTTCGGCGTATCCCGGGCTCGGTATGAAGCTGAGCAGATAATCACCGGTAACTCCGGCCAGCGGCTTGTTCTCGAATTTCAGGAACGTGCCGACGTTTACGACCGTGACTTGCTGATTGGCGGGGTTGGTTGCGGGATAGTATTTAACTTCGATCTGGATCGAGGCGGTGTCGAAGCCCGAGCCGAAGGGGCCGTCATCCAGGCGCATGGTGATTTCCTGCGTGCCGGTGAGGGCATACTTGTTCGGTATCGGGTTAATGGTCGATTCGACCAGTTTCGGCGCCACCGTGTCAAAGATGAAGGTCCACGTCAGAGGGTTCGGGCTCGATGCGTAAGGCTTGCCGAGATAATCGAGGGCCTTGTTGAGTTTGGCCTTGACCTTTCCTTCGGGGATCGGCAGCGGCGGCACGACGTTGGTGTACCTGTATGAAAGCAGTTTGGTGGTCGCGTTGTAGGTAAGACCGCTGCCGGCTATGACCTTGACCAGGCGCGCGGGGTTGGTGCCCTCGGTGAGCTCGAGTTCGATCGACGTCGGGTCCACGCCCGGAGAGCCCGCGGGCGGTTCGATCTTAATGACTATTTCGTCGCTGCCCGGGACCAGGTTGTAATCAACCACGGCGTTTGGCAGCGGCTGGATTATGGACGCGACGGGGCCGTCCTTCACCACGTTGAAAGTGAAGGTGAGCGGCAGCGGCCCGCCCGGAGGATACGGCGCGGTCGCGTAATTGTGGCCGGCCCTGTCTTTCGCGCGGGCGAGCCTGATCTCGTGAGTGCCCGCCTGGTAAGGCTGGCCGCTTGAATATTTCAGAACGTTGCCGGCGTAGGTAAGCGCGGAGCCCGGCGTCAGATAGAACGCCGAAAAATCGGTCTCGCCCTGCTTTTTGATTTCAAACGTCACGGTGGCCGGGTCTATGCCGCTCGTAGCGTCGGAAAGGTTGATCAGAATATCTATGCTCTGTGTCGTTACGTACTGCGTGTTTGGATAGTTCATAGACGCCAGCGGCGGCACGGTGTCGCATAAGAACGACCAGATCACTGGATTGGCGATATCTTTTCCGCTGATCTTCTCTTTGGCGTGCCTCAATTCGACGGTGTTGGTGCCTTCGACCCACTGCGAGGTCGCGGTTCCGAGCGGTTTGAAACTCAGCTTCGATGTCGGGTCGTCGTAATTGAAGATATAACTTCCGGGGCTGCTCGGGAAGAGCGCCTGGACGTTGTTATAATAAAATTCGATAGAGGTCGTGTTTATTCCGAATGCGTGGAATACCGTGAGGCCTACTTCTTCGGAGCTCGAGGTGATGACGGAGTTGTGCGCCGGATAAGGGTTTATGGCGATGGGGTTGCTGTTATTTATGAAGAACGACCACTTGTTGGTGGTTTTAGCCTGAAGCGGATGCAGCGCGGTGGTCAGGTCGGTGGCCGTCAGGATCTCCATTTCACATGTGCACACGTCGGGTATGGCCCCCGCGGTGAGATTGGCGTTCGGTATGGTGTAGGTGATCTCGACCACCGTCGGGCTTATATTGACGACGTTAAGCGGCGTAAGAGTGTCGGTGAGAACGTTTCCGCCGGCGTCGGTCGTCGTGAATTTGTAGGTTATTGAATCGCTTTTTACGCCGCCCGGCATATCTTCGAGGCGGCATTTTATCTGCAGTGGCTTGGTCGCGCTTACGCCGACGGTTGTGGCCGGCGCGGGGACGCGCGAATCGGCGACCGGCGGTTTCGAGCCGTCGATCATGACGGGGCCGGTGGTGTCGACCTTATAGACGCGGTGGATGGGGTTGGGTACTATCGCGAAGCCGGCGTTGTCTTTCGCGTAAACGTAAACGTCGATGACCGCGTCCGAGAATTTCAGAGCCGGCGTTTTAAGTTTGGGATCGTATTTGAGAGTGCCGCTGGTCGAGCTGTCTGGCGTGAAGGTGAAATAAGGCGGCGTCACGGGGAGCATGTTTTCCAGTGTGTTGTCCACTGAAGACACTATCGTGATTTTTATTTCGCCTGTATTGATGCCCTGAGGGTCGCCCAGCGTTGCGGTTATGTAATCGTCGTTCATCAGGACTATGTCGTTGTCGTTCGGCGGCCTTGTGATAAGGCATACCGGCAGCTGCGTGTCTATCGAGAACGCCCATGTGTATGGTATCGAGCTCGCCGGAACGGTGTCGTAAGTATTGGTAGCCTTGTCTTTGGTCGTTTTTAATGTGACGGTCAGAGTGCCGTCCGGGTAGGCGTTGGTCGTGGTGAACGTCAATATTTTATTGATCGCGTCATAATTCATCTGCGGGTCTGCGGTCGTGTAGTCCGCACCAGGGGGCGCCTGGCCTCCGGGAGCTATGGAAAGCGTTATCGAAGCGGGGTCTACCCCGGCCAGCGCGTCGTCAAGTTTTAAAGTGATCGGCACCTTATTGTTGGTCTGGATGGTGTTCGGCGCAGGCGACGGCGATTGCGCATCGATGGTCGCGAAAGGTTTGGTTTTATCGTAAGTGAATTTCCAGTTGAAAGGAGCGTTCAGGAAATTCCAGCCGGCCAGGTTCTGGCACTTGGTCATGCTTATTTTGACGGGACCTTCGAGGAAGTCGCCCGCGCTGGACGTCCATTTAAGCAGATAATGGTCGCTCTTTTCTTCCGCCGTGACGACACCCAGTATGGTGGCTTCGGGAATGCCGTGCAGAACGTCGAAGGTGACGGAGGCGGTGTCGAGGCCGGATGAGGTTTTAGTCATTTTCAGCGTAAAATTGTTTTTGGCGGTGTTGGTATATGAATTGTCAGCCGGATCGGGGGAGGTCGCGTCGTTTATGACCTGCATTCTTCCGTTGTCGATTGTAAAGGTCCATACGGCGGGGGTGACGGCGAGAGTGTTGGTAGCGATGTCTTTTACGCTCACTTCGCAAGTGTTCACGCCGATCGGCAGCGTAGCGTTATAGCTGAGCGTTCCGTCGCCGGCTATGGTATAGGTGGTTATCTGCGTTCCGTTGATCTTGAAAGTCACGGAATTTGTGTCTATACCTGAAAAAGTGTCCGTCAGCCTGCATTTTATCGGCAGGGTGTTTATGTTTCGTATGGCTTTGTCGGGCGGGTCGAAGTTCGCGGCCACTGGGGGCGTCGAGTCGACCTTGAACGACCAGGTGTTGTTGGCGCCGGCGGTGAGCGGGTTGCCGGCTTCGTCGAACGCCTCGACAAGCTCGACGTTGATCACTTTATCGGCGAATGTCACCGCCTGCGTGGTCGGGTCGAAAGTTATCCATGCCGTCGTCGGGTCGTAATTCATTCCGAGCGAGGAGGTCGTATAAATATTTCCGTCGACCTTGAACTTTATCGATGTGCCGACAACCTTCGTGGTAACATCGGACACTTTCATTTTTACTATCTGCTTGTTATTGTTGGTCCACGCGTCTTTGGCGGGGACCGTATCGGTGCCGGCGGCCGGCCCTACGCTGTCGAAGACGAAGGTCCATGTCAGCGGGCGTGACCTGAGCTGATTGCCCTCCGAATCTTTTACGTCGTTGAGAAGGACTGTGATGGTTCCCTGTTCGAACGTCGTAGCCGGAGAGGTTTTCGTCGGATCGAAGGTCAATATTTGCGTCGGCACGTCGTAAACCAGTTCGGTCTGGTTGCAGCCGATTTTCTGGTAGATTACGTTATTCGTAGGAGGCGGACCGGACACTTTCAGATCTACGCTGAGGGTGTCTATAGCCAGTCCGTCGTCGCTCCAGATCCTTATTTTGATCTTGGCGCTGTTGACCTTTACGTTGTCGGGCTGCGGTTCCCTTTTTTCAGCCTGCGGCCCCTTGAGACCGACGGTGAAGTTGATGGTGTATGTGGTTCCGGACATGGCGTTGTCGAGGTTGTCGAAAGCCTTTATGACGGCCTGCGTAGCGCCGTTGCTCAGCGTCAACCCGGTCAGGTTGAGATCGATTTTGACCAGATAAAATCCCGTGCCGGCACCGGAAGCGTCTATGGTAATGGCCGCGGGGAACTTAGGGACGTTGTTTTCCCTGTAGTCGTTGCCTTCGAGCGTGAAGTAGGTCCACTTGTTGTTATTGAATATTTTGATTTCCAGAGAATCTTTAACGCCGCATCCGACGACGCCGCTGGCGAATTCGTTAAGAGCGAAAACTATCGTCGGCTTGGGTTTGTCGGAGGCGCCGCCGTTCACGGGCTGACAGTTCGCTTCGACGGCGGACGGGCCGGTCCTGTCGATGACGAAACCGGTAGTGGTGGTGATCGGCTGCACAGGGTTGCCGTATCCGTCGTCTGCCGAGGTGAGTTCTACCGGCAGCGAGCCGTTGACAAGATCGGTGGATGGCGTGAATGTCAGTCCCGGGTCGACGTAGTTCAGCTGGGGGCCGACTCCATATTCGGTGCCCTGCACCTTGAGTTTTATATTTGTGACCACCGAGTCGTCGTCGGTCAGATTGGCCGTGATGATCGGCTGAGGGTCATTGACAAATTTCGCGTTGTTGTCGTTGGTGTATTTTTTAAAACCGGTCCGGGGATTGATCCGCCAGGCGGAAACTATAGGGCCTTTGTTGGAGTGTATCTGGTAAATTATTTTCGGGTTCGCGCGCGAACCGCCGACCGCTTCGGGGATCACGTTCTTGGCCGAGTCCCAGCCGGTGATGAATATGCGGATGGAGTCTTTGGCGAGGCCTTCGGTGACGTTGAACGAGTAATCAGTGATAGCGCCTACGACCGTTATAGGCGTTGCGATGGTCGTGCCGCCTTCGCCGGCGTCCCAGACGTCGTTGGCGTTGGCGTCGTCCTGTGATTTGATCCAGATTTCGGCCGTGACCTGTGTTTCGCACATCGTGTCGTCGGTGACCCGTATTTTGATCTGGCGCTGTCCGCCGAGCGCGACCACGTCCTGGCCGTTGATCGGGGTTATGTCCGTGACATCGCTGGGCGGGTTTTTATTGATAACGACCTGCTTCACATCCGAAAACTGCGAGAAAGAGTAGTCGTCGCCGACGCGCACTCTGTAGTGATAGGTTCCGTCAATGGTAAGGTTTTCGGTGTGCTGCGTGGTGTTTGCGGCCACAGATATCACGCCGCTGTCGACTATCTGGGCGAAATCTTGAAATGTCGCGTCACGCGAGAACTGGACATGGTAGTATTTCATGGTGTCGCCTTCGGGGTCGGAAAAATTGCTCCAGGTGACCGTCTGATTGCCGTTGGAGGACGGAGAAGCCAGCTGGTTGGTGGAAGGCTTTGCGGGGCAGGCGGAGGTGAAAAGAACGTAAGTCGATCCCTGATAGCCGGCGTTGGTGAAAACACCAGTGGTAGTAGGTGTTTCAGAATAACATGATACGATCAGCTCGGCGCGGGCGTTCGGGCCGCCCACGTTTCCTATGGCGGCGCCATAACCGAAGAAATAATTAGTGTCGCCGGTATTTATGCGTCCGTAGTTGCCCTGCGTTTGAAATGTAGAGTTCATGAAGGGCCTGCCGGCGGCGTTGGCGAGATCCAATTCGCTTCCGGAAATATAAGCCATGCCGTGAATTACATATGCCTTTCCGCGTCCGGTCGTGGCGTCTATGCCGCCTTTCGGCGCGCCGATGGCTATGTCGTCAAAACCGTCGCCGTTGATGTCGCCGCAGGAAACCGAGAAGCCGAAACGCTCGGTGGTCTTGTTGGATTTAATGGTTACATCGACAGGGATGGGGTTGGCTGCGGGAAGCGTTGCGTTGCCGAAAATGACGTAAGCCGCCGTGGCGTTGTCCGCATCGGCGAACTCGGTCACGATCAGATCGTTGTTCGCCGCGCCGGAATCGTGGAATTTTCCGGTCGCGAGAGCGTGGCCCATGCGCAGGCCGTTGGAGCCGCTGGGGCTTATAACGCCCTTGGCTTCGGCTATGAGTCCGATGCTGTAGGTAAGCACGTTCCAGCTGTCGATGGTGCCGCCGGGAATGATAACGACGCCGCCCTTGGCCTGAGCGCCGGTCGCGCCGATGATAAGTTCGCCCCTGCTGTCGCCGTAAATATTACTGACCAGCAGTGAAGCGCCGAAAAAATCGCCAGCGTTGACGCCGGTTATTTTATAACCGTCGGCGGCCGTCATCGTGGTTACGTCGATTTCGAGGGGCGCTGTGTTGGAATCGTTGTCTTTCCAGTTGGTTTTGCCCTTTATGATATAAACCGCGCCCGCGGTGCCGCCGTCGTTAGGGCAGCCTATTATTATATCGTCGACGGAATCGCCCGTTACGTCGCCGCAGGCGAGGCTCATGCCGGAAGCCGCCCCGATGGAGTTATGCGGATATATTCCGCCGACCGCGGGAGCGTTTGCGCCAGGAATGTTTTTGATCAGCAGGCTGAAGTTTTTCATGTCGTTCTTGCCGAGCGTCTGGGTGGCGTCTCCCATTTGTTTCATGTCTATCATATTGGGTTTTATGCGTGTCGCGTTGCCGTTCAGATTGGCGATCGCGCGAGTGAATATCACTGCCACCTCTGACGGCGTGCCCGTTTCGTATGGCCGGCCTATCACCAGCGCTCTGGAGCCGAAATTACCGGCGGCGATGGCGAAACCCGTGTGCTCTTTGACGTTGGCGCCGAGTATATAGCCCGTTGCGGTCGTGTTGGGAGCGGCGTCCCAGTTGCCGCTATCCCATGAATAAGTTCCGCCGGAGGCGACCGGCCCTTTGTAGATCATTACCATGCCGGCCAGCTGATCGGAGAAGTTATATTCGCCGTAAGGGCTCGCGACAATTACATCGTTGACGCCGTCGTTGTCGAAATCCGCAACCAGCGTCCGCCCGCCCGCGCAGAACCAGTCGCAGGTCGTAGGCGCCTGGGCGAAAGTGATGGGCGTCAGGGAATTAGGGGTTATGATCTTGACGCTGTTGGCTGAAGGGGCGGTGTTAGTGCTCGCGCCCGTGTACTGGAAGGCGCGCCCTGGATCAGGCGAAAAAATGATGACGGATAAAGAAAAAATAAGGACGGATAAACAAAGATAAGCGAATCTACGATTTTTCAGCATAATAAACCACGCTCCTTGCGTCTATTAAAAAAAATTAAAAAGCCTTGATTTTACTGTTAAATTAAAATAAAAAATAATGAAAATAACAAAAAAATACAGGCGTCTGAAAAGGGACGCCTATATCTATTATAGCATAATATGAAGATAAATTAAAATAATTTATTTTATTATTAATCCTAATGAAAAAAATAACCACAAAAAACTCATTGAAATAACTTTAAAGATTGAATATAACTGGAATTATTTACTAAACACGGCAAGTTTGCGTGCGGGCAAAACGAAAGCGCATCCGGCTCAATTTGAATTTCCGGATGCGCTTTTGTTTATGGTTAGTTTAAGGTTTTATTTTAGTCGTCGGTTTCGGTTGTGCCGGTCGTGCTCACCGTCGCGCCCGCCGTCGCGGGGAATACGGCGTTACCGAACGCGTCGGTGATCTTCATGGTGGCCGATGTAAGGTTGAACTTGGTAGTTCCAGGATGGACACCGAAGGTTGGGGGCGTGAGTTTGTTCGCGATCTTCAACACTTTGCTTACCTTGGTGGATGTTTTTCCGGCTACTGCTGTTATAGTGGAATTTACCTTATTTGTCGCGCCGATGACCGGTCCGCTTATTTCGGTCAATTTCGAAAGCTCGTCGCCGGTAATCGTTACAACGATGGCGCCGGTGAATAGAACTTTAAGATAACTTACGCCTTCACTGCTGGGGCTTACGAATATATCGGTTACGGAAGTTGTTACGTATTTTTCCTGATTCTTGTAAGCTGAGGCTTCGTTGCCGACGCCTACGAGTGTTTCGCCGAGGCTGCCTTCCGAGTAGTTGCCGGTTCCTGAATCGTAGGTCGCCCATTGAATAACATCGCCGACGACCGTGCTGTTGACAGCCGGAAGAACCATGGTTGTTGCCGATGCCGTGTTGTTTATAAGCATTTTACTGGTGTTTTCATTTAAAGTCGATACCGGCGGATTCGAGCCGACTGTGTAGTAAACGGTGTAGGTCGCGCTGGCGAGTCCGGAGCTGGAAGTTATCATGCCGTTTGCGCCTGCATGTATGAGAGCGGAATCAGGCGCAGCTAGAATGCTGCCGTCCGAAATTTCCGGGCTCGCGTTGCCGTCGACGTTCTCGAACTGATAGGATACCGTTCCGGCGTCGAGCGGCATATCGTTGACGCCGCCGCGAGATGACTTCGGGGTCACCCATGTGTTGGCGGTAAGGTTGGCGGATGCGACATAGCCGGTGTAACTTGCGTTATTGACCAGCAGATAGCATCCGGATCCGACCATCGAAGCGTTTGATTTTACTTTATCGGTAACGCCGGCAGCCTGCATGCAAAGCGAAAGGGAAGTACTGCCGCCGCCGTCGATGGTTGCCTGGGGAATGCTTCCGTCGAGAACGACCACCGATTCGATCTTGCCCGTTTCGGTGAGTGAGTATGACATCGAGTTTCCGGCCGCGAGCGAGCTTAAGGTCAATGAGCCGCCGCCGTTGGAGCCGAGTATTACCGACTGCTGGAAAGTGCCGTTAACGTAGATCCTGGCCGTGGCGTTGGCCGTGGAACCGGTTATAGTTATGTTTTTTGTCCGCGCGTTGGCGAAGAAGTGGTTAGGGTTGGGCGAGGCGCTTACGGACGCGGTTACGGTCTTGTTTTGCGAGCCCTGCATCACGTTTTCCGAATATGAATTGTCTTTGATCTTTGCCGAGCCGGCGAGTGTGATGGCTATGAATACCGCCTGGCCGTTAGTTATCGCCGCGCCGTCGACGGTGATGTTCACGGTGGTCGCCGCGGAGGCTTTTACGCGGCTGTTCGGCAATACTGCGTCGTCTATCTTTGAAAGCGTTCTGTTCTCGCCGCCGATGGATACGGTAATATCGCCGGAACCAAGCCCTGACCACCATACGGGTTCGTTGAAGGTGAGTTTTATTACGTTTCCGCCAAGCGCTACGCTTTGAACGGAGATGCTATCGAACGACGGCGGGGTCGTATCGGCGGCGTAATTGGTGCTTCGTATCAGCACGCCCGTATCGAGAGTGTTTTCGTTGGCGGTGCTGTCTTTGATGTTAGCCGCGCCGGTTCCGGTTATGGTCACGGTAACGGCCTGGCCGTCGGTAATAGCCGCACCGGCCAGAGTTATGTTGAGAGTGGTCGCCGCTGAGCCTTTCGCTCTGGGCGAGATCGCGCTGACCGTTCGGCCGACGCCGCCGACCGTGGCGGTTATGTGCGCGGGGTCGGTCAGGTTGATGCCCCACCATACGCTCTTGGAGAATGTCAGTGCGACGACGTTGTTATTGTAGGCCGCGCTCTGCACGGCGATGGTGTTGTACACGGGTTTTGAGACGTCGGATGCGACGGTGAACTTGTAGTCGGTGTCCGGCGATTTGCCCATAAGGTCTTTGACCGAGGTTTTTGTGACCGTTATCGAGTCGTTGGTCGTTACCGCGCCGGGGTTGGCCGTGTTGTCCAGGACCATAGTGACTAAATTGCTCGCGAGCAGGGCCGCGCCGGCCGCGTTGAACACGGGCGGGGTTCCCGAAGCCCACGCCGTGGTCGTCGAGTTGGATAAAGTGGTAAGATTGGCTACGACGGGTTTATTGAATTCAAGATGAAAATTGCCGCCGTTTGTTATTGATATGCCGTTTGCCAGAGGAGTGAACACGCCCGCGCTGGTTTCGCCCTTCGCGCCGTTGAGAACCGGCGTGAGGTCGCTTGTGACGTTGAACGATATCTTGCGGTCCGCTGAAGCGGGAATGAGCATATTTCCACCGGAAGACTCGAATATGTTTTTAGTTCCGATCACGGTGAGGTTGAACAGTTTTCCGCCGGCGGTGGTGCCGTCGCCGAATACCATTATCTGACCGGTTACGCTCTGCGCTCTTTGCGCGCCTGATTTTATAGTGAAAATACGCTGGGTGATGTTGTCGTCGCCCGAGATGGTCCAGTTGGCGGCGAATTCGGCGGGCGTGCCGACAAGCGTTCCCGCGGCGTTCGCGGCGAGAGCCATGACGCCTGATTTGCTTGTGTCGAAGTCTTCCTGCGTCGGCAGGCCGTTGATCGCCGCGGAGTAGGTGAAGGTGATAACGCCTCCCATAGGTTCGAGCGAGGCGGAGCTCAGCGTCTGGACCGCGCCGTCGGCGGCCGAAAGCGAGCTGATATTGTCGCTCGCGGGGTTCCTGTAGGCGTACTTCGGGGTCATTCCGACCAGCAGCGCGCTGACATCGCCTATGTCGGCGACGAACGTGTACGCGCTTGCCGCGTCGGTCGAACCGCATTTGGTAAGGACCGTTCCGCTGTCGAGGGTGAAAAGAACGTCCATGGAAGCGGTTATATCGCTTGCCGTCGTCGCGTCCACGCGCTGTATTTTGTATTTTCCCGCGCTGCCCTGGCGTATCGCGAGATCGCTTAACGCCGCGGTGCCGGGCGCCTGCGGAATGGTGCCGTCGGCGGTGTAATTCGAAGTGTTACCGTTCTCGTTGGTGAGAGTGTATATGACGTATTTGCCCGCCGCAATTATTCCGCCGTTGGCGATAGCGGAGAATGTCGCGTTGTTCAAAGTGAGATCGATACCTGTTTTAGAGCCTTTTTCAGGAGTTAAATTGGCGCCGGCCGCGCTGTCGGCCTGATAGCATTTTATTATGCATAGCGTGCTGGTGTTGGTAGTGACGCCCAGCGTCACGCTGACGTCGCCGTTGATGGCCGAATATGCAAGTTTAGCGGCTAGCGGCGGGTCGGGAACCATGCCGTCCGCGGCGTATGCCGAGGTGTTCCCGTTTTCATCGGTCAGCGTGTAAAGCGCGTATTTATTGGCCGCGATATCCGCTACGGTGAAGACGGTGCCGGTCGTACTAAAGTTAATTCCGGTTTTGGTGCCTTTTTCAACGAGATTTAATCCGTTGGTGTTATCGGCCTGATAGCACTTCAATACGGAGGCGGTGTTGGTGTTGGTGCTCACTGCGCTCTGCGTGGTGACTGTTTTAGCGGCGAGGGAGTAAGCGAGTTTAGTCGTGTCGGGCGCCGCGGGAACGGTTCCTACCGTTACCGCCGGCGAAATGTTTCCGCTGGTATTATCGATAAGCGCGTATTTGACGGAAGCGCCGGCCACAAGCGCCGGGGCCGTGCTGTAAACGTTGGCTTCGTTGCCTGCGGGCGTGGCCGTTCTCGTGAAATCGGTGCCCAGATTGCGTGTGGCGGTGGCCTCGACAAGGGCCGCGCTCGAATAGAAAACTACCTTGTCGGCGCTTTTGACGGCTTCGACGTACAATTTGTAGGACGTGTTGGCCGTGCCGTTTATCGACGCCAGATAACCGACGAGGTTCGTGCTGGCGTTATAGTTGAATTTACCCGCGTTAAGCGCTCCGGCGGGGATCGTTCCGTCGGCGGTGTAGGCCGAAATTTTACCCGTCTCGGTTTCGAGGGCGTACTCGACGGCGTCGCCTACGACGGGGAAATCGTCGAGCGAAGTGGTCGTGGTGCGGTCGAAATCGGCCATGAAGGTCAATACCGACGAATTGTTGTTCGTGAAAAGGGTCTTCGATTTGTAGACCGCTTCCGAAACGCCGCGCTTGACCTTCAGGCAGAGGCGCAAGCCGGTATTGTCGGAGCCGTTGAGGCCCGACGAATAGTTGATGGTCTTATCCTGGGCGTTGACGAAGAGCTTGGCGGCGGCGGGCGCCGTGGGAGCGGCGTTGGCGTCGATCGCGTAGGCCGATTCGTTGCCGTGATCGTTATAAAGCGTGTAGGCTACGAAATGCTTCGGGTCGTTGTAAACCTTTACGGCCCAACCGCCGTCCTGCTTGGCCCAGTGAACGCCTATGGCGTAAACGCCTTTTTTGTCGGTGTTGGTGTCGTCGGTAACTGCGCGGCCGAGATATGTATAGGTCGGCGTCGCCGGGTTCTCGTCTCTGCGGTAGATCCTTAAAATAGAAGCCGTGTCGCCGATGGTTAAATTGGCGACCGTGAATTTGCTGGTCTCGTCGGACCAGCTTATATTAGCCGAGGCCGGCGGCGTCGGAACGCTGCCGTCGGACACCCATGCTGATTTGTTGCTCGAATCGTCGACCAGCCTGTAGTAAACGCCTACGCTGTTTTGCGAGGCGATGCTTGAAATAAGCGTTCCGATGACGTGAGAAGCCGCGGTTGCCTTGAAGGCCGTTGCGACGGTGACTTCCGTCGGGTCGCTTCCGAAGTAAACTTCGAGCTTGGCCGTTTCGCCGCATGAGATGTCGGAGTTCGCAAGAGTGACGCTTCCGACGGCGTTATTATAAAACAAATTGTCTGCGATTATTTTCGAAGGCGCGGGAGCGACCATGTCGAGTATCGTATGGGGGGCGTCAGAGGCGTTCAGGTTTATGGCGGCGAGTTTCAGACCGAAATAATCGCTCAGGAAATTCGACGCGTGGGCGTTGACTATATTGATTTTAACGCGGCCGGTGCCCGTAACGCTGTCGTCGAAGGTGATGATCAGCTTGTCGTTATTGTCGCCTGAGACGCTGTAACCGGTGACGATCAGGGGCGCGTCGGCCGTTCCGTTGTGAACGGTGATTCCGTTATGGAAGCTGCCCGCGTCGGCGGTATTGCTCAAAGTGCCGTTTATCTTGATAGTTTCGCTGAATTTTAATGCCAGTGTATTGAGTTTGCCGTCGCCGTCGTCGTCGGTAGCCAGGCAGTCGGCGATAGTGATTGCGGGCGCTGCGTTTCCGGTATCGTAGATAATGTCTATGGCAGGACTGCTCCACGCCGAAGAATTGCCGTTAGTGTTGGTTAGCGCGGCAGCGACAGAAAGGTCCGCCGTTGACATCGTCGTGAAATCGAACGAGCCGGTTGTGATATTTCCGCTTCCGCTGTAAGTAACCCCGGCGGTCTGTTCGCCGAATACGGGCGTGACGCCCGAAAGCGCTCCGGCGCTCATTTTTATTACATTAGGCGTGCCGGCTTCGTCAGTGACTTTTACGCTTACCGCTTCGCCCGTTAAAAGGGCAAGCGCCGGCCGCATTTTGACGGCGAGTTTACCCGCGCTGTTGACATAGCCCGCCGACGCGAAAGCGCCGCCGTCGCCGGCCGCTATAAGAGAGGCCGCAGCCGGCAGAGTCGGGGCGGTCGGAATGGTTCCGTCCACGGTGTATGACGAGACGTTTTTATTTTCGTTGGTCAGTGTGTACAGTACATATTTTCCGGTGCCGATCACTCCGCCGTTCGAACTTGCGGTGAAATTGTATGCGCCAGAAAGGTCGACGCCGGTTTTGGAGCCTTTTTCGATTACGAGAGAGCCTGCCGCGTCGCTGGACTGGTAGCAGGTCAGTAGCGAGGTGGTGTTCGCGTTGGTCGTCGCGCCGCTGAACACCGTCACGTGATCGGCACTTTCATTG
>Ga0154467_1206_pt1 | contig 50326 bp, 36 predicted proteins | sample RifGroC2_FD_105660 | JGI IMG/M metagenome (GOLD analysis project Ga0154467, IMG submission 105660) | Candidatus Wallbacteria bacterium GWC2_49_35 | reverse complement strand
CCCTTGCCTTTGGCTAATGGTCGCTGTTATCAACCCCATAGTGGACTTTCACCGCCAAGTTATCGCCCATGCCGGGCGCACATGCTTCGCAGTTGCGCGCATGCGCGCAACTGCAAAAAAACAGCAGGCAAGACAGAAATTCAAGACAGGAAAGAGATTAGAGATTAAAGTAATATACGATACGGTAAGATAAGATGCAACAGACAGGCTTAAAGGCAGAAAAGAAAAGCGGTCGCGACATAAAAATAAAGCGTCAGGCAATTTCGGGAGAGATTGGGAGGCTATGGAGGGAAAGAGAGGGGCATTGCCCCTTTCTTTCCCTCCATCCATCAACGTCCTGTTTAATTTAATATTTAAGCGCGCCTGGAATGATCTTACCGTCGATAGCGGCGGGGATTTCGCGGCCGAGCGCGCGAAGCATGGTCGGGAATACGTCGACGGTGCGGGCGGATTCAATAACGGCGCCTGTTTTGAATGCGGGGCCGGAGAATATTATGGGTACTTTGATCTGGTCGTAAGAAAGGTTTCCGTGAACGCCTTTCTGGCCTTCGTTCCACGGCTCGTAATCGGGCGCGGCGAGAAGCACTATATCGCCGCCGCAGTTTGAATCGAGCAGGTCGGCAATGAGGTTGGGCGCGTCGGGGTAATCGAGCGGGCCTGTGGCGGCGAGCCATTCATCGGCGGTATGGAATGCGCCGTCAGTAAGCGCCGCGGCGTTAGGTGACGAAGCGTAGCCGAACGGGTCGGCGCCGCTTACGACGCTGTATGAAAAGCCGCCGGCGTTTCTTTTGATAAGTGCTTTGCCGTTTGAGGTTTCGGCGAAATATTGGCCGGCGTTGCCGCGGTAAAGCACGTGGCGTATTCCGGGCTGCGAAGCGAAATAAGCGATAAGATCGACGCGGTTTTTACGGAGGCGATCGGGGTATGAGCGAAGTTCGGCTTCGGAGGGGCGGTCGGCGAAAGTTGACGCGCCGGGCTTTTTAACATAAACAAGCACGCACGCATTGCCTGACACGGCGGTAATTATGTCGTTTTTAAAGCGCGATTTGAACAGGTTGAAATCGATGGTGTTTCGAGGGATCGAGTGGTATGCGTTCATTTTAAGGTCTTCGGCGAGGGCGGCGTCGACGTCGAAACTTCTGGTAGTGGAGGCCAGGCCGTGGTCGGATGAAATGACGAAGCTGACGCGGCCGCGTTCGCCTGAAGCCTCGATATGATCGACGATGCGGCCGACGAGGGAGTCTTCGAATATTATCGCCTGGCAATATTCGCAATTAGCGCCGTAGCTATGGCCGTTGGAGTCGGGCGAGTGAAGCGATATGAACGAGAACACGGGTATGCCGTTGCTCATTTCCTTAAGGAAGCGATCGACGAGGGATGAATCCATTTTATTATAATCTTTGGTGAGTTTATTGTATGCGACCTGGATCCAGGGCACGCCGCTTTTAGCGACGCCGCGGTCAACCATGCCGAAGACAGTAAGCGTGCTTTTATCGGAGAGCAGCTCGTATATGGTTGGAAATTCTTTAGCTGCGTCGTCGTTGATCTTAGCGTTATCGGTGCCGCAATAAACGCGGTAGGTGCCGGTAACGCGGTCAAAAAGCCTGATACCCGAAAGTTTGGATTTAGCGGGGCCGAGGCCCATGACAAACGGCGCGTATGCGGGGCCGGTGGTCGAAGGGAGAACGGACACGCCGTTACGGATATATACGCCATTATCGGCGATCTTTTTGATGTTAGGCAATTTTCCTTCGTCGAGCAGCTTTTGAAAAACGTCCTGGCGCACGCCGTCAAGAAGGATGAATACGATCTTGGCGGGAGCGGCGAGTCGTTCGGGGTTTTCGCCCGGCGAAAGGAAGGCCGATATGATGTTTTTACCTTCGAGCGCGGCGCAGTATTCGGCGAGGGTTTTGCGGTAAGAGATCGAGGCGGCGTAATATTGTGCTTTTCGGGCCGCTTTGAGCGGGAGCGCGAGCCATGAAACCGCGTCGGCCGCTTTTTTCTTCTGCTGCATGGCGGCGTATTTCACGGATAATTCGGTGCGAAGTTTTATGGCCTTTTGAAGTTTCGAGATCTTTTCGAGCAGTTTAGCTGCGCCATCGGCCACGGCGGCTGTACGCAGAAGCGATATGGCTTCGTTAAGAAGTTTAGAGGCCCCGGCGGCGTCGTTTTTATGTAGTAGAAGAGCCATGGCAAGTTCGATACGCGCCTCGGCTTTTCCGGCGGGCAGCAGAGCGGTTTGCGCCTTCCAGCGCAAGCCGGCTATAAGTGAATCGGGATCCTGCGAGGCAGCCGCCTGAGAGGCGCTTTCGCCGGAAGCGTCGGCCGCCGCTCCAGCGGCGGCGGCGGGAGCGGATGATTCATTCGGGGGCGTTTCAGCGCCGCCCGCGGCTTTTTTATATGCGTTCAGCGAATCGGAGTATTTACGGGCCAGTTTTTCAACCACGTCAGAGCCGACGCCTGATTCCACGGCTTTTTTCAGCTGTTCATAGTCGTATTGATAACGCTGATAAGCGCCTGCGGCGTCATCAGCCCCGAAAGCGGCGCCCGGCAGTGATAAAATTAAATAAAACATAGCAGTGAAAACGCATGCTATAAAGGTAAGTTTAATTTTGGATTTTATTATCATATCTATCACCATCGCTCTTAAATTTTAATTTAACATATCAATTATACTAAATATTAGCGATAAAATCAATTTTTCAGTCAATTACTTTTTTTGTATAATATAAATTAATTGACATAATAGATGAAAAAATATATACTTTTTAAAAAAATAACGGAAAGTCGTTCAATGTCATAAATTATAAAAAAGAGGATAATTATGGAAAGTTTCAATTTAGACGGAATGCCGGCGGTCGCCTTCGGTTCGGGCGTATTCGAGGAAGCCGGCGAACTTATCAAAAACTGCGGCGCCGCCGGATGCAAAGCGCTGATAGTCACCGGCGCGAACTATCTCAAAAGAACGGGTAACATCGAGCGTTTAGCCGGCATGCTGGCCTCATTCGGGATCATGAGCGAAACATATTCGAAAATATCGCCCAATCCGCGCGCGGACGAAGTAAACGAAGCGGCCCGGATAATAAATGAAACCGGATGCGATTTCGTCATAGGCTTCGGCGGCGGCTCGGCTATGGACGCTGCTAAAGCCGCAGCGGCGCTAGCTATTTCCGGCGGCGAAATATGGGATTATATCCGCCGCTGGGATGATTGTGAGACCGCGGAAGTAAAAGGCGCGCTGCCGGTCATTACGATCCCGACCCGATACGGCTCCGGAGCCGAAATCTCGATATTTTCAGTTATATCGAATTCCGAAACGAAGGAGAAAGCGGTTCTGACCACGCCGCTTATCATGCCGGCGCTCGCGATCGTCGATCCCGAATTCTGCCTCGACCTTCCGCTTGAACAGGCCGGATATGCCGTGACCGATATTATGGCGCATCTTATTGAAACTTATATTTCGGGCGGCGATACTTCACCGGTAGCCGATTCGCTGACGGAAACGCTCGCATGCGATCTGATTAAAAACGCTTTTAAGATAATTCGAGGTGAGGCCTCCGTCAACGAGCACGAAAATATATTTTACATATCGCTTCTCGCGCTCACTGGCATCACTCACGTCGGCCGCGGCGGAGATTTCCCGCTGCACGACCTCGAGCACCCGCTGTCGGCTTATTTCGGAGTACCTCACGGCCTCGGCCTGGGCGCTCTTTTTCCGCACTTAATGCAGTTTTCATTCGAACACGCCTCCGACCGCTATGAAAAATTATATCTGAATATATTCAAAAGGCTCGCCGGCGAAGGATTACGGCTTATTGACGCATATAAGGAAGAAACAGGCTGCGTGGAACGCGCGGCTAACGCCGTAGATTGTTTTACGGAATTATTCACGAAGCTCGGATCTTTCAAAAAATTAAGCAGCTACGGACTTACGGAAGAAACGATCGACAAACTCGCTTCCGACGTGATCCGCCTTTACGGCCACGGCCAGTTGCATATACCCAACGCCAGAAAATTAAGATATTCGGATATTATCGAGATTTACAGAAAAGTCGTTTAAGTTATTTTTATAGGTGCTAATAATTAATATGGAGATGTCATGATCATGATGCGGAAAAATCAATTATTAAAATTTTTAAAAAACGGTATCAGTTTATTGGCGATTTTTTTACTGGCTTCAGCCTTGTTCTTCCATTCCGGCTGCGCTTTCGACGAAAGCGACGAAATTTTCGGCGTTGGAAACGGCGCCGACTCATTATACGAAGTAAAAGGCACGATAAAAAGCCCGGTAAGCCGGCTGGCTCTAAGCGGTATCAACTGCATTCTGACCTCCGATCCCGAAGGCGGCATATCAGGCGCAGGCGTTTATAAAACCGCCGTCACCGGAGCCGATGGAAGCTATTCGTTCGGCGGCGTCGGGCCGGGCAGATATAAAATAGCAAGCTCGGCCGAAGGCTATATTCCAGCCGTCACCATATTCACCGTCGATTCCAATGAACGGCATTCGATCACGCAGATCTCACAGAAAGAATGGACGCTTTATTTCGGCCCGGGCCATCCGTTCGATCCCGCCAAGGCCTATATCAGCGTGATCACCGACGTTTTTCCGCTTTTGGCAGGCCCGGAGGATGCGAGCGTGGAAGTTTCGCTCAGTAAAACCGGCGTCGGAACGGCTTCTCCCGCCTACGAAGCCAGAGGCCATCAGACGGCCTCCGCAACAATCGACTGGAACGCGCCCGCCACTTACGATAGCGGCGTAACGTTTTTTTACGGCGTGGCCCCGGAACAGGACCATTCAATAAGCGCGGGCAAGCAGGGCCATGAATTCGCATCCGCATCCGGCGTGTCGGCGGCACCCGGCGTCATAACGACGCAAATATTAGCCGGAAACGCCGCTGTCGACGGTTTTTCCGTTTCGATCGAAAACAACACGCAGGTTTATAAAGCCGAAAACATTTATTTAGCCGTTACCGGCAAAGACGACCATGGTAAATTCTATTATTTCGATATCAACAAAAAAGACATGGTCAATATACTCGACACGAATGCGGCCGCCAATTTCTGCTTCAGCCTCTCGAGCATAGCTACGATCGAAAACGGCGTAACCAAATATAAATACACTCAGCCGTTCAAATGCATGATCTCCGGCAAATCCTATATTTTTCTCGGAAAAAAGGGCCATATCGGAGTTGACAAAATAGCCAACTCCCTCCAGGAGCCTTCGGCGGACAACCCTGATCTGGATAGAAATACGATATTCGATAAATACGAGCTGACCTGCGACGGCCAGGTAACGCTCAATACAACCGTGGTGGATTTTTTAGGCATAGCGTTCAAGTTGAAATTCAATAGCGACGTCGCGGACAGAGGATTCGAAGTCGCGAGCAACGACGATGTAGCGAACGAATTCTTAAAACGCACTGACAATTGGAAAGACTGCGTGATAAAAGACGCCAAAGGCAATATCATGCGTGTCAGCGCCCCTTATAACCTGACGAAATTTGATGATTATCTGTCGAGCTCCATCGCCAATTCATGGGCCCATTACGGCACGAACGAGCTGAATGTCACTTACGACTGGAACTTCAGGGGAAAAGTGCAGACCGACGGCTCCTTTAAAATCGACATAAGAAAGCCGAACTCAGAGACCATACTTGAAACGAGAACCATCTCTTCTAAACCCGGTTCCAAAATGGTATTCAAGTGCGACGGCGAACCGCTGCCAAACAACAAAACGCCCGCGGTCAACAAACTTCACGCTTTCATATGCGCGGCTTTGAACAGAGGCGTTTTCGGCCAGGCCGATATGAGCAGGGATTTTTATAAGACCAATACAATAAACGCCGGACAGTTCAACGTTTACGCGCAAATCCTCCACGAAAAAGCTATCGGCAACAGGGTTTATGGATTCGCCTACGACGACTTCTACGGCAAGGACACGACGGGCACCAAATCTTACGATGAAGCCAGAAAAGGCATCGTAATTACGCTTCCCAAAATGCCGGCCGTTAAAAATTAAACCGGTTCATTTTCATTAAAAATCCAAAAGCGGCAGTAACCGTAAAAGGCCTGCCGCTTTTTTTTATAAATTTATATATTATAAATTAAGAGCCCGTTATGAATATTAGGTCGGTATCGGCGGTATATCGTCGAGCGCGAATGGAAGTTTGATAACCGGTGAGGAAGTTTCCCCGTTTTCCCAGTCCTGCGTGCCCTTCTGTTTGACCATATAAAGCGTCGTGCTCTGGCCTGTGACGAAAAAATACATGACCTCGTCCATTATTTCTTTGATTATTTTTATTCCGCGGCCGCCGACGCCCCAGGTCTTTTTGTCCGCGATGCGCTCGAAGAAATCGGGATTGAAAGGTTTGCCGCCGAAATCTTTTATTATGATTATCAGTTTTTCGCCCTCGACGATGCATTTGACGTGCACTTCCTTCGAGCGGCTGCATTCGGAGCCGTGATCGGCCGCGTTGGCATACGCCTCGTCGACGACCAGCTCTATCTGGAACATTTCGATAGGCGAAAAGCTTATCTGCGAGGCTATTTCCACGACAAACCGCTTGACCTGCTCGATATGCTTCAAAGTGGCGGGGACCTTTAATTCGTGTATCTGTCTTTTAACTGAACTCTGTTCCAAATGCTAACGACCTCTTAACTCGAACACTAAAATAATAAACTATCGCTGTATCAATGTATAAACTTGGGCATCGTTATAATAATTTCGGTTCCTTTTCCTATGACGGAGTTGATCTTCATGGAGCCGCCGTGCGCCTCGACCACGTGCTTTATGTAAGCCAGGCTGAGCGACGCGTCGCTCGAATTTAAAACGTTTTCGAGGTGATACTGCTTATCGAGCAGCTTCGGCAGCAGCTCTTCCTTTATGCCTATGCCGTTGTCCTTGACCGTTATTTCGAGCATTTCGGAAACGTTGCGGACAATGACCTCGACGCAGCCGTCGGCTGAAACGAATCTGATGCAGTTATTCAAAAGCAGGCAGAGTATCGTTTTGATGCGGTCGTGGTCGACCTCGACTTCCATGTTGAAAACGTCGGACTCGCAGGAAAATTTAAGTTCGATATGCTTGAAAATGTATTTTTCGCGAACCTCTTCCATGGCCGTTTCGATAACAGGCCCGACAGGGCCTAGCGAGCGGTCGAGGCGAAGGGGGCCCGATTCCATTTCCGAGAACTGTATGAGTTTAATGACTTTTTCTTCTATCGATTCCGCGATACATTTAACGCCGTCGCATTGTATTTCGTTGTTTTTAAGGCTTTCGCGCAGGCGCTGGATCTGGTCGGCTATCTTGTAGTTCATCATGCTGGTGAACTGGGCGCGGATATTCTCGCGGTGCTTTATATCGGTAATATTTCTCATCGAAACGATGGAACCGGTAATCTCATTCTCTGCGCCGCGCAGCATGGTCATTCTATTAGATAATATGGTGTTTTCGGGTTTCATCAGCACCAGGTCGAAAGTGGTGTCGGATTTCAGTTGGGAAAGTTCCAACATAATTACTTTGAGTTTGAAAACGTCGTCGAAACTTGACGTTTTATCGCTGAAAACCGATTCCGCGGCCGGGTTGGTAAGTACGATATCGAAGTTTTCGTTCGTGACGATTATGCCATCGCCCATGGAATTTACTATGGATACGATCTTGTTTTTTTCTTCGAGCACGCTCTTATAAAGTCGCGCGTTTTCGATCGCCATGGCGGCCTGGCTCGCCAGCGCCATAAGAAGGCTCTGATCGTTAGAGTCGAACTTTTCGCCCTCGACCTTGTTTAAAACTTCGAGTGCGCCTATGGTGCCGTCTTTTGTTTTAAGCGGAACGCAGAGTATCGATGTCGTTTTGAACTGAGATTTTTCGTCGACCTTCTGGTAGAAGCGGCTGTCCTTGGAAACGTCTTCTATAAGAAGCGGCTCTCCCTTGAGGGCGACCCAGCCGACAATGCCGGTGCCCCTGGGGAGCCTTATTTCCTTTAAAATATCTTTCTTTTCGCCGACGACGACCTCGAAGCAGAGCTCGTCGGTTTTCTGGTCGATCAGCGCGAGCGAGGAAGCTTCGGCCGAAGTGAGGACGGCTGACTGTTGAAGGATTATTTCGAGCAGTTTCTGAAGATCGAGGGTGGTGTTCAAAAGGGCGCAGGCGTTCATCAGAGCGCCGGATTCCTTTCGGGCCGCCTCGAGTTCCCTTCGGAGTTTCTGCAATTGTTCGCCGGCCGGAATATCGACGATACCCGGAGCGTTAGAGTTGTCGTTCAACTAAACCATCCAAATAATTAAATTTAAAAATAGTATAATTATTTTTCGCTTAAATGTCAATTAATTTTTATCATATATATAATATATTTACGGGGCTAAGGGGACGGGGGAGGACAACGCCAGATCGCGAACGGCCGTTCACAAGGGCATATCAGCGCTTTTTAAAATTGCCCCAGCATAGTTTAGTTCTGAGAATATCAAAAAAGTTGTTTTCGGAAAACTTGATCATGCGCGCGCAGAATTCGGACCTGGTTATTATGATATTATCGTCTTTCTGCAGTTTAAAAAATTCCTGGTTGTCAGCGGCAAGGATCGCCTGGCCTTCGGTGCGGTTGACGATCTTTATCCGGACGCGGTCCGACACGATCAGCGGCCGCGATGAAAGCGTAAACGCGCATATGGGATTGATGATTATCGCCATGAGCTCGGGTGCCACGATCGGCCCGCCGCACGAAAGCGAATAAGCGGTAGAGCCGGTCGGCGTCGATACGATAAGGCCGTCGCCGTGATATTCGTCGACGAATTTGTTGTCGATATAGGCTTCAAGGACCGCCATCTTCGATGAAGAACGGCGGTGGGCGACGATATCGTTGAGCGCATATAATGTGTGGGCTTTTTTGCGGCCGCGTTCGACGGTGCATTTAAGCATGATACGCTTTTCAATCTGATAATCTTTTCCGCCGAATATCCTGCCGATGGATTTTTCATAATCCGACGGCATGACCTCGGCGAGAAAACCGAGATTTCCAAGATTAATGCCGAGGATCGGCACTTTGTGCCCGGCGAAAAATCTGGCGGTGGATAATATCGTGCCGTCGCCTCCGAGGCATATAACAAGGTCGAATTGAGATTTTTTCACCTCATCCGAGGAAACGATTCCGATACCTGACAGATTAACTTTTTTACGGGCGTCGAGCACTTTATAAGTATCGGCGGTAGTGTAAACCTCGCAGCCGTTAGCGGTCAAAAGCGATATCACTTCGCCGAAATAGGAGAATTTATCTATTTTGACCGGATTAACTATTAAAATAACCCTTTTTGTCTCTGACATGCTTACCATCTTTCGAATATTTAACGCTGAGCATCTGGGCGGTTATCGAAACCGCGATCTCGGCAGGCGTCTCTCCGCCGATATCGATGCCGACCGGCGCGAAAACGCGCGCCAGTTTTTCTTTCGGGTACCCTTTTTCGATAAGGCCCTTCATGCACTCGAATACTTTATTTTTAGAACCGATCATGCCGACGTATTTAAAGTCGAACGGCATGCTCATAAGATAATCGAGCACCCTGCCGTCGGAATATTCGTGCCCGCGGGTGATTATGACGATATAGTCGTTTTCTTTCAGGTTGAGTCCGGCGCAGTGTTTTTCGAGCTCGTCGAACCCGTAGCCCGGCACTTTGATCTTTTCGCAGCCGTCGAATCGATCGCGGGTAAGATACTCTTCGCGATCCTCCACGACAGCCGTCCGGAAATCGATCGAATTCAAAAGCGGCGAAAGCTGGTAGGCAATATGGCCGCCGCCGAATATAACGGCCCTGTCGCGCGCGGCGTGCGGCTCGAAGAAAACCTCGACGTTTCCGCCGCAGGTAAGCATCAGATCGCTGAGCTCGAACCTGACCTTTCGGCATTTTCCTTCGGCCATGGCCTCGAGGGCGATTTTGGCCGAATTGTGCTCGAGCGGACCGCCGCCGATGGTGCCGATTATCGAGCCGTCTTCCACGACTATCATTTTGGCGCCTATCTTGCGCGGAGTCGAACCGTCGCTTTCGGTAATAGTGACTATCACGAAAGGCTTTCCGGTGCCGCTCAGCGCGAGCGCGCGCTCATATACGATATCCATTTTTATAAACCCGCTTTCTGTTCGTATAAAGTAAAACTATATAGTTTTCGCGCCGCGGCTTACCGGCCGAAAACCAGCCGGTCGATAAGATCGCCGAGCAGCACGCCGCACATCTCGCTGCGGTACTCGGTATTCGACCTTATGTCGGTTATGGGGCGCGACTCGCGGCATGCTATTTCGCACGCCTGCTTAACGGCCGCGGCGTTAAGGTTCGGCGTTTCGAGCAGAAATTTTTCGGTTTTGCGCGCGCGAATGACGGTCGGGGCGACCGCGCCGAGCGCTATTTTAACGTCGGCCACGCGTATCGAGCCGTTGGGATGTTTTACGCAGTTTATCGCCAGCGCCGCCGAAACTTTCGATATCGTAACGGCGCGCCTCTGGCCCAGGCGCTTCCAGCCGGATCTAAGCCCGTCGAATTTAGGCAGTATTATCTTGGTTATTATTTCATTGGATTTCATTACCGATTTTCCGGGACCGATGAAAAAATCCTCGAGTTTGACGATACGGTTCGACTCGTGCGAGCGCAGTTCGACCTCGGCGTCGAATGCCATCAGCGGCGCTATGCTGTCACCGGCCGGCGATGCGTTTCCGATATTGCCGCCGAGGGTTCCGATCGAACGGATCTGGGGCGAGCCTATCGCCGCCACCGCTTCTACCAGGCCGTTGTATTTTTCAACGAACGGCGCGTAGGCTAGCACGGCGTCATGTTTCGCGCCCGAGCCGATGACGTATGTGCTTTTGTGCTCTTCGATTTTAGCCAGTTCTCTTATTTTAGATATATCAACCAGCACTTTAGCGTACGCGGGATTATCTTTCATCCTCACCAGAACGTCGGTGCCGCCGCATAAAAAACGGTAGGGCTGGTCTATATGACTTATTACGTATAAAACTTCGTTCAACGACGACGGGGTCAATACTTTAAAATTTCTAAGCATCGCGGCCCTCCTTCTTAACCGTATTAAGATCTCTGGCGGCGGCCTTAACCGCTTCTATTATTTTAACATAGCCGGTGCAGCGGCAGAGATTGCCTGAAAGGGCCTCTAATATCTGATCGTCGGTCGGCGATACGTATTTACTAAGCAGATGGTAGCTTGCCACGACCATGCCGGGAGTGCAGAATCCGCACTGAGTGGCTGTCCTGGCTACAAACGCGTCTATTATGGGTTTTGCGTCATCTTTCGCGCTTATGCCTTCGATCGTCCATATGTCGCGGCCTTCGAGCGTCGTGGCGAGCACCAGGCACGCCGGCGTGACGCCGCCGTCCATTATGACGGTGCAGGCGCCGCATTCGCCCATGCCACAGCCTTCTTTAGTTCCTGTGAATTTAAGCTCGTACCTTAAAATATCGAGCAGCGTGTAAGTGCAGGGAACCTTAACGCTGCGCTTTACAGAATTGAGCGTAAAGTTTATTTCGAGGGTATCTTTTAATTCTAAATTTTCAGAGTTGAAATTTTTGTTGGGCATTGTTATTTAACCTCGCTTTCGCCGTCGCGTGATCTCTTTTCGTTGAGCGCTTCCCACACGCGCTCTGGTAGAACAGGCACATGGTCGAACTGATAGCCGGCGGCGTTGGAGACCGCGTTCACTACGGATGCTACGACGGGCATCAGCGAAGGTTCGCCGAGGCCTTTGGCGCCATAGGGGCCGTCCTTTGATTTATCTTCGACGAAAATAGATTTTACTTCCGGAAAGTCCCTGGTGGTCGGTATCACATAGGTCGAAAGGCCGAGGGTCTTTATGTGGCCTTTTTCAGAAACCATGTTTTCCATTATGGCGTATCCGACGCCCTGAGCACATCCGCCTTCCACCTGGGCGGAGGCGAGCATAGGGTTTATCACACAGCCCACGTCGTGAGCGCAGGTCATTTTATTGACGCGGATATCGCCCGTTTTTTTATCGACTTCGACCTCCGATACGGCCGTCGCGTATGAGTAAACGTAATAAGGCTCGCCCTGGCCGTACTGCATGTCGTATTCGATCTTCGGCGACACGTAGAAGCCCATTTCGGAAAGGCCTATGTTGTCGAAATAGCATTTTTGAGCCAGGTCGCTGAATGTTATGAATTGATGCGAATCTTTTATGTTATAAAATCTGCCGTGCTTCGCCATTACCTGGTTCGCCCTGATCTTGAGAACTTCGGCGGCGGCGTCTATAAGTTTTTTACGAAGCTTGTTCGCCGCGTCGAGCAGGGCGTTTCCGCTCATCACGGTCGTGCGAGAAGCTACAGTCGGGCCCGAATCGGGGATCACGTTCGTATCGGCGTTGGTGAAATTTATCGTGGAAACCTCGCAGCCGAGCGCTTCTGCCGCTATCTGGGCGAGAACGGTTTTCGCGCCCTGGCCCATTTCGACGTTTCCGACGCAGAGCGTAATGGAACCGTCGCGGGATATCTGGATGTGCGAGCCGGCCTTGTCGAACGACCAGCCTTTTGCGCCGAGGTTCATTCCGTAAAATATCGACGAAACTCCGAGGCCTTTAAGCGTGCGCTTCGAGGGGTCGGCGTTCCATTTGTCGAATTCTTTTTTACGCTTGTCATAATCACTTTCCTTACGGGCTTTATCGATAGTTTCGATCAGGCCGCAGGATTCTTTGATCTTATGCGACGTGATGGAAAGCGCGCCTTTTTTCAGCGCGTTGTTCCTGCGGAATTCGAACGGATCGAAGCCCATTTCGTTACAGATGATGTTGATCATCGATTCCATGGCGTATATGACCTGCGGAGTGCCGAAGCCCCTGTAGGCGCCGCACGGAACGCGGTTGGTGTAAAGGCCGATGATATCGCCCTGCACGTTGGGTATCACATAAGGTCCGCCGAAGTGAACCGAGGTCCTGAAGAGAACGACGGTCGAAAGCGTCGTGTAGGCGCCCGAATCGGCAAGAGCCCTTACCTTGAGCGCGTTGATCTTGCCTTTCCTTGTTACGCCGACCTTATATTCCATCTTCATCGGATGGCGCTTGGAAGAGACCATCAGGTCCTGCGCCCTGTCGAGTATCAGTTTTACCGGTTTTTTCAAAATATAAGCCAGAAGAGCTGCTTTCGCGGCATATTCGGACGGAACGTCCTCTTTGCCGCCGAAACCGCCGCCGACGACGCACTGGATAATGCGCACCTTCGAAAACGGCAGGCCTAGCGCCGTCGCGACCGCGCCCTGGACGTAGAACGGGCACTGGATGCTGGCGTATACGGTGATGCCGCCGTTTTCAGGCAGGGCGATGCAGCCCTGGGTCTCTAAATATAAATGTTCCTGATAGTTGATCGTGAAGGTTTTCTCGAACACTGCGTGGGATTTCGAGAATGCGTCGTCTATGTCCCCGCCTTTTCTGATCTTGTAATGGCAGACGGTATTGCCTTTCGGATGCACCTTGATTTTTTCGGAAAACGATTCGTCAACGTTCAAAACCGGTTCGAGCGGCTCGTATTCGATATCGACAAGGCCTGCGGCCTCTTCGGCGATCGCGCGCGTTTCGGCGGCGACTATCGCCAGCGGCTCGCCGGTAAATCTCACGATGTCCGCAGCCAGAAGCGGCTGGTCGTCGACAACGCAGCCTATCTTGTTAAGGCCGGTTATGTCTTCGGCCGTCAGCACCGCGGCCACGCCCTTTAATTTAAGCGCGCGGCTTTTATCTATCTTTTTTATTCTGCCCGACGGTATCGTCGAGCATACCATCTTCGCGAAAAGCATTTCGTCGAAAGCCAGATCGTCGACATATTTAGCGCTGCCGTCGATCTTCTCGTGTGCGTCAACCCTGGTTACCTTCTTTCCTACCACCGAATAAAGGTTCTGTTTTTTAGTCAACATTCGCGACTCCTTTTATCTTTTCATATTCCAAAGGCGTGTCAACATTTGTAATGATTCCCGCGTCTTCCACTTCCAGGTATTTTATTTCTTTTTCATTTTCGGCCAGTATGGTTTTCAGCGACTCGCCGCCGCCGAGCCCGAGTATGCGGCCAATAAATCCTGACGAAAAGCACGCCGGATGGCCTCTTTTCATTTTATACGACGGAAGAAGTATGGCGCCGCCGTCATCGGCTGCGAACCGCTCTTTTAGTTTCTTGAAAGTATCATAGCGGACCAACGGACGGTCGATTAATTGTATCATAAATCCCTTATAAAAATCAATTGCTTTTTTTCGCCGGAACGCTTCGAGACCGGCCTTTATCGACGATAGCTGGCCCTTACTGTAATCTGGGTTTTCGACAATCGTCAGGCGCTTTAAAAATTCTTCGACCGCTATCGAATAACGCGAGCCCAGGATATGCTCTTTCATCGCTTCGAATCTAAAGCCGCACACAACGACGATATCGTCGACGCCGGCCCTGATGAAGCCTTCTATCGCGCGCGTTAAAAAACTCGCGCCGCCGTAAGTTAAAAACTGCTTCGGCTCGCCCATGCGGCTGCTTTCGCCGGCCGCCAGAACGAACGCGAATATTTTATCTTTGCCCGGCGCTTTTATTTCCATATCGTCTTTTTCTGAAAAGCTCATTGGAAGGCCTTAATATATTTTTTTGTTGACGGTCTTATTGAAAATGATAAGCGCGCCGGCCAGCCCCGCCGCGCCCTGAATGATATTCGGGCCGAGCGCCGTAAACGCCTTTACCTTGTTGAAAACTATTAATTGAAGCGAAAAGTAGCCGGCGACCATCAGCGCGGCCGCTATAAATCCCCCGTACAGAAGCCTGAGCCCGTTGGCGGCCTTCGGAAGGTCCGGCTTATAGGCGAACGGCGGCAGGCCCGCGGCGTAGCCTTCTATGCCCTTAACGACGAAGGTGACGTAATAGAAGGGATAGCCGCTGATAACATCTGCTATGGCCGATCCGGCGCCGCCGATGAAAAAACCGGGACCGCGGCCGAGATAAAATCCGGCGAATATTATGAATATGTCGCCTAAATTGATATAGCCCTGAGTAAGCGGCGTCGGTATCTGGGCGATCTTCGTCACCACGGCGACGAGAGCCGTGAACATGCCCGCGAGGGCGATCTGTTTTATTTTCATGATCTTTAAGTCTCTATTTAAATTTTAAGCGCGGCTTTTACGGCTTTGAGCGTGGGCTCTATAACCGGCGCCTGCTTCACGCACGAAATGGCGGTGCTGATGTCTTTCAGGCCGTTGCCGGTGATCACGACCGCGCAGGAAGCGTTTTCGGGAACGCGCCCTTCTTTTTTCATTTTGATGAATCCCGCGAGCGAGGTAACGCCGGCCGGTTCACCGAATACGCCGGCGTAGCGAGGCAGGGTCTTTAACGCTTCGAGGATCTCGGCGTCGGTTACGTCGATGAACTCGCCTTCGGTCGCGTAAACCGCGTTGAGGCCCTGATGCGACGCGCGTGGAATGCCGACCGATATCGAATCGGCGACGGTCTGGGGCGTCATATCGACGAGTTTGCGGCTGCGGTTATCGCGGAACGCGCGCACGAACGGGTTGGAGCCTTCGGCCTGAACGCCTATGAGTTTAGGGGCCTTTTCGATAAGCCCGAGATTCATCAGGTCGTAAAAACCTTTATAGATGCCACCTATGATGCAGCCGTCGCCGACCGATACGAAAACGTAATCGGGCATGTCTCCTTTCGACTGCTCGTATATTTCGAGCGCGCATGTCTTTTTGCCTTCGAGAAGGTAAGGATTATAGCCGGTGTTTCTGTTGTACCAGCCGAATTCTTCCGACGCCTGCATGCACAGGTCGAACGCCTGGTCGTAATTTCCGTCGACCATGAACACGTTCGCGCCGAAAAGCAGTAATTGCGCGATCTTGGCTATGGGTGCGGTCTTCGGCACGAATATGTATGATTTGAGGCCCATGGAGGCGCATATCCCGGCGAGCGAAGACGCGGCGTTTCCGGTCGAGGCGCATGTGATTATTTCTTTTTTAAGTTCGAACGCCTTCGCGACGCCGACGGCCGAGGCGCGGTCTTTAAACGACGCCGTCGGGTTCTGCCCGTCGTCTTTGACGAATAATTTTTCATGGCCTAAAAACTTCGCCAGCCTCTCCGGCTTGTAATAAGGGGTCATTCCGACGCGCAGATTGGTGCGCGGGGAATCTTCCGCCACGGGAAGAATGTCGATATAGCGCCAGATATTATTTTCATTGACCGCCGGCGGTTTCGACAGTTTCTTCTCGAAATTCTTTTTGATGTCACTATAGTTGTAAATAACGTTCAGAAGCCCGAACGGCCCGCAGTCAGGACATGTATACATAACTTCGTCCTGCCCGAAACGGCGGCCGCACAATACGCACTTTAAATGTTGTATCTTCTGGATCATTTTCATACCTTCTTTATTATCTATATTTTACTTCCTGATCAGAACTTTAATCACTTCGCTGATATTTTTTACGAATTTGATCTTCAGTTTTTTCAGCACGTTACCGGGTATCTCCTCGAGGTCTTTGCGGTTGTCGTCCGGAAGGATGACCGTGGTGATCCCGGAGGCGGAAGCGGCCAGGACCTTTTCCTTGACGCCGCCTATCGGAAGCACTATTCCGGTGAGCGTGATCTCGCCTGTCATGGCGATATCGCCGCGCGCGGGCTTTTTAGTGATCAGCGAAACCAGCGAAGAGCAGAGCGCGATACCCGCCGAAGGCCCGTCCTTTGGGGTCGCTCCCTCGGGAACGTGTACATGGAAATCGTGGGACTTGAAGACCGAAGAATTTATGCCGAGCGATTTAGCGTTGGATTTTATATAGGCAAACGCCGCCTTGGCGCTTTCCTGCATTACGTTTCCGAGCTGCCCCGTAAGGTTGAGTGCGCCCTTACCTTCCATCATGGCCGATTCTATCTTCAGCACCGAGCCGCCCGCCTCGCTCCACGCAAGGCCGTTGACAATGCCTATGCCGTCCGAAAGGTCTTTTTCGCCGTATTTGAATTTTTTCGCGCCCAGATGTTTTTCGACCTCGGCGATATCTATGAGGGCCGATTTCGGCTTTTTACCGGCCGCTATGACGCGGGCATATTTTCTCAATATCGAGCCGATCTCGCGTTCGAGGTTGCGCACTCCGGCTTCGCGCGTGTAGTGGCGGATTATATGGCGGACCGCGTCATCCGAAAAGCGAGGCGCGAATTCGGAAAGGCCGGTTTCCCCGATCTGCTTGGGCGCAAGGTATTTTTGGGCGATGTTGAGTTTTTCGTCCTCGGTATAACCTGAGATCCTGATGACCTCCATACGGTCGAGAAGCGGCGCAGGTATGTTGTACGCGAGATTCGCCGTGGTAATGAAAAACACCTTGCTGAGATCGAACGGAAGGTTTATGTAATGATCGGTGAACGAGGAATTCTGCTCCGGGTCGAGAGTTTCGAGCAGGGCCGACGCGGGGTCGCCCCTGAAATCGCTCGCGAGCTTATCGATCTCATCAAGCAGGAAGACGGGATTTTTGGTCTTCGACTGGTGTATGTGCTGCATGATCTTTCCGGGAAGCGCGCCTACGTAGGTGCGCCTGTGGCCGCGTATCTCGGCCTCGTCGCGCATACCGCCCAGCGATATCCTGACAAATTTGCGTTCGAGCGAGCGCGCGATCGAGCGGCCGAGCGACGTTTTTCCGACGCCGGGAGGCCCCACAAGACATAATATCGGGCATTTCATCTTATCGCCCGCCAACTTTTTGACCGCGAGAAATTCGATGATGCGCTCTTTAACTTTTTCAAGCCCGTAGTGATCTTCTTCGAGTATATTTTCCGATTTTTTCAGATCGGCGTTGTCCTTCGTCTCGCTGTTCCAGGGAAGCTCTATGACCCAGTCGAGATAGGTCCGCATGACGGAAGTCTCCGCGGACATCGGATGCATCTTCGCAAGGCGGGCGATCTCCTTGTCGATCTTTTCGACGCACTCTTCGGGCATCTTTATTTTTTTGAGTTTTTTGCGGTATTCCTCGGCTTCACCGGAAAGGCTTTCGTCTTCGCCAAGTTCCTTCTGCAGAACCTTTATCTGCTCGCGCAGGTAATATTCTTTCTGCGTCTTTTCGAGCTGCTCATGGACGCGGCTCCTGATCTTCTTTTCGAGCGTCAGGATCTCGACTTCCTTGCTGATGATCTTCAGCAGTATCGAAAAACGCTTGTGCACGTCAATGGCTTCGATGATGCTCTGCTTGGTATTTATGTTGATGGTGAGATGAGCCGTTATAACGTCGGCAAGCCTGGATGCGTCGTCGGTGTTGGATATGACCATCATTATTTCGACGGGGATTTTACGGTTGAGTTTTACGTATTTTTCGAACTGCTCGATGACGGAGCGTTTCAGCGCTTCGAACTCGGGCGCGTCGCTGAGTATCTCGGCGACCGGTTCGATATCCGCACCTTTTATGCGCGAATTCTCGATTATGACCTTCGTTATTTTAACCCTTTTCAAACCTTCGACCAGCACTTTAACCGTGCCGTCGGGAAGTTTTAAAAGCTGCAGGATCTCGGCCGCTATTCCGTATTCACAGATATCGGCCTCGCCCGGATTTTCGTTCCTGGCGTCTTTCTGCGTGGCCAGAAGTATCTTGCGGCCGGCCGCCATGGCTTCTTCTACCGACTTGATCGAAAGCTCGCGGCCGATAAGAAGGGGCACGACCATATAGGGGAAAACAAGTATTTCGCGTATCGGCAGGACCGGCAGCGATTTTGGTATCTGATATTTTTTTTCTTCGTCTTCCTGCGCCGCCTTCAGCAGAGCGTCGCCGTCTTCGGAAGTGGTCAGCGTGTCGGAGAGTTCCTGCTTAAGTTCGTTCAGCTTGCGGCTTAAAGCCTTTAAGATGTCGTCGTTGCTCATTTAATCACGCCCGCTACTCTTCTATGACCAGCTGCGAAATGTCAGCCAGCCTTAAAAACAAAGCTTTGATGGCGCATAAAAGCGCTATCCTGTTGTTTTTCAGATCTTCGTTCTTGTCCATGACCATTACACCGGCGAAAAATTTATCGATGGGCTCGTTAAGTTCGCTCAGATGCCTGAACGCGAGAGAATAATCGTTGGAGTCGATAGCGGCGCCGGCGTCGGCGTTCACTTTCTGGTATTTCGCGTAGAGCGCCTTTTCAGCGTCCACGGCGAAAAGCTCGGGCTTAACCGCGGGGGCCGAAGCGACGCCCTTGGTTATATTGACCGCGCGCTTGAAAGGGAGCGCGAGCGCCATGAACTCTTTTTCGCTTCGGGCCTTCGAAAGGCTCATGGTTTTTCTGTAATCTTCATAAATATTCGAAACGCCGTTCCACAGGACCGCGTTGATAACGTCGTAGCGTACGTTGAGTTCCTTCAGCTTGGTCTCGAAACGCTGCTTGACGAAATTCGAAATTTCAGCAGCGGTTTTATCGAGATCGCACTGCTCGGCCTCTAAAAGCGTTTTGGGATACAATCCCAGCGCGTATTTCGCGAAAGCGGTAAAGTCGAACGAAAAAGAAGAGTTTATCGAGATCTCGGCGATGCCGAGCGCGGCGCGGCGCAGGGCGTAAGGGTCGCCCGATCCGGTCGGTATCATTTTGATCGCGAAACAGCCGGCGATCGTATCCATTTTATCGGCAACGGCGACAGCCTGGCCTTCGATGTTTGAAGGAAGCGTATCGCCCTTGAAGCACGGCTTATAATGCTCGTAGATGCCCGTAGATATTTCCTGGGGCAGGCCTTCGTTCTGAGAGTAAACCATTCCGGCGTAACCCTGGAGTTCGGTGAACTCCTTGACGACCTCGGAAGTAAGGTCGGCCTTGCAGAGCATCGCGCAGCGGCCGATCGTATCGAGTTTATTTTTTTTGTGCTCGTCCGAAGGCGGCGCCTTGAGGATGAGCGACGAATAAAGGTATTTCGCGAGATCCGCTATACGGGAGGCTTTCTGATGAACCGTTCCAAGTTTTTGCTGGAAAAGGACGGTTTTCAGTTTTTCGGATTTCTGCTCCAGCGTGGTTTTAGCGTCTTCCTTATAATAGAATTCGGCGTCGGAGAAACGGGCGGCTATGACCTTCTGGTTGCCGTACTTCACTTCATCCGGCTGAGCCGGTGTGCCGTTGGAGAACACGACGAATTTATTTGTAAGTTTGGACTGCTGGTCGTACAGCGGAAAGTACCGCTGCTTTTTTATCATGGTCGAAGTGAGAAGTTTTTCGGGAAGTTTCAAAAATTCCGCGTTAAAATCGCATAATATCGCATATGGAGTTTCGGTCAGATTGGCTACTTCGCGGACGAGTTCCTCGTCTTTTATCGTCTTCAGCCCGTTTTTTTCGGCGATCGAATTGAGGCCGGAAATGATCATATTGCAGCGTTCGCTCATATCGAGCGTAACGCCGAGTTTTTTTACGACGTCGAAATAAGCGCCGGCGGAGGCGACGTCGGCTGAAATATTCATGCGCCTGATGCTGTGCGTCTTATTCGAAGACTCGACTCCGGCGAAGTTCAGTTTGACAATATCGCCGCCGAAAAGGCAGAGTATCCATCTGACGGGGCGGGCGAATTTAAGCTGGCTGACATCCCATTTCATCGATTTGGGGAAGTTAAGCGATGCGAGAGCGGAAGTGAGTATCGAAGGGAGCAATTCAAAGCTTTTAACGCCTTTTATGACCTTATTGAGATAAAGATATTCGCCCTTCGGTGTGGCCTTGAAGGTCACATCTTCTAGTTTCGCGTTGTTGCTTTCGATAAAGCCAAGTGCGGCCTGAGTGGGACGGCCTATATCGGAAAAAGCTATTTTTTTGGGAGGCCCTTTAACTTCTTCGAACTGGTCTTTCTGCGTCTCGTCGACGCCGGTCACATATACCGTCAGGCGGCGCGGAGTCGAGTAAAAATAGGATTTTTCATAACCTATATTGGCGGAACGAAGTTTTTCGGTAAGTAGCATGTGAAAGCTGTCGATCGCCTGTTCGATAAACCCCGCGGGAATTTCTTCAACGCCGATTTCAACTATAAAGTCTCTTCTCATCTTTTAGTTTCTCTCCTTCAGTAAAGGGAAATTCAGTTCTTCGCGTTTCGCCAGGTATCCGTGCGCGACGCTTTTCGCCATTTCTCTTATCCGGCCTATGTATTTGACCCGCTCCGTGACCGATATCGCGCCGCGCGCGTCGAGCAGGTTGAACGAATGGGAGCATTTCATAATATAATCGTAGCCGGGCAGCACGAGATTGTTTTCGATAAGCCTTTTAGCTTCTTTTTCATACGTATTGAAAAGCGTGAACAGCATGGCGGTGTCGGCCATCTCGAAGTTGTGCCTCGACTGCTCGACCTCGTTCTGATGATATATTTCGCCGTATGTGATGCCGTCGACCCATTCGATATCGAAGATGGAGTCTTTTTTCTGGATGTACATGGCGAGGCGCTCGATGCCGTAAGTAATTTCGACTGTAATTGGATTGAGGTCGATGCCTCCGATCTGCTGGAAATAAGTGAACTGGGTTACTTCCATTCCGTTGAGCCACACTTCCCAGCCGAGTCCCCAGGCGCCGAGAGTCGGCGATTCCCAGTCGTCTTCGACGAAGCGGATGTCGTGATCGTTGCGGTTTATGCCGAGTTCCTCGAGGCTGGTAAGATATAATTCCTGGATATTTTCAGGCGCGGGTTTCATGACGGCCTGGAACTGGAAATAATGCTGGACGCGGTTGGGGTTCTCACCGTAACGGCCGTCGGTCGGCCTGCGGCAGGGTTCGACATATGCGGCGTTCCACGGCTCCGGGCCGAGCGCGCGCAAAAAAGTCGCGGGATTGAATGTGCCGGCGCCTTTTTCGATGTCATAAGGCTGGACTATCGCGCATTTCTGCCGCGACCAGTAGTTTTGCAGAGCGAGTATTATCTGCTGGAAATTCATCTTGCACCTCATCTTAAAATTTATATCTTTGAATAATTCGCCTGTTATTAATGCTGCTTTGTATTAATCACAAAAGGTTGCCCCTAAAAAAACGGGCAACCCTCGAGCCGGCATTTGTCTTAAATTGATCTGAAACCGCAGGTTTATCCGTTCAACCGCGTCCGGCCGAACGTGTTCGAATTTTTAACATTTTATCATAACATACGGCGTTTTGTCAATAATAATTAGCCGCGCGATTGATTCGGACCACCGCGGATCGCAATTACCGCCGATCGCTATTGACTATTATCAAAACATATTATATAATACATGAAAATAAAAAACTTTAGTAAGACACATTCAGGTCATTACAGTGCGTAAAACAATTTATATATATCCGTTTGATCTTCAAGTTATTTTTAATTCATAAATATTTGGAACAAATTTTATTTTTTTTAGTATAACCTATCCGGCCGTGGTTTTTACGGCCAGAGTAATTTTGTTATTTATTAAATATAGAAAGGGTGTAAAATTATGAAAATGTCAGAATTTTACAGCAGCAAAAAATTAAGAGGCCTGTTCAGGTTTTTAACCGTTATCACCATCGTCACGACATTTCTGACCGCCTGCGGCGTCGACGCTTTGATGGCCCAGAGCGCCGCTAACGCTCAGAACGCTTCCGCGGCCGCGACTTCGGCCGCTTCATCGCCCGCCCCGCAATCAAACGCCGCGGCTACTGAAACCTACACAAAAATGAATGCGGCTTATCAAAGGTATATTTCGCTTCTGCAGGAAGGACGCGAAAACTCGCCCGAAGGCGGCGAGGCGTTCGACCAGTACGCCAGATTGAAGGCTGAATACGATCAGATAAGCGCCGAAAACGCGAAATCTGCATCGGGCGCGGCGCCATCCATCGACGGCATCGCCGAAACGGTTCTCGAAAAAGGCGGTCAGTTAGCCGGCAGCGTCGTTGAAAAAGTAAAAGACGATATAATTCCCGGCGGCAAGAATATGTCGCTTCTCGAAAAGATCGCCTGGGGCCTCGCCAAATCGATAATCCCGACGGCGGCCGTTCTCGCGTTCGCTTCTATCGCCGCGCTTCCGATGGCCGGTCTCATAATCGGCGCGATAGTGATCGGCGCGGTAACTTCAGGCTCGATAACTTATCTGTTCGAAAAACGCTCTAATAAATTCAGAGACAAGAAAAAAACGTCAATGGAAATTCTTCGCGACGTGTCGGTCGCGGCGGTTACCGACGGCATACTCGCGCCATTCACCATGGCAACCGGCGGCCTGGCTTCTACGTTCGGCAAGGCTTCGTCGAAGGTCATTATACAAAACGCCATTCGCGGCGCGGCCGTGCAATTTCTGGGTCAGGGAATATCGGCAGGCGCAGGCGGCCTGGTTAAAAAAGCCTGGGCCGATAATTACTTTCATTACGACGAAAAGATAAGCGCGCTTCAGAAAGAGGCGCAGCAGATATTCGACAGGCACGCCGAACCGGGCTCAGTCCCGCTCACCGACGCCGAAAAAGCCCGCCTCAACCAGATCTCCATCGAAATCGACGAAATGAAGTCGCAGGATTATTCGACGGCCGATTTCAAAAAAGACCTTCAGCGCGCGGCGCTTTCATCTTTCATAACCGGTGCGCTGGGAGCTTCCATGTCCGGCGTCGCGGCCAATTCGAAAGCGGCGAACCTCGCATCTCTTAAACTCTTCGGCAACACCGGCAAGGCCGGCGCCATAGCCAACTGGGTCACGTCCAATCCCACGGCATTTCTAAACGGCAGCGCGCGCGCCACGCTTGAAAAGCATTACATACAGGACAAAGCGAAAGATGTCGCCGCCGAGCGCGATAAATACAAACCGGGAAGCGTCCCGTATTATTATTACGATAACGAGGTAAAGAGGCTCCAGACGCAGAACGACTCGATTAATCCCTGGAAAAAAGGGCTCGAAGCCGGTGTCACCAACTTCGCCGTTCAGAGCGTATCGCTCGGCGTGTCGCTCGGCAAAGAAAAACTCATAGACCAGCCACAGCGCGATAAACTGGCGCTGCAGGAACGCTACCGCTCGCAGTCGAAGGAATGGCGCGAAGCGGGAGAAATGCGCCAGCAGATCGAAACCATGAAAGAAACGCAAAAGCCCGATCCGTCAAAATATACCGACGTAGCCAAATATGCCCGCGATAAGAACGCTTTCAACAGCCAGATCGGTAAACTCGAGCGCGACGCCGCCAAACTCGAAATACGGGCCGTCGAGGCGCAGAAACTTCCCGATAACCTCAAACTGATGGAAAACGTAAAGCAGAACTATATAAAAGAGCAGCAGCTCGACCGCAACCTCGAATACGCCCGCATCATGGGCCAGGAAAATTATCTGAAGGCCTTCAAGGTAAAAATGCGCGAATCAAGCGATACTTATAAGAACATGAACGATGCCGAGCTTACGAATATAGCCCAAACCGAGATCGCCAACCAGAACAAAATCGCCTACGAAAAGGCCCGCCTGGAACTCGCCGCCATAGACGACAAAATAGACAAGGGGCGCATGGTAAAAGGCGCGGACGGCAAAAATATCGACAGCATGGAATCCCTCAAAGAATTCGCCCAGAACGGCCGCGAGCTTACACCTCAGGAACTGCGCGCAATTGAATTCCAGGCGGCGCGTATCTCTCCTTCAGTTTACAAGGCAAAGGTCGTAAACGTTAAAATTAACGAAATGCGCTCCACCGGCGCTTCCGACGCTCAAATTATAAAAGCCTCCGACCGGATATACGCCGAAGCCGAAAAGCAGATGCTCTCCAAATACGGCAACAGCTGGACGAGTGTTATGTACTCGGAATTCGCCTCCAAACAGCTCAGCCAGATGCGCTATAACGACGAGGGCAAACTCGAATTCAAAGAGCAGCTCAAAAAACTGTTCGGAGAAGCCCCTAAAAAAGCCCAAACCGAAATTTATTCGCATTACAAAAACGAGGTCAACTCGACGATCGAAGAACAGCTGATGCCGGATTCGACCGTTCTCGCAGGCGACGACCTTGGATCGCTTTTCATAAACACTTCGCTTTCGACCCTGTTCAAGAAGGTCGTCATCGAAGAAGGCTCGTCACGCCTCATGGATACGGCGTATTCCGGCTTCAACAACACCCTCGGAGTGCCCGTCAACGCCATACAGAACACTATCGTGACACCCGACGAGGCGATGATCATAATGCAGAACAACAGAAGCGGACGGATCAGCGAATAATATACAGTGCATAGTGAACAGTGCATAGTGCATAGTTTTTGGGCCAATATCACAGTAACTTATTTATAAAAATATACGGATGGAGACAAATGAACGCAAATTATATCGAAAAGATCAAATCGCTCAAACGGAGCGGCGAATTCACTGAAAAACTCGTCAATTTCATCGGCGCCGTAGACGCGATCATGAAAGAGGACGATTTCAGATGTCTGGTGCTGTACGGCAATATTTTAAACGATGGATTTCGCGAAGGCGTTTCAACGGCCGAGCTGCTGATCATACCCTCTGAAGCCGGAATAGGCCTTCTTGAAAAACTACACGTTCCCCTTCAGACGGCGGCCGCCGAACTGAAAATGGTCCCGCTGATAATGACGTTCGAAGAAATCCTTTTATCGGCGGACGTTTTCCCGGTTAAATTTCTGGAAATAAAAAACAATTATATAGTCCTTGCCGGCGAAGACCTTCTCGCCGACCTCGTCATTCCCGATGAAAACATCCGCCTTCACTGCGAGCAGGAACTCAGGAATTTCTCGCTTAAACTCAGGAACGATTTCATAACCATGTTTCCCGACGAGTTCAACATGTATAACGCGCTCATAAAATATATTCCTGAACTTCTTTCTACCATCAGGCTTTTCATTGAATATAAATCCGGCCGCAAACTTTCCAAAATATCCGAAGTCATGCTTTATCTGAAGGAACAGTTCGGCGTTTCCTACGATTCGATCAACGACATCATCAACCTCAAAAAAAGTAATACGGTGCTAACCTGCGAAGAGATCAAAGAAATATATTCGAAATTGAATATATTGATAAATGAACTTACCAGGAAAGCCGACGCGCAATAATAAATTTTTTATCGTATATTAATTGCATTCCATATAAAAAAACACGGCTCCGGTTTTGACGGCGCCGTGTTTTTTATGCCCGATACAGGGATCTATTTACTGTGCGAGATACTGATTGAGGATGTCGTCGACGCTGTATTTTTTATCGCCGCATACCTTGCCGCTGATATTTCCTACGTTGTCGTTGAACGTCGCCCTTGTTTCTTTGAATATTACGCCTGTGTAGAAAGTTTTGGTGTTTTCGGCGACCTTGAACGCCTCGACCTTATCGGTCGGATCATAAAACGTATCGGGGAGCGGAACGCATTTTTCCTTCATCATTCTGAAATATTCCATGCCGCGGTAAGTCACGCAGGGCGAAACCACGTGGATGAGCGAAAAACCGTTATGTTCGACGCCGAGTTTGATAAGACGGGCCAGCTGAGTGATATCGCCCGCGAAACCGCGCGCGATAAAACTGACGTGATATGAAAGCGCGAGGCTTACGATATTAAGCGGCGTGTCGATCGAGCCGTAAGGCGTCGTCGTCGTTTTAAGTTCCATTTCGGATGTGGGCGAAAGCTGGCCTTTAGTGAGGCCGTATATCTGGTTGTCCATAACGATATAGGTCATATTGGTATTGCGGCGCGCTACGTGAGGCATGTGTCCGCCGCCGATGGCGAATCCGTCACCGTCGCCGCCCGCTATTATAACGGTGGTTTCGGGCGAAGCCATTTTAACGCCGGAAGCGATGGGGATAGCGCGGCCGTGAACCGTGTTGAAACCGTAAGTCGAAACATAGCCGGGTATTCTGGAAGAGCAGCCTATGCCCGATATCAGCGCGACCTTTTCGGGTTCGAGCTGAAGTTCGTCCAGAGCGCGGTATAGGGCGTTAACGACGCCGTAATCGCCGCAGCCGGCGCACCATATGGGTTTTAAACCTGATTTGTAATCTGTTACGCTGTATTTTTTTTCGCAGGCGCCGGCCTGAGCGTTCGTATTTATGCTTGGAGCAGCTGACATTTGAGTGGCCTGTGACATTAAAATGCCTCCTTAATAACGTTTCTGATTTCTTCCACAGTGAAGGGCGCGCCGCCGGAACGTTTGTATAATTTAACGTCTTCGGGAAGGCCCACGAACGATTTCAGATAATAGTAAAACTGTTTCGAGTAGGACATTTCAATGACAAGCGTCTTTTTAAGGGAGGACAGGAAGCTTTTGATCTGCGCTTCAGGAACGGGGCTCAGCACTTTAGGCACGAGTACTTTGATATTATAGCCGTTCTGGTTGAGGGTTTCAATGACGTCTTTAACGACGCCGCGGGTAGAGCCCCAGCAGATAATTCCGCAGGTGGCTTCATCAGGACCGATATGCTCGACGAGCTCGTCCTTGAATTCTTCGAGTATCATCTCCATTTTTTTATAGCGTTTATCATTCATTTTTTCGTGCATTTCAGGCACCGAAGTGGGCGAACCTTTTTCGTCGTGCTCGATGCCGGCTGCCAGATACATGCCTTTTTTGACGCCGGGCCACGTCATGGGCACGACCGGATTGGATCCGAGTTTATAGCGCTTGTAGCCTTCGTCGAGGATCTTTTCGTCGGGCAGCGGGCGTTCGTAAACTTTACCATGCCATTTGTTTTTTTCGATCTCGTCGGCGTCGATGGCGACCTTGCGCTGACCTATGAACTGGTCCGCTAAAATGATAGCGGGCATCTGATATTTTTCGGCGAGGTAGAACGCCTTCATGGTCATTTCGAAGCAGCTTCTGACGGAATAAGGAGCGACGACCACTTTAGGAGCGTCGCCGTGCGTGGCGAAAAGCGCCTGTTGAAGGTCTGCCTGCTCGGTCTTGGTAGGAAGTCCCGTCGACGGCCCGCCGCGCATTACGTTTAAAATGACCGCGGGAATTTCAGCTATGGACGAAAGGCCTATCATTTCGACCATGAGCGAAACGCCGGGGCCGGAAGTGGCCGTGAAAGCCTTCTGGCCGGCGTAGGAGGCGCCGATGACCATTCCGAGGGCCGATATCTCGTCTTCGGTCTGGATCATTCTGCCGCCCACTTTAGGATATTCGCGGCTCAATATTTCCATGACCTCTGAAGACGGGGTTATGGGGTAGCCGGCGTAGAACCTGCATCCGGCATATAGAGAAGCCATTGCGACCATTTCGTTTCCGGTCATCATCAGTTTGGGAGCGGAAATGCTGTATTTCAAACCTTTTATGGGAACGCGGCCCTTCATGTTTTTTTCGGCGAATTCGAATCCCGCGCGAAGGGCTTTCAAATTTCCCGAGACGACCTCAGCCGTTTTCTTTTTGAATTTCTTTTCGATCGATTTTTCGATCTTTTCATAAGGCAGGCCCGTCAAACTCGTCAGAACGCCTATAATGACTATATTTTTAGCGAGCTCGGTCTTCGCGGTCTCCATGGCGATCTCATTGAACGGGACCTTGAAAACGAACTTTTTGCATTCCGGGCTCAAAGGAATGTTTTCTGCCGTAGTAGGATCGTTTTCCGGATATACTATAATAGTGTTTTCGTGCACTTCGAGTTCGGAATGATACGCCACGTAATCTTTCCAGTTGAACGCGATCAGTATGTCGACCTTATCGCCCTGCGTTAAAACCCTTTTCATCGATATCCTGGTTTTAGAAAGCGATTCGCCGCCGCGTATCTGCGCGCCGTAATTTTTGACCATCATCGAATAAAGACCGAGCATCGACGCGGACGAAGCCAGAATTTCTCCGGCTGAAACCACGCCGTCGCCGCCGCGGCCTATCATGCCTATTACCAATTCATCTACCATACCCTACCCCCGGTTTTTTTAATATTGATACTTCAACTAAATACTACTTACAACCGATGCTAGTATTTTACCACAGTAACTATCATTTTTCAAGTAATCGAGTAAAATAGAGGAAATAATATTATGATAAATTTATATTTATTATAAATTTTTGTTGCGCTGCCGGCAAAAAAATGCTAAAATAAGATAAAATTTCAGCGTGAGAGCGCGCTATCATCAATTCATCGAGAGGTCAAAATGCAATCCGCTTTACTCAACGGCGCCAATATTTTCCTTGCCGGCGATAATTATAACAATCTCACCCTCATAAAAACTCTTCTCTGCGACGCCGGCTACGGATCCATCGAAACTTTTTCCAACGGCAATGAACTTTTATTGCACCTCGACAGGCAAAAGCCCGACATTGTCATCTCCGACGTCTGCATGCCGCAGGTAGACGGCTTCCAGCTTTTGCGGGAGTTCAAATCGAACGATGACGCGGCGGTCAGCTCGACGCCGGTTATCCTTTGCTCGGCGACATTCAACGATTTCGAAACTCGAAGGCTCGCCAATGAACTCGGCGCGGAGGCCTTTTTCACAATCCCTTTCGACGCGAAAGATTTTCTGGCCGCCGTAGAAAAAGCCCTGACTAGAAGGCTGCACGTCCCCCCAAAAAAAGCGGCGGAAGGAAGCGAAACCGAAAATATAAAACTCGTGATACTCGAAGACGACAAATTCAGTTCACGGTTTCTCCTTCACGCTCTTAAAGACCTTAAATACGAAATGTTCACGGCCGAAACCATCGCGGAATTCAATAGGATCTTCGATGAACACAGGCCGCAGATATGCATTATAGACTATAACCTTCCCGACGGCGACGGGATAGACGTTCTGAAAACCGTTAAAAGCCTCGATCAGAACACTAAAGTTATTATGATGACGGCGATAACGAACGAGCGCATGATCGACGATTTCATAAAGGAAGGCGCCGACAATTTCATCAACAAGCCTATTAATATAAGAAATTTGATCAACGCCATAAAAAACGCCGTGGAAGGGCTGCCGCGCGGTTCGGCCGGTCAGACCTCCGATTCCGCCGGCGGCGACGAATTCGGCCGCGATTTTTCAGCCGATTACAGCGATTATTTCATCAACGCGCCGCTCGCGCTCGCCATTATCGATGAAAAGCTCAACTGCCTCAGGCAAAATTTCGAATTCGACATGCTGTTCAAAAGCTGCGCGAGCAACCTGAGACAGGCGGACGATAACGGCGCAATAAATTTAGAATTGATATTGAACGCGGACGAAACTGAAAATCTTAAAACCGTCCTGAACGAGATGAAAAGAAAAGACGCCAAAACAAAGCGCAGATTCACTTTTTCAGGCGGCTGCGAACTGAAGCATACCATGATAATTAAAAGCGCGAGCAACTCCGACATAGTGAAAAACAATTACATATATTACATCGCCATGCCGGGCTGCGAAAATTATTTGTGAGACCCGGAATTTTGAACAGGCTTGATTTTCCCTCCGGCCGCCTCGGTCTCCGCGCTTTTTTCATTTCCTGAATATATCTTTATTTTATAGAATTCGACCTCGCTGGTGGCAAGATCTATGAGCAGTTCCTTTATGCGGGCGCGTTCCTTCGTAAGCTCGTCGATCTTTTTATCTATCTGTTCGGCCCTCTTGTTCATTCTTTCGCGAAGTTTGAATATCTCGGTTTTCAGCCTTTCAAAACGCTTCGCCGTAATCGGAGCCCCGCTTTTGACGAACTTATCGATCTTAGTTATGAAACTTGATTTATGCGCGCCTTCAGCGTGAGATGCGGAGCGTGCTTCCATGCGCCTGACGGAATGTTCGGATTCCGGGCCCCGCGCGGCGAACGACCCCGCCGGGTAGACGAGGGCCGCGGCCGCCGCCATAAAGAGGAATCCGCGCGCCGCGCACTTTAAAAGTTTTTTGTATTCATTCGATATATTCATGAGGCACCGCCATATATAATAAAATTGGAATATTTTTCGTTCCGGATATCCGGAACTTTATTTTTTTATGAATTTTGATATTTTATCGATATAACTCTGGGCTTTCTGCGAATAGCCGCCGCCCGCGTCAAGCTCGGTTATCTTAGTGAAGTCGAGTTTGGCGGCGTCGTAGATCTCGAGATTGAACAGCGACTGGCCGCGTCTGTAGTACGCGTCGAGCAGGATTTTTTTCAGGTCGGCGTTCTGCGGATATTTGGCCGCCGATTTAGCCAGCGAAGTGATGACCTCGCTGAAATGCCCTTCGTTGAGATACTGCTTTGCCATATCGACCTGGTCGTTTATTGTGAAAGCCTGCTTTTTGATCTCTTCGGGAGGCTTCGGAGCGTTTTCGCCGCCGGGCTGTCCTGCCGGCGGGGTCTGCTGTGAAGACGCCGGCGCGGAGGCCGTATCGCCGCCGCCTTCGGGATTTTTGAACTGCTCTAGTAAAGCCTTTACGGCGGTTTCTAGCTGCTGATAATCTTTTCCTTCCATAACGAACCAGTAAACCGAAAAACCTCCCCCAAGACTTAACGTGAAAAAAAACATGAGTATAAAAAGCAGTTTGAAAAAAGACATGCGGCGTACCGGCGCGCCTGCCGTTTTAGACGCCTGAGGAAGCGGGGCCGCCGAAACGCCCTTCTGCCGGCCCTGAGTTTTCGACGCGCCCGGGGACTGCGGCGTTTTTTTCTTCGCTTCTGAAAATGACTGAGTTTTTGCAGCCGCGGGAGCGGGGGTTTCCTTCCGCCTCGCCTCGGCGCGCTCGAGGGCTTCCTTCGCTTTCTGCTGTACCGATTCAACCTTGTCGCTCACGGCGATGGTGATGAGCTCTAACGCCTCGTCGCTGGCTATCTCGCCAAGAACGTAAAGCGCCGATTCGCGCATCTGGGCCTTCGAAGAAAACATCATCGTTTTAAGGCGCGCGAGTATAACGCGGTTGGCCGACATGTTGCTCTGGGCATATTTCCAGATGGCCTTTACCACGTTAGCCCTGACGCGGTTATCGTTGTGATTGATATGCTTTATAAGTTCCTCGACGCATTTTGAATTGCCGAGGTTTTCCAGCGCTTCGGCGGTATTTGCCACCACGCGGGTGTCTTCGTCGTTCAAAAAGCCTATCACGGCTTCCATATTGTCGCGGCCGCCCAGTTTTCCCACGGCGCTGACCAGCGTCGCTTTTATAAAAGTGTTCTTCTCGGCTGCAAGCCTTTTCACAAGATCTTCGAGCGAAGAAGAATCGCCGGCGTCTATTAATTTCTGTATCTTATCGATCTCTTTGCGCGTAGCGTCGTCGATGACCTTGGCCGGTTCGAGCGCGGCGCTGGTTTCGATCGGGTCGCCGAGCGGCGCCGTGTCGCGGGCCTCTTCCTTCAGGGCGGGCTGGGCGGCGGGCTGTTTTTTTTCAGGTTCCGCCGCGGGCGCGACTTTTTCAGACTGCTGCCGCTTCGGCTCGGGCTCGACATCTTTTGACGACGGCTTTTCCAAATTAATTGTCACCTTCGGCTGCGCCGGCGCTTCAATTTTCGGTTCGGCTTTCGGTTCGATTCTGGGCGGGCGGGCATCGAGGGAGGGAATTCTGCTGATCTCCTCTTCGCTGACGGGAGGCGTGGAAGTTTCCAGCTCCCTTTCGGCTTTTATTTTAAGGGCGTTTTTAAGCGCCTCTTCTGCTTTGGCTTTGATGTCGGGGCTTTTATCGTTCGCGGCTATACTGAGCAGATCGATGGATTCGTCGTCGCCGATCTCGCCCAGAACGTAGATCGCCGATTCACGCATCTGATTCTTGGTCGAAAACATCATTTCTTTGAGGCGTTCGAAAACTATCCTGTTGGCGGTTACGTTGGTGTGAGCAAATTTCCAGATCGCCTTGACGGTGTTGGCGCGTACGCGATTATCCGCGTGCGCCACGAGTTTTACTATGTGCTCGACGCACTTCGGGTTGCCTATGCTTTCCAGCGCCTGCACGACGTTCGCCACCACGCGAGCGTCGGCATCTTTAACGAATGGAAGCAGGGCATCCATATTGTTTCGCCCGCCGAGCTTTCCAACGGCGCTGATGAGCGTCGCCCTTATGAAGGTATTTTGTTCGGCCGCCAGGGCTTTAAGGACCTGCGGCAGTTTAGAAACATCAGAAGTATCGATGTACGATTGTATTTCATCTATGCGGACGCGCGTCGCTTCGTCTATGCCTTTTGACGAGTCGGCCGATCCACGCGACAGTTTTTCTATGACGCCGTTGATATACACGTCGTCGTCGGTTTTAGCTTTGCGCTCGGAGTATGTGAGCTTTGCCTTATCGAGCATCACGGAGGCTTTCGCGCTCAGTTCGAGATTGTCGGAGTAGGCCGCCTTATCGAGAATGTCTATGGATTCCTCGTCGGCTATTTCGCTCAAAACGTAAAGCGCCGATTCGCACATATCCGCGTTGTCCGATTCGAGCATCTGCTTGAGTTTGTCGATTACGTGCCTGTTGATGCTCACGTTCGAGTCCGTGAATTTCCACAACGCCTTTATTACATTCGCCCTGACGCGGTTGTCCTTATGGGAAATGAGTTTGACGAGAGCCTCGACGCACTGCGGATTGCCGAGCCGTTCGAGCGCCTCGACGGCGTTAGCGAGAACCCTGAAATCAGGGTCGCTTAAAAATGAAATGATGTCGCCCATGTTGGATTCGTCGCCCAGCCGCCCTATGGCGCTTACATAAGTTGCCCTGATGTATGGGTCTTCTTCATACGGAAGCTGTTCGCGGGCCTCTTCTATGAGCGCGGCGTCCTTTTCCTTCAGCCGCCTTAAGATGGTATCCACCGCCTGACGCGTGTCGTCTGGCATGTCTTCAGGTTTGGCCTGCGGAATCTCTCCTTGCGATTGAGGCGGGGCCGGCTCCTGCGCTTTGCTTTTTTCGGCGGCAAGCTCCGCAACAATTGTTTTGATATCGCCGTGCTCTTTCTGGATGATTAGAAGAGCCTTTTTCACGAAGTGCTTAACGCCCGGATTATCGTCGGTTTCGAGCGAGTTCAAAAGCGCCGGCACTATGCGCTTATCGGTGACCCCGATAAGCGCCGCCGCCGCTTCCTCGCGTGTATCGTCGTTAGGCGAGCCAAGATTTTTTATCAGTAAGTTTATATCGATATTTTTATCCGTCATATAAGTTAAAAATTATAATTTAAGAGGGTGAAAATGTCAAGGTTTTTTATGCCCTGATAATTAGATAATAAAAATTATAATTGACAAAAGGCCGAAATGTAATTATAATATCGAAAAAAATCAGTCGAAAATAAGGATGAGTTTATGAATTTTGAAATGATCAGAGCCTCCGAGCTCAAATCGCAGCTGATAGAGTTCGCCTATTCGCAGAGGTTCAAGGAACTGCACGACAAAGTGCTGAACACCGTCTTCGCCGACATGAAAAATTATGAAAGCGGAAAGATCGAAACGGTAAAGGTCGACCAGCTTTCGCCCGAAGAATATTTCAACTTTCTCGACTGGTTCGCGCTGGAATTGAAACACACCGACGGCCGGAGCATACTGGATTACTTTATAGACGAATTCAAGGACAGCCTCAGCGCGGACGACGTAAACGATCTGAACCGCTGGCGGGACGTTTTCGAAAGCACGTTCAAGATCAAAAGCGTTCTCGAAGACGGATTCCACGCGCTCAATCTTTTCAACCTGAAAGAATATATCATCAAACCAACAGTATCCATCGAAGAGTTAAAGACCATAGAAAAAAATTCTTACGTCAACGCCCGTATCGTGCCTTATAAAAATTACCACATATTCTCGGGCGCGATCCTCCAGCTGGGATTCGAAACCATGAACGACACGATCGATTACATCGTAGAAATAATGTCGGAACAGCCCGCGCTGTACTTTCAGGACAACAACGCCGGCGTAGAGGCCGGTTTCAGGCTCCAGAAAAAAGAATGCGAAATATTCAGACAGTATTTCGGCGACGATATCATCGTCTGCGAGGGCTACAACCTTAAAAAGAATTACGAGCAGTTCTATAAAAAAGCCTATCCGGCCATAAAAGAAATGAGACTTCTTCTGAAGCAGAGCACCGGCGCCCCCGCCGCCGCCGAAGAAGACGGCGATATCGAAGTGCCGCACGGCTTCGACGAAATTTTCAAAAAATACCGCGACTTCGAAACGGTGGCGATGATCTACGACGACATCGAGGGCATTAATTTTTATCCCGATTTCGAGAAATTCCAGAAGTTGTTTTCCGGCGATTACACCGCGGACGTCGATTTTATTCCTTCTGAAAACGGCGCGCCCGCAGGCGTCGCGGAACTTAAAAATAAAATTTTCTTCGATTACCTCAACGACGAATCCATCTCTCCGCTCGTGTTCAAAAAAATGTACGAGCGCTATCCCGGCAACGCCCTTTTGATATTGTCCGCCGCGCTTAATTTCAGCCCGAAGGACTTCGTTTACGACCGGGACATCGAGAAATATCTTTACAACTTCAAGAGCTATTACTATAAGACGAAACCGATACCATCGATACTGCCGGTGGATATACAGGACTTCGTAAAGGAAATAATCGCGGACTGAAGCGGAAATGGCGGTAAAATTTAAATGAGCGTAAAAAAAAGGATCATGAAATTTATATTAATTCTTGTCGTTACATATTTTCTTCTTCTGGCCGGGCTTCTTTCGAGCGTCGATACGATCGTTTTTCCCAGATTCAGAGCGACCGATATTTCCGTGACGCCGAAAGACCTCAACCTTAAATACGAGGAGGTCACGGTCGAAACGGATGACGGAAAAAAACTTTGCTGCTGGTATGTCCCGCACGAAACGAGCAGCGAAACGACCCTGATTTACAGCCACGGCAACGCCGAAAACATTTCCAAAGCGCTGAGGCACGCGCGCGCCATCGCCGCAAAACTTTCGGCCAACCTGTTCATTTACGACTACAGGGGTTACGCGAAAAGCGAAGGCGCGCCTTCGACCAAAACTTTCTACGGCGACTGCGACCGCGTTTATAATTACATATCTTCGAGGCCCGAACTTAAAGGCGGCAAATTCATAATTTACGGCCGTTCACTCGGCGGCGCCGCGGCAGTTCATCTGGCGTCGAAATATCCTTGCCACAGGCTTATTACCGAATCCACATTCGTTTCCGTTCCGCTGCATATATGGTTCAATCCCGTACTTTTCGTCTTTTACCCTTTCGTGAGCGATTATCTTCCTACCGCGGCGAAAGCGAAGGACGTAAAAGCGCCCTGGCTTATAATTCACGGCGGAAGGGACGGCGTCATAAGCGTTAAGAACGCGCACGCGCTATACGCGCTCGACGCGCCCGCTAAACGATCGCTTTATATCGTCGACGAGGCCTCGCATAACGACGTCATGGCGCTGCGAGGCGATGAATATTTAAATAAAATTTACGATTTCGCGGTCAAAGACTGAACGCGTGTCGCCGGAAGAGAAACGCGGCCATGGACGGATATACTCCCAACGTTAAAATAGACTGCAGCGGACTTTACTGCCCGATGCCCGTCATAAACGCCCAGAGCGAGCTCGAAAATATGCCGGGCGGGCAGATCCTTGAAATAACCGCGACTGACGACGGCGTGGCCGACGACTTTCCTATGTTCTGCAAATCGCGTAAATTAAAGCTTCTCAGGCTCGAAAAAAAAGACGGCTATTACATCATAGCCATTCAAAAATAGGCGCGCAGTTTCCTACCACGCGTAATTCAGATTGATATTGAACCTTTTGTACCAGTATCCGCTGGTATCTTCCGACGTGCTGTCGAGACCGGAATTGGTTTTAAGATAGGCCGCGTTCAGAATGAAATCTTTCCAGATATCCCAAAAGGCTTCCAGCTCGTATTTGTGGTAATTTTTCCATCCTTTATTCAGTTCCCTCGAACGGCCGTATTCCTCGTTCAGCTTCAAAACGTGCCCGTTACCCGTGTAACTAAGATCATATTCAAGCCCGCCGCTGTCATAGCGTTCAGGCGAATAATAGCCGGTGTATTTTTTCTGCGCGAATCTGACGTGCTTATATACCGGACCCGCCACTATCTTGAAATCACCGAATTTCTTTATCCGCTTTAATTTCAAAGCTAAATTTTTCTTGGTGTTCGAATCCGAAAATTTATGATATCCCGCGCCGAAATTAATTTCGTATTTAGCGTCTATGAGGCGCCTCAGGTCGAAAGACGGCCCGTAAGCCGCTATTTTATTGCGGAACGCCGAAGGGTTCTCGAACATGACGCTCCTGTCGAAGTAAAGGGCCATATTTAAACGCCTGGGCATGTCGTAGCTGATGCCCAGCGCGTAGCCTGCGTTATTCGAAGACGCCGCGCCGCGCGGGTCTGAAAGGTCGTACAGCGTGACGCCGCCGGAAATTTTATAAAGCGGCGATATCTTCCTTCTTAATCTCAGATTGGCCGTGTCGGCCTTGTATTTAAGGGAGGAGTTGTCCATATAAATATCGTAGCTCCTGTATGACGCACTGAGCCTGGTGTCCAGGTCGATATCGGTTTCGACATTTCCGCCGGCGCCGTTGAAATTTATGCGGTCAGAGTCCTTCGAGCGCGAGCGGAACGGCGTGAATTCGCTCCTGTGAATGTTCATGATGATATCTTTCAGTTTTATCGCGTATGAATAATTCTTGTCTTTCGACAGGGCTTCGTTGATCTTTTTCACGGCCTGCTTATCATAAGAAAAGATGTGCATGGCGTTGCCGTAGCCGGTTATCGTTTCCAGGCTCTTTTTGACCGCCGAATAAGCTTTGCGGTAATAATTGAGGCTCGGGTAATATTTGCCCGTCCAGAAATAAGTTCTGGCAATGCCGCCGAGCGCCTCCGAATCTTTGGGATGATCTATTAGAACTTTGTTATATTCTTCTATGGCTTCTTCGTATTTTTTGCTCCAGGCGAGATTGAGCGCCGAATACATCCGGGCGTCGTAATCGGCCGGCTTGAGTTCGAGCGCAGCGCGGTAGCTCGCCACTGCGCCCGCGTGGTCGCCGGAACGTGACCTGGCTTCGGCCCGGGCCATTAAAAGATTATATTCCGGGCCAGTTTTCGAAAGAGTTTTGGAGTAATATTCCTCAGCGCCTGCGTAATCTTTGGATCCGGCGATCTTTTTACCCTTTTTAACGTAAAGGTCGGCCAATTTTTTGAACAGCCCCGCGGCTTCTTCGTCCCTGCTTTTATACTCGATAATAGTTTCGGCGTCGTTTTCGAATTCGTCCATGAGCAATAGCGAGTAATTTATCTGCGCCCGCAGCAGACTAAGTTTGTAAGTGGCGCCCTCTTTTTTGAGCATATCGCCGATCGCCAGACGCACCTCGTCGGTCATCCCGCCCGCCCGCATTAATTTAGCTATGTCGTAATCGAAATTCGCGACGCCTTTCGACGCATTCGATGCCATCCGATAATAAGCGACGGCCTCTTTGGTCAAACCCAGCCTTACGCAGCATTGCGCCGCTTTCACGGCGGTTTCGGCGTCGTTTCTCTCGTATCTTAAATATTGTGAAAAGCGGCGGACCGCCGCGGCATATTCCGATTGAGCCAGGTAGCTCAGGCCGAGATATTTATAAGCGTCCCTGCAGGACGGAAATTTGGCGATGGTATATTTAAGCGCGCGGACAGCCTCGACGTATTTTTTTTCGCCGTATAAATTGACGCCCTTCGAAAGAAACGCCGCGGAAAGGTCTTTCATCAAGGACCTCACGCGCTCGTCGTCCCTGTTTTCGGATGCGAGTTCGTAGCATAATTTAACAGAGTCCCTGAGCCGCTCCGCGAACATATACGTCCGGGCGAGTTCCAGCCTCACTTCGAAACTGTCGCAACCGCCTCCGGCAAGAACCTTTTTTAGCAGATCGATCGCTGCGCCATATTTTTTCTGCCTTCCTAAAACTTTCGCGAGGCCGAGCGACGCTTCCGCCGTGTCTTTTCCGGATGCGATGACGCCCTCGTATATTCCGGCGGCTTTATCGAGTTTGGAACTCCACGCGAGATATTGCGCGTACTGGTTCATGGCGTAGGAATTGGAGGAGTGGCCGGCGTAAATTTCTTCGTATTCCTTCGCCGCCGATCTTTTATCTCCGGCGAAAAAACTGGTTTTAGCGAGCGCGAGCTTCGCATCGGTATGCCGGGGCGATATGCTTAAAACTTTTTGAAACCACGAGCGGGCGTCGGCGTATTTCTTCTGCCACAAGCAGATCTGGCCAATCGAAAACATGGCATCGGTATTGCGGGGACTTTTTGAAATGATGCGCGAATATAGTTCGGCGGCTTTGCCGTAATTCTTTGCAGAAATTTCTTCGCGCGCCTCTTTAAATAATAATTCGATCTCGTCGCGAGTGCGATCCTTAAGATCTTGTTTAAAGCCTTTATAAAAGTCGAGTATCTTTTTCGAGGACGATGAAGCATCCAGCTGAGCCAGAGATTGGTTTCCGGTTTCCGCGGAGACGGCGAACGCACAGGGGCGCGTAAAAGAAAATAAAATAACCTGCAGCGCCGCCGCTGCTAGAATGATTTTTATGGAAGAACTGAAAATCTTCAATTAATATCCCCGCCGTTTCAACATGATAATAAAATATATTGACTATACACGATTCGTTATATTATAATATCGTAAAAAATATTCGAATCGTTACACTTATTAGAAATTTTAAATCAAGAAAAATTCGCGATTTTAATTTTACCGGCGGCGTAATTTCTTAAATTGGGAGACGCGATGTTTGAGGGGCCCGTTAAAATTCTTCTTGTCGAAGATAATCCCGGAGACGTCATGCTTCTGCGGGAAATGCTCAAACGCGAAGATATTAACTTTGAGATGTTCTCCTGCGCCGCTTTAAAGGAAGCCGCCGAAAGCCTTTCAACCTGCAATTACGACATCATTTTGCTGGACCTTCTTCTTCCCGACAGCACCGGCATTGACACTCTCATAAGCGTCAAAAAATATTCCGGTGAAATTCCTATCATAGTCCTGACGGGCACCAACGATTATCATACCGGCGCGCGCGCGATCTCGGAAGGCGCACAGGACTATCTCGTCAAGGAAGGCGTGGACGGCAAGGTCCTCATACGCTCGATCCGCTATGCTTTCGAGCGCCAGCGGCTTTTAATGGAACTCGAGCGCGAACGCAGAAAAGAGCTGAGGATCAGCGAAGAACGCTACCGCGCGATAGTCGAAGGCCAGACCGAGCTAATCTGCCGCTTCGGCGCCGACGGCGGCATCACTTTCGTAAACGGCGCCTATTGCCGTTATTTCAACGGCGACTCCGAAAAATTCACCGGAAAAAAATTCGAATCGCAGGCGCCCGCCGAATGCCGCGAGCCGATCCGCTGCCGCCTGGCATCTCTTGGAAAAGACAACCGCATCGCCGCATTCGAACACCTGATCATGAATTCCGCCACCGGAGAAAAAAGATGGCTGGAATGGACATTTCTCGCCGTTTTCGGCGAAAATTCACTCATAGAAGAATATCAGGCGGTAGGCCTCGACGTCACCGAGCGCAAGCGCGCGGAGGAAGAACTGCAGGCCATAAACGATAATCTCGAAACGATCATCAGGGACCGCACTTTCGAACTGGCGAACGCCAATTACAAACTCGAAAAAGAGATAGTCCAGCGTAAGAACGCCGAAGAATCCCTCGCGTCCGAAAAGGAAAGGCTCGCTGTAACGCTTCGCAGCATTGGCGAAGGCGTGATCGCGGTCGACAACCTCGGAAAAATTACCCTCATCAACTCCATGGCGGAGTCGATCGTCGGGCTGACCTCTGAAATCGCCGCCGGAATGGACCTGGACGAAGCGTTCCGCCTGTTCAATTCAAGCACCGGAAGCAGGATAGAAAACCCGGCGAGCGTATCGATAAAAAACGGCGAGATCGTCGTTTTCGGCCACCACACGAAAATTATTTCGAATACCGGGCACGAAATTTTCGCTTCGATCACCTGCGCGCCGATCCGCGACAGGGGAGAAAAGATCATAGGCGCGATACTCGCCTTCCGCGATATGAGCGAACAGAAAAAAATAGAAGAGGAACTGCTGAAGATAAGCAAACTCGAATCTCTGAGCCTTCTGGCCAGCGGCATAGCGCACGATTTCAATAATTTTCTCACCGGCATAGTCGGAAACATATCGCTGGCTAAAATGCTGGCTTCCCCTGAGGACGAAATACACAAGATACTTACGAGCGCCGAAGACATATCTTTTCAGGCCAAGGGACTGACCGTGCAGCTATTGACTTTCGCGAAGGGAAGCACCGCGAATAAAAAACTCGCCGACATCGGCGAGCTGCTTAAAAACTCGATCAGTTTCATGGCGCGCGGCTCGAACGTAAAATGCGAATTCGATATCAGCGATAAACTCGCGTCGGCCGAGATCGACGTCAGCCAGATAAACCAGGTGGTATCGAACCTCGTCATAAATTCCATCCAGGCCATGCCGGGCGGCGGAACGATAAAGGTCGTCGCCAAAAACGTAAGTATAGACGGCGAAAAGCTGCCTTTAACCAAAGGCCGTTACGTCAGAGTGACTTTCAGCGATAACGGAAGCGGGATCGAAGAAAAAAACCTCGCCAAGATATTCGACCCTTATTTTACGACCAAGGCCAGGGGCAACGGGCTCGGCCTGTCGTCGGTCTACTCCATAATAAAAAGCCACGGCGGCCTCATCACTGTCGATTCAAAACCGGGCACTGGCGCGACTTTCGCGATTTACCTGCCGGCCGCTGACGGCACAGCGGCGGAATTGAAAACCGAAGCTAGGCCTTCGACGGCTAAAGAAAAAAAAGCGGTAATGAATGGGAAAATATTGATAATGGACGACGAGGAACTCATCAGAAATATAACTTCTCAGTTATTGAACCATCTGGGGTTTGAAACTATGACCGCAGCCGACGGCGCAGAGGCGCTCGAAATTTATAAGGCCGCTCTCGATTCGGGCGCGCCGTTCGACGCCGTGATAACCGATCTGACGGTGCCGGGCGGAATGGGCGGCGTAGAAATGCTTCAGAATATAATCCGGTTCGACCCGGAAGTAAAGGCCATAGCCGCCAGCGGCTATTTCAGCGACCAGTCTAAAATAGAAGATTTTGAAAAGGCCGGTTTCAAGGAATATATAACCAAGCCTTTCAAAATCAACGAACTTGTAAGGACTCTTCAAAAACTTATAAATAAGGATAATCAAGGTTAAAACGTGCCGGTCACGCCCAGCGTGACTTTCTGACGCTTATAACTGTCGCCGTAAACATTGCGGTGAACCAGATCGTAATCAGAATCGCTGATATACGCCAGATTAACGCTGTAACCGTCGACGGTAGGCACTCTGAAGCCGAAACTGAAAGCGTCGCTGTTATATTCGACGGTCAGATTCGCTACTTTAAGGTCGAAATTCGCGCCGGCGATGAAAAAGAAATTGTTCGGCGCCATCTCGGAAAAGTCGTATCCGCCGTAGTGGGATTTATTCATCGGATAGGCCCTGTGCCCTCCGAAGTTAACGCCCATGCCGAAGTACGCGATCTCCTGGCCGGCGACCAGATAAGCCGAGCTGTATGAGTTGTTGTCGGTTTCGATAACGAGGCCCGCGGCGACTTTAAGCGCCTTGCTGTCCGGAAACAGATACTTGAGGTTGAGCGAGAGACCAGGGTCGAAGGAACTCTGCATTGAATCGAGCGATTTGCTGAAGCCGACTTCGACGACGCGCGAGATGCCGTAAAGGCCGTTCACAATCAAACTCCGCTCGTTGGTTGAGGCGGCGCGCTGTATCGAATAGTTCTGCAGATAAAGCCCGCCGCTGAATTTGCCGGGCTTGCAGACCGCCGGAGAAGGGCTCAGAAAAAGTCCCGTGGGTCCGGCTAGCGAAGGGTCCGCTGCGGCGGTGCCGGCCGTCAGAAAAAACGCCGCAAGTAAAATTCCAATAACAACCGCAGGCCGGATAAGGTTCCCGAATTTTTTAGTCGCGTTCATAATCTCTCATCTACCTTCTTTTTATTTAATAAATAATATTAACCACATCAAAGCAAATAAAATATACGGCCGCCGTATTCAGGCCGTTATAATATATTTTATTAACATATCGTCATAAAGAAGAAAAAGTTTAACGGACGCGCGATATAAAAAAAGAACCTTGAAGCATGAAACCAAGGTTCTTTTTTATATTTAGACTCGATAAAAACGTTTTTTATGAATTCATTATTCCGGAAATAACTTCAGGCGGGACGGCCCATTTGCTCATGAGCATTTTAACGCCGTATTTATATTTTTCTTCGGAGGTGCGTTTTAAAAGCTCGCTCATCTGTTCGAGCGCCTTTTGGGTTTCGCCCGACATGAAATGAATTTCAGCGAGCCTCAGCCGGGCGTAATGAAGTCCCGGATGCATATCTATCGCCTGAGCGTAATAAATTCGGGCGGCGCGGTAATATTTTTTATCGAAATTCAAATCGCCCAGCTGCGCGCGCACTTCAGCGAGCCCTGGAAATTTAATTAAATTCCTTTCCAGTTCATTGCGCTTCATGATGAAAATGGCATGCCTGAAAAGGTAATAAAGTAAATACGCCGCCAGCGCTCCGGCTATCGCGTTATACGGAAACACGAATAGAAGGTCGGGGTTTATACCCCAGAACTTCAATCCGTCAAGCATTTTCAACATATTAATTATCCTTTTTCTTCTTTTCTCTTAAAAACCTGATAGCCGATATATAAAAACGCCAGCGAATAAAGTATATTTATTCCGAGCATGTCGAACGCCAGAGGCATATTCGCGTAATCGCCGGTTTCCGCCATTTTTACTAGTTTTTCATATTTAATGACCTCGCAGGATTTCAGGTATGAATAGTTGACGATCTTATCGGCTATATAATAAGGGATGATATCGAGCTTGCCGAACAGCAGAATGACGTTGTCGATCAGCTTAAGCGCGAATGTCGCGAATATAGTGAAAGCCATCGTGGATTCAGCCGAACGCGCGAAAATGGACACCAGAAAAACGAGCGCGATGTAAGAAAAATTTATCACGAAGTATGCGTTACAGATCTTTATAAGAAGCTGATAATCGATAAGCGCGAAAACCTTGAACCCGAAGACCCTGTCGAGCGCGACGCCGATGAGCGCACACAAGCTGAGATAGATGGCGAGGTTGACCACGAAAAAAACTATCGTGCTTAAAAGTTTTCCGAGATAGATCGTAAGGCGCTTGAACGGCATAAGCAGCATCAGCTTGATCGATTTATTCTCGAATTCCTTCGATATGAGTTCGCCAGCGATTATAGTCTGGAAGAACCAGCTCGACCATGAAAAGAAACTCAGCAGAACGACGAGGACGCCCATGATGCCGCTGCCGAATTCCTTGACGAACATCTGCTGCATCATGCCGAAATCCCTGTAAATGATGCCTTTGAAAAAAAGCACCGTCAGCACGAACAGTATCATAATCGGAAGGAAATTTATGGCGAAGGCGCAAAAATAAACTTTTTTGAGCCTCTGCATCTTATATAACTCGTATCTTAGAATGTCGAACATAATCGGGCCTTGAATCCTTAATTTTTAATATCGGCGCGGCGTTTGCCGGCCGCGCTATTGAGTTTGCTGTTTTGCGGAGTTTTCGGAACCGTCGCCTGTGACTTCCAGGAAAAAATTCTCCAGGCTGCGTTTGGTTTTTACGAAATTGAATATTTCGAAATTTTTATCGACAAGTTCTTTCAGCGCGCGCGGCACGCTTTCCTTCCCCAGCCTGATCTCTATGAAATTGGCGTTGGCCCTGATTTTGAGCGAAGCGCCGGTTATATATTCGAGATTTAGAATGTGCTTCAGGCAGGTTTCGGTCTGCGACTGCTCCACCTCTACCTCGTAAATTTCCTGTTCAGTGCTCAGAAGATCGCTGACCTTTCCGTATGTGACGACGCTGCCGTCCTTGATGATGACCACAAAATCGCAAATCTGTTCTATCTCGTGCAAAAGGTGCGAAGAAACAAGGACCGTCGCTTTCTTTTCGGCCGCGAGGGTCTTTATAAGTTCGCGCATCTCGGCCTGCCCCTTCGGGTCCATGCCCGATGTCGGCTCGTCGAGTATTATTATGGAGCAATTGGTGAGAAGGATCTTCGCCACGTAAAGTTTCTGACGCATTCCGGTCGAATACTGGCTGACCTTTTTAAAACGATGCTCGAAAAGCCCTACCTTTTTAAGGCTTTCGTCAATATCGCGCGGAGTGATGTGCTTATAGATTTTAGCGGTTATGGCGAGGTTCTCCAGGCCGCTCATGAATTCGTAAAAAACGGGAAGCTCTACCAGGGCACCAGCCGCCCTGAGCGCGGCGTCGTAATCGTATTCGGTGTTATAACCGTCTATGTAACTTTCGCCGGAGTCTTTTCTGATAAGGTTGAGCATGACCTTGAGGCTCGTCGACTTGCCGGCGCCGTTAGGCCCGAGAAAGCCCACCACGGAGCCTGCGTCCACCCTGAAGCTCAGGTCTTTTAAAACGCTTTTTTTTCTGTAACCGCCGGTAAGCCTTAAGAATATCTCCCACGGAAGTTTCAAGATCCGCTTCAAAGTGAAGGGCTCGCCGAAGCTCTTGAAAAGATTTTTAGCCTCTATGGCTGTCTGGTTGTTCTGATTATGGTTCGATCCAGGCGGCATCTGACATTCCTTATAAAATCGGCGCGAGACCGATCCGAATAACTTGCGTGCTAATGAATTATATAATATTTCAAGCCGAATTTCAAGATATTTTCAATATTTTCAATAATTAATGGGCCGGGCTGAAAAGGAAAAACTTTATGAGACCGGGCCATTTATAATATGGAGCAGGGCGTCTTTCAGCCGCGGATACTCGAATTGGAATCCGGCGTCTAAAAGTCTTTTGGGATATACCGCCGAACCCTCGCACATTATTTCAGCGCCGCCGGCAAATATTAATTTTAGCAGGAACTCGGGAACTCTGAAAAAAGCGGGGCGGTTTAATGCAGCGGCCAGTTCGGCTGTGAACTCGGCGTTAGTGACGGGAGCGGGCGATGTGAGGTTGAAAACGCCTTCGAGTTTTTCGTCGCTTATGACGAAGCGGAAGGCGCGCAAAAGATCGCCGAGCGCGATCCAGCTCATATACTGCTCGCCTCCGCCAATTTTACCGCCGAGACCCATTGAAAACGGTATCAACATTTTATTGAGGACGCCGCCCTTTTTATCAAGGACCAGACCGAAGCGAAAAATAACGGTCCTCACGCCGGCGTCGCAAGCCTTCATGGCTTCTGCCTCCCAGTCGCGGCACACCGACGCGAGAAAACCGCCGCCGTATTCGAATTTATACTCGTCATGGCTTCCGCCGGAAGTATAGATCCCGACCGCCGAAGCGTTTATGAAAAGTTTCGGACGGCGCGCGGACGCTTTGAGCACGCGTACGAGTTTCGCGGTAGTATCGACGCGGCTCGAATATATTAGTTTTTTATAACTTTCGCTCCAGCGGGCGTTAACGGCCGCGCCGCTGAGGTTTATTATAACTTCGGCGCCCGCGGTTTTAGCGGCGAACCCGGCGTCCGGAAGCTCGTAATCCCTCGTAGAAAGGGCCTTTACGGAATCGCCGTGCATGCAAAGAAATTTCGCGAGATTAGATCCTATAAATCCCGAGGCGCCGCTTATAAGAATATCCATAAAAACCTCTTTTATTTTCTACGATCGTTAACTCGGTTCCGCCCGCCCGACTTTTACCCGCGCTGTTAACTGCTGCTAAGTACTTTACCACTATGCACTATAAACTATACACTATACACTATTATAAGCTCGCGGCGGCGACAAATCAATGAAAATTTTAACGCGGCGATAAAAATATTGATATTTTGAAGTTATTGATTTAAAATATACTGATTCAAAATTAACTTGAAACGGAAAGGCCTCTGCAGATGTATAAAAATCCCGACTACGAATATGAACTCATCCCCGTCAGCGAAATAAACGCCGGCAACGGCAGGATCTCACACAAATGCGCTTACCCCGCGCTCGGGGCTTCCATCGAGGCGAACGGGCTTATCACGCCGCTTATAGTATGCCGTAGCGGCGGACGCTTTGAAATTATAAGCGGCTTCAAACGCTTCGATATTATCGCAAAAAACACTCAAGCGCAGACGGACGGCTCCGTCAAAATAAAATGTCTTGTCGTCAAAGACCTCGCGCCGGCGGACCGGCTCTGGCTCAATATATCCGAAAACGCCGCTTCACGCGGACTTAATCCGGTCGAGGAAGGCGAGGCGTTGAAAAAACTGTCGGCCTTTTACGATAAGACCGTGGTCATCGAAAAATATATGCCGGCGATGAGCATGCAGAAATCAGAATATGTTTACAACAGGTCCGCTTCACTGTGCGCGCTTATCGGTGACGCAAAAACATCTCTGGTCAACGGCAAGCTCCCTCTTCAGGCCGCTGCCGAACTCGTCAAATTCAGTTCCGACGAGCAGCGCGCTTTCATGGATATGGCCGCGGCGACGGGCATGGGAGCCAATCTGCTGAACGAGACGGCGCGGCTTTTATTCGAGACCGCCATGCAGTACGGCAAAACGGCCGGCGAAATAATGGCCATGGCCAGTATCGCATCTATAATCGAAGACGCTAAGATGACCTCCAACCAGAAAACCGAGACGATCCGCGTAAAACTCCACGCTCTGAAGCGTCCCATGTATGAAACCGCCATGGCCAGGTTCAGGGAACTTGCCGGCGAGTTCGAGGCGCGCAGGATATCTGTGAACCCTTTCGCCTATTTTGAAAAAGACGAGCTGTCGGTGAAATTCAGCATAACCTCGGCCGAAGACCTTTCCGCCCGAATAGACGCCCTCGAGCGCCTCAAAAAATCCCGGCTCGCAGAGGAATTCCTGAGCGGCAGACAAGGCGGAAAAACCACCGGACGGAAGGGAAAAACTTCGAATGATTAGATATTATCCGGAAAAGATAGTAATATTGAACGAAGAAAAAGTCACAAATTCGATAGTGACGGCCAATATCCTCAAAAGCGTCGAAGGCCGCGCGGTACCGGTTTCGTATATGAGCGAAGAAGCCATCGATGGCCTTATCGCGGAAACTAAAAAGAACGAAACCGCATACTTTGAAGGCAAGAAAACTCTTCTAATAACGGTCAACAGGGGCGAGTTTTTGAAGAAATGCCCCGGCACCAACGAGTATATCTGCTGCGATTATTACATCATCGATTTCGCCCAGAACTGCCCCATGGAATGCACTTACTGCATACTGCAGGCCTACCTGAATAACCCGTTCATGGTGGTTTACGCAAATACGGACGATCTTTTCGCCGAACTTGAATCGCGGCTTTCCGGCGTCGCCGAAAAAAAATACAGGATAGGCACCGGTGAATTCACCGACTCGCTCGCGCTGGAGCACCTCACGCAATATTCGAAAATACTGATGGATTATTTCGCGGACAAGCCGAACCTCATTGTGGAGTTCAAGTCCAAAACCGATTACATAGATACTTTCACCCGCTACGGAGCTCCGCCCGCCGGAAATATCCTGATCTCCTATTCGATGAACGCGCGCAACGTCAACCTCCGCGAGGAGCTCAAAACCGCCACTATCGAAGAAAGGCTTACAGCGGCGGCCGAATGCGTAAAAGCCGGCTATAAAATAACGCTGCACTTCGACCCGATAATCGACTACGAAAACTTCGATACCGAAATGGCCGCCACCATAGAGCTCATATTCAAATATCTCGAGCCTTCCGACATCGTCTATATCAGCCTGGGCGCGTTCCGCTTCATTCCGGCCCTGGCGGATATTATAGCTGCGCGGTTTCCCAAAAGCCGAATAATATATGATGAATTCATAAAAGGATACGACAAAAAATCGCGATACTTCCGTTTCAAACGTGAAAAACTTTTCAGAACGGTTATCGGCCTTATCAGGCGCTATGATCCCGACAAAAAGATAGAATTGTATTTTTGCATGGAAAGTCCGGAAATGTGGAACGCCCTTCTGCCGGACGCGCCTGCCTCCGACGAGGAACTCGGCGGAACGCTTTACGATAAGTGCGGAAAATGCATAAAAACGAAATGCGGATGAAAATTCGCGGCGATTTTATTCACTTTAACTTTATTACAGCATCATAATTCCGGCTATAACCAGCACTATGGCGCTCACCTTGAGCGGGCCCATCTTCTCTTTTAAAAACAGCCACGAAAAAATGGTCACGAGCGCAAGATACGTCGAAGAAAGCGGCACTATGATGCTCGCCTGCCCCATCGACAGAGCGATCGTGAACGTCAGGCCGCCTATGTTCATTACTAAAAGGCCTATCAACGAATATCTCGACTTAAGCCCGGCGAAAGAAAAATCACGTCCTTCGAACAGCAATTTCAATATGATACCGGCCGCTATCTGGGCCGTGTTCAGATACAGGCTGAACGCTGAAACGTCGATCTTGTTGATTATGACCTTGCACATGGCGTCGGATATCCCTATCAGCACGGCCGAAATGATCGACAAAAAAAGCCAAATACGCACGTCACGAGACGCCGCAGCACTCTCGTCCGCCGGCGCCGGGTTTGAAACGTAAGATAAAAGCCCGATCCCGGTCAATATCGTTACGAGTCCCAGCCACTGCCTTAAAACAAGGGTTTCGCCAAGAACGAAAACGGCAAAGAGCACCGTGTACATAGGATATGTGCCGAGTATTGCGCTTGCGATCGACAGCTCGCCGGCGTTCAGCGAATAGTAAAAAGTCAGATAACACAATGAAACCGCAAGACACAGCGGCAGATACAATTCGATGCCTGCAAAGATCGGAGGGTTCATTATCACATACGGCAGCCAGACGATGAAACCCAGAATGCCGCCGAGCAGGTACGAACTGATAGGCGTGGAGCGCGCGAACCCCAGTTTGAGAAGCGTCTGGCCGATACCCCAGCCGAGAACGGTTATGGTCAAATATAAGTATATCATAATATTTTAATTCATTTCAATTTCGTTATGCAAAGGATATCCTTGGAGAATATCGGTTATAAGCGAAGGGAAAGAGCCCGATAAGCCCTTTCCCTTCGCTTGTTATAAGTTGTTTATATTTCAATCGGACGCTTGATTTTTGCTTCCGTAAACGGGTTACGCCATTTCATGCAGTTTTTCGCAAAACTGCATTACGTCGTTTTTGATACCGCCGAGCACTTCAGGCTTTTCGATATTATCGACGGCCTTTTTAATGAACGCCGCGATCGCTTTCATGTGCTCTTCCTTCGCGCCGCGCGTCGTTACCGCTGGCGTGCCTATCCTTATGCCCGATGTTACCATCGGCTTTTGCGGATCGAAAGGAATAGTGTTCTTGTTGACGGTGACGCCGGCAGCATCGAGCGCTTTTTCTACTGCCTTGCCGGTGAGGTTTCTGGGTGAAAGATCTATCAGCATCAGATGATTGTCGGTGCCGTCGGAGACGAGTTTGAAGCCTTCATTTTTAAGAGCGTCTGCCAATGCCGCGGCGTTTTTAACGACCTGCTGCGAATATTGCTTGAATTCGGGCTTCAGCGCCTCGCCGAACGCTACCGCTTTAGCCGCGATCACGTGCATCAGAGGGCCGCCCTGGCAGCCAGGGAACACCCATTTGTCGATCTCTTTGGCGTATTTTTCGCGGCTGAGGATCATGCCGCCGCGCGGACCGCGCAGCGTT
>Ga0154467_1236_pt1 | contig 64435 bp, 53 predicted proteins | sample RifGroC2_FD_105660 | JGI IMG/M metagenome (GOLD analysis project Ga0154467, IMG submission 105660) | Candidatus Wallbacteria bacterium GWC2_49_35 | reverse complement strand
GTCTTTCACGATCGACCGTTTTTATAAATTCATGGGCGATAACATAAGCGTCAATCTTATAGACAGCGATATCCGCTTCACTCTCGATCCCATGTTCGCCAGAATGCTTTCTTTGGCGGGACGCGATTCCTTCATAATATTCGGTTCATTCCTTCTCAGCGCTCTCAACCATCCGATATTCGTGTCGATCGGAGTTACCGATATGAAAGAAGCGGAAACTTTCCTGATAGAACTTCTGAAGTTCCTGGAGCAGGAAAATCGCAGAATGTCGAGCGCATTCTTCCGGACCGATTTCAGCGTTTATAAGGTCTGGCCCTCCGAAGGCGGCCCCGCGATATATTCCATAAACTACAAACTTTTTATGATAGGCCTGAATTTCCACGTAATGATCCACGACAACCAGCTGATCATCGCCACCAAACGAAGCATTCTCACCGATATTTTAAAAACTCCGGCCGCGGATGCCGAAACTCACGAATCAAATTTCGAGTTGGAGGTCGCTCCCGTCAATTTCGTCGAAATATCGAAAACTTATAATATAGCATGGGGCGAAAAAATGCGCGCCGCATGCCACGCCAATCTCTGGCCGATTTACGTCTTGAACAGGCTGAGAGGCGTCGAACTCGCGAATCTGAACCGGGAATCGCTTGTAACGGACGGATATTTCCCCTACTGCCCCTCCGGCGGCGAATACCGCTTTGACAAAGAACGCGGCCTGATCTCGTGTTCGCTTCACGGCGACGCGTACTGCCCTAAACAGCCTATGGAGCTCGACGACAAAAATGAACTGGTAAAGTTTTTTAAAAGTCTGAAAAAGGTAGCAGTCGCGCTCTCGTTCACCGAGCATGGAATAATGACTAAGGTGCTTATAGAACATTAAGGTTATGTAAAAACCGAATATAACCGGATATAAAAAGTAATATAAGCAAAATAAAAACTGCCGGCTTTTTCATTCGAAAAGGCCGGCAGTTTTATAAATGAATCCGAGTTCTCATAACCGCGGCAATAAATTTTATCCGCGGTTTATATTGAAATTACATGTTGAAATCGAGGTAATACTGGTCTTCCAAAACCTGCTCGCGGCCGGTGCCGTTGCAGCGGTAGCAGACCTGCCAGGCCTTGTGCGGCTGGGCGGGCGGATCGGGCACGTAATGGCCGCCGGCGCCGTTGCAGGCGCTGCAGGTTTTCCATACGAATTCAGAATAGGTCCTCTGAGAGAATTTTTCCTGAGTCGCGGGGCCGAAGTTAAGGCCGTCGCCCGCCTGGCGGACGCTCCATATATAGCGGCGGTTGCGATCGAACATCCTGGTGTTTATAAGTTTATCGGGAGTGCGGCTGGCGGAGGCATAAATCGTTTTGCCGGAAGTTTCATCGAATATCTCTATGCGGTAATTCGGGCCTTTTCCGCTCCATTTCATTGAAATGTAGTCGCCCTGCCGATATTTGAAAACTCCGGAGGTCGGGCTGACAAGCTGCGGAGCGGCGGACTCTTCGGGCATGGTGCCGTCGTTTTTAAGGATGATGGCGCATTTGAATTTCATGTTGCCGCTGGCGATGAGACCTTTATCGAGATAGAGGGAAGCCTGGTATCCGGCGCGTTCGAGCGTTTCCCAGCTCATTATGCCCTTGCCTTCGAGCGCTATCCATTCGCGCTTTACCGGGATGAAATTCTTTTCGATAAGTTCGGCCGGGACGGCCCATCTGTCGATATAGGTCTTTCCGGCGGAAAACGAGCCCTGCGAGTGGACGCCTTCCAGAGTTACCCTGATCTCGGAAATGGAAACGTTATCGACGGAAACCAATTTGAAATCGCCGCTGATAGCGTCCGCGGCAATAACCGCTGAGGGAACCATAATAAGAACCGCGAGCATGATAAATACCTTCAAAAACTTCAAGACCAACACTCTCCTTGTTAAAAAACGAATTTCCGCCCTGCCTTGCCGCGCGCGATAAGGTGACCCCGGCACGCCTGCGGCTCGAACAGTGGAATAGGTCATTGTACAATACAACAACTCCGAATGTCAAACGGTAATTCGGACCTGTGACCATCTCCTGAAAATCCGCTCCTATTATCTATGTTATCCTGTATATTATCGGCATAAAAATCGATAAAATAAGACGCGGTCGTTAAAAACGGCCGCGCTGAATTTGAATTCGTTATCTTATTTATGAACAGAACTTAACTGTATTATTTCCGCTTAAGCAGATCTCTGATCTCGGCGAGAAGCAGCTCCTGCTTGGGCGGTTCGGACGGAGCCGGCGGCGGTGCTTCATCGCCGACCCTTTTTTTCAGAGTATTTATCATTTTAACGAGAAGAAAAACGGCGAAGGCAAGTATGGCGAAATCAACCATGACCTGCAAAAAATTTCCGATGTTTAGTGTGACGGGAGGGTTCACTACCTTGCCCGCGGCGTCTATCACGGCGTTTTTCATCGTTAATTTTATTTCGGTGAAGTTGACGCCGCCGGTAAGAAGACCTATAGGGGGCATTATCACATCTGATACGGCGGAAGCAATGATCTTACCGAACGCGCCGCCGATTATAACGCCGACGGCCATGTCCATGACATTGCCCTTTACCGCGAATTCGCGAAATTCACTTATAAATCCCATTTTTTTTACCTCCATATAGCAATCTGGTATTATGAACGATCCTGTGTTTTTAATTAATTAAACAATTTTATATCTTTAATCATCAAATGTCAATTGATATTTTTCACGACGCGTTACGCTTGAAGCCTGATGAAAATTTGACATGATGAAATATTAAAAGTTGAAAAAAATGAAAATATATTGTAAAATCATGTCTCGGACTTAAATAAAATTTGCATTCCGCTAGCGGTTTGCTGAAAGATTCGTTTGTAAATTTAAAGTTTATAAAGTATAAGTTTATCACGGAGGTAACGGTTATGAGTTTCTTCGAAAGACAGATCTCGGAAGCTCTCGGAGTCCGCTACAGCGGCTCGCGAAGCATGTGGGTCTCGCGTATAATAGTTAACGCGGTCATAGTCGTGCTGGCCGGGATCGGCTATCTGGCTCTCATGTGGCACGGCGGGCAGATCTTCGACGCGGCGAAGCGCGGAAACGTCGAAAAATTGAAAAGCGTTCTGGTGACTAATCCCGACGCGTTGAACAAGGCCGACTCTAAAGGAATGACGCCGCTTCACATCGCGGCATACGCTTCGAAAAGCGCCGCTGTGAAACTATTGATCGAAAGGGGCGCGGACGTTAACGCGAAAGACAAAAAAGGGCGCACGCCGCTTCACCTTGCGGTGGAAACCATCGACATCGAATCGGTAAAGCTGCTTGCCGAGGCTAAAGCTGACGCCGCCGTCGCAGACAAAAGCGGCGAAACGCCTCTCGCGCTGGCCGCCCGGCCGGGAAGGGAACCCATTCTGAGGCTGCTGAAAAAAGGCGCACGCAAATAAGAAACGCGGCCTGTTTCGAGGCCGCGATCTAAAACGGGAACACCTTGTAAATAGGCTTTTTATCTTGCTTCGGTGATCTTATAAACAAAAAACTTCTTCGCGCCGGGACCGAGTTCGAACACGTAAAAGCCGCCCGCCGGCGAAACCGCATACTGGCGGGCCGGAAGCGCCGTGCCGAGCCCGAAGAAATTCGGTATCGTAAAGCGTGAAACCATCTTTCCATTCTTATCGAATTTAGTTATGACCGGCCGCGAAACGTCGAACTGCGGCTGCTCGACCACCAGCGCATAAAGGTTGAAATCTGAATCCGCGCCGATTATCTGGTAATCGAAGGCCGTCATTTTCGCAACGGTGTTCACAATTCTTGCGTACGGGCGTGGGTTACGGGCTCTCATGGGATCGATAAGTATTATATCGCGGCCGTTCTCGTCGAACTCGCCGAGCGCGTAAAGATAGCCTTCACCGTTTAAAATATTGGCGGTGTAAGCTCCTTCGGTGAGGGATTTGAACTTTCCGTCCTTCGAATATATAGCGACGGCGGGCCCTTCTTCGTCGCGAACGGCGATATCGCCGGCGGGCGTTACCGAAATTTTGTGAGGCCCGGCTATTTCTTCCGCCAGATTGACTGTGCCGGTTAATATTCCTTCATTCGAATATATGAATATATTTTTCGCCGTGTGGTTTAAAATATATATGCTTTTGCCGTCAGGCGAAACCGCTATGTCGCGGCCGAAATATTTTTTGGTTTTGGTTTCGCATTCGGGATAATTGACCGTTTTCACGAGCTTTCCGTCGGCGACGACAAGCACCCTGAAATTGAACGTGTCGAGAATATAGATTTTGCCTTCTTTATCTACGGCCATCGAGGAAGGCCCGTCGCTTTCAAAGTTGGATTCCTCGCCAAGCGGAAAGAAAACTTCGCCGGTGGCGCGGCCGATATCGAGGGCACAGACCTCGGCGGTCGAAGAACTTGAAGTCGCTATCTTTTCAGGCGCGGCCGCCGTTTTCATATCGGCGGCAGAGGCCGGTCCCGCTATGGCCGCAAGACAAATAACGCAAACTATGAATATATATTTAATTGATTTCTCCAATTGATTTCTCTCCTTGCTCAAACCGTCAATAAATTCAAATTAAAGGACTTTCTGCGGATCTATTCTCTGACCGGAAGGGTTGGTGATCTCCAGATGCAGGTGAGATCCGGTCGACATACCAGTGTTATTGACCTTCGCGACCTGCTGACCCGCCGAAACTTTCGTTCCGACCGCCTTTGCGCCCGAAGGCAGGCAGTGCATAAAGGTGGATGTGTATCCGTTGTTGTATTTTATCTTTACCATGTAGCCGCCGCCGTTGCACCAGCCGGAATAAATTACCTTTCCGTCGCCCATGGCCAGAAGGGGCGTCCCGGTCGGCTTGCCTATATCGACGCCGTAATGCATGCGGTTATATTTGAGTATGGGATGAAAGCGCATCCCGAACTTGCTTCCGACCTTGAACGAACCGCCAAGCGGCGCGCTGAGCCCGGCGTTGCCCGACGAAGGTTTGGCGGTAGAGGCCGGGGCCGGAGACGGCTTGGACGGAGACGCCGCGCTCGGGGCGGGTTTGTTTTTCTGCGCGTATTTGGCGTATATGTAGGCGTCTTTTCCGTTATAGCGAATTTTATACCAGTCGCCCTCGCGGCCGAGAACCTCGACCTTTGCGCTGTCGGAAAGCTTGCCTATTATGGTTCCCCACGGGCCGGTCCTTACGTTGAGGCAGCCGCCGGGAGTGTTGATGTAACCGCAGAACGCGACCGAGACTTTATTTTTTGTCGCTATATAACCCGAATGGATATAAGCATCGCGGCCGTTGTATTTTATTTTGTACCAGTCGCCCTCGGTCGCGAGTATATTTATCTTTTCGCCCTGTTTCAGGCGGCCGATTATAGTTCCCCACGGCTCCACGCGAACGTTGAGATAACTGCCCATTACAACGCCGCTGTTATCGGCTTCGGCCGCAGCGGCTGATGCAGCCTGAGAAGAAGACGAGGCTGCCGCCGCGCCCGAAGCCGCAGTTCCGGACGAGCTGGTCGTCGAAGCGGAAGCTCCGCCCTGTTGTATCTGGTTCGAATCGATGGCTTCGTTCAATTCGTTAATGTTCGCGCGCGCTTCATGATAGATCAGAAGCGAGACGAGGATCATTAAGACGCACAACGCCGGAAATAAAGGCTTTATATTATTCGTAAACATAGCGCCACCCCTTTTTAAAAAATGTGATTTATATTATTTATTTATTTTTAACGTCTGAAATTTTGTTACATATAATTATATACTAACAAAATCTCAAATTTGTTTCAATAAAATTTTCAGGCGGGCGGTCCTATATTTTATGCCGGCATTATTCGTTATTGCCGCTAGTGAACTTGTATACGAACCCGGTTTTGGTCTGGCCGGCCGCAAGCCATGGTTTAATTTCGGCGCGCAGGGCGGCCAGGAATTTATCTGAGGCGTGATGGACCATGGCGAGTTCAGATTCGGAACCCGCTCCGTCGTACTTGTACTTGTATGAAAACTCGGCGATAACGGGCGTTTTTTCGCCGGCAAGATACCAGACGGTAAAAGACGCCTTCGCCTTTATCACGGGCGTAAGAAAGATAGTCCCGTAATCGAAGGTAAGTTCATCTATTTTAACTCCATTGACAACGGCGAGTTCCGTCCTTTTTTTTGACATAAAAGAGGCCATTCCCGGAAATATCTTTACGAGCGAATCTGCCGTCATCGGAACGTCCTTTTTCAGATCGGCCTTTCCGCTTTTAGAAAAAATGCGCTCAAATTTATCAGGCTTGACAACCACGTCTTCTTCGAAAGAAGTCTTGCCCTTGAATTCGGAAGCTGGCGATACGTTTTTAGCCGCTGCCGCTGCCATATCGAGATCACGATATTTGAAGGTATAATTGAATCTGCCGCCCTCTTTGCGCCGGCGCAAAACAAGCCCGGTCTTATAAAGTACGAACTGTTCGGTGTCGATGAACCATACGGCGCAGCGTTCTTCTTCTATATCGCCGTGCTGCACGGCCGTTTCTATTCCACATGCCCTCGCGGCTTTTTCGGACAGCGCCCAGAAATCGCGGGCGGCCGGCTGACAGTCGGTGAACCTGCCGGCTAAAAGCAATACCTTGCATTCCCGCGAATTAAGAACTGTGTCACCGCCGGCAAAGGCCGGGGATAAGGCGAGTGTTAAAACAAAAATAGCGGCGAAAACCAGAACGACCTTACCCGTATGCGATTCATGCAATTTAAACCGGGACGTAATTTTGTTTTTATTATTCATAAAAAAGCTCCCTTCCGAGGTGCAATTAATTGCTCCACTTAGTGTACGGGTTCTTGATGAGATTCGAATTGAAGTATTTCGGATCGCCGGTAACTTCTTCTCCAGCCCACGAGGGCTTTTCAAACGCTTCGTCTTCCGAGGCGAGCTCAATTTCCGCGACGACGAGTCCCTGGTTCACTCCCAGAAATTCATCGACCTCCCACGTGTGCCTTCCCGCAGGTATTTTATAGCGGTTCTTTTCGACGATAGGCTTTTCGCAGAGATTGTCGAGCATCTCATTGGCGTCGGCGGCCGGTATTTTATATTCGTACTCAGCGCGGCTGGCACCGACCGTGATCCCCTTGATCGTTAAAAAACCTTCGCTTGCGACCGTCCTGACTCGAACAGTGCGTTCTTTTACGGTTGAAAGGTAGCCCTGACGGTAATTTACGTCTTTAGCCAGTTTTTTATAATCTTCACCTTTAACTAAAAACTTTCTTTCGATCTCTTTGGCCATTTTCTCATCTCCGATACAATATTAGTCGTTAGTCGTTAGTCGTTAGTCGTTAAGCGGTTCCATGCCTATAATACGTTTTATGGCAAGCAGATAGTTTATGTTTTCGTAATCGTTGAGACCCAGCATATCTTTCGCCCCGAGTATATCTTCGACGCTCACCGATTCGACCGCGACCGTCTGGATGGCGGCGCCATTTATGAGCAGCTCCGCGTATTCGGTTATGCAGTTATTGACCGTAAAACCGTATCTGCGCTTGAAAACCTTTACCGCGGCAAGATCTTTATGCGGCCTTATGATCTCATCGAGAAACTGCGCCAGCGTGTACTCTTCGCGTTTAAAATCCGAAACGGCAACACCGAAGGCCGCAAAGACCTCCGCGCCGATCACGGAAGCCTTCATCGGAAACGAGCCTTTCATGCGCGGGTTCCACTGTTCGAGGCCGCGCTCGCGCGTCACGAAAACTTTTATATCCATTAAATCGTCGCGCACCTTGGTATTATTTTCGTTGTTGCCGGCGGACATTATGTAAATTTCGGAACTTTCCCTGATCTTATCGACCGGAGAAAGTTTTCTCATTTTATTTATCACCATTCCGAAATTTTGTGCGAAGGTCCTGAACTCGAAACGCGGTTTTACTTCTGACATTTTTATCCCCTGTACATGATTTTTTCTTTTTTACATGTATATTTGAAACTTATTAGCAATTTGCCGCGGCCGATCTTTTTACTTCGAGCCGGCGGCGGTGTTGTCGTCCTGCCGGGCTATTTCGTCGTGTTTATGATGGCGGTGCGCTTCGGCTCGTTCGCCGTGCTCGCGCGGATTGATCACTTCGGTAAAAGCCGCAAGATACCAGATGCCGGCGATTAAAAGAAGGATCATGAAAACCGTCGAGCGTTTTTCCGGCTGCATCTTCCACTTCAATGAAACGCGGTCCCCCGATTTCAGCGCGGAGGTTTTTACCCTGACGGTGCGAAATCCCTCTTTTTTATCAAGCGTGAACGGATCGCTCGGATCGTCCTTTTTTAGTTTAGGCTGGTAGTCGTCGACCTTATTGACGGCGAAGCCGGCGGGCATTATAATCAGCGCCTCGAAAGAATCTATTATAAAATCGGTATTATTGACGAAAAAATACTTCGTCTCTATATTCGAAAAGTCGTTGGTTACAATCTGTTTAGGATCGAAAACGCCGGCGGCGGAGTATGAAATCTTTACAGGCGATGAACCGTCGAACAGCTCCGGCGCGATTTTGAGGTAAACCACGCCTCCTTTTTTGACCGTTTCAAGTTTTATTTCTGAAGACGCTCCCGCGGCGGCTCCGTTAATGCCGCCGTATGAAACCGGCAGAATCATTTCGGCGCCTTTAAACCCGGCCGTCAGCTCGACGCTGACCGAGGCGCCGCCGTCGGCCGAAAGCGTCACCGTTTCGTAATATTTCGCGATTGAAGCGTCCGCTGCCGCCGCGGGAACGCAATAATGAGAAGCCGAAAGGGACGCCGCAAAAAAAATAACGGCGGCGGTCAGAACGATCCGTAAAACCGGATTATATTCGAATTTATTAATATATTTACTCATAATGCTCCCGCGTCTTTCGAGTTAACATTAAGGCGTGATCCCCAGGAACCTGAACCATGTGAGGCCCGCGATCCCGAAAAGTATCACGCCTATCGTGCAGACCGTCAAGCCGTATTTGATATTATCGAGCACCGAATACTGCCCGGTGCCGAATAAAATAACGTTAGGCTTCGCGCTTATCGGAAGGCCGACCACCCAGTCGATACAGAACGCCGCCGGCAGCGCGAGCGAAGTCGCTTTATAGCCGAGCTGCTTCGCCATTAAAATAATGAAGGGGATCAGTATCATGGTGCGCATGGTCTTGCTCGTAAAAACAAGATGCGAATAGATCATCACGGCTATGACGCCGATATAGATATACCAGAAATTAACGTCCCGTGTGATATGGAACATTCCGAAGACCTGGCTTATCGCCCAGCGTCCTGCGCCCGTCGAATCGAGCGCCATGCCGCCCGCGTATGCTCCGGCGGAAAACAGCATCAGATGCCAGGGGATATCGGCCTCATTCCATTGGATAATGCCTATTTTAGGAAGGAAGCACAGAACCGCTCCGGCCATGGCGGCCATGACCGGGTCGACCTCGAACCCGAACCACGACAGGTGGAACCTGTCGGTTATCCATAAAAATACGACTGTGCCGAATATCAGCGCGGCCTTATATTCGGAAAAACTCATCGGCCCCATTCGCTCGAGCTGGCGCGAAAGAGTTTCCATTCCGCCATGAATTTTAGGCTTCTGGTCTTCGGGCTTTATAGGAAATAAAAACCTGGGGCCGATGTACCACGCGATGAGCATGGTCGATAAAATTACCGGAAGCGAGGCGAAAAGCCAGTCGGTGTAGTAGACCTTTTCTCCCGCCATGGAGCTTATGAACATTATGGCGATAAGGTTCGCGGTGCTTCCGGTCATGAAACCGGAAGAAAAAATATTGATGCCCAGAAGGTTCTGCAAAAACAGATTGCGTCCGAAATTCGAAACGTGATCGCTCGTCGCGCCGTAGATCGCGGCGACAACCATCATGATCGGAAGCGTCATAACGGTCCTGGCGGCGGTTGCGGGGATCAGCGGAGCGAGCGAAAGCTGCAGCAGGATAAAAGCGAGCAGAATGCTCGAAGAATTCTTTCCGAACCTGACGATGAGTTTGAGCGCTATGCGCTTGGCAAGATTGGTTTTGACCAGGATCGAGCTGAGTATGAACGCCATGACGTTCAGCCATATCACGTCGAGTCCGAGCACGCCCAGGACGCTTTTCTGGTCCCAGCCGTCGAGAAATACCAGAAATATCATAAGCACGAGTGAAGTGACGAAAGTGGCGACGGGCTCTGTCACCCACCAGACGAGCGCCATGGCGAAGCTGGCCATGACGGCCTGGCCGGAAAGACTCAGCCCGGCCGGCGCCGGCATGAAATAAATAAGAATAAAGGCCGCGATGCCCAGGGGGAAACCCAGATATTTCATCCAGCGTTCGCTTTTCGTTATTTTCTTTTTAGGAATGACCGACAGTTTGTGCCGGTCGAGGTCGAGCAGGTTGTCCAGCTCGTGCTGCTCGGCTTCACTCATGACCGACGTCGAAGCCGTTTTAATTTTATCTGGCATATCGTTACCTTAACTATCGAAATTTTTCATATTATAATTATAAGGGCACCAAATGCAATTAAATTTTAGTAAATTCAATATAAAATTTCGACAAGGCGGTTTTATTACCGGACCTTGTGAATATTAAACCGAAACGATAGTCACGCCTTCGCTCCCGGCGGACCTGACCGCCCATTTTTTATGTTTAGCGAATTCTCCGCCGAGCGACAGTTTGGAAAGCGGGACCTGCACGGCGCGGTCGAACGCGCGCCTGAGTTCACGCGCTCCGTATTGACGGCTGTATCCGGCTTCGATTATCGCTTTCACCGCGCCCGGTTCAAATACGAGTTCGGCTCCGCTGCGTTCCCTGACCATGCCAGCAACCTCGTCCATGATGGGCTTGAGTATTTTACGGATATCGTCCTCTGACAGGTCTTTGAAAACTATTATTTCGTCTATGCGGTTGAGGAACTCCACGCGGAAGTATTTTTTAAGATCGCCGGCGGCGCTTTCGGCGGCGCTTTTCGACCCGCCGAAAAGACCGAATCCCATGTGTTTTTCGGGCATCAGATTCGAGGTCATTATGAAAATGGCGTTTCGGGCGTCGGCCGTCTTTCCGCGCGAATCGGTGATGCGCCCTTCGTCGAACGCCTGAAGGAAGATGTCAATGACCTTCGGGTGCGCCTTGTCGATCTCGTCGAGCAGAACTACAGAGTACGGCTTCGCCCGAAGGTTGTCGGTAAGCCGGGCGCCTTCCTTGAACCCGACGTAGCCCGGGGGGGCGCCGATAAGTTTCGAAACGCTGTGTTCCTCCATGAATTCGGACATGTCGAAACGGATAGCGGCGTCTTCGGCGCCGAAAAGATATCTGGTCGCAACTCTGGCGAGCTCCGTTTTTCCGACGCCGCTCGGCCCGAGAAACAAAAACGTCGCCAGCGGGCCGCGTTTCTTCGCAAATCCGCCGTAGGCCGTAAGGAGCCGCTCATTGAACCGCGCGACCGCCTCGTCCTGGCCGAATATATTTTCTTTGACATAAGCCTCCAGACCTATTATCCGGGATTTTTCATCACCGGCCAGATGACCTTTGATGATCTCGAGAGGCACACCTGTTTTTTTGTGGAGAGCTTCGGCGATATGGGCCTTATCGACCATGCCGCCGCTCCCGCCGTAAAAAGAGGCGCTTGCGTCTCCGCCGCCGCCGTCGCCCGATTCGCCGCGCTTTATCATAACGCTCAGCTCGGGGATATTAGCCATGGCGCAGGCCCGATCCAGAAGGTCGATGGCTTTGTCGGGCAGGTTATACTCCGGGGCGAACCGTATGGAAAGATCGACCGAGGCGGTCAGGGCGTCTTCTGTGATAACTACGCCGTGGTGCGACTCGAATTTTGCCTTGAGCCCTTTTATGATATCGAGCGATTCGTCACGCGAAGGCTCGTTGATTATGACTTTATCAAAACGGCGCTCCAGGGCGGGATCTGATTCTATGAAACGCTGATATTCGTCCATCGTGGTCGAGCCCATGCAGCGGATCGCGCCGCGCGCGAGGGCGGGTTTCAGTATATTGCCTGCGTCCGTGCCGCCGCCTTCGACACGGCCAGCGCCGACGATGGTATGGATCTCGTCTATAAAAAGTATCACGGCGGGATTTTCCTCGGCCTCCTTGAGTATCATGGTGAGCTTTTCCTCGAACTCGCCGCGGTATTTGGTTCCCGCGATAAGCGAGCCGACGTTGAGCTCTATAACGCGCCGGCCGCCGAGGACCTGCGGGTCTTTCCCCTCGACGATTCGAACCGCCAGAGCTTCGGCTATGGCGGTTTTACCAACTCCGGCCTCGCCCAGAAGGACGGGATTGTTTTTGGTGCGCCGCGCGAGGATCTGGATTATCTGCAAAAGCTCGCTCCGCCGGCCGATGAACGGCCCGAGTTTACCGTCGCGAGCGTCGCGCGTGAGATCGCGCCCGTATTTATCAAGAAAATGGGTGTTTTTTATTTCGGGCGAAACGGCGTCTATTTTATCCGCGCCCATATTTACCTTCTCGGGCTCGGTCGAATCGGCCCTGTTGTCGGGTCTGTGAAATGAAATATTTCCGCGCGCCGCTCCGGAAGCGCCCTCGTTCAATTTCATGACGCGGGCCGCGAAATCGGCAATGTCTATTTTAAGTTCGGCGAAAGCCTTCGCCACGGGTGAACCGGCAAGACCTTCCCCGTTCCTGCCTTCGAAAATAACGGCCAGAACGTGAATACAGTCGGGATCGGAGCTTTTTAACGCCGCGAGAGCGTCTATCTTTTCAAAAAGTTTTTTGCATTCGCCGCTTCTGTGAACAACGGCATTCTTATGCTCGTACCCGCCGGCGCCGATATTCGATCGCAGCGAACGGCGAAGAGTTTTATAATTGACGCCGTACCCCGAAATCAGTTTCATCAGGGAGTCGTATTCGGGCTTTATAGCACGGTAGGCGTTATAGCCCAGCCTGCGTTTTTCTTCTTCGGACACGGCCTTTTCAAGGCCGAAAATGCCGAGCAGCAGATGGTGATATTCTATTAATTCGCTCTTGAGGAGCGCGGCCTCGCCGGCCGCAAGGTTCCATGCGTACGATAGCGCCGCGGAATACTTCACTTGGCACCCCTTTTATAGTGTATAGTGGACAGTGAATAGTGGATAGTGATGGATTTTTGATAATTAAATAAATCCTGATAATTTATCGCCTTATAAAAAAATAAAAAAGTCCTCATCTGTTCTCTATTCTCTGTTCTCTATTCTCTTTTTTTGGGCCTCTGATATAATTTTCTTCACGCTATTAATAAGCGCGTCATTTTTTCAGCTGCGATAGCCTGTGGCGGGCGTGCGCGGCGCACTCGTCGTATTTCGGCTCGCCCGTTTCAGCCGCCAGCAGCAGGAATTTCTCGAATGACGGCACGGCTTCGGCGCTCTTTAAAAGCCTGTCCTCGCATACCCCGCGCTCGTACCAGGCATAAACGTAGGCCGGATCGCATTCGACCGCACGGATGAACGAATTCAGCGCTTCCACCGTCATTTCGAGGGAATCGAGCGCCAGCCCCCTGTTGTAATAGGCCTTCGCGTAGTTCGGACTCGCCGCCACCGCGGCGTTGAATATCTCTATCGCGGCCTTATAGTCCCGGCGGTTATAATATATCAGACCCTTGTTGTTGAGCGCCGAATCGTAATCGGGCTTCAGGGCGATAGCCATATCATAACATTTCAGCGCCTCGGCCTCGTTGAACATGCGCTCATAGGCTATGGCTTTATTATACCAGGCGCGGTAATATTTTTCATTGGCGATTATCGCGCGGTCGTAAAAATCGACGGCTTTTACGAAATCGCCGTTCTTATTGTTTATCAATCCTATATTGTTGAACGCGTCGGCGTCTTTCGGATTCAGCTCGATGGCCTTTTCATAGCATTCGACCGCGCGCGCGTCCATGTCGATATCCGAATATATCAGCCCGCTGTTGAACCACGCGTCGGCGTATGCGGGATCGATGGCGAGCGTCTGCGAATAAGCAAAAAGAGCGTCCTCATAGCGTTTCATGTTGCGCAGGCTGACGCCCTTGTCGTACCATGCCACCGCGGAATCGGGGTCTATATAAAGCGCCTCTTCATAACACGGAAGGGCCTCCTCGTAAAAACCCATGGCGTTGAGCGTCGTGCCGCGGGTTATCCAGGCGTCGGCGTAATTCGGGTTCAGCTCGATGGCCTTGTTGCAGTTGGCCATGGCCTCGTCGAACCTTTCCATCCTTTTATAAAGCAATGCTTTATTATAGCACGCGATGTAATATTTAGGATCGATCGAAAGTATCCTGTCGTATAGAGCTATGGCGCCTTCCAGATCGCCGTCGCTTTCGAGTATCAGCGCCTTGTTGTGTATCGGAAAAATATAATTCGGATTGATTTTCAAAGCCTTTTCATAAAATTCGCCCGCCTCTTTCACGAAGCCCATCTCATAAAGAGCGTGGCCTTTGCTGTTATAGGCGCCCGCGTAACCGGGATCCAGTTCTATGGCCTTGTCGAGACAATCGACGGCCTCCTCGTACCGCTTTAATTTCTTGAGACTCAGCCCTTTGTTATACCATGAAATGACGTATTTGGCATCGGCGCGCAGAGCGCGGTCGTAGTATTCGATGGCTTCTTCGTAGCGGTGAAGGCTGGCGAAACTCAAGCCCTTGTTGTTGAGCTCCCATACTTCCAGGCGCCCCGGAACCGGGGGAAGGACCTTTTCGCCGCGCGCATGCAGGAGGGCTTCCAGGTCGGACCTCAGCTCGCCGAAATTCTGATAACGGTTCTGAGGCTTCTTCTCGAGCGAGCGGTGTATAATGCCGGCCAGCGGCGAATTCAGTTCGGGATCGGGCGATTCGTTGTGCAGCCTCTGCATTTCGTTAAAATAACGCATCATTTCCTCTTCGAGCCTTCCCGCCGGCAGATCGGCCTTGAAAGGCAGAGAACCGCCGGTAGCCATCTGGTATAAAACAATGCCGAAGCTGTAAATGTCGCTGCGCGCGTCGCACGAGGCCGCGTCTAAAAACTGTTCGGGCGACATATAAGCCGGAGTGCCGAATATCGTTCCGGTGAGTGTTTGATACGCGGCCGTCATGTCTTCGTGCGTGATGAAAATATCGCGAGCGGATTTCTTTTCGCCGTCTTCTGGGGCGTTTCCCCCGCCGCCGCGTTTCTTCTTTTCAGGCCGAGGCTCCGGAGCTGACGAACCGTCGAAAACGCCCGCCAGACCAAAATCGGATATTTTTATAACGCCCGCCGAAATAAGTATGTTGGCCGGCTTTATATCGCGGTGGCATTTAACGCCCTTGCCGTAAGCGTACTGCATGGCGTAGCAGAACTGAATGCCCCATTTCAGGATCTGAGTGAGCCCTGTCTGGCGGTGCTTTATGTAGGCGTCGAGCGAGTTGTAGCCGGATTCGTCCGGACCGATATACTCCATAGCTATATACAGGCGTTCGTCAATTTCTTCCACCAGAGCGGCTTTGACTATATAGGGATGGCGGTCGAGGTCTATCCACACCCGGGCTTCGCGGTAAAAGCGCTCTTTCTTGTCGGCGTCGTTAAAATATTCATCGCGAAAGGTTTTTAGCGCAAAAACTTCGCCCATAGAACGCGAATAAGCCTTGTAGACGACGCCGAAACCTCCGCGGCCGATAACGTCGTAAACCTCGTAGTTGTTGCCTATGAGATCTCCTTTTTTATAAGGAACGCAGGCGTTCTTTCGATCTTCTTTTTTCTTTTTCGCCGCGTTGCCGGCGGCGGCGGAATTTTCGAAGTCCTTTTTGAAGCCGCTGGCTTCGAACCTGATATTTTCCGGCGGTTTTACCGCCGAATTCTCATATCCGGTATTTTTCTCTTTATAATCGCCCGCGAAAAAACTCGCCAGGTAATCGTAGAATTCACTCATTGCCGTCTCCGGAATTTTTTAATCGCGCGCGCCCCGCTGACCGCCTTTATTTGATTATAGCAGAAAAAAAAACGGGAGTCAATTAATTTGACCCCGTTTCAAGACATAAAAAGCGTTATTTTTTTTTCAGGTCCCACTCGCGCGCAAGGCCGCACCGTGCCGTTTCCCTGTATCCGTCCTTGAGATCGCGCCCCGTGGCGGCCATCGTATCTACGACTTCGTCGAAGGAGATACGGTGCTTTCCGTCGGAATTAAGGGCGAATGCGGCGCATTCGAAGGCGCGCGCCGCGGCCATGGCATTTCTTTCGATGCAGGGGATCTGCACCAGCCCCATCACCGGATCGCAGGTAAGCCCCAGGTGGTGCTCGAGCCCCATTTCCGCGGCGTATTCGACCTGATAGATCGTGCCGCCAAGCAGCTTCGCAGCCGCGGCCGCCGCCATAGCGCACGCTACGCCGACCTCGCCCTGGCAGCCGACCTCGGCGCCGGAGATGGAGGCGTTGTGCTTGGCGATATTGCCGATAAGCCCCGCGGTGGCCATGGCCCTGACAATTTTAGCGTCGCTGAAATTATACGCCTTTTTCAATAAATACAACACCGCCGGCAGCACGCCCGACGAACCGCAGGTGGGCGCCGTTACGACCACCCCGCCCGAGGCGTTCTCCTCTGACACGGCCAGCGCGTAAGAGAAAAGCAAGTTCATTTTCTGGAGTATTTCGGCGCTGTTATTAGCTTTTAAATAATACGAGTAGGCTTTCCTGGCCAGATTCAGGCCTCCCGGGAGCCGTCCCTCGGCTTCGAGTCCCCGCGCTATAGATCTTTTCATAGCGTCCCATGCGGCGCCGAGGTGTTCGTACAGCGCCGCATCCTCGTTCTCTTCGACGTAATCGCTTAAAAGACGGCCGTTTTTATCGGCCCATTCGAGTATGTCGGTCAGCCTTCTAAGAGGGTACACGGAAGAGCTTTCCCTGAAAGTACCTTCTTCGTCGGCCAGATCTCCCCCGCCGACGCTGTATGCCTTCCACGCTCCCGCGGCCGCACCGCCGGCATCCTTCGCCTCGAACAGCATTCCGTTCGCGTGGAGCGGCAGAAGCTCTTCGTTTTTGAAGATTACCTCGCATGCGGCAGGCCCGAATTCGTCGATAATGGCGGCGTCGGTGAGATGCCCGCGCCCGGTCGCCGCGAGACTGCCATAAAGTGTTACTTTATACGAGGCCGCGTCCGGAAAGCGCGTTTTAAATATAGATGCCGCCCTGCGCGGGCCCATAGTGTGGCTGCTGGAAGGGCCATGGCCGATCTTATATATTTCTCTGACCGATTTCATCTTAAGTTCACTCCGTTTTGCTTAAATTTATGGCGGAATTCATTATCTTTTTAGATTTATCGCGCAGCACGGCCGCCAGAGTATTGACTTCTTCCACCTTCAGCCGTTCGCCGAACGTGAACAGCATGAGAACGCCGAGCGGGATCAGCACGCAAAGACAGAAAAGATTGAAGAGCGTGTCGAATCCCCAGAAAATCGGCCTCATGTGAATGAACACGCCGTCGTAAAGGTAGAAAAGCACGACCCCCATCAAAAGCGACGCCGCTGTTATCTTGACGAAGGCGAACGCTATCTTTTTGACCGCTATGGCCCGTATCCTCAATTTGATAAATACGAACAGTATGATGAAATTCAGTATCATGGTTATAGAAGTGGCGAGCGCCAGGCCGAAATATGAATATTTCTGCACCAGGATAAAATTGAGGAAGATATTGCATATGACCGACGCTATCGAAGCCAGCACCGGGATCCTGGTTTCGTTGAACGCGTAAAAGGCGGGAGCAAGTATTTTCACCGCGGCGTATCCGACCAGCCCGACCGAATAGCCGATCAGGGCGTATCCCGTATTGATCGTATCCGCGTGCGTGAAGCGGCCATGTTCGTAAAGGAGCGAAATAATAGGGTCTTTAAGAAAAATAAGCCCGAAGGTCGAAGGTATCGTGAGCAGGAATACGAGAGAAAGCGCGCTGGTGATAGTTTCGGAGAGTTTATCCTTTTCGCCCTTCGCTATCTGCGCCGAAATAAGCGGAAGTGTGACGCTCGATATCGCCACTCCGAATAATCCGATAGGAAGCTGCATCAGCCTGAACGAATAATTGAGATAAGAGATAGCGCCGTCGGCGAGTCTGGAGGCAAGCCACGTGTTTATAAAAACGTTCACCTGGGTCGCGGCAAGCCCTATGGTGGCCGGTATCATAAGTTTGACGATCCTGGCCAGCCCCTCGTTCCTGAAATTGAAAGTGAATTTAAACCGGTAGCCTAGTTTTTTCAGGCTCAGGTACTGTATCGCCATCTGCATCGAGCCGCCTATCAATACGCCCCACGCCATGCCTATGATCGGCTGGTATCCCAAATATTTTAAAACGTAGCAGACGCTGAAGCCCGAAAGTATCATGCCTACATTGAAAAGCGTCGGCGCAAAAGCCGGGATGAAAAAACGGCCGTACGAGTTGAGCATCCCCATAAAAACCGCCGCCACGGCGACTAATATCAAAAAAGGAAAGGTTATCTTCGTCATCAGGATCGTAAGCTCGGTTTTGCCCGGAGTGTTTTCGAACCCCGGCGCCATGTAGCGGACGATATCTTCTGAAAAATAAATGCCGGCGACGCATATTATGCCTATAACGGTAATAAGCGCTGAAATGACTGCGTTAGCAAGCGCATTGGTCTCGCTTTCGGTCTTTAAACTTTTATATTCGGAAAAAGTGGGTACGAACGCCGAAGACAGCGCCCCTTCGGCGAAAAGGTCGCGCAGCAGGTTGGGAATGCGGAAGGCCGCGTTGAAGGCGTCCGTGAAAACGCCGGCGCCGAAAAGACCGGCGAAGGTCTGCTCGCGCAGAAGGCCGAAGATCCTGGATATGAAAGTGGCGAAGCCTACGTAACCGACGTTTTTTACGAAGCCTGATTTTTCGGCGGACCGCTCGACGGTTGTTTCCGTTATGTTTTCGTTATTTGCTGTCATCGCCGCTAGTCTTTGTTTTGACGTCGGAGCCCATATTGCTTACCGATACAGATCTTTGAACTATATCGAATGAAAGTTTTATTTTACGCTGATTGCACGCCGAGATCACGCCGGAAGAGTTGTAGTCCGAAGCGTCGTTTATATTCGCCGGCGGCGAGCGGAAAGGCGACGTGTCGCTCACCGTGAGCTCGATATACTGCCCTTTCGCCGGATCGGGATTTCTGAATATATACTCGGGAAAAACCGAAAACTCGCTTCCGCCGATAGTTTCGGTATTCAACTCCTTGTTAAGGCACTGCGGATCGATTATCTTCCATGTGACGAACCTCATGGAATCGCGGTTATTGGCCGCGCCCGTGATGAGGGGCGTGCATATTCCGTGCGAAAGGTTTACCTCCTGCCGTACGACGGACTTGTTGACGTTATCGTAGGCGAGGACCTTGAATAGAAGCCGGACGTCTTCAGAGACCGTCAGGGCGGTTTTGAACCGGTCCCTTTCGGCGGCGGACAGTTTGCGCATGGTATCGGAAAGCCCGGCGTAGTCGAACTCCCAGACCGCGGCGTTATCGGAATAAGGCGTCGGCGACAGGTCTGAGTTGGCGACGCAGAAAATATCGGTGTGATTGGTTTCGGTGTTTGTCATGACTATGACGGGGTTCGGGCGCCTGTTGTCTAAAACATACAGGCTGCACTGAAGCTGGTGGGTGTTATATTTGAACTTTCCGACCGCCGGAGGCGCTATGGCTGAAATTGTGCCTATTAAGGCGTTATAGGCCGCGTTGTCGTTTATTATGGACGGATCAGGCGCAATCCAGTTCGACGAGGAATCGCACGCCGCGAACGTTATTCTGAGGGCCTTCGCGCCGCGCGACTTATACTCGAGGGCGCTGTTGGCGTCGACGGGGACGAAATCGGACATCGAGGCGTAATTGAGAGGCATTTTAGATTTTCCAGCTCCGGCCGAACGCTCGATTTCAGCTTCGAGCCCTTCGAGGGGAACGCTTATCACATAAGCCACGTTGTCTTTGGCGTTGACCTTGCTGGTCAGTTTAACGTTTTTTATCGAAACACCCGGGATTTTAGATATCTGAAACGGGCCGAGCCACGAAAACTTGCCGTTATTCGGCGTCGAATCGTCGAGGTATTCGTAAATGGTCGAATCCAGTTCGAAGGGATCGGCGAACGGCTGTTTCGGCGGATTGTTATAATCGTACTGGCGGTATTTTTCGTTATAGGTTTCGACCATTATAAAACCGTCGACATTTTTAACGTTATGTTTCAATTTCGACTGCTCCGAAACGCCGAACGGGTTGTCGTCGATAACGGTGATAACAATTTCGCCCGGATTCTGAGCGTATTTCGAGCCGAGGCTCTCTTTTCGAATTATGTCGTTGAAAGAAGAAATCTTATCGCCGCAGGTCGCAAATATAGATTTCGGCGATATCTGCGCGTTGTGCGGCGGCTCGCTGTCCACTATGGTGAAGGCAAATTTTCCCCAGGCCTCCTGGGTTTTGGGCCATCCGTTTATCGGATTGGCGCCGAAGTAAGCGTTCCATTCGTAATCGACGACGCATAATATCATCGACTCGTCCATGGGGTCTGTCGGCGTGTCGAAAACGTAGCGCATGGCGGAAACGTCGATATCGCCGGCGGCGCCCTGGACGGCGACGAGGTCGGGCATCTGGTCGTTAAGCGTTATTTTAGTGCCGTCGAAATTCAATATGATCCATTTGACGCTGTTAACGCGTATCACCTGAGCGCGAAAATCGTTTTCGTCCGGCAGGTTGAGCGCTCGCGCCTTGCTTTTAAGAAGGCCGGTGAGAGAGGATTCGAGGTCGCTCTTATTGAACTGGAAAGTGTAGAGCAGGCCCTGGTGAATGGGTACCGACGAATCGAACATGTTATTTATTTTTATCTGCGGAAACATCTGTGTGAAAGGCGTTGAAAGATCGGGAAGGGCGGGCGAAGCGTTATCGAGAGGAATTAAAACTGAAAAGACCGCCAGCAGGGCGTAAAACAGAAAGACTGATTTTTTTTTTTTTCGCATTTGATTTCCTTATATTTCTTTGCATTATTTTTAAGGCTTATTCGTTTCTTTTATTTTCTTTCTACTTCGACTATTTTCGTGACCTCTTTCTCTCTTTTAATGTTCATGCCGTCGTATACCCAGGCTTTGACGGTAAGCTCGACGGTCTGCTTGTTGTAAAGCTGCTGTCCCTTGACGGCGAGCACTTTGACCTTCGTCGCGGCGAACCCGTGCTTGTAGGGCGTCGTGCGCTCGCCGGTAATAGGATCGGTGTCCGGGCCGCTCAGCCTGATGTCGTCGGTGAAGGCCTTTATGAACGCGTTGAGTTCGCCGGACAGCGGCTCTTCTTTCGTGCCGACGTAAGCCGGATCCTGAAGAAGCGAATCACGATTATCGGAAGCCCCGGTCAAAAACTGCGGGCCGGGATTGAAATCGGACTCTTTCGGATTGGGGTTTACGGGCTTCTTGCCGGCCGCTATTCTTTCGGCGGCTATCTTGAACGAAAAATACGGGTTTTTAAGCTGCGATATGGACAGCGCGTCGTAACATTCAGTCGGCATCATCGACACTTTCAAAAGCGCCAGCTGCGTGCCGCCCTTAGCCAGATAAAGGGCTTTTTTGCCCCACACGTCCTGGTAATTCATCCGGCGGTTCGAGGAATTCCATTTCATCAGAGTGAAAAAGAACATTATGAAAATGAACATGCCGATCAGTATCATCGGTATCAGCATGCCGCGGCGGTTCGTGTTCGTATATAAGACGGAAAGCCCGTCTAACTGTGATTTTCTGATGGTTTTATACATGAGATCAACCGCCCTGCTGTTCCACGAGGCTAAGATTCGCCTTCATGGTAACGAACTTTTCGCTCCTGGCGCGCCCGGTTACGGGATCGGTCCATTTCACCACGAGCATGATTTCCTTTAAAAATGTCCTGTTCTTATGTTTGGTGATCTGCGATAATTTAAGTTTGACCGGCGTGTTCCAGCGCTTGGCGTCGTTTTTTATGCTTTTGATGTCGTTGCCGCTGTCGGCGACCTCGCTGTCAGAAGACTGGCGCTTTATATAGGGAGTTTTTCTGTAGCCGAATTCGATCTTGTCGTTGGCGATGACCTTGACTTCCAGTTCGAGTTTGAACACGGTGGATTTGACCTTCAGCTCGTTGTTGTCACTGCCGTCTTCGTCGGTCATGCCCGAGATCTGGTCGAGTTTTATAGTGTCGTCTACCGAATCATAGTCGACGTTTTCGAGTATCCTGTCCAGAACGCTGCTGGCGATTACTCCGGCGGTATTTTCCATGTCGGTCGCCGCTGTCTGTTTAACGGAACTCATCAGATAGCCGAAAGAAGGGATGGCCGCCAGAACGAACAACGCTATTCCGACGACTATTTCGGTAAGCGAAAGCCCTCGCCGCCACGAGGCGTGCAAGAACCTTTCGTGTTCATGGCCGATAAACTTTTCTGTCTTCATAATCATTCACCCCGCCGGTTCCGGAATGACGAGACCGGATCTTTTATATCGCTTCGTTCGGTTCCACGTTCACGACCACCTGGGTCGTTTTCGTCATCGGCTTCACGTTGCGGCCCTGGTTCTTTGGCGGCGCCACGGTGATTTCGATGCCGAACATCTTGCCTTTTTCTATCTTTGTCGCATTTTTCTGAAGAACTATCCTGACGCTAAGCACGTCATGGATTATAACGCGGCTGTGTATGAGTTTATCGACGGATGGGTTCAGCGTCGGAACCGTTTTGGGATCGCCGTCCCACTCGGCCGCTTTTTTTTCGTAAAACAATTCGCCTTTCTCGTTGAGGCTGAATTCGGCCTCTTCGATAAGGGCGGGCTGGTTGTCGAGCTTGGTTTCGAAGTCTTTTTTCTGCGGACGGCGGCACATCTTGAAACGCATTAGCTTATCGCCGGGCACGGCGCCGCCGGCACTCAGCAGCTTGGAGTTATAATAAAAATCGAATGCGGGATTATGCGTCGCGGAAGGTTTTACATTTGTCTTATAGTAGTTTTCAGGCACCGTCGACACCAGGACCGACGTGTTTTTTATATCTTCCTGGAACTGCCTGAAACCGACGTTTATTTCCTGAGTGAGGTTCGCCATCCATACGCCGGCGTTGAAATTTTTATGGCCCGCTATGAACAACTGGTAAAAAACACCCAGCAGCAGCGACATTATAGCCGCCGCGATCATAATTTCAGTGATCGTGAACGCCCTTATGCGCGCCATATAATAAAAATTGTTTTTATCTCTTTTGTCCGTCATCTGCTATATGCGCCTTTGCTTCATCTATAGTGCCGAATACGAGTATCTTCTGGTTCACTTTAGTTATTTTCAGAACGACCATTATCGAGGGTTTTGGATTGATTATCAGCATCCGCCCGCCGCTCTCTAACAACTTCTGGTAGAGCATCAGCACCGTGGATAATCCCATTGAATCTATAAAATCGAGTTTCGTGAAATCGAGAAGCAGATATTTGAATCCCTTCGTGATATAATCCATCGCGTACTGCTGAAATTCCGAGGCCGTCAGCAGATCGATGGTTCCGGAGATCTTAAGGACGACTATATCCGTTTTTTCGGCCTCGCCCCGCACTTCGGAAATATTTGTGCTGTCGACCGGTTTGTACCGCATTACGGTATCTTCGGACGTTTCGATAGAAAAAGAACCGAGCTGGTTTGCCGGGCCTTTAGAGCCGTTAATATTTTTATCCACGATATTTCCCCGCTTTATACCCTTTTACTATCATAATACTTCAAATGTCGACTAATGTCAAGTATCTATCGTTTTTTTTTGCGATTATCACCAATCTTTTTTATCGCCGGCCGGCTTACTTTCCTTCGCTTTCTCCCGGCGCGGATCGCCTTCGGGAAGCATCTGACGGAGCATGCGCTCGTGGATCTCTTCCGGCGGCAGGTTGAAAATGTCCGTTTCGTCGCGGTCCCTGGCGTTCATTCTTTTTTTGTTACGCTGATAGAGGTACTGAACGCGGGTTTCATCATTTTCGAGGTCTTTGAGGAACATTTTAAGGCGGTTCGGATCGACCTGTATATTCCGGTATTTTTCAATATTCTGCTTATCGGCGAGATCTTTGACGGCCTCTTCGCCGCCGGCTGCGCCGTCTTTTTTCCCGGCATCGGCCCCTTCTGAGGCTCCTTCACTTTTTTCATCGTTGGCGCCTTCGTTTTCCCCGTCTTTTTGCTGGTCTTCGCCGCCCTGCTTCCCCTGGTCCTGTTTTTTATCTGCGCCGGACTGCTTTTCGCCGTTTTTCTGATCCGCGCCATCCTGCTTTTGACCGTTCTGTGAATCTTTTCCGGGTTTATTGCCGCTCTTTTCATTTTTATCGCCGGATTTTTCGCCGTCCTTTTTATTTTCGCCGCTGCGCTCCTTTTCCATCTCTTCTTCCAGCTTTTTACGGGCGAGTTCGAGATTGTGCGCGGCGTCAGGATCGCCAGGCTTTATTTTCAGGGCTTTTTCATAGCTGTCTATAGCGCTTTTATAATTTGAAAGTTTGAACTGGGCATTGCCCATGTTATAATAAGGCTCGAACCTGGCGCTTTCTTTGTCTGCCTTCGCGGCGGCGGCGAAAGACTCTGCGGCGCCTTTGTAATCGCGGTTTTTATACCGGGCGCATCCGATATTATAATTGCTCGCGATATCAGACGGCTTCAATATTTTTGCGTTCTGGAATTCGAATTCGGCGCCGCTGAAATTGTTTTGCTCGTAAAGTCCCGCCCCCCTGCGAAAGTATTCGGAAATTTTAGGGTTCAGGGAATCGTACTCGCTTTTTACAGGAGGGGGCGCGGTTTCAGCCGCCGCCGGACAGGCGACAACAAAAGCGGCGGCAGCCGAAAAAAAAGCCAGAAGAGCGGCGTTAAGAGATTTTTTCAGGCTGCGCGACGGCAAAAGCGAATCGGCGGCGAGAAGTATAAAAGCGAGAAAAGCGAAATAGCCGAAAAGTTCTTCGCGCACGCTGAGGCTTGAAACGCGTAAAGCGCGTTTTTTAATATTTTTGAGACCGGCGATCATATCCGCGAGGCTTTTCTGGTCTGAAACGTGAAAATATCCGCCGCCGGCCGCCGAGGCGACATCGGTCAGCACCCGTTCGTTAAGCTTTGTAATGACGTCTCTGCCTTTATATTTCTTGTACACGGGCGCGCCCCAGATATCGTTTGAAACGGGAATTTTAACTCCGGAGCCGGAACCGATGCCGACGCAGTGTATCACGATGCCGTTTTTATACGCCTCGCGCGCGGCCTCCGCCGGGCGGCCGTCATGGTCTTCTCCGTCGGTGAAAACGACTATCACCCTGGCTGCCTCGTCGTCTTTGTTGAAGCGTTCCGCGGCAGTTTTGATCGCAAGATCGAGCCGCGTACCGCCCCTGTCTATAAGATCGAAATCCGCCTGCATCAGCAACGACTTCGCGGAAGCGTGGTCGAGCGTGAGCGGGCACAGGCAACTCGCATCACCCGCGAAAGCGATGAGCGCGACACGGTCGGTTTTAAGGCTGTCGATCAGATGGGAAACCACGGCCTTGGTAATATCGAGACGGTTGTCGCGCCCCAGATCGAGCGCCTTCATCGATTCCGAAACGTCGATGGCGAAGCAGATATCGATCGAACTCGCCTCGACCTCCTCGGGCCTTTCGAGCCCCTGCGGGCGCGCGGCGGCGAACACCACGAGGGCGGCGGCCGCAAGGTAAAGCGTTATCTTGATCGTAAAATTCGGCTGCGCCCCGTAGTTGGAGAGCGCGTCATAATTGCGGCCCGAAAAGGTTTTTTCACGCCTTTTCAAGGCCATCTTCAATATTAATTTTAAGTAATATACCATGGCCGGAAGGCATAGCAGCAGTATTAAAAAGCCCGCATGCGCGAATTTCAAACGGCATCACACTCTTCCGATTAAATTTTTTAGGGGAGTTACATCCTTTCGATATATTCCCCGGTGCGGGTGTCGATCCTTAAAACTTCGTCCTGGTTTATGAAAAGGGGTACCTGTATTTCAAGGCCGGTTTCCATCTTCGCGATCTTAGTCGCGCCAGAAACGGTATTTCCTTTGATGCCGGGCTCGGTGTATTCGACTTTCAGGTCTACCGTGATAGGAAGAATTATGCCGATCGGCTTGTTTTCATAATACTGTATCTGGCACTGCGAGTTCTGCACCATATAAAGCATCGCGTCGCCGAGATCTTTCTCGGTCAGAACTACCTGCTCGTACGACTGGGTATCCATGAAATGATACTCTTCGTCGCTCTGATAGAGGTATTCCATCGTTTTATGCTCGAGGTCTATCACTTCGACCTTGTCGTGGGCCCTGAAACGGTTTTCCGCTATGGAGCCGGTTCTCAGGTTCTTGTTTTTGGTCTGCATCATGGCGCGCCAGTTGCCGGGCGTTAGATGCTGAAAAGAGACGACCATAAACAACTCATTGTTCATCTTGAAGATATTTCCCTTTCTCAGCTGGGATGCATCGATAATCATTCTAAAAAAACCTCCGTTTTTATTTTATGTAATTTAAAATTTTATTTTTTTGATTTTGTTCCTCTAAGACTGTCCAGCAGCATTTTTTTCTTGGCCTCGTTATGCATGCGGGCCGCGCCCTCGGTGCTTGAAGGTTTAAGAGCCGAGCCGGGAAGGATATCTTCTTCGGCCTCGTTCTTTTCGGAGGCGGATTTCTTTTTTTCGACGGCGGACACGGCCAGAGCCACGTAATTGATCTCGGACGCGTATTCCGTAAAGTTATCCTCCAGGTCTATTTTGAACTTGGACAATATCAGACTGTCGTCGTCTTTGAATATGTTAATGAGCGCAATTTCTTTTTTATCTATATTCGCTTTCAGTTTTTCAAATGCGCCTTCGCTTTTGCCTGATTTTGAAGCCTGGTGGGCACGCTGCTGAACGGCTGTAACATTAGCGGACTGAACGGGGTCTTCTTCGGCCTGCTGGGGCGGTACAGGCGCCAAAACTTCGTTTTCGGCCGCGCGGATATCGCCCGCGGTTTTAACGTTGTCGGCTGGCGGCGGTTCCGTTTCGCTTTGAGGCTGCGCGGAGCCGGTTTTATCGCCGGCGGCGGTGCTTTCGGACGCGTTTATAATTTTTTTGATCAGCGGAACGGAACTTTTTTCTTTCAGCGTCTGCCTGAGCTCGTCCACTTTTTTAAGCGCGTAAACCGAACCGATCCTGATCAGGGCCTGCATGGCGTTATTGGCGATGCTTTTTTCGGCGTCCTGCGCCGCGATACACAGCAGATCGACGGCCTGGTCGCTGGCTATCTGCTGAAGGGCGAACAGTGCCGAATCGCGCATCCACAAATGCTCGGACTTTATCATAGAGCCGAGGACCTCGAGCATTTCATCCGACTTGAATTTCGAGATCGCCTTTACCGCGTTCGCTTTTATTCGGTTGTCAACGTCGTTTATAAATGGCACTAAATAAGCTATTATCTTTTCCGTGCCGGCGAGCTCGAGACCTTCGATTGTGTTCGCCCTGACGCGCGGATCTTCGTGATTCAAAAAAACGCTGAGAGCTTCGACGTGGGCCGCGCCTCCATATTTTCCGACAAGTTTGACGAGGCTCGCGATCACGAAAGGATCTTTTTCCGTCTTCAGCATTTCGATCATCTGTGGAAGGATAGCCGGGTTGAAACTCGCGGCCAGCGCCTTCAACGCCCGCTGCCTGTTCTCGGGGTTCTGGCTTGCCAGAAGGTTTTTGATCGTATCGACGTTCGCGCTCTGCACGAGCGGCGCAGCCGCCGGATCTGATTCGCTTTTCTGCTGAGCGTCCTTTATTTTTTTTATCGTTTTCTTCGCAAAATAACGGGTCGCGGGGTCCGGCGCGGTGCAGAGCTTTTCGAGCGCGGCGGTTATCTCGGCGTCGTTAAACTCGCCCGCCGCGATTATTGCGTTATTGCGAAGGGTGCAGTCGATGTCGACGGAATTTAAATTTTTTAATATTTCTTCCTTGCTTAAATTAACCGAAGCCACCTTTTGCGCTCCTTATTTTAGTGTAATTATGCTATCAAAATTACGTCAAAAAGTCAAGGTTTATAATTAAAAACAGGCCTTTTCATTCATTTGGAGAGCATGGCGCGCATGCGCTTTACCTGAAAATTATGGGGTTCGAGTTTCTCCGCTCTGGCGCAAAAATTCTTCGCCCGCTCGATATCTTTCATACGGTAGCAGCATAAAGCGAGTTTCGTCAGCACCGAACAGTTATCCGGGCTGAGTTTGAGCGCGCCGTTAAAAAATATTTCGGCCTTGTCGTCGGCGCCGAGAACGAGCATAAGTTTTCCGGCGTTGAAATAAGAACGCCAGTATCCCGGCTCTTCTTTTATGACCGCTTCCAGGTCGTCGATCAATTTCTGGTCGAACCTTTCTTCGGCGCGTTTCATTATATCATTATTGATATGAAACTCGCGCGGCCTGAAATAAGATTCGAGCGCGGCGAAATCAGGCTCTATTTTAAGCGCCGCCGCCACGGCTCTCACGCATTCGGCCGTATCGCCGTTTCCATTATGGAATATAGCGGTTTCAAATTGAGCGTTTGCGTATGAATTATTTTCAGAGATTATTTCGTCGATAATTTTTTTATAGGTTTTTTTATCGCCGAAATCGAGATAACAATTGGCTATATAATCCAGTGCCGTGGCTTTTACGGCCCCGCCTCCGGGAAAATAGTCGAAGCACTTATCAGACGCGGCGAGCTTTTTGACGAATGAATAAATTCCGTCCACCTCTTCCCTGTTCAGAAGGCCGGGTTTTGAAACCAGTTCCAGAACGGCCGGCATGAACCCGGGGGCGCCGGACCTTATTTTTTTTACGAGCGCGGCCGACGCGGTAAAATCGCTTCCGGCGAGACGCGAAGCGTGTATGAAGGAGAGCTCGTTCTTATATTTTTCTTCGTACGGCTCGAACCGCGGAACGTCCGCGGCGGCGTCGTTCAGGCCGCTTACAACCAGCTCCAGAGCGACGCTTCCCGTTTCGAAAACGTGGTCGGGGGCGGTCCGCGCAAAGTGGAAATCCTTGTAGTAGTAGGCCACTGCGCAAACGCCGCCGTAATTTTGATGCTGCCACCTCTCCAGAACGCGCGCGCTTATCTCCGGCCGGTTCCCCCCCGACTGAACCACGCCAACGTCGAGGATGATATGCTCGATCTTCCACTGCTTTACTTCGAATAAAACCGCGCGCCAGGAATCTTCGAATATATCGTACTGAATTTTCGAAAGGAAATACTGCCTGAGCGCTTTGGGGCCTTCGGCGTTCAAAATTTCATAAAAAGCCCCGAGGGATTTTTCACATCCCTGCTTTGCCTCTTTTAAAAGCGTTTCACGGATCTTTTTTATTTCCGCGATAAGAGAAGCGGCCTGACCGCCGTACATATCGCCCGCTCCGCTTTTGACGGCGAGCTGAGCAAAAGAATCGGCTTCATTTAAATTGTTGAGCCTGAAGTAGCACGAAGCAAGAAGGTAATAATATCTTGAGTTTTTGATCTGCTGCGCCTGTTTAAGCAACGACAAGGCAGTTCTATGCTGATTTTCAAGAATTTTAATTTCGGCCTCGTAAATTTTTATCATGGGATGATCGGAGCTGATCTTCTTAAGCTGTACAACGGCGATAAAGGCTTCCTGAGCCTTTTTTTCGGTTATGGCGCGTTCGGCGTCGGAAGCGATGGAAGCGATCTTCGATCTTAACTCGTTTTCATAGGCGCCGTAATCTACGGCCGCGACGGGGGTTTGACCAGCGCCCGTTCCCGGGGCGGCGGGATTCCGGGCAGCGTATGAATAATAAAAATAAGCCGCGACGAGCGAAAGTGCGAACAGCGCGGCGTATTTCGGCCAACCCGCGACGGCTTCGGGCGCATCCGCGAACGAAGGAGCCGGGGCCCGCAGGACGGGTATTTCGTTTTTTGACGCCCCGCCGGCGGCCGGCGCCGTATCGGGCTCGGACCGCTGATGGACTTTCGCCTTTTTTTCGTCCCCTTCACCGGCTGCTTTTTTGAACTTGAATTTAATCCTGTCGATAACGTAATTCGCGGCTTCGATCTGCGGTTGCTCGCCCGAACCGAGCATCGCCAGAAGCTGATTTTCAACGTACTGGTTGTCGACGTTAAGAAGCGCGCGCGCGACGTTGGCCATTACACGCGGATCGGAATCACCCGCGGCCTTAAGTATCTGCAATATGGCCTGGGGCGCCTGAAGAAAATCGAGTCCCTCGACCGCGTTGGCGCGGATGCGGGCGTCCTGGTGCGTAAGAAATGAAGCGATGATATCGATGCAGTCTTCGCCGCCGACGCGGCCAAGATTGATTAAGATAGAAGCTATAACGAAAGAATGGCTTTCAGAGGCGAGGCGGTCCGCCAATATTTCGGCGATCCTTGGATCGCGGCCTATCTTGGAACAGGCGGCCAGGACGGATATCCGGTTTTTTGGTTCTTCGTCGTTAATGTATTTTAAAAAAACATCGTAATTAAGGCCGCCGCTTTTTTTTTCGCCGTGCACGGCCTCGCTTATCTTATCGATGATCTCGACGTCGTTTTTTTTCAGCGCCGCCTCAATCTCGCCGAGCGCCGTTTTAATGTGAGGCCTTAAAACCGCGTCGTTTTTTTTCAGCATAAGTTTCAAGGCTTCATAAGCTTCGATCGACGCCATCGATCCAAGCTCGCCAACGGCTTTTATCTTGATCTTATAGTCATTTGAAGACAAATGAAATAATAATTCGGTTATATCCCGGTTGGCCATAAAACGTCAGTTTTTTTGAACTTTTAAAATGTTGGGCGCAAATTATAAAATTTGTATCATTTCGATAAATTGAGGACTGGGCTTCGCAAAATAGTAGCCCTGAACGTAATGCACCCCGAGCGCTTTGACCGTTTCGAATTCCGCCTGGGTTTCGACGCCCTCGGCGATGACGATCGAGTTGGTTTTGTTGGCGAAATCAAGAAGGGTTTTCAGCAGCTCCTGCTTGATAAAGTCTTTGTCGATATCGCGCACCAGAACCATATCGAACTTGAGATATTTCGGGCGCAGTTCGGCTATGGCCTGCAGGCTCGAATAGCCGGCCCCCGCATCGTCTATAGCTATGTTGAAGCCCATTTTTTTCAAATCATCGACGACCGCCCTGAATGAATCAAAATCGGCTATGGCGGTTCGTTCGGTGATCTCGAGAACAATATTTCGAGGATCGATGTTATATTTATTGACGAGTTCCGAAAACCGTGCCACGATAATTCCCGCTTCCATAAAGGTTTTGGGATCGACGTTCAAAAACAGCAGAATGCCTTTATCGGACCTTCCGCCCGGCCTGGTCTTTTTCATGAAACCGGCGTTAAGGTTGAAATTGACTATGGCCTTCGCGATGCACAGCCACTCGAGCTCTTCGGAATAGCCGTGGGCGTCGGCGGCCGAAAACAAGACCACCGGCAGTTCATACTTCGAGGTCTTCGGCCCGCGCGTGAGCGCCTCGTAAGCCAAAATTTCGGTGTCCTTAACGCTCACTATCGGCTGAAAGACCGTTCTGACCTCTTCCTGCACGATGATGTTCTTAATGTCTTCGCGGATCTTCTGGCGTTCTTTGAGCTCGCTGTTGAGCCCTGATATTTCAGCCTCGCGGATCGCCCCGAAGAGCGAGCGTTCGACCCTCTGCATCTCGTTTTCGCTTATAAGCGAGAGTCCTATGTTATAATTAATATATTCTCCCGGTATCACGCCGCCCGCGCCCGCCGTTGCTTTGAGAGCTTCTCCCACGCGTCTGGAAATTTTTTCGATGTTTTCGATATTTATGCTCTGGTTGTTGCGCGGCGCCGAAAGAAAAATAATAAAATTGGGGCTCGCGGGAAACAGGACCGATATCGAATCGTCTTTTCTGAAGATCTGCCCTTTCATCGAATTGAGAGTTTCGGCGGTCCTGATTAAAAGCGAATCGTAGTTCTTCCAGCCGTAAATGGTCTCGATATTGACTATCGAGGTTACATTAACGGATATGATCGCGGCCGAATTTTTCGCCGAAAGCGTTTTGATCTCTTCTAAAACGTAATTCAGCGTGGGCAGGCCCGTAACGTAATCGATAAGCATATCGTACGCTTTCGACAGGTCGACCCCGTTGAGTATTTTTTCGTAATTTTCGTTCTTCTTATCTTTTGACACTCGGTTTCTCCGTTCTGGTTATTATTTTTAGTGCTGTACGGCCTTGCTCATCTGCAATATAGGAAGGAACATCGATATGACTATGCCGCCGACGACGCCGCCGAGGAACACGATGAAAAGCGGTTCTATAAGTGATGTGAGAGCGTCGACCAGGATATCTATTTCTTCTTCGTAAAAAATAGCGATGTTTTCAAGCATGTTCTCGAGCGTACCGGTCTGGTCGCCTATCGAGATCATCTGCGCGACCATGTCGGGAATCGTTGGCGATTTGGAGACCGAGTCACCTATGCTCATGCCGGCTTCGACATTGACCTTCATCTGATTGAATTCGGCCTTCAGAATGAGATTATCGACCGAACTGTTGGTGATATCGAGCGCTTTGGTGACCGAGACGCCCGATTTTAAAAGGACCGAAAGGTTGGAGGCGAAGGTGTTGACCGACGATTTCATAACAAGCTGCCCGATCAGAGGCAGTTTCAGTGAAACTTTGTCCCATATCTGGCGGCCGACGGGCCATTTATAAAACGCCTGGACTCCGTAAATGAACCCTATCACGGATACGATTTCGAGTATTATATTATCTTTGATGAAATTCGAAATGGCTATGGTTATCTGCGTCGGCAGAGGCAAAGCGGCTTTGAAACTTTTAAACATCGCGGAAAATCGCGGAATAACGAACGCCATCAAAAACACGACGACGAGTCCGGCGACGATCATAATGGCCGCGGGATAGGTCATCGCCGATTTAACCTTCGATCTCATCGCGGCGGATTTTTTGAGGAATCCGTTAAGTTTTTCGAGCATGTCGAACAACATACCCGACTCTTCGCCTATTTTCAAAAGGTTGAGGTACATCGGCTGAAAGCAGTCGTCATGCTGAGAGAACTGCTCGTAAAGGTTGGAGCCGGCCTCGACGCCGGTCCTTATCTTTTTGATCTTTTTTCGAAGCCTGAGATTTTCGGTCTGTTTTTCAAGAATGACCAGCGACTTGATTATCGGGATGCCGGCTTTGGTCAGAACCGCGAAATATTTGGTGAACATCATGATGTCTTTGTTGCTTATCTTGCGGTTGCCTGCCGAAAAATACTCTTCCCAGGACATTTCCGCTTCTTTTTTTAGCGAGGTGACGGAAAGATTCTGCGCTACGAGCCTTTCGCGCGCGGTTTGTTCGTTGGACGCGTCCACGGTACCTTTTACTTCGGTACCGGAAGCGTTTATGGCGGTATATAGAAATTCCGGCATACTAAATCACCGACAGTATTATATCATAAAATTGGGGAATTTGGAATATAAATTTATAAATACGAAAAAATAATAAGAGAGAGGGTGAACTAGAGATTAGAGAACAGAGAACAGATGAGGACTTTTTGACATATAAAAAGAAAGTTTTAACTATGCTTTAATTGTCAAAAGTCCTTCATTATTCACTGTTAACTATACGCTGAATTAAAAGCCTTTCATCGTGTTGCCCGATGTTGAAGATCCGCCAGTTTTCGTCGTTTGATTGGACTGGAAAGGCGAACCTCCGCTGGCCGCGGGCGTCTTGGCTGCGCCTTTTGCAGCGGGAGCCGCGGATGTTTTTGTTTCGCTCGGCCTGGAGATGTCGATACTGAACGACGGCTTGTTCTCGGTTATATTGGTTATGACTATTTTATCTTCGCTTATCTGTTCGACCTTATATTCGATCTTGGTGATCTTCTTCTGCGTGCCGTCGGGCATCTCGACGACCACGGCGTTGGGCAGATCCTCCGCTACGACGCTTCCTTCCTGAACCATGAACAGCTTTTCTACGCCCGTTTCCGGGTCTTTTTTCGTGAGCATGGCGGTCTTGTCCTCGCTGAGCTGATAAAAGCCCTTGTACAGAAGCTCGACAGTCGGCTTTTCATTATTAGTGTTGGCCCGTGGTATGGCGTCAAAGGCTAATTCATACGACTTATCAGCCATCATTTTGGCCTTGAAATAATTCTGGTCTTTAAACGCGGCCTCGCCCTGCTTGAGCATTTCGTCGGCCTGCTTTAAAAGCGGCTCATTATATGTGCCGGCGGGCATGACCTTAACCTTATCGTACATCTTTCTTGCCTGGATGATAGAATTTTCAGCGTCCTTACGAAGTTTGGAATCGGATTTTATGTCGCGGAAAACGTTGCGCCTTATTTTGCCGGAGTAAGTCTGACCCGTGGTCACCAGCGCAGCTTCCTTGGTATCGAATTCGATGGGAAGGAAACGGTCATCGGGGACCTGCCTGGATTTAATGGTGACCTGCTTCTCCGCGGGAGCGCCTTTAACGGGTTTAGGCGGAACGACGGGACGCGGAGGCGCTGCGGCCGGCGGAGGAGCGACAGGAGCGGCCGTACGCGAAGCTTCCTGAACCTCGCCGTCGGCCGGTTCGGCGCCCTCTTCGCCTTCGGCGGGCGGGGCCTCTTCGCCGTCTTTTTTGCCGCAGCCTTCCATAAACATGAAAAACACGAGGGTTATAATTAAAAATATTGCCAGGCTTTTTCTAAACATAATTACTGCGCCCCTCTGAAAAACGTATTGAGAGTGACAACCAGTTTCATCGTGTCGTTGGGAGTTCTCAGACTCGCGATCTCGAATCCGCCTTCGACGACCTTGATTATGGCTTTCCATACGGTCGCGCTTTCGGCCTTTTTCAGCTGTATCGAATTTTCGAGGTGCCACAAAAATTCAAGCACTTTCGAATATTCGCCTTCCAGTTCCATTTTAAAGTAGAATTCCGTAAAATCTTTCTTGATATTGCTCTTAAGATCTTTATTTTCGATCGGCGTAAAGGTCGGTATCTTGACCTTGAGATCGGAAGCGAGGACCTCGATCTTTTTGATAAGCTCGGGCCACACCTCGATCGGAGGCAGATTTACAAGGGTCTTGTTAAGAACGTCGAGAGTGGTCTCGAATTCCCTCTTTTTGATCTCGTCCTTGCGCTTCTTTTCGTCGACTTCCTTGCGGCGCTGCTCCACCAGAGACATTTTTTCGTTGGCGGTGCGCTGGAGCCTGTCGCGTTCTTCCTCGGCCTTAGCGAGCGCTTCGAGCGCATCGGCGCGTTTAACAACGAATTCGGAATGCAGTTTCCACCATATTCCGCCGTTCACGGCCAGGCATATTAAAATTACAACATATATTCCGGTCCGTTCGGCCAGCGAAGCAGATCTTGTACGCATGTTATCCCCTCATTTAATATTATATCACTATTTTTGCCGATTTCAAAATCATTTTACGACTTCGTAATCTACGGTTTCGGTGAATTTCTTGTCGGGCGTAGAAATTTTTATGAAGCCCTTTCCGATCTTCAGCGCCCTGACCCTGCCGTTCACCGGATCGTAAGCCACGTTTCCGTCCAGGTTGACCACGTCCACGTTATAGCTGCTGCTCATCAGCTGCTTTTTCTGCTCGGCTATATTGACGCTGAAGGTCTTGAGCTCGGCGTCGCCGTTGAGATGAAGCAGCAGTTTTTCGGGCTCGACCGTCAGTTTTTTGAACGGGAAGAACTTGAATTCGAGAACGAATTCATAACCCGAGTCTTTATTCAATGCAACCTTGCCGAGAAGGACCGAGTTCTGGTCGTCGCCGGGAGGGACGAATTCGCGGTTCTGCATGAGGTTTTTCAAAAATTCCGGCGCGTGGTAGGGCTCTTTGGATTCGCAGGTGACCTTGAATCTCTGCTCCTTTAAAGTATCGCCGACGATCTCTATTTTCTGGATCCATACTTCGTTGGGGGTCATTTTTTCAAGTTTATCGAAAAATTCGTACCATGAAAAAGATTTCTGATAGATCCTGTTGAAAAAATCTATGCGCTCGTTGATCTCCTTTATCTGCTCGCGTTTGAGCATGGCCTTGCTGAGCTGGTTATCGAGCTGGGCTATTTCGTTGGTCAGCGTATTGATGCGTTCGCCGAGTTCCTTTATTTCCTCTTCGTTGGCCTTGCCGATCTTGTCGATCGCGTAGTCGTGGTACTTTTTCAGGCCGAACCACATGGCGGGTATGGCCAGAAGGACTATGATGAGTATGAATATGGCGGTCCAGTCGCGGGGGACGCACTTATATTGCGAAGGAAGAAGATCCATCTTCATCTTCATCGCGTTTTCCCCCTTTCATTAAACATTTTATCGCTCCAGTATTTTTATTATTCGGTATCGTTTCGCGGCAGGCGCCGCGCGCCGTCAGTTCCTTAAAAGTCCTCCGACGCAGCACTGCAGGCAGTTCTTCTCGTCTTCGCTCAAAACGGTCTTCGACGCGGAATCTATCGTAAATATTTCAGAAAGCATGACGGTTTTAGTGTTCAGGTGCAGCTGCATCGCGTTATTTATATTGCGGAAATTAGAAGTGCCGCCGCAGAGTATGATCTCGTGTATCTTGAACTCGCGGAAACGCGCCAGATACTGATCTATCGAGTTGTAAATGCCCTTTATCAGTTCGCCGAATGAAGGTTTTATAATGTTATAAAGTTCCACTTTATTCTGCTTGTCCGGATTATCCTTTAAAAATATTTCCTCTTCTTTTTTTATCTTTTCAGCCGCGACCTCGTCGCATCTTCTGGCCTCCATGATGTTTTTGGTGAATGCGGCCCCGCCTAGAGGCAGCGAGCGCGAACTCTTTATGACGCTTTCTTTCAGGAACGCGACGCTCGTGGCCTCATGTCCCATATATACCACGGCGATATTCTTCTTTTCGACCTCCGCGTCGGTATAATAAGGATGAAGCAGGTTCATAAGGTTGAAAAATGTCGTGTCGATGCCGGCTATATTAAGCCCGGCGTTGGCGATCAGATCGCCAAGGTCGAATAAATTGTTCTTCAGGATGGCCTGCGCGACGACGGTCGTCTGCTTCTTGGAGTTTTCCACGATCTGGTAATCGTAGAACCATTTGTCGAGCTCGAGAGGCAGCAGCGGGCTAAGGGTCGAAGGAATCGCCTTGTCGATGGCGTCTTTCGCCTTGACGGGCATATTGAGCCAGTTGGCCACGGCCAGATAATCGGGGATCAATAAAATGGCGTCATACCCTTTTATGCCGGTTTTAGTCACCAGCTCTTTCAGTTTCGCCTGCACTTCCTTGGGCTTCGAGATCGGTTTATCTGAAAAAACGTTGACCATGGCCTTTTCGGGTGTTTCGACCATTCCGAACTTCGCGAGCGTTATATGTTTATCGCCGTCCTTTTTGGATTTGAGGACGGCGGCTTTAATAAATTTCGAACCTAGGTCTATGCAAACCATGGGCCTTGCCATTTAGCCAACTCCAAACAATAAATTTAACGCTGATATTCTTTCACTATTTTATTAATCGGTAAAAAAAAGGAAAAAATAATTTTTTTTTATAAAAAAAGAGGCGCACGGATACGCCCCTTTTTTATGATATTATATTAAACCGCGGAGCGCGGAGTTCATGAAATAAATTATGCCGCGCAGACTCTTATGAGTTCCTGAATGGTCGTCTCGCCCTTTCTTATCTTCGTGAGCGTGGAGCCGTGGATAGTGGTCATTCCTTTTTCGAGACCGACCCTTTTAATTTCGTACAAAGACTGGCCGCCGGCTATCATCGCACGCAATTCGTCGTCGATGTCGAGGATCTCGTAAACGGCGGCCCTGCCCTTGTAGCCCTTGCCGCCGCAGTTCTGGCAGCCGGCGCCCTTGTAATATTTGATTTCCTTGTACTCGGGGGCCAGAAGGTCGGCGAATTTGAAGTCTTCTTCGGTCGGGGTGTATTCTTCTATACAGCTCTTGCAAATGGTTTTAACCAGACGCTGCGCGATAACCTGTATGAATGCGGCCGCGAGAAGGTAGCGGTCGATGTCCATATCGGCCATACGGCCTATAACGTCGATGGCGTTGTTGGCGTGAACGGTCGAAAACACTAGGTGACCAGTAAGCGCCGCTTTGATGGCGATATCGGCGGTTTCGTGCTCACGTATTTCTCCGAGCAGGATTATGTCGGGGTCATGACGCAGCATGGCTTTGAGCGCCTTGCCGAAAGTGAGCGAGCGGTCCGGGTCGGTTTTATTGATTTTAACGTTGATCTGGTTGAGGCCCGAGAGTTTATACTCGACAGGATCTTCGGCGGTTATGATCTTAGTTTCCGCATCGTTAAGCGACTGCAGGGCTGCATAAAGCGTCGTCGTTTTTCCGGAGCCCGTGGGTCCGGAAACGAGGATAATGCCGTAAGGTCTTCTGATGGCTCGGTTGAACCTGTCATATTCGATGTCGCTGAAGCCGAGGGCTTTCAGGTCGAGTTTAAGGTTTTCTTTGGCGAGTATACGAAGACAGGCGCATTCGCCTTCGCAGCACGGGATTATGGATATACGGAAGTCGACCGTCTTTTTGCCGAGCTTGATCGAGAACGCGCCGTCCTGAGGGACGGAACGCTCGGCGATATTGAGATCGGACATGATCTTTATGCGGGAGATTATGGCGGGGCCGGCTTTTTTAGCGATCGTCATCTGCTCGGTCAGTATGCCGTCGAGACGGTAGCGGACAACGATCTTCGTATCCCAGGATTCGATGTGAATGTCGGAACACCTTTTATTGACCGCGTTCAATATTATTTTGTTGACCAGCAATATGATAGGCTTCTGGTCGGCCTGCTGCTTGAGTATGTCGGCCTTGCCGTCCTCGTCGCCGTCGCTTTCGAATTCGAGGTTGACGTCGGAAACGGGGTCGTCGTTCTGGGGCTCGCTTCCTTCGCCGCCGCCCTCGCCGCCGCCTTCGCCGCCGGAGGCGGGAGCTGTTTCACCGGGAGGGCCCGTCAGCGGAGGGAGCCCGAGAAACGAACGTATCTGAGACTGGGTGGAAAGCACATATTTTAATTCGTAGCCGGTGACCGTCGAAAGCCTGTCGATAAGTTCATAGTTAGTAGGATCGCTCACCGCGATGGTGAGGGTCTTATTGACGATTTCGAGCGGCACGAACTCTCCGGTCTGAAGAAGGTTGGCCGGAACGGACCTTTTGGCTTCATCGGAAACGGTGACGTCTTTCAGGTCGATGTAGGGAACGTCAAACTGCTTGGCCAGGGCTATGGCCAGATCGTCTTCGGTGATATAACCGGCCGCGAGCAGCGTATGGCCGAGCAGCTGGTTGGTCTCCTGCTGTTTCTGAAGGGCCCAATCGAGCTTCGCGTCATCGATGACGCCCATTTCTATGAATATCTGGCCTATTTTCTTTTTTCTTAAAAATTCTGACATAATCTTTTAACTGCTAGCCCCCCTGATGCTGCTGCGAATTATTTGCGTTTAACGGACCCGGTCCATTACGGGGTTTATTTTGATTCCTGTCCGTTATCGCTGGCGGGTTTAACTTTCGGATCGTCTTCGATCATGAGGCTGACGTTTTTAGAGGGGATTATGGTCGATACGGCGTGCTTGAATATGAGCTGCTGGCCAACGTTGGTGTTTAGCATGACCGTAAACGTGTCGAAAGATATAACGTTTCCCATTATCTTAACGCCGTTCATGGTGTATATCGTTATGGGTATCTTATCTTTTCTTACCGCGTTTAAAAATACGTCCTGGATATTGACTTTACTCATTTGACCCGCACCTCTTTATATATTTTTAGAAATACCGTCCATTACCGCTTCATATACGCTGAAATCGTCAACGGAAATATCGTCTTTTTCAAACCATTTATAAAACTCGAATTTTTTAAAATAGGTAAGCTGTCTTTTAGCGTAATTTCTGGTGTTCTGCTTTACGCGCTCAGCCGCCTCAGGAAACGTGACCGTGCCGTTCAGGTATTCGATGCACTCCTGATACCCGATCGATTTCATCCCCGGCATAAGCCGGCAATAGCCCATTTTAAGGAGCGAACCTACCTCATCCGCCAGGCCGTCGTTAAACATCTGCTCGACCCTCGAGTTTATATTATTATATAGCAGTTCCCTTGATTTTGTCAATCCAAAAATTAAATAATTATAATCGTTATTCTTTTCCCTCACGTCTTTATAGGACGAAAACGGCGCTCCTGAAAGCTTAGACACTATTATGGCGCGTACCAGCCTTTGCCTGTCGTTGAATTTGATACGCGACGCGGATTCCATGTCGAGTTTTCTGAGCTCGCTCACCAGGAATGCAGTTTCCCTGAGTTCGAGCTCGCCGCGAAGCCGGCGCGCCTCCCCCTGATCCAGCTCTGGTATCTGCGAAATGCCGTTTATCAGACCGTCGAGGTAAAAGCCCGTTCCGCCGACTATGATCGGAAGCTTTCCGCGGCCGAGTATATCCTTTATGGTCTCCGCTGCGCGCGCGGCGAAATCCGCGTAGGAAAACGACTGATCGGGCGTAATGATATCTATCAGGTGGTGCCTGACCTCGGCGAGCTGCGCGGCGGAAGGTTTGGCGGTCCCGATATCCATGAATTTATAAATCTGCCTGGAGTCGCACGATATTATTTCGGCGCCGAAATTCTTCGCGATTTTGACCGCCAGAGCGGTTTTACCGGAAGCCGTGGGGCCCACGATAACCGGAATTTTCTTCGCTCCCGCGGTTTTTTTTTCGTTTAATTTCATAAATCAACGCTTTATTAAGTGATGGTTTTCCTTATCTTTTCGATTATCTTTTTCGCCGTGTCTGCCATTTCGCTTCCCGCTTCGAGTTTTATTACCTTTTTAAGCTCGCCGACGGCGTCGAAATTACGCCCCGTCATGCTGAGCACTATTCCCAGATAAAGGTGCGCCAGAGCGAAATCGGGCGATATCTCTATTGCCTTCTTTAAAAAAGCGGCGGCTTTTTCATAATAGCCTTTTTCCTCCAGAAGCAGGCCTATTTTGCAGTAAGCCTCGACGAACCCCGGATCGGCGGCTATGGCTTTCTGGTAGGCCATGACGGCTTTTTCGGTCTCGCCGTTCTTGGCGTAGTAAAGGCCCGCCTGGTAGAACTGCGCGGCCTCGCCGGCCACTTTGCCCGCCGCCGGAGCGGCCGCCGACACGGAACCGTCTGCCGCAGGCCCGAAAACGGTCCGGGGAGTTTCGGAATGCCTGGAGTTTATCATATTGATGGCGTGAAGCGCCGCCATGCGCACTACCGCGTAATCGTCGGAAAGAAGCGCCGTAAGCCCGGCCGCGTCGGCCTTGCTGCCTATCAGGCCGATTACGGAGGCCGCGCCGGCCCTTATCTTTTTGTCGCCGTCCCGCACATATGAAAAAACAAGGTCTTTACTCTTGAAATCGGGGTTGCGCGAGAGCGAAGCGAAGATTTCCGCGACGAATTTTTTTTCTTTCAGAAGCCTGACCACGGCGATCTGCGCCTTTTCACTCTTGAGCGAGGCCAGAAAACCCGCGGCCAATGACGCGACCGCCGGAACGTCGTCGGAAAGCACGGCGATTATTTTCTCGGTTTCGACGCGCTCGCGGAATTTTTCGGACAAATTATAAAACGCCGCCATCGTCTTCTGTCTTACGACCCATTTCACCGATTTAAGCATTCTGTACAGGTAAGCAAGAGCGGGTTCCGATTCGAGTTTCGAGAGCGAGTTAACCAGAGCCAGTGCCAGCTCGTCGTCCTCGGAGGTCTTCTCCGCGATATTTAAAAGTATTTCGACCGTTTCGCTTTCGTTGAAAGCACCCAGGCACTCCACGGCTTTTTTTGCGACCTCGCCGTTCTCGTCGTGGACCGCGTCTTTTATAAGCTGATACGCTTCGCGTTTTTTAGTGAAACGCCCCAGCGCGCCGACGGCCAGAAGTTTGAGATCGGCGCTGTCGGTCTGCAGCAGCCTCGCTATAAGCGGTATGGATTCGGAGCCTATATTTATAAGAACGTAACGCGACCAGTAAAAAAGATTCGAATTGGCCGGCGGTATAGCTTTTATCAGCTGATTGACCAGAGGTTTCGCCACTTCCGAGCCTATCTCGCTGAGCGAGTCCGCGGAATTCTTTCTTACCTGCCAGTCGGGATCGTCGAGTGACTTTAAAAGCGGGCCGGAGGCCTCGACGCCGATCTGCCCGAGCGCTTTTATCGCCCAGTAACGGGAGTTCTCGTTGCCGCTTTCGAGCACCTTCATAAGTTCGCTAATGGCCATGGAACCGAATTTTCCGAGGACGTACGCCGCGTTCTTCCTCACAACCCAGTTTTCGTGGTTCAGCGATCTCACGAGAAGTTCCATGGAACTCGCCGCCATGTAAAGCAGGTTCTCGACGGATTTTTCCCTTATCTCTTCGTGTATGTCGGCCATCAGTCCTATCAGTTTTTCGATCGTCCGAGGGTCGCGGAAGTTTTTCAGCGCGCATACGGCACCGTATCTCATGGTCAGTTCTCTTGAGTCGAGAGCGTCCATTATAATTTCACGGACCGCCTTTTCGGAGCTTCCGCCGGCGACCTCGCCCATGATGTAAATGATCCATTTCCGGACCTGCACGGTACCGGCCCCGCTTTTATAGATCTCTACAAGCCTTTCCAATACGGGTTTTCCAATTTTTGCCAGAGCGTCGGCCGCCTTTTTGCATATTGGTTCGTAATTGTCGGAAAGGGCGGTTATAAGCACTTCCAGCGAGTCGATGCCGGTTTCGTAAAGGGCCTTTATCGCCGATATGCGGATATCTTCGTTTCCGCTGCGGTAGGCCTTCGCAAGGTGCGGCACGACCTTCTTGCCGAGTTTCGCCAGCGCCCGGCAGGCGCAGTCCCTGACGTACCAGTAATCGTCGCTCAGCGATTCGATGAGCGACTCGATGATTTCCTCGCCGAAGCGGCCTAGAACCTCTATCGATTTGTGGCGCGTCTCTTTTTTGGGGCTTTTAAGGGATTTTTTCAGCACTTCGATGGCCTGTTTGCTGCCGATCTCGCCGAGCGAAGTTATAACGGCGGTCCTGATGTCGTCGTTCTCGTCGTCGACGAAATTGACGAGCGCGTCCACCGCGTCTTTGCCGCCGAGCTTTCCGAGAATATTCGCGCACCAGAAGCGTCTGTCGGAATTGCCTTCGCCCAGGCCGTTTATCAGGAATACTTCGGCGTTTTCACCCGCGGCGGAAAGAAGGTCGCCTATTATTCTTCTTTTGGTCCACGATGGAGTTTCAAGAAGAGAAACAAGGTATGAAAGCGAGTCGCCGCCCATTTTAACCAGCGTATGGGCGTACCAGTAAAAAGCTTTTTCAGAAAGGCCGTCCTCGTCCTTCATCGCCCGGAAAATTTCGGCCGCGCAGCCGTCGGAATTTATAGCCGCCAGCGCGTGCGACGCGAAGTAGCACACTTCGTCGGAACCGCTCTCCATGGCGCTTAAAAGACTTTTGCGCGCCGGGGCATAGTTGAGCGCGCCAAGCGCTTTGGCCGCGCAGGCGCGAAGGGATTCGTCCCGGTCGGCGGCAAGGATGTTCACAAGCGCGGGCGCCGCCTCTAAACACGCATTTTTCTCGATGGCCGCCACGGCTTTTTTCTTTTCCTGCGGCTTCGTCGAATTAAGCTGCAGCAATAAAAAATCAAGATCGGTCGCCATATCTACCTCCGAAAAGTTTACTTTATGTCCCGCCGCGCAAGCCGGCCGCGGCGCCGTTTTTCATTAGCGTGTATAGCGCAAGTGAGCACAGCGCGAATTCCGGCAGGGAAAAGGACAGATTATATATCAAAGAAGCCTTGAGGCTGCCTCCGAAAAAAAGATAACCCGAATACACGTGCGCCGCCGTTTTAAGCGCGAAGGCGGCGGTGGAAAAAACTATTACGGCTACCGCGTCGTTTCTCGGCGCGAAGCCCGCGACCGCAAGCGACGCGTAGGCGGCCGGATAGTCGAGGACCGCCTGGGCCCATCCTATGACATGCCCTCCGGTAATGATCTTGAGAGCCCCCAGCAGGCAGCCCGTCACAGCACCCGCCCGCGCCCCCGAAACCAGCGAAACGAATATGACCGCCACCGGCGCCAGAGTGACCGAACCGCCCTGCGGCATGGTGAACAGCTTTATGTAAGAGAGCACGAAGCCCATGGCCGCGGCCAGCGAGCAGTTCACCAGAAAGCGCGTTCTGCTATTTACCTTCAGCGTATTTTTCAACTTGTTTCTCCAGCGAATCTATACGCTCGTGGATATTATTGATATAGCGCATGTCTTTATTCTCTTCGGCGATCAAAAGCGCCTCGCGGTACTTTTCGAGCGAGTCTTTATATTTAAAATTCTTTTCATGCAGTATCGCGATCGCCAGGATCACCTCGATGTTCCCGGAATCGAGCTTATATGATTCGAGAAGATTTTTCAGCGCCAGGGCGTCGTTCTTAAAACCGGAGTAAATTATTCCGGCGAGATAATACAGGCGAGGGTTGGCCGGAAATTTAACGAGGCAGTTCTTTATCTGCGTGAGAGCCTCTTCGAATTTTTTCTCGTCGATAAGGACGTTTATGAGGCTCTGATAGGCGGTAATGCTTCCGGAATCGAGCATGACCGCCCTTTTGAAACTTTCGACGGCGGTTTTGTTGTCTTTCTGGCTGTGGGCGAGTATTCCGAGCATTTCATAGACCTGGGAATTCTGCGGGGCGATCTCGCGCGCCTTGAGTATGGCGACGCGCGCCTCCTTGGGCTGGCCGTTGTGTATAAGGATTCTTGCCAGGCCGAGATAGCCGCTGTATTCGGCCGGAAAATTGGTGACTATAAAGGCATAGGCCCGGGTGGCCTCGTCGATATTGCCTTCGTTGAAAATGCAGTCGGCCATGCCAAGGTGCGCTTCAACCAGCTTGCGGTTGGCCTTGAGCGCCTGCTCGTAATAGCCTTTCGCCAGTTTGAAATTCTTGCGAAAGCGCCATATATTGGCCAGATTCAAATTCGCCATCTCGTGGGCCGGGTTCATCCGGGCCGCGGTGTCGAAGCGTATGATGGCGTTATCGATGTTGTTGAGCGCCTTGTAGCACAGCCCGAGCTTATAGTTGAGCTCGGCGTCCTGCCTTATATTGAGCGCGCGCTGGAAGGCCGCGAGTGCATCTTCATAGTTTTTCCTGCCCAGGTAAAGGTCGCCGAGCAGATTGTTCGCTTCGTAGAAACGCGGCTCCGACTCGACGATCTCTCTTAACTTAGAGACTGCCTGGACCTGCTCGCCGCGCGCGATAAGTTCATAAACATAGCGCAGGCGGCCTCTGGCAACAAGCGCGTTTTTTTCGACGACCTCCTTCGGAAGATCGTCTTCAGGCTCGGGCGCTTTGGCCGACGGCGCGGAATTAAATGCGGGCGGTTTATCCTGAGCCTCGCGGCGGTCTTCGGAGAAAGTCCGCGACCATTTTTCGTTTTCGGTCCTGAGGACCTCTTCGAATTTTTTATACTCGGCGTTATCGGGAGAAAGCTGCCTTAATTTCTTCAATTCGAGCATGGCGCGTTCGATATCGCCGCTCTGAGCGTAATATTTGACAAGGTTTAAAAAAACGTTATCGGTCAGAACGATGTCTTCGGCCCCGCAGTGAGCGCTCAAGGCGAACACGGTAAAAACCAGAACGGCAGCCGCCGATAAAATTTTAAGCGTGGTTTTACCGTTGCGCGTTTTATTTTCGTTTTGCATAAAAACTCCTAACAGGGCGGCTTCCGCAATGCCGGTCCGCCTTTAATGTTGTTCCGCGGCCGGGAGAATCTCCGCGACCGTCAGGGCTATTTTATTCATTACCAGAAAGCCTTTGACGCTTAAAGACAGCCTTCCGCCGCGTAAAAACGCGTAGCCGTCATCGGCGAGCCTTTTTATGATCGGGCTTTTCAAAAGGATTTCGCACCCGCCTTCTGCCAGCTCTTCCGCCGCAAGGCCCTCCGCCGTTCTGAGCGCGAGCATTATCTTTTCGAGCCTCTGCTCACCGGGGCCTAGAATTTCGGTCTCGAAATACCGGCCCGTTTTAATTCCGTTTATATAATCTGATATTTCACGGCAGTTGGACTGCCTCGCGTTTTTTATCGTGGAAACCGCGCCGGCGCCAAAACCCGCGTAATCGTGTTTCAGCCAGTACGAATAATTATGCCTTGAAATAAATTCCGCGCTGCTTGCGAAGTTTGAGATCTCGTACTGCGCGAAGCCGGCTTTTTCGAGCGACGAACAGGCGAGCGTATATTCCGCCGCCATTTCTTCGTCGGTAAGCGCGATGAGTTCGCCGCGCCGAACGCGCGAAGCGATCGGAGTACCTTCGCATACCGAGAACTGATAGACCGAAACGTGGCCGGCGCCGAGGCGACCGAGACCCGAAAAATCGGTTTTGACAGCCGAACGACCCTTTTCATAGGGGACGCCGATCATAAAGTCGACGCTGACGTTCCCGAAGCCGGCGCCGCGCGCTTCTTTTGAGGCAGTTTCAGCCTCCAGGGAGTCGTGAACGCGCCCCAGCCGCTTCAAAACTTCGTCGTTCAAACTCTGCACTCCGATGGATATCCTGTTGAAACCGCCGAAAACGAGCCTTTTATAATCGGAGGCCCCGAACGTCTTCGGATTGGTTTCGACCGTGATCTCGCACCCGGGCTCTAACGTAAAAATATTTTTTAAAAGATCCAGCGTTTTCAGAAGGTTTTCAATGCCGCCGGCGCCCGGGGTGCCGCCGCCGAAATAAATGGTGCTCACCGAAGTGTCATCCATGAGCGGGGCCCGGGATTCGATCTCGGCGGTCAGCGCCCGGAAATACTCATCCAGAGGGGGCCGCCCACTGAAGGCGTCGAGCCCCGTCGACGCGAAATCGCAATAGGCGCACTTTTTCAGACAGAAAGGTATGTGTACGTAAACATGCATCAGGTCCTATTTTCCCATTACCAGATTCTTGAGGGAATCGAAGAAATTCGTTTCAACCTTAGGCACCTGCAGGTTCTGGTTCGCGATCTTATTTATCATGTCCAGGAACTTGGCCGTGATCGGCGAGGCGGGGGCCTGTTTCAGGAACGGCACTCCACTGTCCGTGGATTTTCTCATGGTAATATATTCGTTGGGCACCGTGTGGGCGATCTTGGTTTTGATGAACTTTTCAATCTCGTCGATCGGCATGGACGAAAGATTATCGTCGCGGTTCATGACGGTGATTATTTTATTTTCGGGATATTCGAGGCTCTTCATGACGTCGAAACATTTTCTGGTGTTGCGCAGGCATATGATGTCAGAATTTATCACCAATATTATGCGGTAGGCGATGTCGAGGGTCATCAGCGCGTGGTCGGTGAACGACGACGGCGTGTCGATGATTATATAATCGAAATAGCCCTTTAATACCTCGAGGATCTCTTTGACGTCTTTAACCTTGACCAGTTCGGCTTCTTCCGGTTTTTTGGGCGCCGTTAAAAGTTTCATGCTGTCGCAGGCGGACGCCAAATAGTGTGAAATATTCTCGAAGTTTTTAATTTCGACCTCTTTGGCGAGATCGGCTATGCTTTTATCGTGTTTAGCGTCGAGGATCATGTCGAGCGAGCCGAATTCGAGGTCGAGGTCGACCAGGAGCACGCGAAGGTCTTTATTCATGGAAAGGCCGTAGGCGAAATTGGCCGCGAAGGTCGAACAGCCCGAGCCGCCTTTGGGCGAGAAGAACGATATGATCTTTCCTTCTTTTTCGGCGACGGTCGAAACGACGGAGGATTTTCTGACGCGGTCGCTCATGAAACGCATTATTTTAAGCGATATGGCTGGGTTTAAAAGCATTATATAGCCGAAGTTCTTCTGGGTTATCTTATACAGTCTGCAATCGTCTATGCAGGTGGCGGAAGCCGAGCGGGGCGCCTCTTCGAGCAGGGCCATTTCCCCGAAGAATTCGCCTTCTTTGAGAAGAGCGAGAGTCTTGTCTTCGCCGTCTTCGACCTTCGATATCTTTACCTTGCCGCTTATGACTATATAGAAAGCGTCGCCGAAATCGCCCTGCTTGAATATGGGCGAGCCTTTCGGAATGGTTATTTCTTCTACTATCTCCTTGATTTTTTCAACATGGTTGTCGTTTAAACTTGAAAAAATAGGAATCTGTTTTAAATCCATGAAAGTCTCCTTAAATTTTCTTTTATATTTATATAAACTATTTATTTACTTATTTATTTTATTGATGATCAGCGTGTCACCTTCGGAGATCGAGTTTTCGCCGACCGTTCCGGGAGCGAGTTCGAGCACCCTGCGGCAGCCTTTTATAAAACCCGAAAGCCTGGAGGGCCCCATCCGCCATATCACTTTAAGCACCTTATTTTCGCCGCTCAGAAAAAAACAGTCGATGTCCATCTTCATGAAAAAAGTGTGTATGGACGAGCACGGCGTAAGCAGTATTCCGTCGAAAGTTTCAAGCCTGGTTCGAAACATAAGGCCCAGCGCCCTTTTACAAAAGGAGTCGCAGTTTAATATTTTGTCGGATATCATCGTACCATCGTTTTTTTCGACCTTAAGCATAAGCCGCCTTTTTACCTCGGAAAATTTTTGATGAACTCGAAGACGACGCCGCCCAGAAGGACGACCATGATAGTCGGAAATATGCAGCCGACCATCGGAAAAAGCATTTTAACGGGGGCCTGCATCGCGAGCGACTCTGCGCGCTGCCTTTTTTTCAGCCTCGCCTGAGCCGATTGTATCTTCAATATTTTAGAAACAGAAACGCCGAGCTGGTCGGCCTGGATCAAGGACGAAATGAAAGCAGAAAGGTCTTCGACCTCCATCTTGTCGGAAAGCGCCTTGAACGACTCGCGGCGGCTGCGTCCCATCTGCATTTCCTGCAAGACGCCTTTAAGTTCTTCGCCAAGCGGGCCCTTGAATTTGGTCACGAGCTTCGCCAGCGCGATATCGAAGCCGAGGCCGGCCTCGACGGAAACGCAGAGCAGGTCGAGACAATCTGGCAGCGTCTTTTGTATCATGTATTTTCTGAACCCTACGAGCCTCTGAAGGTAAATGCGGGGCCCGAGAAAACAGATGATAAAGATAACAAGACATCCGATTCCGAGGCTTTGAATGGGCACTTTGAGGAAAAAGCCCAGGATGCCGAACAGCGGCGCCGGAATGAAGAGCAGAAGGAGTTTTAAAACGTTAAATTCGGTGGGCGTCAGGCCGCCGGGGTTTCCGGCCTGTGCCAGCTCTTTTTTCAGCTGCGACGCCGTGTCGGACTTTTTGCGCTTACTCAGAGCGTTGGCGACGCCGGTTAGCACCGGCTTTATTATCCTGTCGAAAAACGACTTCTGCAGCTCTTCGTCTTCGAGGGCGGGCTGGGCCTTTGAGGCTCCGCCCTCCTTCTTCTCGCCTGAAAATTCCTCGAGGCGAGACACTACGGTGTTTTTCTGCGAAGGCATGAAAAACATCGCGCCCGCGGCGATTATAGCTATCACCAGTATCAGAGAAGTTAAATCCATCGTCAGCTTCCTCCACTAAAAACGATTATACGTCGATATCGGTTATTTTCCCGATGATAAACGCGCCGAGACCCATCATCATGCCGCAGCCGACAAGGGAATACCAGCCTTTAAATCCGCCCACTTCGGCGAACAGGAATTTATTAACGAAATAATCAGGATTCAGGGCAAAGATGGCGAACCCCAGAAAAATAGGAAGACCCGTTATGACGTAGCCGCCCATTCGGGCCTGCGATGTGAGAGTTACGATCTGGCCCTTGATCTTGATTCGTTCCCTTATGGTTTCAGATATCTGGTCGAGAACGTCGGCGAGGTTGCCGCCGACCTCCCTTTGTATCAGAACGACCGTCACCAGGAGGTCGAAGTCGTCGTTTTCGAGGCGTTGCGCCATGTTTTCAAGTGAAACTTCCAGATTGACGCCAACGGCGTTCTCGCGCAGAACCTTTTTAAACTCGGTTGACATCGGATACGGCGATTCCCTGGTAATGAGCTCGATCGCCTGCATGAACGAATAGCCGGCCTTAAGCGCGTTGGACACGATACCGAGCGTGTCGAGCAGGAGTCCGGCAAAAAGCGCGCGTTTTTTAGCTCTTTTCATCCCGATCCAGAAAAACGGCGCGTAGCCGCAGACCGCCGCGATAATGAGTCCCAGCGCAAGCCTCTTCAAAACGAGGCAGACGACGATAAGCGGAACCGTCGAAGCCAGAAAGACGCCGGCCATGAATTCGGTGGCGCGCAGCGGAATATCGGCTGCCGAAAGCATCGAGGTTATTTTTTCCTTTATCTTTTCAGGCGTTATTATGGTGCCTATGTTCTGCATTAACTCGCTTTTTTTAGCGAGATCGCCGATCGCCTCTCCGGTGATCGAGGCCTCCGCACCGGTGCCGGACTTTTGCGTGGTCACGAACCGGTCCAGCCTGTCCTTGACGCTTTCCTGTTTTTTCACGACCACCTGATAGGAAGTAAGTAGAAATAAAAACAGTACGACTAAGACCGCCAGTAAGACGATCATTGTTACAAAACTACCCATAATTCAACTCTCCGTTACATATAGAGTATTATGCGGCTTTTATTCGATTACCAGCCGCGCTTGCTGTCCATGAATATATCGGCGGGCAGCTTTATGCCTTCTTCTTCGAATTTCGTCATGAATTTAGGCCTGATGCCTGTAGGTTTGACGCGGCCTATGATCTTGCCTTTTTCGTCGAGGCCCTGCTGTTCGAACACAAAAATATCCTGCAGGACGACCGTATCGCCTTCCATGCCCTGGACCTCGGTGACGGCGATGACCCGGCGCGAGCCGTCTTTCAAACGCGTCTGCTGCACGATGATGTTGACGGCGCCCGATATCTGCTCGCGGATAGCCCGGACGGGAAGGTCCATACCCGACATCATGACCATCGTTTCAAGACGGGAGATCATATCGCGAGGCGTATTGGCGTGGCCCGTCGTTAACGAGCCGTCATGGCCAGTGTTCATTGCCTGAAGCATGTCGAGGGCCTCGCCGCCGCGGCATTCGCCTATTACGACGCGCTCCGGCCTCATACGCAGGGAGTTTTTAACCAGATCGCGTATGCTGATGGCGCCCTTGCCCTCGATGTTCGCGGGCCTTGTTTCGAGTCTCACAACGTGCGGCTGCTTCAGCTGAAGCTCAGCCGCGTCTTCTATGGTGACGATTCGTTCGTCTTCGGGAATGAAACTCGACAGAACGTTGAGCAGCGTGGTTTTACCGGATCCGGTACCTCCGGAAACGACTATGTTCAGCCTTGCCAGAACGCACGCTTCGAGAAAGTTTGCCATTTCGCGGGTCATCGAGCCGAAATTAACGAGGCTGTCTATGGTGAGAGCGTCCTTTTTGAATTTACGGATCGTGATGGTCGGGCCGTCGAGGGCCAGCGGGGGAATGATGGCGTTGACGCGGGAGCCGTCGGCCGGGCCGCCCTTGATACGTGCGTCGACTATAGGCGAAGACTCGTCGCAGCGGCGCCCGAGCGGGGATACTATCTTCTCGATCACGCGCATTACGTGAGCGTTATCTTTGAATTTCACTTCGGAAAGGATGAGTTTGCCCTTGCGTTCAATGTAAGTGCGCTGAGGCCCGTTGACCATTATTTCGGATATCGATTCGTCTTCGAGAAGCGGCTGCAGAGGCCCCAGACCGATAACGTCGTTGATCACCGAGATGATGAGGTTGGATTTTTCGACCGAAGAAAGGGCCATGCCTTTGTCGGCGGCTATTTGTATATAAAATTCTTCAAGCAGGGGTTTTAGTTTCGCTTTTTTTTCATCGTCCGACTTAATCTTCAGGAAATCTTCGTCGAGACGTTCGACGAGCTTGGTCTGCATGTCGTTCTTAATAATATCTAAGGGACTCTCCTTGTCGGAATCGCCCCTGCCGGATCCGCCCTTATTTTTTTCCAGATCGTCTTTTTCGTCAGTACTGATCCTTTTCAATAAACTCATGTTTTTCCCCCGATTAATTACTTTAAGATTTCAAGCATAGGTGTCTCAAAAATATGACTCTACATTTTATTGTTCTATTTTATTCATAAAAATAAGAAGTTTAGCATTAACAAAAAACGATCATTACTTTTTCATGAACTTTTTAAAGAAATCCAGGACGTTCCCCTTGACCGGCAGCGCTTCGAGCGTTTTGCTGAAATAATTTTTATCCTCGTCGGTCGCTACGAATGACGCGAGTTCATGGAACGACTTTACTATGGGTATGTCCATCTGCATATCTATCACGAAGGGCGTGCCGCTGTTAAGCGACGCCACGACGCGCTCGCCGTCGGAAGGTATCATACAGCTGATCTTCATCAGTTTTTCTTCGACCGTCGAGCATTCCACGCCCATTTTCTGGTAAGCCCTGTTTAAAATAAGCGAGATTTTGTCCCTGGGGATCTGAAGGTCTTTTAAAATTTCAAGCGTGAGGACGAGGTTTTTAATCGTGGTGACCTCGAGCGTAGCTATTACAAAAAGCGAACTCGTCCAGTCGAATATCGTCAGATCGGTATCGTTGATGTGATGGATCGTGTCTACGACGACGTAATCGTAATTTTTTTTCAGGCATTCCATGATATAGCCAAGATGAAGCATGGTGACTTCTTCCGCAAACTGGGGCTTTGACGGCGCCAGCATCACTTCGAGGCCGCTCGGGTGCTTCGTCATGAAATTCTTCATAACTTCGAAAGAAAGCGGCGCGGGTTCGCCCATCTCACGAACTAGATCGTGTATGGTCTTTTCGGGTTTTAAATTGAGCATGAAACCGATGTCGCCGAACTGGAAGTTGCCGTCAAGAAGCGCCACGGACCGGCCGCTGTCCTTGAGAAACGCGGCGAGCATCACGGCGAGGTTGACGGCTATCGTAGACTTTCCGACGCCGCCCTTGGTCGAAAAAATAGTGACTATTTTTCCGGTCGGCGTTCTGAGACTGTTGGGAAGAACGGCGGAACTCTTAAGCAGCGCCTGGTTCTTTTCGTACGCGGATATAACGGCGTTGGATACCTCTTCGTTAGTGACCGGGAGCATTAAAAAGTCGACGCATCCCGATTTCATAGCCCTTCTTATGCGGTTCATGTCGGAGGAACCCGCCATGGCTATCAGGGAAAGATGACCGCTGGCGACCTGGGGCTCGAGCGAAGCGAGAAAAGTATAAACGCTGTCTTCTTCGAAGCCGATGTCGAGAAGTATTATATCAGGAAGGGTTTTCTTATATTGGTCTGCCAGTTCTTCGGGTTTCAGCACCTTCGCGCACATTTCGACGCCGGTGATCTCCTTCAGCTGAGCCTCGAGAGGCCCCAGCAGGCCGCTGTCTTTTTCCAGGAGGAGTATTTTTATGTTTTTCGCGCTCATTATATCCTAACCGATCAAGAATTATCGAATTTTTTTCAAAACACGATGTTTAAAAAGCATGGAACGAAAAGATCCGTGCTTTTTTCTGAATTATTATATCAAACTACACAATAAAAATCAAACATTTATTTTTACATATTTTTTTGTTGAAATTTCCAAGGTTTTGATTTATAATACCACTCGTAAAAAGAAGGCTCGAATTAATTTAATTTAAAGAGGTATTGCGGTGTCAATTTTAGCGGTATCCGACATAAAAAAAACAGACGATAAAAATATCCGGCAGGCGAGCATCGCCTCCCTCGACCCGGGCTTGCTGACCCCGTCCGACGTGCAGGGGCTTATCGAGCTTCTGGCGGACCCTTATTGGCCGGCCAGAGAGGCTGCCTCGAAAAAACTGGTCGCCATAGGCCCCGGGGTGTGCGCGAGCCTGGTAGGCGCCATATCCGGCCCGAGCGAGGATATCCGCTTCTGGTCGTCTCAAATACTGGCCACCATAGCCGACGACAACGCGATCAGACTGCTCATAGAGTCCTTCGCTTCCTACGAAGAAAACGAGATCAACATGTATTCGGCGCGGGCGCTTATAAAGGTCGGCGACAAGGCCGTCGGCCCCCTGACGGAGGCCCTCGGGTCCCCGAACGACCTTATCAGGCTTTATTCTCTGCACTGCCTTGGCGAACTCAAAGACCACGCCGCCGTTCAAAAAATTCAGCCCCTGCTCTCCGGCGACCCTAATTTCGCCATCCGCAAAAACGCGGCCATAGCCCTTGGCAAAATTGGCGAGCGCTCGTCGGTGAACACCCTCATAGAAGCCATATCCGATAAATCATGGTACGTCAGGATCGCGGCCACTGAAGCTCTCGGCAAATTCAAGTTCATGGGCGAAAACGAAAGCCTTCCCGCCGCCGAAGGCTTGGCGGCCGGGGACGAGTCGGGCGACCTGCGCGACAAAATAACCAACTCGATCCTTGCGTCCCTGTCGGACACCGAGGCCAGGGTGCGCGAGACCGGCGCGCGCGTACTGTCCGAACTCGGCGGCGGCCTTATACAGCGTCAGCTGGTCAGACTTCTTCTCGACTCCAACTCCGAAGGCGAAAAAATAATAGCGGCCAAAAGCATCGACGGGTCCTGCCCGGCCGAGGCCATGCCGGCCCTTATTTCCATATTGAACGACAGATGCAGCGGCGAGCTGAAAAAAGAGGCGCTTAAGGCGCTCGGACGCATCGACGGCGAAGAGTCGAAGAACCATATCGCCGGTTTCATTTCCAGCGATAACCTCGAAATATCTCTCACTGCCGTCGCGGCTCTTTTCAACTCGAGATCGCAGACCTGCTGCGACGCCCTGCCCGCCCTGCTCGAAGACGCCCGCGAAGAAATAAGATGCGCGGCGGTATCGGCGCTAGGCCGTAACGATTACTTCGATCTGCGCCACTACCTTTATTCGGCGCTCGAAGACAGTTCCTACACGGTCAGAAGGCAGGCGCTCATCTCGCTTTACGCTCTGCTGGGCGACGAAGTCATTTCCGAAGTTATAAATCTGATAGACGACCCCGACGAGTTCGTAGCTTCCGAGGCCATAGCGGTCGCGGCTAAAATAAAAAGCCCCGATTCCATACCGGCCCTCGCGCGCGCCGTCGAAAAAGGCTCTAACCGCCTCGCCTATATGGCTTTTCAAACGCTCGCCGCCATCGGATCCAACGCGGAATACGCGGTGCTCAAATATCTCGCTTCCGACAACCGCGACATATGCTACTGGGCCATCGGCGCTCTCGAAAAAACCGCATCGAAAAACTGCATAATACCTCTTCTCGAGACCATTAAAAACCATGCCGGCCAGCAGGAAATAGTCGAAAGAGCCCTCGGCGTGCTGACACAGTTCGATTTCGAGCTCGACGAAAAATTCTTCGTCGACATACTTAAAAACTTAAAGTCGTCCCATAACAAAGCCATAGAGCTTCTTAGCAAGTCAAAAAAAAGCGAGATCGCGCTGGATATACTCCCCTACCTCACTTCCGCCGAAAAAGAAACTCGCTTTCAGGCCGCCTCGGCGCTTGGGCGCCTCGCCAACGGAAACGAAGCGGTCATAGGATCGCTCGTCGAAGCACTGAAAGACCGCTACTGGCCGGTAAGAAAGGCCGCCGCCGAATCGCTGGCATCTCTCGGCGGGAACGCTTCCGAGCGGCTGAAAAACGAGCTCGGGCGCACCGGCGCCAACGCCGATATAGTCTACTGGGCGCTGCGAGCGCTGGCCGACAACGCCGAAAGGGCGAGCATACCTATATTCAAAAAATATCTCGCATCTCCGGGAGCCGACATAAAGAAGATCATAATAAAAGGCCTCGGAAAAATAGGAGACGCCGAATCGGTAAGCCTTTTAATGCCGTTTTTCCGCGACGGCGACGCCGAACTCAGGTTCCACACGGTAAAATCTTTGAGGAACTGCTCGAATCCGGAGATCTTAGAGCCGCTGATCGCGATGATGAGCGACGAATACGAAAACGTAAGATCTTTCGCCGCAATCGCTCTCGGCAATTTCAAGTCACCCGCGGCGTCGGACGCCCTCAAGCGCGCCCTCAACGACAAAAGCCACTGGGTGGTAAAATACGCCAAGGAATCGCTTTCGAAACTGCTTAAATAATCTATCAACGCCGCCGCTATCACGTAGCGAACGGCCTATATCAGAAGGGAGCCCCCGGGTAATGCAGGAATTAATCCGCCAGGAAGAGATCATCAACGACATAGCGACCCAGATAAGCCGCCACAAGATCCACAGCGCGGTAAAGGTCAAATTCAAGGTCGGCCGGCTGACCAATATCACCGAAAAAGTGCTGCTCGACCTTTTTATAAAAGCCGTCGGCCGCAATAATCTCCAGCCCGATATGGCTATCGAGATAGAGTGGATGCCGGCAAGGCTCAAATGCAATAGCTGCGGCGCATCCGCCGAAACCGGATACGTCTGTCCCGCCTGCAAATCGGAAGACCTCAAGGTGATATCGGGCGAAGAATTTTTCTTGGAAAACGTTTATTATTAAGGCCGGAGTCCCTGATATAAATTTCAGGTAATTAACAGCCTCCGGCCATTCTCTGTTTTACAATTTTATAAAAAAATAAATAAAGATATTGACATTTATTATGTCTTTTTGGTATAATAAAACGATTTTTAATTTGCATAATAGAAAAATAATAAAAGAAGGAGGTGCCCATCAATGTACGCAGTAATCACTACCGGAGGCAAACAATACAAAGTCGCGCCCGGCGACCGTATTCGCGTCAGCAAACTGCTGGGCGAAGTCAATACGAAGGTTAATTTTTCCGAAGTCTTAATGTTAAGCGACGGAGCTAACGTCACAATCGGCCAGCCGAAAGTCGACGGAGCTAACGTAGAAGCCACGATCCTCAATCACGGCCGCGAGAAAAAAGTAGTTACCATGAAGTTCAAAAAAAGAAAAGACTATTTCCGTAAAAGAGGCTTCAGGGCCCATTACACTAAAGTTGAAATCGGCCAGATCGTCAACAAATAATCAGGGGACCGCAACTTGAAACGGTGTGTTTCTTTTTGATAACAGCTGAATTTAACTACGGCCGGAACGGCGTTTTGAAAAGTTTCGTGTTTTCGGGCCACGATAATTCGGGGCCCCGCGGCGAAAACGTTATATGCGCGGCGGCGTCCGCTCTCGCGCTTAATTTTTCGCAAAGCGTCGTGAAACTTTTAAAACTCAGACTGACCGGCGAAATTAAAGAAGGCCTTATAAACCTCAGCACGGCGGAAGAAGCCGGCGCGGAAAGCGCCGAAGGTCTCCGCCTCCTGACCGCAAGCGTAAGGCTGGGGTTTACGTCTATCAACGAAAAATACGGAGAAGTCATTAAAATTATTGAAACTATCAAAGATTAAAAAATCAGGCAGGTGAAATTAAATGGGTAAGAAAGCAGTATCCGCGGTAAACGGCCGCGACTCACAGGCAAAACGCCTCGGAGTGAAAAAATTCGCCGGCGAAATGGTTAAAGGCGGCACGATATTAGTCCGTCAGCGCGGCACTCACTTCCACCCCGGCCTCAACGTCGGCCGCGGCGGAGACGACACCTTGTACGCTAAAGTATGCGGAAAAGTCGAATTCAAATCTTTCGGCAGCGGCAAACGCCGCGTGACGATAGTTCCCCTCGAAGAAAAAACGGCTTAATCGCGAATACAAATAAATTACGATGCGAGTTGGAATTTTCGGCGGAACGTTCAATCCGGTCCATAACGCGCACCTTCGTTTAGCCGAGTGCGCGCGGACGGAATTGGGGCTCGACAGGGTATATTTCCTTGCGACCAGCGTTGTTCCGCACAAGGACAATTCACAAATTATTGATATATCCCATAGGGAAAAAATGGTTTTCCTTGCTATTGAGGATAACCATTTTTTTGTATTTTCGGATATCGAATCCCGCGCGAATAAAACCGCGTACACGTACGAAACGATACTCGAATTCAAGCAGCTGACCGACGGCGCCGAACTTTTTTATATAACCGGCGGCGACACCCTTCACCTGTTTCACAAATACCGCAATTATAAAACCATAATCGAAAACGCGAAACTGGTGATCGCTCCGCGGCGTGACGCCCCCCCCGGAGAAGCCGTCGCGTCGGACGTTCTGGCCGCCTCGGTTTTCCTTAAATCATTCGAGCATATGGAAATATCGTCCACAAAAATCAGAGAAACGCTCCGCCGCGGAGGCTCCACAAGATATCTGGTGCCGGAAAAGGTTTTTGAATACATAAACGCGAATAATCTTTATCCGGCAGAATAAAATAAGAAGTGTTGGTGAATTATCATGTTCATAGATGAAGCCGTAATAACGGTCAAGGCCGGCGACGGCGGAAATGGTTGTATAAGTTTCAGGCGAGAAAAATACGTCCCCAAAGGCGGCCCGGATGGCGGCGACGGCGGCAACGGCGGCTCCATAGTCCTGGTAGCCTCCAACGATCTTCAGACGCTTCTTGATTTCAAATTTAACCGAATATTCAAAAGCGAAGACGGCGAGCACGGCCTCGGCTCCAAAATGCACGGCAAGAACGGGCGCGAGCTCCAGATCAAAGTTCCCGTAGGCACCCAGGTTTGCAACGCCAAAAACGGCAAACTCATATACGATCTCGCGCAGCCCGGCGAGAGCTTTGTCATAATGAAAGGCGGCCGCGGCGGCCGCGGCAACACGCATTTCACAAGCGCCGTCCGGCACGCCCCGCGCTACTGCGAGCTCGGCGAAGAAGGCGCGGAGCTCGAGATCAGGCTCGTGCTTAAGCTGATAGCCGACATCGGTCTGGTGGGCTTTCCCAACGCCGGCAAATCGACGATTTTATCAAAAATATCGAAGGCCACTCCCAAAATAGCGAATTATCCCTTCACCACGCTTTCTCCGAACCTCGGCGTGACCAGGATCGACTACGACAAGGTCATGGTGGTGGCGGATATTCCCGGCATCATCGAAGGCGCTCATGAAGGCGCAGGCCTGGGCAACCAGTTTTTAAAACACATCGAGCGTACACGCGCCATAGTTTACGTTATCGATATGACCGGCTTTGAAAGGCCCGACCCGGCCGAAGATCTGAAGACGCTTCAAAAAGAGCTCAAGGCCTATTCGAAAAAACTGGCGGGCCTTCCTTTCATAATCGCGGCCAATAAGATGGACATCCCCGATTCGAACGACCACTACGAAAATTTTACAAAAAAAATAAAACGGCTCAAGGCTTTTAAAGATATAAAAATATTTAAAATTTCGGGCCTTTCGGGCCTTAACCTCGATAAACTCATAAGGCTGATGTACGATCTCAAGCTCTTCTCCGAGGAAAGCGCCGCCAGAGAGGCCGCCGCGCTCGAAAGCGGCCGCGAGGTCCTTATCGATTCCAGCACCGCCATCGAAGCGGGGCAGCTCGGCACGACATTCGCCGAGCTCGGCAAAAAGACCGCACCGCGCAGAAAGCCGGTTTCCGTCAAAGTCAACGTGCTTTCGCCCAACGAATATCAGATCGTGTCCGAACAGTTCGAGGCCGACGTTAAAAGGGTCAATTTCAAGGCCGACGACGCATTGTATTATTTCAGGCAGCTGCTGAAAAAATATATGGTCGACAAGGCTCTGCGCAAAGCGGGCGCACGCAACGGCGACACCGTTTACATAAAAGATTTCGCTTTCGATTATCAGGATGAATGATGCCCGGTTCTCCGCGCTGCGGAAAAAAATAATAAAGCACTTAAAAGAAAGCCTGGGCCCGAGATTATTCGCCCATTGCCTGGGCGTCGAGGCGGCGGCGGTTCAAATAGCCGCCGCTTCGTCGAATCACTTCCTCATAAAAAGCTGTTCCATAGCGGGCCTCCTTCACGACGCTTCCAAATGCCTCACTCTTTTCGAAATGCAGAACGCCGCCGCGGCGTCCGGCTTTAAAATTCGCACCGCGGTCCTCGAAAAGGAGGGCCTCCTTCACGGCCACGTTTCCGCCGTCATCGCGCGCCGCGTCTTCGGCATCGCCGACGTCCGGATAATATCCGCCATAAGGCACCACACTCTCGGCCGCCCGAAAATGAACGCGCTCGAAAAAATAATATTCATTTCCGATTATATAGAACCAATGAGAAATTTCGAAGGTATCGAAACGCTTCGCAGAAAAGTCTATGAAGCCCTTTTTTCGGACGGCCTCGACCACGCACTCCTTCTGGTAGTACGCGATAAGATCCGTTCGCTCACGCAGCTTAAGATCGACCTTGAAAAAACCCTTCCCGAAATCGAAAAAAGCCTCGCCGAAAAATTGAATATGTAATTCCCCTCATATAATTTTATAATTGATTTATTCTCCGAAATGTGATAAAATGAAAAAAAATAATTACAAGGAGAGTACATTAAACTGTAAACGATTATGAAAATATTCACATTATTCAAAAGAACCGCCGTTTTAGGCGCCGCGGCGCTTCTGTTTTTTTTCGGCCTGCCGGCCCTGCGCGCTTACGAAGTCGACCAGAACCCCGACGTCAAATTCGAAAATCACGTAAGGCAGATAGTTTCCGAAGAAGTGAACCGGGCGTTCGAAAAATACAGCGGCGCTTCTAAAAACTCCCTGAAGCCCGCGGAACTGTCCAACCTTCTGATCCCCATCATAACCGAGCAGGTCGTAAAACGTTCCATTCCGCTCATTACAGGCGCCACCGGCCCCGCCGAATCGAAGGACTCCGACAGTTCCCTGGTCCTGGCCAAGATCAAAAATAAAAAAATAACCGCCAACGACGCCGTCGAAGAATATTTAAAACTCCCTCAAAATTCGAGAGTTTTTTTGAACACGTTCGAAAAACTGAAAAGTTTTTTGACCGAAGTCGTCCTCGTTAATCAGATAGTCGTAATGGAGGCCGAAAATAAGAACCTCGCCGACCGTGAAGAGATAAAGATCCAGGTCGAAAAGGCCTTCGAAAACCTTCTCATCGAAAGCTACTATAACCAGATCAAAGACGAAATAATCAAGGCCGTGAATATCACCGAGTCCCAGGTGGCGGCATTTTACGAAGAAAACAAGCAGGAGCGCTTCCAGATCAAAGACTGCGTGACGCTTGCCAATATCTTCGTCAAGTACAATCCCGACGACTCGAACTCCGTGCAGCTGGCCCGCAACAAGATCGAGAAGGCCAAGATGGAACTCGACCTGGGCACCCATTTCGAAAAGGTGTGGGAGAAACATTCAGACGATAAGACCCATAAGAACGGCGTCCTCGGAACATTCAGACGCGACATGTACAGCGACAATCCCATAATAGCCGAAGCCTTCTCCCGCAATCTCGGAGAGTACACGAATACTATCAAGGGAAATAACGGCTTTTACATACTCAAGGTCCTTGAAAAGAACGACTCTAAAACCGTCCCCCTGGCGGACGTTAAAAACCTCATTGAAACCGAGCTGAAATCTAAAATAGAGAACGACCGCCTCGAAGAGTGGCTCAAGACCGTCAAATCAAAATACAACATCAAGATCTACCGCGAAAAGATAGGCGGCGCCGACGACACCATTGAAGTCGGTCAGCAGCAGGGTTCCATTCTCGCTAACATCGCGGCTGCGCCCCCGAAAACTCCCGATAAACCCAAAACCGCTGAAATATCGGCTGACTCCGGCAAGAACGGCCCGAAAGAAACGGCCGCCAAACCCGAAAAAAAGCCCGAGGCAAAGAACGGTAAATCTTCGAAGAAAAAAAGTTCTTCAAACAAAAAAAGCAAATCGGCCGCCGCGAAAAAAGATAAAAAAACCTCTGCCGCCAAAAACGGCAACGGGAATGGAGGCGCACGGGCGGCCGCCGATGATAAAAAAACGGCCGCTGCGGCTCTGGACGCTAAATCGCTCGGCAACCTGAACGAAGTTCTGGCCGAGGTCGACGGTGTCAAAGTGACCAGGCTCAACTATAACGAAAGCATATCCCAGCTGCCTTCCTTCCATAAGAACGATTTCAACAAATTCGCCGACAGGCTCGCGATCGTCGAAAAGATCATAAACAGGATCATATTGAAAAAAGAGGCGAAGCTCGCGCAGATCCAGAATTCGCCCGCCTTCAAAAAAGAAATGAAGGACATCGAAAACAAGATACTCGCCCGCGCGCTGATATTCGAAGAAGTGACGAAAAAACTTATCGAGCCTTCGACAAAAGAACTCAAAGATTATTTCAGCAGGAACAGCGCCGAATTCCAGGTGCGCCACATACTTATTTCCGTTAAAAATCCCGGCGACCAGAACGAAGTGGAAACCGCCCGCCAGAAAGCCATGACGGTCTTCGATAAAGTCGACACCCAGGATTTCGTTCAGCTCGCCCGCCAGCATTCAGACGACGTTTCGAAGAACGACGGAGGGCTTCTGCCGCTGTTCACCTACGACGACATGGTCGAAAATTTTTCCGACGCGGTCGTAAAACTAAAGCAGGGCGGAGTGGCCAAACCCGTCCTCACGCACTTCGGCTTCCATATTATAAAACTTGAGAAGGCCAGACCGCTCGTATTCAACGAAGTTAAGAACAAAATAAAGGAAAAACTCAGCGGATCCACTCAAAAGAAAGCCCTGCTGAACTATATAGAGTCGCTCAAGGAATCTTACGCCTTCGAGCTCAACGAAGAAAACATCAACAAGGCCATCGAACAGAAAATATTCCAAAGATGAAAAGAGCATTAAATGACAGGTAAAAGGGAACGGATATTAAATAAATTCAACCATTTTCTTGACGTCATCGACAAACTGCGCGATCCCGAAAAAGGCTGTCCGTGGGACAAAGAGCAGACGCTCGGCACGATGAAAGACTTTTTTCTGGAGGAGTGCTACGAGCTCAACCATGAAATCGTCAACGGCGACATGGAAAAAACCGCCGACGAGCTGGGCGACGTTCTTCTGCTGGTGGCGCTTTGCGCAAAGATCGGCGACGACGAAAAAAAATTCGATATGGGCGACATACTCGAGAAGATCTCGCACAAACTGATCGAGCGCCATCCTCACGTATTCAGCGAATCGAGCGTAGCCGATTCGGACGACGTCATCAAAAAATGGGACGAGATCAAACGCAAAAAACGCAAAAAAAATATAAGCGAAGACCTGGTCATGAGCCTGCCTCCGCTTCTTTGGGCCTATAAGGTCCAGAAGCGCCTCGCGAACGCGGGGTTCGATTTCACCACCTGCGACGAAACGATGGGCAAGGTGAGGGAAGAACTCGAAGAACTGACGCACGAAATAAAGACGGGCACGCGCGAGCGGATCGAAAGCGAACTCGGCGACTTGTTCTTCTCGCTGATAAACCTTTCGCGCCACCTATCGGTGAACCCCGAAACCGCCCTGGTAAGTTCGATAACTAAATTCATCGACCGGGTGGGCTTCATAGAGAACAACTCCGAAAAGCATTTCGGCAGGCCGTTCAAAGAACTCACGATGGCCGAAATGGACACGCTGTGGGAATTGGCAAAGAAAAAGCCCGTTATGGAGGATAAAAAATAATGAACATCGCAACGATCAAAAGTTTTATCAAATTTATCAAACAGAGCCGCTACAATGAATTTTCGATGAAAGACGGCGGCGTGAGCCTGAAGATCAAATTCAGGCCGCAAAGCGACGAAGGCGAAACGATCCGCGGCATAGACAATCTCGCCTCCGCCGGACAGAGAAGCGAACCGGTCCCGGCCGGCGAAAAGAAAGAAAGCGAGTTCAGCAAAATAATAACCGCGCCGATAGTAGGGCGTTTTTATTCGACCAGGACCGCGGAACAACTCGACCCTATCAAAAAGGGCGACGCGGTCAAAAAAAACCAGACGATCTGCATGATAGAAGCCATGAACATAGAACACGAAATAAAGTCGCCTTACAGCGGGACCATGGAAGAAACGCTCCCTGAAGAAGGCGCGGCAGTAATGTTCGGCCAGCCGATTTTCAAGATCAGAATAGGTAATTAATTTATATTTAATCAAAGGCAGGATAAATAACGATGATAAAAAGAGTTTTAATCGCCAACCGCGGCGAGATAGCTTTACGCATAATAAGGGCATGCCGCGAGCTGGGAGTCGAGACGGTCGCGGTCTATTCGGAGGCCGACGCCGAAAGCCTTCACTGCAAACTCGCGGACCACGCGGTTTGCATCGGACCGGCGAACCCGAAAGAGAGTTATCTCTACGTGCCCAATATCATTTCGGCCGCCGAAATAACCGGCTGCGACGCCGTCCATCCCGGATACGGATTTTTATCGGAAAACGCCGATTTCGCCGACATCTGCAAAAAGCATCAGCTCACCTTCATCGGTCCCGAGCCTAAAATAATTACGCTGATGGGCGACAAATCCGAGGCGCGCGCGGCGATGACGGCGGCGGGCGTGCCCATAGTACCCGGCACGGCGCCTCTGGAATCGCTGAAACGAGCCCTGAGCGAAGCTAACAAAATCGGCTATCCGCTTATAATAAAGGCCTCCGGCGGCGGCGGCGGCAAGGGAATGCGGATCGTGCGCAATGATTCCGACCTCAGCTCCAGCTTCGACATAGCCAAGAACGAAGCCCGCATGGCATTCAGCAACGACGAGGTCTACATGGAAAAATATATCGAGCGGGCCCGCCACATAGAATTTCAAATCATAGCCGACAACTACGGCAACGCCGTGCATCTGGGCGAGCGCGACTGCTCGATCCAGCGCCGCCATCAGAAACTGGTCGAGGAATCGCCGTCGGTATTTCTCACCGACGAGCTGCGCCGCAAAATGGGCGACATAGCGGTCCGGGTCGTCAAATCGGTCAAATACACGAACGCCGGCACCATAGAATTTATCATGGACGAAAACAAGAATTATTATTTCATGGAAATGAACTCCAGAATACAGGTCGAACATCCCGTCACCGAAATGGTCACCTCGATCGATCTTTTGA